>SXGT01269844.1_pt1 | contig 112718 bp, 90 predicted proteins | sample 3176221 | NCBI WGS metagenome assembly SXGT01 (sample SAMN11356862, study PRJNA531348) | freshwater metagenome | isolation source: freshwater sample F1-120 | place: China: Fuxian Lake, Yuxi | collected 2017-12-25 | reverse complement strand
GCGAATCTCTATTGCGGCAGCGTATACTTCAAATCGTTGCCCTCTTAGCTCAGTTGGATAGAGCGGCGCTTTCCTAAAGCGCAGGCCGCAGGTTCGAGCCCTGCAGGGGGCGTCTCGCACAACCTGGGAAGCCGAAACCCGGATCGACAGAGCGCGCTAGCTCTCTCTGCGCGCCTTTCACCCTTCGTTTCCAATGTCGCGTTTCACTGATACTCGGCGGCCATGTCTGCTGCGGTCACACGCCGCTGAAAGCTGTTCTTCGAATCTGCTCCCTTCGCACGGTCCACGCGGGATTGTGCGAGATACAAGATGCAGTAGAGACTGCATGCGATGATCCAGAGAAGATTCGCGAAGAGGACTGGGAGCATGAGCAGCGTTCCTGTGTGAACTGACGAAAAGCCAGAGGTCCAGCTCGGAGGAGCGGACGATCAGGCAGGGATCCGGATATGCCGATGGGCGGACTCGAACCGCCGACCTCCGGGTTATGAATCCAGCGCTCTAAACCAGCTGAGCTACATCGGCAGAAGTGGGTGCGCAGTATAGCCGCTCGAGGCGTGAGAATTCAGCGGCATCCGAAGCCCACCTCGCGATAGTCTTGCGATCGCTCCGCACCTCCGTACGCGCCATGGCAACCGATTCGCCCATGCTCAATCTCGTCCTGCTTGAGCCCGAGATCCCGAACAACACGGGGAACATCGGTCGCACCGCAGCGGCGCTGGGCTGCCGATTGCACATCGTCCACCCCATCGGGTTTGACATGGGCGAGAAAGCGCGTCGCCGAGCAGGATTGGATTACTGGCACCTCGTCGACTGTGTCGAGCACGCGTCTTGGAGCGAGTTTTTACGAGCGGAAGCTCCGACTCGATTTTGGCTTTACTCGGCGCATCATGGCAAGCCGCACTGGGAAGCGAAGTTTCAGCGCGGGGACTACTGCTTGTTTGGAAAGGAGTCTGCAGGCGTCGACCCTGCGGTGCTGGCTTGGTTCCGCCACACCCACGGCGAGTCGAACATGCTCACACTCCCAATGCCAGGGTCCGACGGGCTCCGAAGCCTCAACCTCGCCACAGTCGTCGCAATCGCGGGATATGAGGCGCTGCGCCAGTTTGGTGGAGCGACCTAAGCCCTTCCTGAGAGAAGATTCCCGATTCCGTGAAACAAATTCGTGTCGGCTCCCGTATCCTGCATACACCGGATGGGCGTGACGAGGCCAAGAGCGATGCTTTTGACCACGAGGCGCCTGTTGTTGTATTCAACGGGCTCCTCTCGCAAGGCTTCTCCTCAAGGCATTTTCTTGAGGGCTCGGAATGCCGCGCGCAGTTTGATACAGGACGCCACCATGACGAATCCACTCTCGACTGCTTCAAGCCAACGCCGACGAACTGCGGGCGCTTTCACGCTGACCGAAATGCTCGTGGTGATCGGCATCATCGCGCTGCTCATCGCGATCCTGTTGCCTGCACTTTCCAAAGTGCAAGAGCGGGCGCGGAAGACCGAAACAGAGTCGCTCATGCAAGAGTTCGCGAAGGCGTGTGAACTCTTCCAGCAGCAGCACGGCTTCTACCCAGGGATCGTCCCTGAGTCGATTCTTGCCGTCGATCCGAAGATCTCCGGAACCGAAAATGCGATTCTTCAACTCTGCGGCGGCGGTATTCCGCAAGACGATCCGCTGTACAACGACACGCTCTACAACACGGCGAACGGTTGGACGGAAATCACCTTCAACGGTGGGACGGCGGGTACGTTTCGCATCAAAGTGAATCCATCCAAGGTTGGATATGGCGCGCGCATTCGCGGCGTGGACACACCGCCCTACTTCTCGCCTAAAGCCGGTTCGCTCGCGGCTGCACCGGGTCAGTTCCTCACCACTGCTGACGCAGATCCGTTCATCGCCGATGTGTATCGCATTCCGGATCTTCTTGACTCATGGGGCAACCCCGTGATCTATATGCGGCGCATTCGCGATGTCGGTCCACTCGTTGGAGTCGCCACGACTTCGCAGTTTGCGCTCTCTCCGATCACGCCGTACTCCGCCTCCGTTGAACTCGGAGATTCTGGGCAGAACCAGATCAACAGCCTCTTCAACGCTGTCGCCGCTTCACAACGCGATGCAACGCTCGCGCAGATCATCCGGTCGAGCGCGTTTGGGAAAAATGATCAGCCACTCTTCGGCACCGCGAAGGGATCTATCGCACTGCTCTCCGCTGGGAAAGATGGCGTCTTCTTCTCAAAGCAAGATGGCCCTGGCTCGGTCGCAGTACCAAAGACCGACATCGTCACCGCAGCATCCAATCCAACCGGCCCAGATGTCGTCAATGAGTATGACGATGTACGTGTCTTCACCGGTTCGTGAACACGACGGTTGCGGACGCGCGCTTCGGTCCGAGCGACATACGCACCAATGAACAACGGGCGCGACTCATCGATTGAGTCGCGCCCGTTTCTATCTTGAATCGTCGCACTGCAGAGTCCGCACCTCAACGCGCGATCGATGCACAGTTTCCGAAACTCACCGAATCACGGGTTCATGGGCTCATCGGAAGGCTGGTCCTTGGCTGGCTGATCGCCGCCCTTCCCATCCTTCCCGCCATCCTTCCCGCCATCCTTTTTTGCGTCACTGTTCTTCTTCTTCGACTTCTTGCCATTCTTGCCGTCCTTGCCATCCTTGCCGTCCTTCTTGCCGCTCGACCCATCCTTGGAATCGCTCTTGCCCGCACCGTCTCCACCCGCGCTCGGCGACGAAGGTTGCGTTGCGCCATCTGGTTTCTTGGCATCGCTGGCTCCGCCTGGCTTGCCACCCTCGTTGCGGCGTTTCATCTCAGCAGCGGCCTTGGCTTTCAACTCATCCACTTTCACTTTGAGCGCACCGCGTTGCTCGTCACTCAAGACGCCATCGACCTGCTTCATGAACGACTCAAAGTTGGGGCGTCCCTTCTCGAGTTCTTGAAACTTCGCCTTCAGTGCTGGGTCGATCGGCTGATCTGCTGGCGCGTTCTTTCGCGCTTCTTGGAGTTCCTTCAGCTTCGGTGCTGCTTCGCTCTCAAACGATTGCATGCGCGTTCGGAAATCCGCCAGCATCGCCTCAATGCTCGCGCGCTGATCCTCGCCGAGGTCAAGCGATTGCACCGCTTGCATGTACGCGCGCATTACCATCGGGCGGCTGCCCGCCTGCATCCCCTTTCCATCCTGTCCCTGCCCGCCTTTCATCTGCCCGTCCTTGCCAAAACTGCGATTGCCTTCGAGACCTGCAGGCGGGACCTTCGGACCTTGCAGCGTCTCACCGCTCTTGGGCGTCTTCGGTGCATCCTGTGCGAGCGCGACATTCGAGGACGCGATCAGACCCGCACCGATCAAAATCAATCGGCGAGCGAGCACGGATGTTGGGGAAGCGAGTTTTCGTGATGGAGTCGACATGTGCGTTCAAGCCTTTCGGATAGAGCAGTCATGCGTGCAAGACAAACCGCAGCGGTCAGGATCAAAACGACTCTTCAGATCCTCTATTGCGCCATAGGGGCGAACTCGCTGCACGAATCAGCATACGATCATCCCTTCGCGCCCACCTGAATCCGCACACTGTTCATAAACATCATGCCGCTGACCTCCACTCACCTCACCGAAGCCCTGAAAACGGTTCTCGACCCCGACCTCGGAAAAGACCTTGTGACCCTTGGCATGGTGAAGTCGGCGATCATGGATGCAAATACTGCACGGATCGGCGTGGAATTGACAACGCCAGCCTGTCCAATGAAAGACAAGATTCAGAACGACATCGAACTCGCTGTGCAACGCAAGGCCCGCGAGATTGGCGCCGCAGAACCCGCGGTTGATGTCCTCTTCACGGCCGATGTCCGCCGACCCAACGAGAAGACGCGAGGCGAATCAAATCCGCTCCCCAATGTCCGACAGATCATCGCCGTGGGCGCTGGCAAGGGCGGCGTCGGAAAGTCAACCATTGCGGTCAATCTCGCGGTCTCACTCGCTCGCCTCGGTGCGCGCACGGGACTTCTTGACGGAGACATCTATGGCCCGAGCGCGCCGACCATGCTCGGCCTCTCCGCAGTCGGAACACAAACGCGAGACAATCTGCTTCTTCCCTTTCAAGTGCACGGCATCAAGGCGATGACGATTGGGAAGCTCGTCGATGCAGAGAAGCCACTCATTTGGCGCGGGCCGATGGCGCACGGTGCATTCAAGCAACTTGCCACGCAAACCGAGTGGGGCGAACTCGATTACCTGATCGTTGATCTCCCTCCTGGCACTGGTGATGTTCCGCTCACGCTCTCGCAACTCCTTCCGCTCACCGGCGCCGTCATCGTCTGCACCCCTCAACAAGTGGCGCAGGATGATGCGCGACGAGCGATTCGCATGTTCGAGCAACTCGGAGTCGAAGTGCTTGGCGTCGTCGAAAACATGAGTTTCTTCGTCGATGATGAGGGACGGGAGCACGATCTGTTCGGTCGCGGCGGTGCGCAGATCATGGCTGAAACCATGGGCGTGCCATTCATTGGGGCGCTGCCTTTGCGCCCGCAGCTTCGAGTCCACAGCGATGCAGGAACGCCACTCGCAAACTGGGAGGATCCGACGCTCGCGGCAGAACTCGACCGCCTTGCGAAGAATGTCGCGAGCCAAGTGTCCATCGCAAGCTTGGGTGGGAGATACATGATGCCCACGCTCAGCGTGCGATCATCCTGAACTCGTTGCAGCGTGTTACGCCTTGGAAATCACCGATTTTCCAGGTCGAATGACCCACCAGTAGTACGCCCCGAATCCAAGCCAAACTGGACCGACACAACCGCAGCACAGTGCGGCGACGATCGACGGCACTGCCCATGGTCCCTCTTGCTCTGGAACACCGTCAGCATCACACGGGAGCTGCATCATCGAACACACCGCGATCGCTCCAGCGACAAGCGTAAACGCCGCCGGACAAATCAGCCTTGTAACAACATCGCGCTGCATAACTCTCGTTCCAAAAAAAATCGACGAACCACCGGAGGGGCACTCAGCCCCGTGCTTACCCTAACGGAAGTCATCGGCCTGTGAGGCGAAAATTCATGCGGATTTGACGCGCGCCATCACATCGTCCGTCAACCCCACTGCAGCGTTGAAGCATGCACTCGTTGGCCGTCGATCGTGAGCGCACTCGCGTGAAGATGCAGGCCGTCTGTATGCGGTTCTCCGCAATACAACGCATCACCGACGAGCGGCATCCCCAGCGAAGCGAGTCCAGCCCGAATCTGATGGCGACGCCCTGGCCCATCGAGCTCAACCTGAAGCAATGTGTGTGCTGATCCTTCGCCCAGCTTGTGCTGCACGGCGATCCATCGGCAGCGCCCGACATGTGCGGGATTCGTTTCCGCGCGAACCTCTGCAACGGTGACCTTCTGACTTCCCTTGTGCCGACTTGAGAACGCGAGTTCGAACGAACCGTTGCATCGCCGACCTTGCACAAGCGCGAGGTATTCCTTGCGCACTCTTCCATCATTGCTGCGGAACGATGCCATCCAAGCCGCGCGCGCGGCGTTGTGTTTTGCAACGAGGAGGCACCCGCTCGTTTCGAAATCGAGTCGATGCACCAAACCACATTCTTCAAGTTCCACGAGTTCCGGGCGCCTTGCACGGAGCCACGCTTCCACGCTTCGCGCACCGCCGCGAGCTTGCGACACCGAGTGCATGTGCGGAGGCTTGTCGAGCACGAACCAATGCTCGGTCTCGTGGAGCACCGGGAGAACCGCCGGGTAGGCACGCGCGTCGTCCATCGTCACGAGGAATCAGACTCTACACTACGAGCCGCCGGCTCGCCTTCGAACGAGTGACTCCTTATGCCCTACTACACCAAACTCGGCAAGCTCCCCGCCAAGCGCCACATTCAGTTTCGTCGCCCAGACGGCGGCTTGTACTCCGAGGAGGTCTTCGGCACCGAGGGTTTTTCTGGACCGACCTCAACGCTGTATCACATTCATCCGCCGACCCAGGTGATCGGTTGGAAACCGCTGTACGGGACCAAGGTCGAGTATGTCGAGCGCGAGACCATGCGCATGCGGCATGTCAAGAGCGCCCCACTTCCGCCCAAGGGAGATCCGGTCACTGGTCGAGTCGTCCTCTTTGGGAACAACGATGTGGAGATGAGTGTGTGCGTTCCGGCGGATGGGATGAAGTACCACTTCAAGAATGCGAGCTCTGACGAGTGCATCTTCGTCCACTTCGGAAGCGGAACCGTCTTCACGCAGTTCGGCGCGCTGAAGTTTGGTCCGAAGGATTACATCGTGATTCCAAAGGGCACGATTTATCGCATGCAGTTTGATGAGGTCGCCGATGGCGAGGCCGAACCGCGCTTTCTCGTGATGGAAAGCGTGAATGGATCACACATCCTCCCGCCGCCGCGTTACATGTCGAAGAAGACCGCGCAGTTTCTCGAACACGCCCCCTACTGCGAACGAGATATTCGCACGCCGCAACTGCCGATGACCTTTGACAAAAAGGGCTCGTACGAAGTTCGGATCAAGAGTCGCGACTTCGTGCATTCGTACACCTATCGATATCACCCACTCGACTGCGTCGGCTGGGATGGGTGCTACTACCCCTACTGCTTCAACATTGATGACTTCAGCCCGATCGTGGGCAAGCATCACATGCCGCCTCCAACCCATCAGACGTTCGAGGCGCACAATTTCGTCATCTGCTCGTTCTGCCCGCGTCCACTCGACTTTCATCCACAAGCGATCGTCGTTCCCTACAACCACTCGAACTTAGACTCCGACGAAGTGCTCTACTATGTAGAAGGCAATTACAAAGCGCGACGCGGGATCGAGGTTGGTTCACTATCGCTCCATCCACAAGGCATCGCGCACGGGCCGCACCCTGGCACCGTTGAGGCGACGATCGGCGCAACACACACCAACGAGCTCGCGGTGATGTGCGATACCTTCGCGCCGCTCTACCCCACGCAAGCAGCGCTCGATCTCGACGATCTCGCATATCCCAAGAGTTGGGAGGAGGAGCCGGAAGCGGCACTCGTGCGACTGCGATCAGCGGCGACCGTATCGACCGCGCGAACAACGACCGCCAGCGCAACCAAACCGAAGGGTTCGAAGAAGAAGTTAAGCGGACGCGCGAAAGCTCCGAAAAAACCGGCCGCGCCCGAACGATCGCCCTCCGCTAACACTTGGTAAACACCCATGCTCTCGCCCGTCCTTTCTTGCACGATCGCGCTCGCTTCGCTCGCGCTTCAAGCTCCGCCAGCCGCGCCGGCGAAAGCGCCACCGGTTGGACCGCCACCCGTCGTACCGCCCGGACAGGGCAACCCCGCAACGATCGATCCAGCGAAAGTTCCCATCGCTCCAACAACTCCGACACCGCGCACGCTTCCTGGGGGCATCAAACTGGAGAAGGTCGTTCGTGACCCGTTGGCACCTCCCACACTGCTTGAAGCACCGCGCAACTACAGCGACCCTCTCACCGTTCAAGCCGATCTCCCAAAGATGGAACTGACGCTGACGGGCTCCAAGTCTGAGGGGAAGTTTGATGTTGAGATTGCCAGCGACTTCGACTCGCGTCGCACCGGTCTTGGCGGTCGCGCGGAGTTCAAAGCAGGGACCGGAATGCTCTTCATCCACCCCGCAACTTCGGTGTACAGCTACTGGATGAAGGATGTGCCTTTCCCCATCGACATGGTCTACATCGATTACGGCGGGAAGATTGCGGCGCTCCAACGCATGAAACCGCAGCCGCGTCTTGAGGGCGAAGATCCCCTGAAGTACGAACTGCGTCTCAAGCAGTATTCATCAAATCATCCGGTGAACTTCGCACTTGAGCTGCCAGCGGGATCTATCGAAACCCTCGGGCTCACACTCGGCCGCAAAGTACTCAACGACCCCGTTGCGCTTCTCAAGCTCTGCGAAGGCAAACGGCAATCTTAAGCGCTCGCGACTTGCGATGCGTTGAGTTCAGCTCGCGGTGCATGTTGTAGGCGCATCGCCTCGCTCGCTTTCCTGCTTCCGAGATTTGTTCTAGCGCTCGCGACGATCTTGAGCGCTCGCGACTTGCGATGCGTCGGGTCAACCGCGCCAAGTTCAGGGTAGGCGCATCGCCTCGCTCGCTTTCGTGCTTCCTAGCCTTCTTGAGCGCTCGCGACTTGCGGTGCATTGAGTTCAGCTCGCTAGCCATGTTGTAGGCGCATCGCATCGCTCGCGAATCAGGAGACTCTCTGGCACTTCACGGCCGTGCCGTAGCACAGCACTTCGGTCGCGTGCGTTTGACCACCAATATCTGAAGCGTCATAACGGACACCAACGATAGCGTCGGCGCCGATGGCCTGTGCGTGTAAGACCAACTGCGAATACGCCTCCGATCGAGTCTGCTCGCACATCTCCGTATACGCGCCGATACGACCGCCGACGATGCTCTTCAATCCGCCAAGAATGCCCTGTCCGATCGTCGGCGCGCGCACGACGATGCCTCGGACAATGCCGAGGTGCTGTGTCACGGTGTAACCTGGAACATCAAATGTTGTGGTCACGATCATGATGCCGCTCCTGTGTGCGCTGGACGCACGATGCCTCTGCACTCTCCGAAACCAACGCGTGGATAGCCAGCCTTTTCGCAGTAGCCACGCATGATCACTTCATCTCCATCTTGCAAGAATCGTCGTTCCGTCCCATCGCCGAGCATCAAGGGCTCGGTGCCGCGCCAAGTTCGTTCGAGGAGGCAACCGCGGGACTCTTTCGTTGTTCCCGATACGGTCCCAGACGCGAGCAGATCACCAACCTGCATGTTGCATCCGTTCGACGCATGATGCGCGAGCATCTGCGCTGGCGTCCAGAACATATCGCTCATTGAACCGCGCGAGATGAGGGTCGGCGGCGTGCCGTCCGCGCGCATTTTCGCGCTCGCGATCCACACTTCGAGCGTGACATCCACATTGCATCCGTGTGGATCTGCGAGGTACCCGAGCGGCTGCGGATCCTCCGGAGCGCGCGGCGGACCCGCGACGCAGAAGGGTTCGAGTGCCTCGCGCGTCACTACCCACAAGGAGACACTCGTCGCGAAGTTCTTCGCAAGAAACGGACCGAGTGGTTGGTACTCCCACTTCTGAATGTCGCGCGCCGACCAATCATTCACAAGAACGAAGCCGAAAATGTGCTTCCAAGCTTGATCGACAGGAATCGGCTGACCGAGCGCGTTGCCCGCGCCGACAAAGAAGCCAACCTCAAGTTCGTAGTCCATCAACTTCGATGGGCCAAAGGCTGGCGGTCCCTCATCAGACGCGACCGTCTGCCCATACGGGCGCACGACAGAAGTGCCAGACGGAACGATCGAACTCGCGCGACCGTGGTACCCGATCGGCACATGCTTCCAGTTTGGAAGGAGAGGAATCGTGGGCCGAAACATCGAACCGACATTCGTCGCGTGATGCAGCGATGCGTAGAAATCGCTGTAGTCGCCGACGCGAAATGGAAGCACTTCAGACCCTTCATTCTCGCGGACCATCCGAAGCAGTGGTTCGATCTTCGATCGCGCGGCGGAGCCTTCGGCGAAGATCGCGACCAATTGGCGTCGGATCTCCGACAGCACCGTTGCAGGTAAGCAGGCGAATGCATTGAGGGAACCGCTCGTCAATGACTGCGCCCACGCGAATGCGGCTAACTCGCCTTCAAACGCCTGCGCTCGTACGATCTCATGCAGGCAGACATAAGTCTCGCCGATGCGCACTGCCACGGAACCATCGCGGATGCCGTAGGGCAAATTTTGGATTGGGAAATCCCCTTGCGGATCATTGGCACTCGTGACCCAGGATCGGAGTTTGCCATCAACCGCCTGACCGCGCGAAGACATCACGCTCATGCCGACACCTCATCCACCGAGGTGAGCAGTTTCAGCTCGCGCAGATCGGCGAGAGGTTCATCAAAGGAGCAGGATCCGAAGGAGTGCGCGAATCGTTCGCGAGCGACCGCAATACGGTCATGTCGAATGCCCCGATCCTTCCACGCGAGGCCGGTGGGCGAAACATCGAACACATCGCTTCGTTCCTCCGTGAGCACCGCTTCAATCTCCGCTTCCGACATCTCTTCGTGTTCCCACAGGAGCACACCTGCCACGAAGACATTGAGGAATCCAAACTGTTTACACCCCAATTCCTTCGCCGTGTGTCGAAGCGGATGGTGCAATCCAGCAGTGGCCTTGAATGGGACTTCAGCCATGCGGCATGCCTTGAGGAATCGCGCAACCTGCGCTGGCTCTGGATGCGCTGACGCCGTCACGCCACCGGTGCGAATCTTCGCACCCGCATCGAGTGATGCCATCGCAGCAATCATGCCGCGCGGATCCGTATCGACCGGCATTTCGAAGTAGGCGAAAATCTCGTCCGGAACATACTCAAGTGCGCGGTCAATCTCTGAAGGCGACGTTGCTTTCGATTCGACGGTGTCGATCAACGCGCGACCATAGACCTGCGAGAACTCTCGATCCTCCATCCGCGAATTGAAGTGTTCGATGCGTTCGAGATCCGCCACGATTTGTCGATCCTGCGCACTCGCGACAAGGACGGAGAGCACCCAGGGTTCCACGCCACCGGTTTCTCCGACGCGCGGGAGATAGGCGTCCGCCTCCTTGACGAACTCGGGGAATCGTGACACCGGAACGATCAGTCGAGAGAGCATCCATCGGTCTTTACTTGACAGCGCTGCGCTGTAGGTACGAATCGTCGAACGCATGTCAAGACTCGCAGGGGGAAACAGCCCGGCATAGTCGAGAGTTGAATCTAGAAGGACACGGATCGCATGCATAGCCATGGAGTTTATGCTCGATTGCGCTCGCGCGAATCATGCCCCGCAACCACCCTCGTGAAGCCTTGCGCCGTCTCGCATGCTCACCTAGACTGCGTCCTCGGTGTCATCGTCTTCGGCTCGCACTGTCAGGGGAGTTCGCATCATGATCCAAATTCGGGATTCGCATCGATCACGCAGCGGCTTCAGTCGACTGCTTCGCACTCCACTGGCGATCTTGAGCCTCGGATGCAGCTCAACCCTCGCATTCGCCGCTCCGCAAACGACCGCGCCGTCCCCTGCCCCCGGACGGGTCGTCGTCGGTGTGCCGCCAGTCGTCGTGCTCCCTGCGGTGCTTACGAATGCGCAGACGCACGGCACCGCAAATGAACTCGCGCAGATTCAACAAGCGCTTGATCGCAAGATCGGGAGCGCGCTCCAGACCTCGAGAAAATTCGATGTGATCGCTCAGGCCGATCTCGGTCGAGTGCTCCAACAGCAAGACGATGTTCTCAAGAGTGGACGCTTCGATCCGAATGATCCGAATGTTGCAAAGGTCGCGAAGCTCGCGGGAGTGAAGTACATCGCGGCAATCACGATTGATGATTTTCAGGATCAGATACAGACTGCGAACTTTGAAGGCACCGGGCAGTCCGCAACCCGCCGGCAGATTCGACTCTCGGCGATCACGGACATTCTCGACACGACAACCGGCAAGGTGTACGAGAGCTTCCGGACGACACTCGGCGACATGAACGCGCAAGCGAACCCGACCTACACGATTGAGAGTCGAGGTGGGAGTCTCACTGAGTCGGTCGTCAACAGCATCGCCGATCAACTCGCCGACAAGACTGCGCAGCGTTTCCTTGACATCATCTTTCCAGCCAAGGTGACTGCCGTGCGAGACGGCGTGGTGACGATCAATCGTGGCGACACGACAAGTATCAAGGCTGGTCAGATCTGGCAGGCCTTCGCGACGGGTGCAGAGCTCTTCGACCCAGATACGGGCGAGTCGCTCGGAAAAGAAGAGGTCTCGATCGGATTTGTCCGTATCACCGATGTGCAGCCGAAGTTCTCGAACGGAACCGTGTGTGGAACTGATCGCGGCATCGCGCCACTCTGCATCCTGCGGAAAACCGATCGAAAGGAATGTGAGGAGATCGGCAACCCGAAAGTGAGCAGCGCGCTGATGGTCACGACGATCGCGCGCGAAGCGGAGTTTTCGAGCGCTCCAACAACTGCAGCCATCGCACCACGATCGACGCTCGTCATCGAAGCCGCGCCTGCTCCGCGCACGCAAACGAGCGATGAGATTCCGCCGGCAGTCGGAGGGCGCGATGCGAGCGGTCGCGTCACGCCTCCCGCAAGTGCATCCGATGTGTCTCACCCTTACTCCGCTGCCATCTTTGTCAAAGTGCGTGGCAAGACCATTGATCCAGAAATGGTGATGGTGCTTGAGGATTACCTCGTCGGAATGCTCGATGAAGCGTGCTTCACCACGATGAGCCGCGAAGACGCGATCAACGCGGTCGCAAAGTTCAGCCGTGCGGGCGCGAATGCGGGGACCGCTGCAGATGTGCTCGATCGAGAACTTTCCGATCGCACCTCCGCCACGCGTCTTGCGCAGAACATGGGCGCGGACTATGTGCTGATCGCGTCGATCGATGCGCCATCGCAAGATGTCCGCGTCTGGAATGATCCCGCGCGCGGCGTGCACAGCGATCTCACCTTCTTTGGACTCGACACGACTTATCGCATTCTCGGTCGCAACGAAGGAAAGGTGATCTTCTCTGGCGTTGCGAGCGGACAGGTCGTTCGTGCAAACCCCGTGCTCGGTTCTCCGGCGATCACCGAGCAACTGCTGAAGGACTGCGCTCGCCAGATGGCGAGCGAACTGCTGAAGAAGTGCGCAACGCGAGTGATGCCGAAGCCCGATGTGCTCCCGCTCGTTGCAGTCAGCATCAAGGGCACGCTCGCCGACCTGACTGTTCCAGAAATCGTCAAGGGCGCGAAGGAAGGCGAGTGGAAGGTCTCGAGCGGAAGTTACAAGCTTGAGCCGACCGCATTCGCCATCGAGGTTGATGGCGTGCTCATGGGTTCCACTGAGGCGCCATTCCAAGCGGGTACCGGACTTCACAAGATCCGCGTCACGCGACCAAACTTCGAGACGTTTGAAGGGACTGTGAACTTCGCCCGAAATCCAGACGGCATGTGCGCGCTGACGCTTCCGATGCGGCTCAGTTCGGAAGGACTCGCGCGCTATAAGGAAATGGCGACGTTTTTTCAGAACCTCAAAACGAACGCCGCGCTCACCGAGGCGCAAGTCAAACAGATGGAGGGATATGCGACGATGTTGAAGAACTCTCGCGTCTCCATTGCGTCGGATCAGACTTCTGACATCAAGGTCGACACAGACGAACCGCTGCAAGCACCGCTCTATCAGAACAGTTTTTGGTCACCGTGGATGCCCGGAGCCAACGGCGCCGGATTGCCCACACTTCCAAGCCCCGGAACTCCCTAACCAAGAGGAAAAGACCCATGACCATTTTCGGCACGCGGCTTATCACCGTTCGCAAGCTGCGACGGGCAGGAGTGTTGCTCCTCTTGCTCCCTGCATGTTCACATACGGATCGGATGAAGCCAACGCTCGATGCCTACACGAAAGGCGACTACACGAAGGCGCTCGAGGTCTATCAGCCACTCCTGCAAGATCGCTCGGACAGCGAGAAGGACCGGACGCTGTACGCGCTTGAGGGCGGCGCGATCGCGATGGCTGCGGGCAATCGCGCCGAGAGCATTCGGCTGTTTGAGGACGCGTATGACCGGATGCGCCCCTATCTTGACGAAGCACCCGATGTCCGAATCAGCGCGGAGGCTGCCGCGATTCTGACGAACCAAACGGTCATCCCTTACATCGGCACGACCTACGACCGCATCATGGAAAGCGTCTACCAGGCGCTCAACTACTACGCGATGGGCGACGCGAACAAGGCGGGAGTCGAGCTCCGGCGAGCCTACATGTGGCAGAAGGATGCCGTCGAGAAGCGAGCCGACGAGATAGAAGCCCTCGAGAAGAAGACTGCAGAAGCAGCAAAGAAAAACTCGTTCGATCCATCGCAGACGCTCAAGGATCCTGGCTTTGACGGCTCGATCAAGACCGCGTACGCGCCGACGAAAGAGATGCAAGGCTACGCAGACTTTGCCGTTCCGTACGCAAGCTGGCTTGAAGGCGTCGGGCTGCTCGCATCGAATCAGAACAACTCCATCGCGCAAGCGAAAGTCGCGTTCGAAAAAGTCGTCGGCATGCTGCCTGAGTCGGGCCGCCCCATGGTGGCTGCGGACGCGCTGCTCGCGGAGAATGCAGTGCGCGGAGCTACGCTTCCGCCGCTCGTCCTCGCCATTTACGAAACGGGAATGGGGCCGAGTCTGAAGGAATTCAAGATTCAGATTCCGATCTTTACTCGACAGGTGCCCTATGTCGGCGCGTCGTTTCCGGTGCTTGAACTTCACGGGGGCAACTCGAATGGGTTCATGCTTGAACCAGAGGGTGGCACTGCCATCGCGGGATCACTCCTAACCGACATGGATGCGGTCGTTGCAACGGACTTCAATCTCAAGCTCCCCGCGATCATCACCAAGACGATTGTGTCGAGCGCGATCAAGGCAGTGGCCACCTACGCCGCGCAGAATGCCGCGAATCAGCAAAACTCGAATGCGGCCATATTCGTCGCGCTTGCGGGCGCGATTTATCAAGTGGCGACGAACAGCGCAGACCTTCGCATTTGGAACACGCTTCCCAAGCAAGTGATGTACGCACGGATGGAGCGCCCAACAAGTGGGTCCGTCACCTTGGTTGGGCACGACGGCGTGCGTGTTGGACCCGTGACATGCATTCCGAATGGAATCACCCTCATTCATGTTCGAACTCCTGCACAGGGAGCCCCGGTTGCGGCGCAAACGATGCACCTCGTGTACCCCAACTATGTTGCGCCCGCGACCGTCGCGAGCGCCGAGTCCGTCAACCACACGAACCCAACCCAGTAAACTTCACATTGGAATGGACGCGGGCCTTCGCGCGTCGATCTCACGAGTCACACGCCCGAGTCTCGAAGAAAGGTTTGCCGCATGCGATACCCATCCATCCAACTTCACATGTTCCGATCCATTTCTGCGCTCTTGCTCCTGAGCGGCCTCGCGCTGACCGGCTGCAAAAACACCAACACCATTCGATCGACCGGAGACGGGGGCTTCCAGCAGATCGTCACCAATGGTTGGCTGCAATACAAAGCCAATGTCGTTGCCGTGCACGAAGGCACTGTGAATGGCGACATGAAGAAGGTTGCCGTCGACATCTATAGCGATCAATCCACACAGCAGAATTTCTCCTACCGCTTCGAGTGGTTCGATGGCAATGGCATGCCCATCCGCTCGGCAACCCAGATCACAACCGGCGTTTCCATTCATCCAAAGGAAACCATTACGGTCACTTCCGTCGCGCCAAGTGCAAGTGCGGCACGCTGGACGCTCAAACTGTACGACACACAGCATCCTCTCTAATCGGAACGACTCATGCGAATCCACACACTGACTACCTCCGCCGCCCTCACGACTCTCTTGGCACTTCCTTTCGCGACTGGATGCAAGAGCCCCACTCGCTATGTCGACGCTGGCGGCAACGATGTCATCGTCAACGCGGGAAAGATGAATGTTCAAGATTGGTCGCTTCTTGCAGATCAATGCACGCAGAGCATGATCAGTGCAGGCGTGCTCCAACGCTACGGCGATCAGTCCAAGCCAGCCGGCGTGCTCCTCAATGCGCTCGTGAATCAGACGACCGAGCAGTTCGACGGCGATGCGATTCTGAAGAAAATCCGAATCGCGCTTCTGAACACGGGTCGCGTCGAAGTCATCATGACTGCAGGACCAGGCGGTCGCGCCGAGGATCCGATCGCGCAGAGTGCGCAGCAGTCCAAAGCCTTCATGAGCGGTGACGACAATGCGCTGATGGCGAAGAACACACCAGACCTCACGCTCACGGCAAAGTTGCTACAAGATCAAACGAAGGCGGGAAGCGACACGCAAACAACCTACATCCTGCAGATGACGCTCACCGATACCACCTCGGGCCGAGGCATCTGGGAAGGTGAGGCCAATGTGATGAAGCGCGGTGGCAAAGCCACGATCGGCTTCTAACCGTCGCGCCGCAGCGCGATGCTGACGCCAACTGTCTCACTTCACACACCCGCCGCACTCGGCGGGTGTGTTTCTTTTCCTGATGTCGCTGGGGCGGGTTGAGGGTTGTAGACCGCCGGAAGAGACTCCCCGACCTTCTCAACAATCCACTCCGCAAGCACGCGCGGCATCGGATGCTTGGCCGTAGTCGTGACTAGAAATGCGTAAGCCTCATGCGCATCGCCTACGGATGCGATCTTCTCAAGCGCCGCTGTCCACTGCGTCCGCGCATCGTCTTCAAGCGAGAGTTCCCACGCGCAGTACGACGCAAGCGCTTCTCCTTCGAGAATCACGCGTCGGAAGATCGATTCTTGTCGCTGTGACGGCAGTGACCACATCGCGTAGTACGGCGCGTTGTATGGCGCGTATCGCGCGCTCGACTCATAGAAGTCGCCGCGGAACACCACTTGCCCCGTCAACGAGTCGTACGCGCCATTCGTGAAGAACGGCGTCGATTGGAGGTTGAGCTTGACGAGTGCCTCCGTCACTTCGGGCTTTCGGTCAACTTCAAATCCGAATGGCGGCGGGAGCTTGAAGTCCCACACGCCTGCCCGAATTGCCTTCTTTGTCGAGTCCGGAATCGCGTCGGATGCAAGGACAAGATCACTGTACTCACGCGACATTTTCAACCAGAGCAGAAACTCAAGCCCGACCGGAGCGAGTTCCGCGACAGTCATGGTTTGGACCGTCGGATCAAATCGCTGCACGACACGAAGTAGTGCAGGAACCAAGACTTTCTCACCCAAGCTCGTTCGCTCACGCGCACTCGCAAGGCCGTCCGACCCTGCCGCTTGAATCAACGCGAGCTCGTCAGGCGTCAGCCATGCGCGTTCGGCGAGGAGGAGAAGCAACGGCTCAAGCACCTGTCGTCGAAACTCCTCATCTTCGGTCAAGGGAGCAAGATCAGTCGCCCTCCGCGGCTTCGCACCAATGCGCTGCGCTTGAATCACTGCCTGCATGCCTGAGTACATGAGGTACAGATCGCTCGCGAAGGGCACAACTTCATCCCGCCACCAGGCGTGAAACTTCACGCGCGCAGCATCATCCTCAATCTTCCGAGTCTCAAGGAAACGCCCCACGATTTCAACCCAGAGCACGCCGGCATCGACACGGCGCTTGAACGCACTCCACTCGTGGCGCGGCTCAGCAAACTGCTCGAAGTACAGACTCGCCGTCCCGAGCGAACTCTGCACAGAACCAATCGCGCCCCGGTTCCCCATCTCACTCGGAAGTGCGTCCTCCACGAATGTTCCCGTGAAGCGGCGACCAAGTTCAGCATCAGGCACACCGTCGCTGCCATACGCTTGCGAAACCGACTTGAGCGCATCCGCGCGAGAGTCGTTGGTTGCAAACGAGCGAGTGGCGCCATCCGCGCTTGCCGTGATCTCCACGCTCACCTTTCGATGCTGGCATCCGATTGCCGCGCTCAGAGGCAAGAGCATGATCCACGGGATGCCACGACTCATCACGCGCGAGAGTGCAGATGCAACCAAAGGGATTCGTCGTGATGACATGCGCACAGCCTATCGAGCGACTGTCGCGGCGGCGCGCGAAGTTCAAGACGAACTTTCACACTGGCTTCCATGTCGCTCCCACATGCAGCATGACGCTCCGTAGACTGCTCCGCCTCCCACGCTCGCATGTCGACTTCCCCGCAGATTCCGACCAACGCCTCTGGGACGCCTGCGCGGCACGATCCATTCGCCGCACTTCGCGTCGCGAACTATCGACTGTACGCGAGTGGCTTTGTGTGCTCGAGTACTGGCCTGCAGATCATGTCCACCGCACTTGCGTGGGAGATCTGGGAGCGCACGCATGATGCGTTTCTCCTCGGTCTTGCGGGTCTCGCGCGCGCGTTACCCGTCATTCTGCTCACCCTTCCGGCCGGGACAGTCGTGGACAAAACGGACCGCAAGCGAGTCCTTGCGATCACGCAGTTCGGATTTGCCGCAGTCGCGCTCATGCTGGCTCTCACGAGTTCGCAGCACGCGCCTCTGTTCGTGACCTACCTACTTCTCTTGATGAGTGGATGTGTGCGGAGTTTCAACGCGCCGTCAAGAGGCGCGCTTCTTCCAAGTCTCCTTCCAGAAGGCGGTTTCGAGAATGCGATTGCGTGGCAGTCTGGATTCTTCCAGTTCGCCGCAATTGCAGGGCCTCTCCTTGCAGGTGGCATCATCTGGTGGACCGGTTCGACATCGCTCTGCTACGCCGTGACGAGTATCGCGTGCGTGACCTTCGCGATCACGGCACTCTTTCTCAAACCTCGGCCGGTTGCGCTCCGAAAGTCCGCGCCGGGCCTAAAAGGGATGATGGAAGGCGCCGAGTTCATCTGGAAGGAGAAGACGATCCTCGGCGCACTGGTGCTCGATTTGCTCGCGGTCCTCTTTGGTGGTGCGACGGCGCTTCTCCCCATTTACGCCGACAAGATTCTGCATGTGGACGCGGTCGGACTCGGAGCGCTCCGCGCCGCCCCGTACATTGGCGCACTCGCAATGGCAGGTTGGCTCACGATGCGGACGGGATTCACGAACGCAGGCAAAGCGCTCTTGTGGTCGGTGGCCGGATTTGGTGTCTGCATGATCGTGTTCGGATTGAGCACCTCGTTCTGGCTCTCCATGATCGCGCTTGCCGTGTCCGGCGCGCTCGACAACATCTCTGTCGTTGTTCGACATGTGCTCATTCAAATGCGAACACCGGATGGCCTCCGAGGTCGCACGACCGCTGTGAACTCTGTGTTCATCGAATGCTCGAACGAAGTTGGGAGCTTTGAGAGCGGACTCGTCGCGCAATGGACGACGCCAGTGATTTCCGCGACGAGCGGCGGCGTCGGAACGATCATGATCGCAGGGCTTATCGCGTGGGCTTTTTCGGATTTGAGAAAACTCGGGCGACTCACCGAAACCGGACGGGATGTCGCGCAAGCGGAGTCAGAGGCAGAACCACATCGCGGACTTGGGGCTGAAGGCCAGTAGCGCCTCGGCAGCAGCGGACCGAGAGTGACTCGCGAAGCTAAGGTCGACTCGCAGTTGCATCTGTGGCGTATGCTGCGCGGATGATCTCTGCGCGCGAACCCATGCCGCTTCACACGAATTGCGCTCACTCGCGAATGCACTGCGAATTGCGATTGCCTCTTGCAAGCGCGATCGCTTTCCTCGCCCTCTTGGGTTGCTCCAATGTCACCGGAACCAATGCGCCACTGATGGCTCCGCGTGACCTGAAACCGAGGATGAACGATCCGATGTACGCATCGGCGCCGCTTCCTAAGTCAAATCTCGCGCTCGGAGTTTCTCCATCAGCGCAGACAGGGCAAACCGCAGGTCCGGCGAATCCAAGTTCGAACCCGAGTACGAGCGCGAGCGCTAACGCTTCCACCATCGCACAGCCCGACCAAACGAGCGTTGCGCGGGGAGCAGTCAACGCGAGCGCCAACGCGAATCCCAGCGCGAATGCGAGTTTGAACGATGCGCCGTCCGCGGCACCGAGCGTCGCGTCGACAATTGCGGAACAAACTCAAGTGCCGCCCGTCGCGAAGACAGAAGTCACCGCGCAGCGAACAACATCGCAGCTTCAACAAGGATCGTCGGACGCAGCGGCAGCGACATCACCATCCACGGTCGCGACAACCACAACACCAGCCGCCGCATCGACTCAACCCACCGCGAACCGCGCAGCCCCTGCATCATCCGCAGCACCTACGACAACTCCATCTTCGAACACACGATCGACGGCAGCGGCGAATGCGCCAAACCCAGCGGCCGCATCGACGCAACCCGCCGTGAACCGCGCAGCCCCTGCATCATCCACAGCGCCTACGACAACTCCATCTGCGACCACGCGATCAACGACAACAACGAGCGCGTCGACTCAACCGAACACGACACGAGCCCCAGCTCCAGCAGCGACTGTGAAAGGGACTTCAAGCACTCCAGTGCCGACTTCTCAGCCAAGCGGAACGCGAACAGCGCAATCTCCGCCGAAGCCAGCGCCGGGAATCGTGCCAAACACGCCACCTGTTCCAACGAAACCGGTCGAAGGCCCGCTCTTCAGCAACTACCCACCGAAGCCTCAGTCGAAGAGCCCTGCCTCGCCGCCGACTGCACCAGTTTCACCAGCGCCGACCGCGCCTCTCGCGACGCCGAAGACAAACTAGGCGCTCCCCAACACCATCGAGCCGCCGTGCATGGACGGCGGTAGATCCACCGCGGCGGATGAGCGGTGGTGGATGAGCGGTGGTGGATGAGCGGTGGTGGATGAGCGGTGGATATCCGCGCGGGCTTGGCACCCCGCCCGAGGAAGTGTTTTCACTGGCGAAATCCTAAACATGCCCCCTCACTTGAGTTGCGAACGCTGCGCGGTATGGGCAAGGGATCGAACCTCGGAATTCCTCGAATCCTCGCGGAAAACACTCGACACGGCTGCGGAACTGATTAGGCTCCGCATGCGAGATGAGTCTTGCTCACCAAGCAAGTGCATCCTGCTCATTTGTGTGTCTGAGGTGAGGCTCTCGGCGTCTCTGCTCCACAACAAAGTTCATCCTTTTTGAACCGGACCGGCACTCCTTCCGTAACTCGCTGCACTCGTGTTTTCTCGACGCCTGATCTCAGATCGTTCGAACCCTGCTTATCAAGGCCACTGCAAGAACTGATTTCTCACGCATCCGATTGTCGACCAGCATCCTCCCTGCCAACAGCGCGCCGTCCATCACTCTGCATCTTCGGAGACGTCCGCTCCTCACAACTCGCATCCGCTGCCCTTGTGCCGACAGACTTCATCCGCACTGATCCTTGACCTGCGGGCTTCTGACTTCTTGCTGCCTGCCTTCTTATTGCCTGACTTCTTGTTTCCTGACCTCTTGCCTACTGACGACACACCTCCTGATTTCAAACTCTAGATTTCTCAACCTATGTTGGTTGAGCATCGGCGAAGGATGCCCCCCTAAGCTGATGTGCGTCCGCCCGTCACACACTTTCCGCGTGCCGGGCGGATTTTTTGTTCCGATTCCTGCCGCCCTCGCCTCTTCAGACTTGGCGCGTGAGTAGATCCCCCACATCACGAAGTCCACCGACGAGCACATGGACAACACCATGCCTGCGCTCGACCTTCCCTCGCGCAAGCAACACCACCGACATGCGTGCGACACGGCGAAAGCGTTCATACACACGCTTGCGCACGATGAGGTTTGCGATACCGGTTTCGTCCTCAAGCGTGATGAAGAGGATCCCTTTCGCGGTTTGTGGTCGTTGTCGAACCGTGACAAGACCAGCAACACCAACCGATGCTCCGCAAGCAAGCTTTGACTCATCCGCGAGCCACGCACAAGGAACACACCCAAGCCGCTCGATCTCTTCTCGAACACAAGAGATCGGATGGCATTTGAGGGAAAGTCCTATCGCGCTGTAATCCCGCGCAACTTGCGAAAGTTTGGAAACGCGCGGCAGCGCTGGTTCGAAGTCATCGCCAACCGCCGTCCAAGATGATGCACCCTCAGAACTAGATGCCTCCCCTCGCACCGCTATTGGAGAGGAGTACGAGTGCATACATGCATCAGGTAGTGATCCCAAAGATGGGACAAGAGATGAGGCAAGGGATCGGTCAAGGGATCGGTCAAGAGTCGCATCAAGGGACGCGCTGAGAGATGCGGCAACAGACACATCAACAGCCGCATCAAGAGGTGCGCCAGGAGAAGCATCCGACGAAACGGTAGAACGCACGCTCGAGGACGCATCGACAGCTCCATCCACAGAGAGGTCTACTGGCACCGCACAACCGTCCGCCTGCTTCATGGGATGAACCGAGAGCGAAGGCCCTAAGTGTTCATCCACTTGCGCGACGGATGCGTGCGGTGATGGCACATCAGCGGGCACTTCCCAAAGTGGCCGTTCTCGATCTCGCAATGCCATGATTTGCCAAAGGGCCTGTTGCCGATCAAGACCCATGGATCGAAATGCATCTGCCTGCGCGAGCTTCTCAAGCGTCGCGGCAGAAAGTCCAGATACATCCTGAAGCATTTGCACCGATGTAAATCTGCCGTGCGTCGCGCGCGCGCGGGAAAGCTGCTGAGCCTCCTGCGCGTCAAGGCCTCGCACAAGACGCAACCCAAGGCGCAATGCAGGCTGACTGGCAACTTCAAATCGACCGCGCGCCCCATCACCGCGTCTCAATTCATGCGCGCCCTCGCGTGCGCCCTTGTGTTCCTCCACGTGTTCCTCCACGTGTTCCTCCACGTGTTCCTCCACGTGTTCCTCCACGTGTTCCTCCACGTGTTCCTCCACGCGCTCCTCCACGCGTACGCCGTCGTAGGAATGTCCGCATCCTTCGGTGAGCGAGCTTACTCGTGCATGAGGCAGCTCACGACACGCAATCGCCGGAGTTGTGAACGCGAAACTCGGTCGTCGAATATCAATTTCTCGTTCTTCATACAGTCCAACGGAACCCCACTCCGCCTGCCGTGATGCAAGAGGCGGACCTGCGCGGGCAGCTAAACGCGAATCCACATCTCTTCTTGAGACGGCTGCATTGCGTCCAACGCTCGATCGCATATCCGCGCGCAGACTCGCGTGCATGCCAAGGCACGCTTGAGCAGAATCCCTGCAACTTGCGAGATCGAATGCAAAGTCGAACTCGCGTTCAAGTGAGCAATCCCATGCACTCGCATGCACATCCACGCGGCGCACGCTCACACCATGCATTTCAGCATCTCGCACAATTTGCGAGGGTGCGTAAAAACCCATCGGTTGGCTATTCAGCAATGCGGCCGCGAAGGCTGCGGGATGAAATCGCTTGATCCACGCAGAGACATACACCAAGAGCGCAAAACTCGCTGCATGCGACTCAGGAAATCCGTAGCCCGAAAATCCTTTGAGTTGCTCGAAAACCTGCAGCGCAAATTTTTCGGAATACCCTCGCTCACGCATGCCGCCCACAAGTGATTCACCGAATTGCGCAATGAGATTGCCTCTCCGCTTCCACGAAGCAATTGCACGGCGGAGCTCATCGGCTTTCCCCGGAGTAAAGCCCGCCGCGACGACCGCGAGTGCCATGGCCTGCTCTTGAAAGAGTGGTACGCCAAGCGTCTTCCCAAGAACCTGTTCGATAGCCGCGCTGGGGTACTCAATCGGTTCCTCGCCATTCCGGCGACGAAGATACGGATGCACCATGTCCCCTTGAATAGGGCCTGGCCGCACAATCGCAACTTCGATCACAAGATCATAAAAGCAACGCGGGCGTAACCGAGGAAGCATGGACATTTGTGCGCGCGATTCGATTTGAAACACCCCCACGGTGTCGGCCTGACAGACCATGTCATACACGCGCGAGTCTTCCGCGGGAACTGTGTGAAACTCCAACGGTTCCAACGGCGCGCGCGTCTGTTGTGTTTCTCGCGTTCCTCGCGCCCTATGTGCCTCTTGCATCGAGTGTGTCTCGTGCGTTGCATGCGCCCCCTGTGTCGTGTGCGTTCTCTGTGTCGAGTGCGTCTCTTGCGTCGAGTGCGTCTCTTGTGTCGAGTGCGTCTCTTTCGTCGCGTGTGTTCCTTGCGCCGCCGGCGATTCCGAGACCGTGTGTGACTCGGCTAATCTTCGTGCCTCCTCTGTGCGGTCGTGATTGATAAGCACAATCGCCTTACGGATACAGGTCAGCATGCCGAGCGCAAGCACATCCACCTTCAGCATGCCGAGTGCCTCGATGTCATCCTTGTCCCATTCAATCACGGTGCGTCCGGCCATCGCGGCGTTTTCGACTGGCACCGTTGCATCAATCGCATCGCGCGTGATAACGAAACCCCCTACATGCTGCGAACGGTGGCGCGGAAATCCAAGAATCGCGCTCGCGATGGCGGCCACACGCTGCCAAAGCGGCGCGGATGGATCCAAGCCGACTTCTCGCAATCGTTCGCCTTCAATCGAACCTGTATGCCATGGACCGAATGCCTCGCCGAGGCGTGCAAGAAGTTCGGGAGCGACGCCGAACGCCTTTCCGACATCGCGCACGGCACTTCGCGCTCGGTAGGTAATCATCTCTGCAGCTAGCGCTGCGCGATGCCGCCCATACTTCGCGTACAGATATTGCATGACCTCTTCGCGGCGTTCATGCTCAAAATCGACATCGATGTCTGGAGGCTCGTTGCGTTCACGACTCACGAATCGCTCAAACAGAACATCAATACGGTCAGGGTCAACAGAGGTGATGCCGAGTGAAAAGCAGACTGCGCTATTCGCGGCCGCTCCGCGACCTTGACAGAGAATGCCTCGGCTCCGCGCAAAACGCACGAGATCATGCACCGTGAGAAAAAATGGGGCGTACTGCAAGTCGTCGATAATGGCGAACTCATGTTCAATCTGCCGACGCACGCGAGGCGAAACTCCACCGCGTGAGCGATAGCGCTCCGAAGCGCCTTGCCATGTCAGTGCGCGGAGATGCTGCATGGGCGTCACGCCCGCCGGAACGATTTCCTCGGGATACTCATACCGAAGCTGGGCAAGTGAAAACTGTGAAGCGCGCTGCGCAATGGCGCCAGCGCGATCAAGCCAGTGCGGACGATCTTCAAATCGTGCGAGCATGGCGCTTGGGTCCCGCAGTGTCCGTTCTGCATGTTGCTGCAACCTCCATTGCGCGCGTTCAAGCGACACACCGCCACGGATGCATGCGAGAACATCTAAAAGCGGGAGGCGTTCAGGCACATGCATGCGCACATCACCGAGCGCAACGAGTGGGATATCGAGCGTGGACGCGATAGATTCCAGAACCAGCGAGCGTTCGCGGTCATCCGGGTCTCCGAGGCGACGCACTCCAAGCGAAAGTTGATCGCGGCCAAAAAGTGCGCGCAACACGCGTGCAATTTCGAGGTGCGATGCGTCGGGAAATGCGGGCGGGAGCAAAACGGCAAGCAATCCACCAAGGGATGTGGGCGTGGACACGCCTGCCGTCGCTGCGCTTCTCCGCGCGCACCGAAGTATTGCACCAAGATCCACATGCAGGACTTCAAAAAGATCATGCAAAGTAAGAAGGCATTTCCCCTTCTCTGAGCGCCGACGCCCAATCGTGAGCAAGCGACAAATGGACGCATGCGACACACGATCTGAGGCGAAAAGGAGCATCTCAATGCTGCGGCCTCCATGATCTAAACCATGATCTAAACCATGATCCGAACCATGATTGTGATCATGACTAAAACCATGGCCCAAACCATCATGCAAACCAAGATCAAATCTGCGATCTAAGACTCGGTCCACTCCGCGACGAGGATGCACACTCGAAAGACGAAACCTCGGGTCTGTCGCTCGATCAAGTGCTTCCGTCCGAGCACTTTCCCATGCGTTTCCAAACTCCGTCGAGACACCATGTTGCGCGACATCGAATCTGTGACCTTCGTGCGCATCGATCGGGTCAAGAAAAAGCCGCACCCGCGACCCAACCGCAAGCGGAATGTTGTGCTCAAGCGCTGCCGTGTGGGCGCGGACAGCGCCACCGAGCGTCGCGAAGTCAGAAATGGCAACGGCAGCATGTCCTAAGGCCGCAGCGCGAGCAACGAGTTCTTCTGGATGGCTCGCACTTCGCAGAAACGACGCATTCGTCGTGACTTCTAAATCACACCATCCTGAAGGGACTCGCGATGTGAATGCGTGTATGCCTGCGCATGCGACACCTCGCCATGCCGCTGCTCGCGTGGACGCTCCTTGGCGTGAAGGCGAAGTGCTCGAGGCATCATCACTCTGAGAAGAGGCGGCACCTGAGGCAAGACCGCGCGCTGGCAGAACAGATGGCTGCGGCACTGCTTGTGGTCGATATTTCGGCGGCGGTTGTTCAGGCATGCAATCTCCACTTCGAGATCCATTGCACTTCAACATCATGTGCAGAGGAAACAACACGCACTCGCTTCAACATCAAGACCAGATGAGCGAATAGAGAACCGAGTACCGCGCTCATGACTTTTGAGCCGTGCATGGCGAGTAGGAAATGGAGATTCGAAATCCAAAAGCCAAATATGGAATCCAAACCTAAAAGCGAGGAACTGGAACGCATAAGTCAGAAGCCATAAGTCAGAAGCCATGAGTCAGAAGCCATAAGTCAGAAGCCATGAGTCGAAAGTCATGAGCCGGAATCCATGAGTCAACAGCCAGGACCAATGAGTCATGAGTCATGAGTCAGAAACCGCAAGAGACCTCGCAGGCAAGGTCATCCATCGCACATGAATCATGCATAGACACGCACCTCTTTTTCAAACAACAACAACAACAACGATGATGACGATGAAGATGACGACAACAACCGAAGGCGCGATGACTTCGCTCTGTCGCATCAATCGATCAACGCGCGCCGCAACAGAGCGAGTCCCGTATCTCGGCAATCAAAACATCACCACGCTCCAATCGCATAGCAAACATCCTCATCTTTCCACAACGCCCAGAGCCAAAGTCCATCTTGAAGTTGCACTCGAAGCGCAGTCCAGCTCCGAACTTTCAATGCGTCCACGGAAGTGTCGCTAGAGTCGCAATGCACCAAGGAGGAGCGAGAAAGACCTCCATGCGCGTTTAGGAATACCTCCCCGCGTCCATCTTCCCGCGCGTCGCTCCATGCATTACTCGATACGTCATTCCAACCACCAATCCACGCGTTACTCCTCCCATCCACCCACCACGGCGCAATCAGACGCTCAAACCCGGCGACCTGCTTCACTCGATGCCAACATCCGCGCCAATGCACTTCAATCGTTTCGCACCACGGCAAACCGCAGATCGCAGATTGCACAAGTTGCGTACGAATGCATTGCTCGCCATCCTGCCGCCACAACAGCGGTTCCACTCGCGCAAAGAGAACCGACGGGCGGAGCGCAGGAACAATGACCGCCGTGGGCTCATCAGGTGATGGCAACTGGGAATCGACGAGCTGATCTTGCATGCGCCACGGCACTGCAGAGTCATCACAAAGATGGACCCTCCATGTGGATGCATCACCAAATCGCGCACGCACCGTGTCAATCAATTGCATCCCCTGCTCAACCGCACTTCGAGCGAATGTGTGAGACATCGCATCCGTATGGTCACAAGTTCCAACCCGAAGCCTGTGAGGCGCAGATTCAGTCTCCGCAAGTGTGCCTTCCGAAACTAAAGACCCTGTTGATGACCGATGATGCTCTGCACGCATGACAAGCGATGCTGGAAGCACTTCATCGATCTCCAGAGGAGCGCGTGGCGCCGCACGCTGGTCGGTCGCATGAGGATCAAGAAGAGAGAGCGTATGGCGTAGGCGTGCGGTTTCAACACGATGCACCAACAGCGTCACACCCAAGACCCCGTATCCAAGTTGCATGCGTTCCAACTGCGGACGAAGGAGTGTCCAAATCCTTGCACGAGAAACCGTTGGTTGACCCAATTGAAGATTGACGCGTAGTGCTGGGAGATCTGCTCGATCGAAATGCAATACGCACGATCGCAAGAGCAACCCATCACGAGCGAGCGTGATGCACACTCGGTCAAGAACTGATGCCACTGCTAACAGCACGGTTTCAACCAGCAAGACTGGCCCTGCAAACACCTGCTCCTCGCGGATACGACGAATGAATCGCACTGGCGCGAGTACCTCAGGGATAACGCCGATTGCTTGATCGAACCGATGCAAGATGTTGTGCACTGCATGAAGAAGTGCCTTGCGAGGCACTCTGCGCTGGAAACTTTCTTCTCCTCGTGAACTCTCTCCTTGTGAGTCTATGCATGCGGTCTCGTGTGCATGATCATGCGCACGATCATGCAAATGCGCGCGTGCTGCTTTATGTGCAACAACACGCCCTCTTGGGGCTATCGTTGCGAACCGTGCTGCAATGCCATGACGGCCAAGCACCGCAAGCTGCCCCACTGTGTGAACATCCACGCTCGCAAGCGCTGCAACTGTGCCAGGATCGGCTCGCAACGCAATGAGAGGCAACGGGGCGAGCGCTTCGCGCTCCTTTCCTGAAAGAACAGACCCAATCGAATGTGCGTGATGCAAATCTTCGCCACGGCTCTGCGTACATGCATCTTTCGCATCACGCAAAGAAACACACGCAAGACCATGAAGCAAACTGTGCCGCGCGACCGCAAGCGCAGCGCCTACCGTATCCGCCATGACCGCTTGCGCACGCACACCTTGGGTCGCAAGCCAGTCGCGCATGCTCGCGAGAAAGCAGCCTTCCGTGCCATGTTCTGCGCGAAAGAGTTCCGCACAACCGCGAAGATCTCCAACGATCGCGTCCACGCCATCAATCGCGGCCACAGGCATCCAACGCTCAAAGGAGAGCGCGAGCGCATGCAACGACGAGCGCTCCATTCGCACGGACCGTCGCAATGCGAGCACGCGACCTCGCACGGAAATCAGTGCTGCATCTCGCTCCGCAAGTTGCACAAGAAGCTGCTGCTGCTGCGCCCGAAGCGCATAAAGATGCACATCCTTTCCATCTGTCATAGAAACTTTGGAGCTCTGCAAAGCCTTCGAATCTGTGTGGATTGCCGTGGTACTTGTCGCGAGTGCTTCAGCTTGCGCGAGCGCCATGCCTTGCCGAATCCCCAAGGACCAACCCAGGGAGCAACATGCCGCTACACGCATGACGCGATGCGTTTCCTCGACGACGAGCAAAGGTCTCTGCTCCAATCGCTCGAAGATCGCTTGCTGCAATGCTCGACGGATAACCCCCACTTCGCGATGCAACTCCACCGCGCTCTGTCGCGGCAACGCAAGTGGCTGCAGAGAGTCCTGATTCGTCACTCCATGCTGCGCTTGACTGTCGACCCATCCCTGTTTGAGCATCTGCTTCCATGACACTCTCTCGGCTTCGCATGACACCTTCGCTCCATTGCGATTCACCTCCAAAAGTGTTGCTGGTGTGCAAAGTGCTTCTCGCCTCACCATCGCTGCCCACTCTGGGCAACGCCACAAGCGTTTGATCAATTGCATCCGTGCGAGATCGAGAGACCATTGGGCTAGATGGACTGCGATGTATCGAGGCGCTGCCTGCATGACTTGAGGCGCTGCCTGCATGTTTTCCGGCACATTGCTTATGTGAGGATGAACCACGCCGGCCTCCAACCTGTCCTGGGATTGCATGAATCAACTCCTTCGGCGCACGCGACAAGGTCTCAAACAACGAGCGCCTCTTGCGCGCTAGACGCAAGGCCCAATGCAAATGTGCTTGCACAGGCACAAGCTGCTCCTCAGTTCCACGACGACGACTCATTCCCCCACGACTTCGAACCAACTGCACTACACAGGACGGGTCACAGCGCAATGCTTGCCATGATTCTCGCGATGCTTCTTGCTCATGCGAGTCATGCCTCGCGTCATGAGCGAGAGGAGTGCATGCATCTTCTGTCGATACTTCCCAACGCGTCGCAGCGATACAAGAACGGCGCACGCCCTCTGCTGGAGAACGCAGAAGTAACACAAGCACTCCAACTGTTCCTGATCCATGTTGTTGCGTATTTCTCCGCGCCGCGATCTGTAAGCGGCGACATGCTGCAACATCGAACCCGCGCGCGTCCACAATGATGACCCCAACACTTGCCTCTGCGAGTGCTTGCTCCGCACACCACAATCGCTCTTGCACTCCCTCATGCGTGACATGAGAACGCGATCGAGGCTGCACTTGAAAATGCACCGAGCGGCTATGCCTTGGTTCCGGCGTGAGCACAATTGAGCGTTCTAAAAGCGCCGTCGTCGCCAAAGGTTCCCGCTCTAGGAGCACTCGGCGCATGTCGTCTGCTTTCATTGACTCTCTCATTGAGTCTCTCGTGGAGTCTCTCGTAGAGTCTCTCGTGAGCTCTCGTGTGATCGGTCCATTTCGTTCACTCACGACGGTGCTCGTAAGATCGAGGTCGTGCTCCATGCACGCTTTCTCTACGCATGCCTCTTCCATGCATGCCTCAATGCCATGCGCGAATGCGCTCCAATCTGGGCGAAATCCAGCAACAAGCAATGCCTGCGAAGGCGCGACTGCACGCCCAATCCACACCACCAGTTTCTGCCGATACGAAGCTTGACCAATCGCTTTCCACGCAAGGTCCGCAGCAACGGAAAGCGGAGGTATCCAAGAACTCGGAATAGATGCACCTTCATGAGATGTGCTTGCACGAAATCCCTGCGCGCGAGAAGCGCATGTATGCACACCGACAAACTCATGAAGCTCGCCAGTCCGAAGCCCCCCTCCTAAAAATTCGTCGTAAGCATGCCAGCCTGTCGGCACGCATACTGTCATTGCGGCACGGCGATGAAAACAAGGAGTCGCATGATCAAGTTCATGATCAAGTGCATGATCAAATGCATGATCAACTTCATGACAATCTCCACGATCCGTTCTACGCGGAATGCCCGCAGCATCAAGCACGCCATGTTGCTGGCGCCAGCTTTCTTCGCTATCGCATGCGTCGCTTCCCGCTCCACCCAAAGCGCGCGACTCACATTGCGCAAGCGCGCGTGCGACAACGCGAGACATACGCACCGCGCGACGCTCCGTGCTCATGCGCTTTCCGTCTCTCGGCGGTCCCGCACGCGAAAGCGGCACTTCGCGTACCACGCCATCGGTATTGCGCGAGCCACGAATTCGCTGCGCCACTTCCGATGTGACTGCTTCTCTACAGGCCTGCATCCATGGCGTGTCACACTCGTCTTCTCTCGCATGCTCTTCCGAGTCCGGCATTCGCATCACGGCTTCATCTGCAGCCACACGCGCGCGTTGGAAAAAAGCATCCTCCCCAGAGGCTAATTCTCCGCGCTCAACTTGCAGAATGATCTCCTGCATCGAATGCAACTTGCGTAATTTCGCGCCACGATCAAGACCAGAATCAAGTGGCGCGCAGGAATCACGGGGACATTTCGCATTGCGATGAGCTGAATCTAAAACTGGCATCTGTCCTTCCATCTGTCCTTCCATTTGCCTTTGCATGTGTTACGCCTCCCATTTCAAAGGTCATGACTCAAGAAGTGCCTTAAGGAGTGCCTTAAGGAGTGCCTTAAGAAACGGCTTAAGAAATGGCCTACCTAGTACTGCTCCACGAACTGCCCCACGAGGACTCCATGAGGGCTGCATGAAGGTTCATGAGGGCAACATGGCCCGAACTCGCCTTCACCCTGAAAGTTGGATGTTCGGTATTTGTTAGGGTAATTGGTTCAGGGGCGGTGTCAAGCAAATGCTTCCAAAATTCTTGGGAGTTCATGCAAAAATTCCCTCGCGGTTTCCGAGCGCCGCCAGAAAGGCGAGGCGCGCACGAGCCGAAACCAGCGCCGGCACGAAGACGGTTCAAGCGCGCGAGACCAACCCGGGAGATCACCACCGAAGCGACAGCGACCTTCAACGCTCGCGAACGGAACGATGGAAGGCCAGAGAAAACTGACCCGATCCGTGAGAGCAGTGATCGGCGCCGTGCGCTGACGATCCCCATGCGCCCGATGCGACTACAATCAACCCCCCCAAAGCGCCGGTGTGGCGGAACTGGCAGACGCAGCGGATTCAAAATCCGCCGCCCTCTAAAGGCTTGCAGGTTCAATTCCTGTCACCGGCACTCAAGGCACGAGGCACTCTCATCGGAGAGTGCCTCGTGCCGTTTTGCCTCATGCGCGCTCGTTGATGGACTCGCGAAAAGTTACTCCGCCCGACCGCTCGTCGAGGACGAGTAATTCGGAGCTTCTTTCGTAATCGTGATGTCGTGCGGGTGGTTCTCCACCACGGTCGCATTCGAAACTTTCACGAAACGCGTGCGCGCACGGAATTCTTGCATCGTGGAACAACCACAATATCCCATCGCACTCCGGACTCCGCCCACCATTTGATACACGAAGTCCGAAAGATTTCCGCGATACGGAACCATCCCTTCAACACCTTCAGGGACGAACTTCCGCGCTTCGCGAATACTCGCTTGCCCGTAACGATCGCCGCTGCCGGCAGCCATCGCGCCTTCACTTCCCATACCACGGTAAGTCTTGAACCGACGACCGCGATGGAGAACAACTTCGCCCGGGCTCTCGTCAAGTCCAGCAAGCAGCGACCCGAGCATCACCGCGGAAGCTCCGGCGGCGAGGGCCTTCGCGATGTCGCCGGACTGCCGCACACCACCATCAGCAATCACCGGCACACCGGCCGCGTCGGCAGCGCGAACTGCCTCAAGAATCGCTGAAATCTGCGGGACCCCAACACCTGTCACCACGCGCGTCGTGCAAATCGAACCGGGGCAGATGCCGACCTTCCCAGCGTCGGCACCTGCATCAATGAGCGCTTTTGCGCCATCCGCAGTGCCGACATTGCCCGCGATGACTTCGATGGAAAACCGTCGCTTAATCTCGCGCACCGTGTCAATGACATTCTTAGAGTGACCATGCGCAGTGTCGACAACGAGCACATCGACCTCTGCGGCAATGAGCATTTCCGCTCGATCAAACTGGCGCACGCCGACCGCCGCGCCAACGCGAAGTCGGCCGCGTGCGTCACGACATGCACGCGGGTGGGTTCGCACATTTTCTACATCGCGCATGGTCATCAACCCGCGCAGTTTCCGATCTCCATCGACAAGCAGGAGTTTCTCGACCCGCGCCCGACTCATGAGTTGTTCCGCAACCTCGGCGGAGACATCAGGCGCGGCAGTGACAAGATTCACAGTGGTCATCGCGTCCTTGACGCCAATCGCACCAAGATCTTTGCCCTGCAAGAACTTCATGTCGCGGCGCGTCAAGATGCCAACGACGCGTCCGCGGCGAGAGCCATCTTCAGTAACCGGAAAACCGGAAACTCCCTGTTCGGCCATCAGCTTCGCGGCCGTTGCAAGTGTGTCCGTCGGAGCGAGCGTGACCGGATCGACGACCACGCCGTGCTCACTTCGCTTCACTTTCGCGACTTCACGCGCCTGCACTTCAATAGGCAGATTCTTGTGAATGATCCCCACACCACCCTCTTGCGCGAGTGCACGCGCAAGATTGGACTCGGTCACAGTATCCATCGGCGCAGAGACAATCGGGATGTGAACATCAATGGAACGCGTCAATCGCGTCGAAGTGTCCGCCAAATCTGGCGTCAACTCGCTGTATGCGGGAATGAGCAGGACATCATCAAAGGTGATGCCATCGAGGACAATCTTGTGATCCATCGCGGCACGATACAGCCCCGAAGCAGTTCTTGACGCGCGGCCCTGCACGCAACCCGTTCGACCCTTCAGAACGCGAGTAATCGGGTACGATTCTGGGCTTCCAAATTAGTGGCGTGGGCTTGCCCCACCGCCACCCGTTCGCCTTGCCTGATTCGAGATGACGCCCGATTCATTTGCGCTCCACGATGGCGCGAGACCTGTGCTCGATCCATTGAAACTTCATCCGAAACTTCCTTCGAAATCTCTTTCCCAGTTTCCTTCATGGCACCGTCACGACACGAACTCCTCGTCCCCCTCTCCGTCAAGCACCGTGGCACCACCGAAGGCGACGGGATGAAACTCTGGCTGACTTGGCTTGCGGCAACCATCCGCTACGAGGGTAGCGATCTCATCGTGAAGTCCGGACTCCGACCGCGCATTCGCCACCGAGGCGTACTGAAGGATCTCGAGACCGGCGTCTGCACCGCGGATCAGATGTTCCAGGTTGCCAAAGACATCCTCGACCCAAATCAACTCGACTTCCTCACACGACACGGCTCGATCGACTTTGCGTATGACCACGGCGGCGATCGCAATGACACGACTTCGGACGCGATCATTCGACGTTTTCGCGTCAATCTGTTCATGGCGCGTGGGACGCCAAGCCTCGCTGCGCGTCTGATCACAAGCCAAATCAAGAAGTTCGAAGAGCTCTACCTCCCGTCAATCCTTGGCGACATCTCGATGGCGGCACAGGGACTCATCCTCTTCTCTGGTGTCACGGGATCGGGCAAGTCAACCTCGATCGCATCGATGATTCAGTATGTGAATGAGCGCAAGAAAGTGCACATCATCACGATTGAAGATCCGATCGAGTACATCTTCAACGACGCCAAAGCGACCATCAATCAGCGCGAAATCGGCATCGACGCAACCAACTTCAACGACGCGCTCCGAGCCCTCGTGCGCGAGAACCCAGATGTCGTGCTCGTCGGCGAAATGCGCGACTACGAAACCTTCGAGGCCGCGATTCGTGCCGCAGAAACCGGCCACTTGGTGTTCGGAACGATTCACGCAAGTTCTGCGTGGCAGACCTTCGGTCGTATCTACGATCTCTTCCCTGAGAACGAGCGCGAGCAGATTCGAAAGTTGCTCGCCTACAACCTCCGCGCGGTCATCTATCAGAAACTGCTTCCGACACTGCACGCGCACATCGGACGCATTCCCGCGCTTGAAATCCTCATCAACACTCCTGGTGTGCAGAAGTACATCCTTGAAGGGCGCGAGGGTGAGTTGCTTGAGATCATCAAGCAGAGCCATGACGAAGGCATGCTTGACTTCACGAGCGCGCTCGTGAAACTCGTCGAACAGGAATACATCCATCAAAGCGTCGCCTTGCAAGCAACGCCAAAGCCCGAAGAACTCAAGATGCGCCTCAAGGGCATCAGCTAAGCCAGCACATCGCGCCGCACTTGCACTGTCCACCGACCTCGCGACTGAGAGATCCCCTGATGCTTCACATGCCCACGACCATGCCACACCTCCTCGCCGATGCCCCTGTGCTCATGTCGGTCGCGAAACCGATTCTCATGTTTGCAGCGCTCGTGGCGTACATGCGCTATGTCGCGAAGTTTGAATTCGACGCCCGCTTTTACAACTTTCCGATTCTCGCCATCAATGCGAGTTTGATCGCGGTTGGCGTCCTCGGATTTGCGGTGGTGCTTCTCATTCCGATCTTCTGGGTCGGCTTCCCGCTCATGCTCGCGATCTACGGCGGGACCCTGTATGGGTACTGGAAGTTCCGCGACGCGCGAGTGCCGCCGAATCGCAAGTTTGTGCTGTTTGGCACCAAGTTGCAGTCCGCGCTTGAAGCGCGGCGTCAGCGCACAGCGGAGCGAGGCGCGAGCGCGTTCTTCCTCACTCGCAAGGGCGAGAAGATGCCCGTGCCAGCGAAGGAAGATCCGAAGCTCGCGGTCTACATGGCTGCAGAAGCCGCGACGATCGAAGCATTCAACCGCCGCGCGAGTCGCGTCGACATTCAAGCGAACGCACAGGCAGTGCAAGTCACGATGCTCATCGATGGCGTCCGAGTCCGACTCGATCCGATTCCTGCGGAAGTTGGAAGCCAGATGATGGACTTCCTGAAGACGACGGCCGCGCTCGATGTCGCGGATCGTCGGCGCCGACAGGTTGGAGAGTGTCATGTCGAGGGACCAAGTGGAAAGCAACTGCTCACGATCACCGCACTCGGTTCATCTGCTGGTCACACGCTGCGTATTGACTTCAACCGATCGAAATCCCTTGATCGACCGCTCGATGATCTTGGACTCCTTCCACCACAATTGACCGCGCTTCGCGCACTGGAAGACGCCGGTCTCCGACACGGCGTGTTCATTGTGAGCGCGCCGATTGGTCAGGGTGCAAGCACGACGGCCTACGCGTTCCTTGGTCGCCACGATGCGTACACCTCAAACCTCAAGACGCTCGAGAAGGAAGTGCTTTTCCGGCTTGAGGGCGTGGAACATGTGCAATGGGACCCGAACGATGCCGCCCACGATTTCCCTGAGAAATTGCGCTCGATCATTCGCAAGGATCCTGACGCCGTGTTGTGCACCGACCTCTCTGATGTGGGTACCGCCAAACAAGCGGCGACCCCTGGCATGAAGGGACCACTGCTCTATGTTGTGATTCCTTCCGACAGCGTGCAAGCGGCGTACGCGAAGTGGGTGGAGTTGGTTGGTGACCCGAACCTTGCGGGCAAGTGTGTCGCGGGAATCTCGAATCAGCGTCTGCTCCGCAATGTCTGTCCGAATTGCAAAGTCGGCTTCCAGCCAAGCCCGGAGCAGTCCAAGCGTTTGGGCATCGCGCCAGGCAAGACCGTCGAACTCTTTCGTCAGAGCGGCAAGGTGCAAGTCAAGAATAAGATTGAAGACTGCCCCGTGTGCCAAGGCACTGGATTCTTCGGGCAAAGCGCGATCTTCGAAGTCCTGATCCTCGATGATGCGGGACGCAACATGCTTGCAGATGGCGACTTCCGCGGGGCGTATTCGCGTTCCGTTCGCGAGCAAAAGATGCTTCAACTTCAGGAAGCAGCCCTGCACAAGGTCCGCGACGGCAAGACAAGCTTTGACGAAGCCGCACGCGCATTCGCGAAACCTGCACCTGCCGCGGCGCCGGGCAAGCCCGTCGCGGCGACGGGAAGCGCAGCACCCGCGCACCCCGCTCAGTAACGCATGATCTCACCGCACCTCTGACTTTCGAACCGATTGCACATTGTGATTAGTCCGCGCCGCGCAGATTGCATTCGCGCACCGACATTGGAACGACCTCGATGGAATCTCTCTTCAACATTCTCGTCATCGCTTTCATCGGACTCATCGCGTACTGGTGGGCGAATCAAGGCCTCTTTGGTGCCATCCTGCACTTCCTCTGCGTGCTGTGCGCAGGTGTGCTGGCGTTCGCGACATGGGAGCCGATCACGCGCCTTGGAATCCTTGCACCGATGCCAGGACTCGCCCCATACGGATGGGGCATTGGATTGCTTCTCCCCTTCTGTCTCTACCTGTTCTTGCTCAGGCTCGGAGCTGACAAACTCGCGCCAGACAATGTCAATTTCCCGCATCTTGCAAACTTGTTCGGGGGCGGATTGTTCGGCGTGTTGAGTGGGATTCTCACCGTCGGCATCGCGCTCATTGGCGTCGGTCACATCCACTCGACAGCGCGACTCATGGAATTCGGCGGCGTGGTGCGAACTCAAGGTGCCGGAGCCGCGAACGGGCAGCCAGCAGTTGAAGGAAATCTCTGGGTGCCCGCGCATCGCATCGCCGCCGGAACCTTCGCGATGCTTTCTACCGGATCGATGGCGCCGACGCTGAGCCGACCAACGCTCGCGGCTTACCACCCGCGACTCGCCGACGAATCCTTGGGATTGTTCCGCGACGGATTCAGCCGAAACGGGCGGCTCGCGAAAGTCGCTGCGTTGCCTGGCTCTGTGACGCTTGAGAACTTCGCGTTCATCAATGACCCATCGTTTCAAATCGGGCAGTTGCGCGGACCGACCTATGTGGCAGAAATGAAACTCGCGCGCGGCGCTTCGACGGAGGGGCAGATGATCGTCGTCAGTGCTGCTCAGGTGAAACTCGTTGGCACCAACGCGACCTCAACCACCGGCGTCGCGTATCCGCTCATCTGGGGACAGCGAGGTCCAAACGGCGGGCGCGTCATTTGTGAGTTCGCCGACAAAACCGCGTACGCGGCGAGCGCGACAGGTGAAGAAGAACTCATCGTTTCGTTCGCGTTTCCAGCGGCGGCGATCACTGCGGTTGGCGAACCGCTTTTTGTTGAAGTCATGGGACAACGCCTCGATGTTGCTCGCTTCGCGCAGCAACCTGCGATCGCTGGACCGGCAGGGAAGGCTCTCGTGTTTGGCGGTTCTGGCGCGGGCGCGAGCGATCTCAAGGTCGATGCCGCTGCACCGAAGATGAAGCCGAGCGATCTTGTCATGAATCGCACGGTCGATCCGGCAGGTCTTGACCTCAACTCCCTTAACGGACTTGAGACGGATCCCGACGAGAAGCAATACCTCGCCAGCGGACGCGCAGACTTCCCTCGGGGTGGAATGCGGGCATCCAAGGGGCTCGCGGTGAAAGGCATTGCATGCCCCATTGGATCGAGCGTGCTGCGCCTTGACATTAGTCGTGGTCGCTCCGCAGTCGATGTGTGGGGAGCGAAGCGACTCGCCGCCGGCGAAGAGGCGCCACTTCAACTCATGGACGAGCAAGGGCAACTCTACACAGCAATCGGATTCATTCATGTCCAAGAGACGGGCGAGAAGATGGTGACGATCGACTTGCGTCCGGAGCAGGGCATGCAGCGAATTGATATGTATCCCCAACTCTCGCAGACGAGCGGCGACAAGTTGTATGCGATCTACCGACTGCCGCAAGGCAAGAAGATTGTGGCGGTCATGCTTGGCAAAGAAACGATCGCGACCGGCGACTTCCTGGTGCCTACGCCGCAGATGCAGTGATCTGCGTCAACTCCAGTTCCCAAGAATCAGCGTGATGTCAGCGGCATCGACACTCCCGCTGTGATCAACATCTCCGATGCCGCCCTTGTTGCCCCATTCGTTGAGCACGATGGCGAGATCCGCCGCGCCAACCATGCCATCGGCGTCGAGATCGTAGGGGTTCGCCGGAGGTTCGCAGTTGTCTGGAACTCCGTTGCCGTTCGCATCTGGTGGAGCAGGACTCTGCACAATCTTGCGAACCATGCCGGTCGAGTGATTCGTCACATACAACTCGCCATCGAGACCAGCACTGATTGAAGTGATCGTGCTCGTTCCACCGGAAAACTGCGCCGTCCGCTCGACGACATTTGTGAGCTTGTTCGCTGGCGTCACTTCGCCCGTGAAGATCTTGTTGTTCTGGTAGTCGGCGAAGAAGTAATGCCCCTCGAACGCAGGCATCGCACATCCGCGATAGACCGTACCGCCCGTGATGCAGAGGCCCACTGTATGCGTGTAGTCATGCACCGGTGGACGAAGGCCGCCAGTAGCACAGTTGCAATTGGTGTTGGTCGTGCACAGAAGTCCCTCCGCGCAATTCCATCCGTAGTTCGACGCTGCGTCAGTCGTGGGATCAAGCGTGTCGATCTCCTCGCGCACCGTGCCGCCAACATCCCCAAGCCAAAGCACACCGGTTCCTGCGTCAAAGCTCGCACGAAATGGGTTGCGCATCCCGCGCACGAAAATCTCATCTTCCCCAGTCACACCTACAAAGGGGTTGCCCGCGGGGATGTGATAGTTCTTGTTCGGATCGCTTGGGAAGTCGTCACCATTGACATCGAGACGCAGCACCTTTCCAAAGAGCGCAGAGGTACCAGTGATCGCTTGCGATCGCTGTGGTCCCCCTGCGTCACCCGTGTATCCGCCATCGCCGAGAGGAATGTAGAGGAGTCCATCCGCGCCGAAACAGAGCGAGCCACCGAGGTGAAAGGCCTGCGTGCTCGGGCTCGCGAGACTGAAGATCACGCGGCGCGTGGCTGGATCAATCACATCAGCGTTCTTGCCGCGCGTGTACTCCGCGATCCAAATCACGATGGCACTCGTCGCGCCAGTCGTGTGGTGCACATAGAACTTTCCGTTGCTCGCGTAGTCCGGGTGAAACGCGATGCCGAACATGCCACCATAAGTTTGGTCCGGAACAAGTGTGTCAATATTGAGAAACGAGGTGGCTTGAAGCACGCCACTCTTGACGAGTCGAATCTGTCCGCGCTGCTCAACCACACAGAGGCGCGTGGCATCCCCTGGTGTCACTGCAACCTGCATCGGTTTCAGGAACCCACTGGCGACGAGAGTGTGCGAGATCGTCTGCGCATGCGCGTGCGACGCGAGGACGCTGCCAAGGACTGTAATCACGGATGGGCCGAGCGGAAGTTTCCAGAGCATGCACTCAGAATAGATGCAGAACACGCTTGGGCAAGGGCGCGAGCCCGCGCCGTTTGCGAAATCTACCCATCCAAACGGTCGAACTTGGCTGAGGGTGCGGCCATGCTCGTTAGTATCGCCCTCTTGTTGGTGCAGAAACGCCTCATGCTCTGTCTGTCACTTCTCGCCTGCGCGTTCAGCCGCGCTGCGTATGCGAGATGCGCGCCGCTCGTGGCATCCCAGCAGGAAAGCGCTGGGAATCGTTCGCTCACCGATGACGACCTCCGAGCCATGCGCGACGCGGCGCAAACCGCCCTCTTCGCGATGCGTGATGAGACTCGCCAGTGGCAGCCTCCACAGCGACCTCCAGGCGAATCCGCGCAACTCGGCGGCGAAACCGCGTTCTGCTGCTGGGCGTTACTTGAGAGTGGCGTCGCTGCGCAAGATCCCAGACTGGAACCCGCGCTTACTTCGACATTGCAATCGCAGTCGATGGATGGAACCTATGCCATCGCCGCGCGCGTCCTGATTCGAGCATCGCTGCTTCGCAAGTCGCTCGGAAAGTCTGAGCCCTCGGTTCGTCGGGCGCTGGAGGCGGATGTCGCGTGGATAGCGTCAGGATTTTCAAAGCAATCCGCGAGTTGGGGATACGCGCATGAACCCTCGACGCGTCTCGAAGACAATTCCATTCGCCAGTTTGTGGCACTTGCCCTGCTCGAAGCACAGAGCGTCGGAGCCGACGCGCCGAAGACGCTCTGGCGTTCGCTCTGCCAAGCGCTCTGCGCCGCGCAAGCTGAAAACGGAGGTTGGACCTATCAAGGTCTTTCGCGCGAAGAGCCCCCTCGGGGATCGATCACTGCAGGACTCGTCGCCGCATTGAGTGGTATGACTTCACTCGAATCGATCGCGCGCGACGGACGACTGCGCGCGAACGCGGAACGCTCCATCGTTCGCGCGGAGCAGTGGCTTGCCCAGCGATTCGACGCCAAGGTCAATCCTGGCAATCAGGCGTGGTGGATCTTCTGGATCTTCGCGCTTGAGCGTGCCGCGCAATCACGGGGGAATGCGGAGTTCGGAAGTCATGATTGGCTCATGGCATGCGCGGATGCACTTGCGGATGCGTTGTTCGTTCCGTCACAACCGGGCGGGTCGACTTACACCATTCGTGAACGCTTGTCGACTGACGCCGGTGGAACTCGAGTTCGCGCGGTGGATCTCGCCACGGCGCTGCTCTTTCTCGATCGTGCGTTGCGGCCGAATGTCCTCTTGGTTTGGAGTACCTCCGCGGAGATGGCGGCGTCACGCGAGCTCGCGCGGCGGACGACCAACATCGTTGAAGAGCGCGATGAACAGCGCGCTGGATGGTGGGTGGTTGATCGCGATGAGCTCAGTCCGACGATTGCAGCGCGCACCCCCGTGCTCTATGTCTCGAGAGATCGCGCAAGGAAACTCACCGAGATGCAGTCGGACGCATTGCGAGCACATGCGCAACGTGGAGGCGTTGTAGTCATGAATCTCCCGCCGAAAGAGCGCGAGACAATCCGATCTCGATGGCGAGCGTCGCTCGATCTCACCGAGTTTCCCGTTCAAGGGATTGAGAAGAAGTTGGTGCGAGATGCCTCGGTAGAGGTGCTCGGCGCGCCGCGCGCGCTCTTGGTGTTCACGGAAATCGACGATGGTCCAAAGGAGATCGAGCGCACAGCAACCTTGCTTGCGAGCTTCGCACTCCCCTACGGAAGTGATGCACTGCCGTGGCCAACCTTCGCGCACAGGCAAGAACCGCTCGCGCTCTCCGCACCAGCGACGATCGCGCTGTTGGGCGACACGGCGCAACCGGAAAACGCCGCATGGGACGAGTTGCAGTCGCTTCCGAGCCTCCGAGTCGTTTGCGCGCCAGATATCGAATCGATGGATGCCTTACCGTTGCCCTGCGCGGCGCTCGTGCACGGCACGACGCGCGCCACACCAAGCCCCGAGCAACTCGACGCACTGGCGCGATTCGCGACGCGAGGCGGGCTCGTGTTGTTCGAGTCTCCCTTTGGCGCAGGAGACTTTGCACGTCGATGCGAGATCGCGTGGTCGAGGCGCGTTGGCGTCGAGGTCACGACGCTCACTCCCCGAGATTTCGCGCAAACTTGGCCGGCGCTCGCACTCGAACGGTTACGGTGGAGACCGCGCGCACTCGTCGGGATCGATTTGCAAACAGATGGCGCGCAGGCGAACGCCGCGACAGCGCTTCGACTCCGTGGCACGAGAGACGCTCGCGGCATCAACGCCGTCTTCAGTCGAGAGGACCTGTCATTCGGACTCTTGGGAGTGCCGCACGCCGAGTGCGTTGGAATGCAGCCCCCAGAGACTCGAAACGCCGTTCGCGCCCTTCTTGAGCTCGCGATCCTCCGAGCGGCGAAGGGAGGGAAGTAGTTGCGGTCAGTGCTCCGCCGCTTGATCCTTCGCTGCGCGCGACTCGTGCGGAACTTCGCGCGCACTCTGAAGCCAAACGGTCGGGACGAAGGCGAGGAGGTGGCGGAACGAGCCCTCCGTCGCGAGGGCTATCGCGTCCTCGCTCGCAACCTCACGGTTGGAAGCGACGAAGCTGACCTCGTCCTCGAGTCACCTGATCGAAGCGAGATCGTCGTCGTCGAGGTCAAACGGTCGGCGCGAGGCTTTGACGCTTCAGAGCGGGTCGATCGACGAAAACTCCGCGCGCAGGGTCGATTGCTTCGCTTCATCGCCGCACATCTTCGCCGCAAGCGCCGCGTTCGCCTCGACATCGTCGCTGTGAGCGGGAGTGGGCGCACCTGTCGATGTTTACGCCACATTCGATCGGTGCTCCAACATGACGCATGAACGAACACCATGCGCAGACCCGATGCATCGGATGAAGCGCTCGAGTCGCCGTGTCAAGACAATCCGGCTTACTGCCAGTAACGATCCATCGCGATTTGCACAAGCCGCGCTTCCATCTGCTCGATGCCATCCGACACCCAGCGCGATCGGAGCGATCGTAGCCAACGCTCGCGCTCCGTCATGACGCGTTGCATACGGAGGTTGTCCCGCAAATGGGTTTGCACGCCAGGATCGAAGACCGATCGCGTCGATTGCTCAGTGACCCCAAGGACGGCAAGCCAAGTCATCGAGTCGCGCTGCTCGAGAACCGTGCTTGGTTTCCCAACAGGCAAATCGACCAACCGATCCTTCACCGCATCGGTGAGCGGCAGACCTCGGATTCCTTCTGGCGGCAGCTTGAATTCGTTCCACGCACCACGATTGGCCAGACCGAGCGCGTCAGCGATTTCAGGCAGCGACTTGCCCTCCTCGATCCACCGCTTTACCTCGACAATCTTGGCGCTATCCGTCGTCGTGTCGAGGCGAATGCGACCGATGAGAATCGCTGGCGGCGGATTGATTTCACTTTCTCGCCGCCGATATTCTCGTTCGATATCGCGCCACGAAACGATCGCGCGCGGCTCGATGCGCTTTCGAAGCAATTGCTGGGCAAGCACGACATCCCGCCTCTCTTGGAGGAACTCTTCAAGCGACTGCCCACTCTCCTGCATGAGGCTCGCCTCCGCTTCGAGTTGCGTTCCACCCCGCTCGGCGATCTCTACCTCTTGCAAAGATGCGAGCCACGCAAAGAGACCCTGTTGTTGTTCACTCGTGAGACCCGACTCCGCCTCCGCAATGACAAGCTCGCTGTCGACATACTCCTTGAACGAGAAACGAATGAGGTCGATGATCGCGCGGCGCGCTTCAACTCGGTCGGGCGACGCCGCCATCTGCACGATGCGAGGTTGCAAAGGCGCAAGAAACTTGTCGGCAAAGAGCGGTCTGCCGTTGATCTGACCGACGAGCCCTTCAATCGGCCACGGACGATTGACCGCGACCTCTTCGACCTGCGTTCGCGCGATCACCTCGCGGTGTTCCACCCCGTCGGCTGACTTCGAAATCACTTCCTCCACTGCCCCTGCCGCGGCTGCATTTGATTGGGGTCCCTCGGCTGCGATCGTCACTCCATCCACTTCGATCGTCGGCGCGGCGTAAACCGTCGGGTCAAGCGCGAGCGTGCGTGCGCTTGCGAGCACCGCGTCGCTTGGTTGAGAAAAATCGCTGATCAGCGCTTCACTCCGATCGACTTGAATCCCGCCCTCAATGCGCGAGTCAACCGTACTGCATGCGCCGAGGAACCAGGTCGCGAGACTCAGGCCGAGCGTTGTTCGCAGCATCAAGGAGGTGCCGTGCGGTTGCATTGGCGCAGTGTAGAGAATTGGAAGCGCACGGTGGGCGTTGCTCGATGCGATGCGGCTACACTAGATGCATGAGCGACGAGACCCCGCGACTTCACATCGACAACGACTGGAAAGCACAGGCCCAAGCAGAGAAAGAGCGCCTCGCCGAGAAGGTGGATGCGCGTAGCGCGGGCGGCCCCGGGGCGAAGGGCCCGCGTGGCCAGGAAGGTCCTCCGCCATCGGGCTTCCAAATGCTTGTCGCGAGCCTCGCCTCGCAGGCGGTGATGGGACTCGGTGGAATGCAGGATCCAGAGACGGGCAAGGTCATGATCGATCTTGAGAGTGCGCAGTTCGCGATGGGTATGCTCGGCGTCCTCCAAGAGAAAACCAAGGGAAACCTCACCGCCGAGGAGGCGAGCGAGTTGCAAGAAGTCGTGCAGCACCTCCAGCAACGATTCATGCAAATCGCGCAGCTGGTTGCCTCACAAATGCAACGAGAGAGCGCCGCGGGAGGCGTTCCATCTCCGGTGCTTGGGACCATTGGAGGGAGCGCCGCTTCGCAGAGCCGCCCGGCCACGGCGCCACGGCTTGAGATGCCCTAAAGCCGCAATGCCGTGGCTAGCGCGGCGGTGCGATAGGACGGAATTCGTGTGGAAGCGGCGGCGGTGGGTTCTCTCTGCCAAGTCGGACATAAATGTCGGCGCTCGCCACGGCGAGTAAGAGGAAGAGCGCCGCGATCGGAAATCCTAAACGGACGCGCGACGCAGGCATGTTCGTTTCTATCCGCGTTGGGAAGAGCACGCCGATCGCGATCGGAAGAATGATGAGTACAACCGGAAGCGCGTATCGCTCGAAGCACTTCGTATTGAACATCTGCGCGAGTGAGCCAAGCGCGAGGGCGAGAAGCGCCGTGTAACACTCCACGCGCCGAGCATGTCCCTTCGCAATCTCGAGCACCGCTCCGATCACCGCTCCTCCACAGGTCGCGAGCAAGACGACGACGAGCGATCGATCCATGTATTGAGGCGTGTAGCGCGCAAGCGTCCAAAGTGTTCCTCCCCACCGAATTCCATCGTGTGGACCGTCATAGGAACTCTTCACAGTGATTGCGAGAAGCACCGCGATGATCGCGCAGATGACTGCGCGTCTCGACCTGAGTGCCTTGAAGAAGTCCGGATGTACCGCGGCAATCAATGCGCCCCAATTTCCCACAAGCGCAAGGATGTACACGGGCGTGGTGCTATTGAGCCCCGAGCCATGAATGATGCGAAAGCCAGGCGGAATGAGCCCTTCCCAGAGCAGCACAAAGGCGCCGACGAGAAGTACGCCCGGCAGATTCATCAGCGCGGTGACGCATAGAGCCCGAACCCTACGCGACTCCTGACCGCACCCAATGCGCATCAAAACAGCTAGAAACCCAACACCCGCGCACCACAACAACACTTGCCGCACCATCGCTGCCGCGCAACTCCACACCATGCCTCGCGCAGCGGAATGTTTCGACACGCCGTCCCGCGCGATGTCGATACCTGCCGCGAGTGCGAGTATGAGAAACAAGAAGGCAAACGCGTCGGTGCTCAGGTGGATCGCGCTCCCGAGGATGTAGGGATTCATGAGAAACGCGAGACCGCTCAACGCGCCAAACGCTGGCGTTGAAAGGCGCGTGACAACTCGAGCGAGGACGACACTCGCTGCGAGCGCGAAGAGCGAACTCACGAGTCGAAGCGTGAGATCATCCGCTCCGCATCGATCAAGGACCGCGAGGATGAGGTGATATCCCGGCGTCGTCGCGGAGCCATAGTCAACGAGCGATGGCGATGGCAATGCCGCGGAGAGGATGTGAATGACAGGACGATGAAAGTACTCTTGATCCCAACCGGACGCGGTTCCAATCGCGCCTGAGAGAACAACCGGGAGGACCGCCATCAACCACGCGAACACTGGGAGCAGCCCAAGCCACAACCCCCGCCGATCTCGCGAAGTTTCGTTCACGATCCGACCTCGGTCGGGTGATGCGATCCATTCGAAACATGAAGGAACACCGCGTCGAGCGCTTCACGGGCCACTGGAACAAACAGCACAAATCCGAGCAGGGCGACATAACTCACGACCGAAAACAGAACGACTCGATCGCTCCGCAAAGCCGAGAGTGGACTGTCAGAATCGCCCGCATGCGCGCGACGCCAGAATCGATGGATCGCCGTCAACACCAAAGGCGAGAGTAGCGTCATGCCAATCGCGCGAGAGCCGAAAATCAACTGCGCGTGCTCACTCGTGGAGTACGCGATGTACGCGACGACCGTGAGTGTGCCGCTGAGTGCGAGAAGAAAGTCAAGTTCGCGGCGATCTCCGTACCCAGCACTGCTTCGCCACGCCGACTGCGCGCGTTCCGCTGCTACAAGGTCACAGGTGCGCTTGATAAAACCAAGAAAGAGACAGAGGAAGAAGACGCAGAGGACGAGCCAGACGCTGATCTTGACATCGATCGCAATCGCGCCCGCAGCTGCACGAAGCGCAAAGCCTGTCGCGATCGTCGTGACATCAAGAATGGCGACTCGCTTGAAGCAAAAGTTGTACGCAACTTGAAGCAGCGCATACAACAAGACCGCAAGCATCAGACCGAAGCGCACAGAAGCGGCAAGGGCGCATGCGGTCCCGAGCAACAGCAGTCCGAGGCTCAGCGCGGCGATTGGCGATATCGCGCCCGACGCGACCGGTCGCATTCGCTTGACCGGGTGCAGGCGATCCACCTCTCGATCGAGCGTGTCATTGACGCAGTAGAAGCCGCTCGCGACACAACAGAATGCAGCGAACGCGGTGAGCGATTGCGATACCGCTCGGGCTAGTTCGTCCGACGGAGCCGTCGCGTATTGATTCGCCGCCCAGAATGCAAGCGGGATGAGAACGAAGACATTCTTCGTCCAGTCGCTTGGGCGGAGAAGATGGAGGGCGGCGCGCATCACGAGTGCTTGGAATATCGGTCGAGTGCGGGAAGCGGCTGAATGAAAGGGCTGTTTGGTCAGACCAACTCAGCGAGCAGACCGTCGGCAACCAGCATTCCTCGGTCGGAAAGTCGCAATCGACCTCCTTCGCGGAGGAGCACACCTGCACAAATCGCCTGCTCAATGATCGACGCGCGGTTTGGGCGCAAACGCACAGCCTGCTCTTCGAACTCAGCGTCGATCCCAGCCTTGGCCCCGCTCGACTCGCCTCCGACAATTCGAAGCCCAACCATCAGGGCTTCACTGACATGTCGCCCCTCATCCGGCGCCTCGTGATCAACGATGGGCGGCGCGCGGTTGTCGAGTGGAGAAAGCCCGCCTCCCGTCAACCAGTCGGTGAGTCGCGGGACCACTTTGAATCGGTGACCGGCGACAAATCCGCTTGCGCTCGGCCCGAGTGCCCACCACGGTTGGTTGCGCCAGTAGATCAGGTTGTGTTGGCATGCGAGCGCTGGTCTCGACCAGTTCGAGATCTCGTACTGTTCGAATCCCTCTCGCGCGAGCAAGCTCCGGATCGACTCATACATCTCCGCTTCAAGCTCATCACTCGCCGGTTCAAAGTCCCCTCGCAGCAAGCGCTTCGTCATCGCGGTGTTCGGCTCATAGGTCAGGCCGTACGCGGAAAGATGCTCGATGCCGATGTCTATCGCGCGCGCGACATCGCGCGTGGCCTGCTCCGTCGTTTGTCCAGGAATGCCGAAAATCAAGTCAAGATTGACATTCTTGATGCCTGCGTTTCGAAGCAATCCAACCGCCCGCGCAACGCTCGCGACATCATGCCATCGTTCAAGTTTCTTGAGATGCGAAGCCTCGAAACTCTGCGCGCCGATCGAAACCCGATTCACACCCGCCGCGACCAGAATCTCCGCGACTTCGAGCGTCACCGTTTCTGGGTTTGCTTCGACGGTCCATTCACTCGAACTCGTTCGCCTCAGCGACGCGATCGACGCGAGCGCGCGCGCAAGGAGCGCAGGTCGCAGCAGCGTGGGAGTCCCGCCGCCCACGAAGATCGTTCGAAGCTCACCCTCGATCCGCTCACGAGCGAAGTCAACCTCCGCCTCAAGGCGCTCAACAAACACCTCTTGACGATCGTCGGCATCGACGAACGAATAGAAATCACAGTAATGGCACTTATGAAAACAGAATGGGACATGCGCGTAGAGCCCTTCCACGCGATGCCGACCAGCGGGCAGGACGCGATCAAGCGTTGTCGTTGCAACGCGTTCGCTTTGAACAGAAAGAGCAATGCTTGCCACGCGCCGAGTCTACGGCGAGACTCACGCGGCTTCGCGACCCTTGGTCTTTTCAGCCGGGGGCGGGGTCACCGCAGCATCGAGGCGCGGTGTCGGAATGCGAATGTTCGAGCCGCAGCCTCGGCAGCGGACGAGTTTGCCGCGCGCGCTCCCGGGTACGGCGAGCACACGCTGACAGCCCAGATTTGGGCACATGATTCGAATGACTTCGTCTCTCGTCATGGCAAGACTTTCGCGCAGGGGCTCCACGAGGACACCCACTAGGTTGCACATCGGAGAGAAGACAACCCCGCTTGAGTCCATTTCGCACGATCTTGAGCATCTGTGATCCCCTACAATCTCCCCTTCGCCACGGACCGCAAACCCTCAGCCCAGAGACCCCACGAATGCCCCCATCGACCTCCCCCCACGCTGCAGTTGTTGGACTCCAATGGGGGGACGAGGGGAAGGGAAAAATCGTCGACCTCTTGACAGCGCGGTACGACTGCATCGTGCGCTACAACGGCGGCGCAAACGCCGGACACACCGTGCAGGTTGGGAGCGAACGCTACGCGTTGCATCTGATCCCAAGCGGCATTCTGAGCCGCGGAAAGACGAATGTCGTCGGAAACGGCGTCGTCGTCGATCCTGAAAAAATCTTGGAGGAGATCGAGGGACTCCGCAAGCGAGGCGTGGATGTCGGAAGCAACCTCCGAATCTCCGACCGCGCGCATGTCGTGATGCCCTACCACAAGGATCAGGACGCAGCTCTTGAGGACCTTCTCGCCAAGCGCGCGGGAACTCTCGGGAATGGCGGATCGATTGGTACAACGCGACGGGGCATCGGTCCGGCCTACGCGGACAAGATTCGCCGCTCAACTGCGATTCGCGTTGGCGACTTGCTCGATCGCGACCTTCTCGAACGCAAACTCGACACGATTTGCAGCATGCGCATGGCCGAACTTCAAGCGCTCGGCGCGACGATCGGAACTGGCGACGGAGAAGTCCGTCCGCTCATTCCCGCTGAACTCGCGACGCGATTTGCGGCCGCAGGCGAACGACTTCGACCGCACATCACCGACACCGTGTACCTGCTGCATGATGCCATGCGCGAAGGCCGCAGCGTGCTGTTTGAGGGCGCGAACGCCTGCCTCCTCGATATTGACCACGGCACCTTCCCGTTCGTGACGAGTTCGAACTGTTCAACGCTCGGGATCCCAGCGGGTTCCGGTGTTCCGGGCCGTGCGATTAGCAAGGTGTACGGCATCATGAAGGCGTACTCGACGCGCGTGGGAGGCGGTCCGTTCATCACCGAATTGCTTGACGCGACCGGCGATCGAATCCGCACTCGCGGCCGTGAATATGGCACGACCACCGGACGAGCACGTCGTTGCGGCTGGCTCGATCTCGTCGCGGTGCGCTACTCGACGATGGTCTGCGGTGCCGACGCCATTGCCTGCACGCTGCTCGATGTGTTGAGTGGATTTGATGAGTTGAAGGTTTGCGTCGGATATCGCCGCGCCGATGGCACAATCACCGATCGATTCTTACCCGATGCGGAGCGGATGGCCGAATTCACGCCCGTCTATGAAACGATGCCGGGTTGGAGCCGCGAACTCACGGATTGCCACGATCGCGCGGATCTTCCCACCGAGGCACAAGCCTATCTTGCATTCATCGAGCAGTTCACGGGCACTCCGATTGAACTGGTTTCGGTCGGGCCAGAGCGTACACAGACGCTTGAATCCACTCGCGCATCACTTGTCGGCGCGCGCTAACGATTTGCACCGATGCCTCATCGAACGACGAGCCTCTCCTCCGTCCCTGCGCCGCTTGATGATCTTGAGCGAAAGCAACTCCCGCGGCACATCGCCGCGATCATGGATGGGAACGGTCGATGGGCAACCTCCCGCGGCATGCCTCGGCTTGTCGGTCACCGGGAAGGCGCGGCCACGGTTCGCAAGATCGTGACCGAGTGCGTTCGCCTTCGACTTGAAGCGCTGACGCTCTATTCATTTTCAAGCGAGAACTGGAAACGCCCCAAGGAAGAGGTTGCCGGTCTGATGGAACTCTGCGCGGAGTTTCTTGTGCTCGAGCGGCCCGTCATGCTCGAACAAGACATCCGATTTCGAAGAGTCGGATCTCGCGTTGGTCTCCCACCTCGCGTGCTCGACGAACTCGATGCGACGGAGGAAGCAACGGCACACGCGAAGGGGCTCACGCTCTGCTTGGCGATGAACTACGGTTCTCGGACAGAGATTACGGATGCCGCGAAGGAGATCGCGTCTCAGGTGGAACAGGGCAAGCTGCGCGCCGAAGATGTGACCGAGCAGACCATTGCTGCGCATCTCTACACCGCGGGGATTCCTGACCCCGATCTACTCATTCGTACGGCGGGTTCCTTCCGCGTTTCAAACTTCCTTCTGTGGCAGATCAGTTACGCAGAGATCCATGTCACCGATGTCTACTGGCCTGACTTTGCTCCAAGCGACCTCCATGCTGCGATTCGCGACTTCACACGCCGCGAACGCAAATTCGGAGAACTTGGAGCGAGTGTGGTTGACGCAAAGCACGCGAGTGCGCACCGCAATGCGAATGCACGATGAATGACCGAACTCCCGCGGTTCGAGCTCGTAACAAATCCGGCGTCTACTACTAGAAATCGCAGTCCTTTGACCCCTGTCGCGTTTGGAGAACTTGCCGTTTGGAGCATGATGGAGAGACCGAATTTAGGGCACAATAACGGTCTTTCCAGCCGTTGGTATTGCATTGCGCCCCGCTTTGGCCTCTCGCAGAGGCGCCCCCGCGCGCCAATCTTCCTCGCGCGTGACAGTTGAGCTTCCACCATGCCCTTCCGCCGCTCTCTCCCACTCTCCGTGATCACCCCGATCTTCGTGCGGCGCTACGCACGCGCGATTGCACTGAGCACCTCCACCGCGCTCACCATCGTGCTCTCCGTCGCGGGGTCCAACGCGGTGCAAGCGGATGACCCGAAGCACATTGATCATGTCACTGAAAAAGAACTCACCGCATTCACCCGCGCCGCGGTTCGCAATGGAGGAATCGCCGAACTCAGCGTCGATGAGTTTCGTGAGCTCGCGATCGGCGATGCCGTCGTCTTTCCATTCGCGGATGGCGTCGAAGTCGGGATGACGCTTGTGGAAAAGCGTTGGCTTACCGATGGCCGAATCTACGAATGGCAATTCCGCGAAGAGAGCGAACTCGCATCCGCTGCGATCGTGATGACGAACGGGGAACTCTCTGGCGAAGCGCATCGTGCAGATCTGGGAGTTCGATATCACGCGCTTGGCCGCGACAGCCAAACAATGGAGCCATTCGCCGATACAGGCGACTGCGGCGGCGCATTTGATGTTCCGTTTGACAATGAAGGGAACGCCAAGCCGCACGATCCAACCCTCGACGAACATGCGTTGAGTACTGACGATGCGCAGCCCGCCGATGGCGGCATCGCAGGAGGATGCACCGATGGAGCAGGACTCGTCGACATCGCGGTTTTCTACAACACGGATGTCATTACCGCAGCAGGAAGTGTCGAAGCCGCTGAGGCCGCGATCGCGTCGGCCGTGGCAAACCTCAACACGGCGCTTTCCAACTCACGTTGCATCACTCGTATGCGCATGGTCGCGCTCGAAAGCACGAACCGATCGAGTTTCGCGAGCCTCTTCAGCGATCTCGATTGGTTGAACTCTGACGCTGGGATGGCCACGCGACGGAATGAGCTTGGCGCGGACATGATGCACATCGTTTCGACGGGAACTGGCGCGTGCGGCGTCGCATCACTTTTCAACAACAGCCCGAACTCCGCGTTCGGCGCGACCAACTTTGGATGCCTTGGCGGATACACGCTCGCGCACGAAGTTGGTCACAACTTCGGTTGCTGTCACGCGCCAGGCGACGGAGGTGGTTGCGGAACTGGCGGCTACTACCCCTACTCGGTTGGATACCGATTCAATGGGGCAAGTGGCACACAGTGGCGTACCGTCATGGCGTATGACCCCGGCGTGCGCATCTCGCACTTTTCAAATCCGTATGTGAACTATGACGGCACGCCTACCGGAGTGTTAGGAAATGCTCCAGGCGTCGGCGCCAACAACGCACGGACGATCAATCTCACTGCTGCAACGATCGCGCAATTCCGGTGCTCCGGAGGAATCCAGACGGACTGCAATGCAAACGGCATTGATGATCAATACGAACTCGACACGGGAGCAGCCCCGGACTGCAATAGCAACGGCATTCCCGATGCATGTGACATCGCAAGCGGACTCTCACTTGATGTGAACGCCAACGGCGTGCCTGATGAGTGCCCACTCACGAGCCCCGTCGTTGGTTCACTCGATCCTGACATTCTCGACACGCTCGGCTGGAGCGTCTCGATGGATGTGCGCAGCGCGGACCCGTTCCCCTACATGATCGCGGGCGAACCGCATGACGATGGCGTCGAAGGATCGCTCGATGCAGCCGGCGCTGCGATCTTGTACGCACGAGTCGGCACCACATGGGGTGGTCTCGGGGTGCTTCGAGCAAACGACCCGCGACAGTACGCGATGTTTGGAAGCAGCGTGGGCGTGTTTAAGCGCCAAGGCGCCGGCAGTGTGCCGAGTGCGAATCTCGCCGTTGTCGGCGCGTATCGTGCGCAAGCGACCTCGGGAGCCAATTGGGTGAATGAGGGCGCCGCGTACACATTCGAAGAAACCGGAGGCGGATGGGTGCAGAAGCATCGCGTTGTGCCGCAGGCGATCACGCCGGACACGACCAAGACGAATGCATTTTTCGGTTTCTCCGTCGCGATGTCACGCGTTGGTACAGATGCGGGCGATCAGGTGTTCGTCGGCGCACCAGGCTCAAATCTTGGTAAGGGATCGATGTATGTCTTCCGACAGAACGACTCGGGAACGATCGTGCAGAGTGGGAATCTGCGCGGTTCGACGACAACGATGCTTGGTGACGAAGTCGGTTGGAGCGTGGCCGTCGATCCAGTTTGCCCTGCCATCGGATCCACGCCAACGCGCGCGTTCGTCGCATTCGGTGCCCCAGGCACCTCGAGTGATCGCGGAGCTGTGTGGACCTACTACCGCGCCACAACCGGCGCAACTGGATTCGGCGGTCCACGCAAGATCGCCATCGGCTCCGCGCAAGCTGTCATCGGTGACCGATTCGGCGAAGCTGTAGACATCCATGACAACTGGTTGCTCGTCGGAGCGCCTGGATCAGACGGCGGCAAGGGCGCGGCGTGGCTTGTGGAACGCACCGCAGCGAACACCTGGACGATTCGAAACAAGATTTCGCGGCCAGAGTTGCAGGCTGGTGACGCATTCGGTTCGAGCGTCTCCATCACGGCGGCACCAAGCGGTACCGACCTCGTCATTTGCATCGGTGCGCCGGGCCGCGACAAGACCGTCGATGGCGTTCTGCGACAAAACGCGGGAAGCGTATTCACCTTCCGCAAGCTGACGACATCGCTCATCCCCGTGTTCTCCACCGAGCACACCGCGATCGCGCCGAAGTCTGGCGATCAGTTCGGGTTCTCCATCGGATCCATCAGCGGTCTCACTGGCGTCGGGATTCCGTTTAGCAACGATGCCGGTCTTGATGCTGGCGCCGTCCGCATTCTCTCGACTCCCTAATCATGCACATCGCGCGAATGCGCTTCTCTCGATTGATTCCTTCCATGCGACTTCTCTCTCTGTTTACGCTCGTGCTTGCACTTCTGCCGACGCTCGCGATTTCTGCGACCGCGCGCGGCCAAGCAGTCTGCTCAAGTTCAACGCACAGTTGCTTCGAACCAAGCATTATCGAAGCTGGATGTTCGAATCCAAACTGCTGCGCAACCGTTTGCGCGATTGAACCGATTTGCTGCGCTGTGGCCTGGGATGAGTTGTGCGTCTCCCTCGCCGCGAAGTTTTGCACGGCGTGCGGTAGTGTTCCTGAGAGTTGCTTCGTGGCACATGGCAGTGGATCGTGTCGCGATGGCGCGTGCTGCGAAGTCGTGTGTGCGATTGATCCCGGCTGTTGCAGTGTGGCCTGGGACACACATTGTGTGCGATTAGCGACAACACCGGGGACCGGTTGCGTTGGTTGTGGAGCGCCAGGTGCTGGGAGTTGCAAAATCACGCACGAAGCAGCGGGATGCAATGATTCCAATTGCTGTTCGACCGTGTGCACCGTGGATTCGCACTGCTGTGAAACCACATGGGATCAGATCTGCGTCGATTGGGCGAACCAACTCTGTCCAGATTGTGGGAACCCAAACGCGGGAAGCTGCTGTTACGAGCACGCTGGCCCCTACTGCAGCGACGCAACCTGCTGCGAACTCGTCTGCGCGACTGATCAGTACTGCTGCGAAGACCGGTGGGACTTCTACTGCGCGCAAGTCGCGAACAACAATTGTGGACTCACGCAGTGCACCTGCGGCGATCCAACCGCTGGCTCCTGCAAGTCTGCACATGCGAGTATCGGGTGCAATGACTTCCGTTGTTGCAACGATGTCTGCGCCGTCGACGGATTCTGCTGCGTGGTTGAGTGGGACTACACCTGCGCGCGCCAAGCAGAGACGATGTGCGCGATCTTCGTGCCCAGTTGCGCCGATGCCTACGGCAGTTGCTATGTGCGCCACAACTCCGCAGGCTGCGACGAACCTGGCTGCTGTGAGCAAGTCTGCATCATCGACAACACTTGCTGCACCTTCGAATGGGATGCCGGATGCGCGGACCTTGCCGCAGCGCACTGCAACGGCTGTGGAGACATCGAGAGCGAAAGTTGCTTCTATCCTCACTTTGGCCCGAGTTGCTACGACCCCGAGTGCTGCGACACCGTGTGCACCTTTGATCCTCGCTGCTGCGAATTGCAATGGGACATGTTCTGCGTGATCAACGCGTACAGCGTGTGCGAGATCGGCAGCGCGTGCGGCTCCTTCCTCTCCCGACCGTGCGGCGTGCCGAGCCGAATCGCAGGCTGTTCCGACGCGGGCTGTTGCTCTCTCATCTGCAACTTTGACCCAACCTGCTGCTCGCGCGCATGGGATGAAACTTGCGCGGCGAATGCATCGAACTTCTGCGATCGACCACCCAATTGCCCCAATCGCGGCGACCCATATCTCGTGCACCCAGAGCCTGGATGCGCGGACGAATTCTGCTGCACGGCTGTTTGCCAAGTCGAGCCCTACTGCTGCCAACTCGGATGGGACGCCAACTGCGTTTATGTCGCACAAGGCATCTGCTACTCCGTTGCGGGCTGCCCCGGCAGCGGAAAGTGCGGCGTCGCGCACACGACGCCTGGCTGCGATGATCCAACCTGTTGCAACATCGTCTGCCGGCTCGACCCAGTCTGCTGCACTGCGCGCTGGGATGTGAACTGTGTCGCGAGCGCTGGCTTGCACTGTGTGCCGCGACCGAGTTGGCCCTGCCCTTGCTTCGGCAGTTGCTTTGAAGAGCACGCCAACGCAGGGTGCGACGATGAAACCTGCTGCGCCGGCGTTTGCTCGATTGACGATACCTGCTGCACCGTCGCATGGGATGCGTCTTGCACGGCACTGGCGCGCATCTACTGCTGCGCGACACCAGGTTGCGGCGACAGTTGCGCTGGGAGTTGCATTGAAGAGCACACGAAGCCGAACTGCGATGACTCCGTGTGCTGCACGGCAGTCTGCCGGTATGACCCGTATTGCTGCAGCGGAGAGTGGGACACCGGATGTGTGCGTGACGCCATCGAGACCTGCGAGGGCGGTTGCGGTCTTGTGATCTCTGGTTCGTGCTTCGCTCCACACGGATTCGCAGGATGCGCGGATGCCGCATGCTGCACCCTGGTGTGTGATGATCCCGCCTTCATGTACTGCTGCTTCATGGACTGGGATCAGCTTTGCGCGAACGAAGCGCTTCTGCGTTGCCCGGCGAGTGTGCCGGATTGCGGCGACATCGGTGGCGGGAGTTGCTGCGAAGTGCACGCTCGGCCAAGCTGCAATGACGCGAGTTGCTGCACTGCGGTCTGTGCAGTCGACGATTACTGCTGCACGGTCGAGTGGGATCAAGCCTGTGTCGACATCTCACGCACGCAGACCGCGTGCTCCCAGTGTGATCTCGATTGCGGCGACGAGTGCGCAGGCCCTTGCTGCGAGGCGAAGGATACGCCTGCGTGTAGTGACGAAGCATGTTGCAACGCGGTGTGCCTCCTCGATGCCATTTGCTGCGAAGTTGCGTGGGACCAGTTCTGCGCTATGGAAGCGAAGATCAATCCAGCATGCAATGGTGACACCGGCGCGTGCCCGCAACCCGCTTGCGGCACGCCCGAGGCGCAGAGCTGCTGCTACCCGCACGACAATGCGAATTGCAGCGACGAGCAGTGCTGCGAGGATGTCTGCGTCATCGACGACTACTGCTGCACGATCGAGTGGGACAACACGTGTGCTGGCATCGCTGGAGATGTCTGCGATGTCTGCGGCGGCGGTGTCGGTTGCGGAAGCCCACGCACCGGTGGCTGCTACAACGCGCACCTCACGCCGTTCTGCTCCGACAGCGCGTGCTGCCTCTTCGTGTGCAGCGTCGACCCAACCTGCTGCTCAGACGCATGGGACGACGCTTGTGTCGATGCTGCGCTCTTCTTCTGCAACGGCGGTTGATCCCGGCAGCGTGTGAGTCCATCGAGCAAGTGTGTCAAGAACCGACGAGCGGTGCGCCAAGTCCGGTCGCCTCTAGAGGATCGCGGTCATCACACCACACGCGTCACCACGCACGCGCACTTCGCGCCGTCGCGCCAAGCGTGAAGGACCAGCGAGCCGTTCGATTGACACCCGAGCGCCTTCGTGACGCGGTCTGCGCCGCCGAATTCGTCGAGCGCCTTGCCTCGCACACGAACACTTCGGAACTGCTCTGGCCCGCCGACTGTGCATCGTCGCGAGATCGCTTCCGTCGGCGAGCGCGAGATTTCGCCTGCGATTTCGAAGCACTCCGCCCACGGAGACGCGTGCTCGCGCGCTCCAGTCAGGAGTCCTAGACCACGCGCGATTTCACTCGCGTCAATTTCGACTGCGAGATCGCTCAGCAGGCCTGCGCGTTCGATCGCCGCACAAGGCTCATATAAGTACGGGCCGATCGCTTCCGCCTGCGGCACGGCGCGAGGAACTCCCACGCGTGTATGCGTGGTCGCACCCAATCGCGTCGCGCGCGTGGAGTTCGGTTGCGGTGCGAGCGCTCCGGTCCAGACCACGCACTGCTCCATCGTCGTGTCAACTTCGATGAACTCACATTCCGTATCTGGCGCACAGACGAGCTCGCGGGCGACGCCCGGACCGAGCTTGAGCGCACCGCCCCGCGCCGCGCGCATCCACGCGAGGAGACTTCCAAGATCGAACTCATTCGTGGTTTGCGATCCGCGTTTCCACACTCGGCCACTCGCATCGCGGCGCGGCGGATCGCAGTGCAGAAGCGCTCCCGAGATCATCGCCTGCACTTCATGACTCGCAACATCGGCTTCACGCACGCGACAGCGAGCGTTCGTTGCGGCCATCCACGCGCGCAGCGGATCCAGCTCAACACCAAGCACGCGCGCTGCTCCGCATCGCTCAACGATGGCATGCAGATCTGCGCCAACGCCAGTGCAGAGATCAAGAAGTGGGAGCTCTCGCAGGCTCGCAGCGGCGAACCGCTCTGCCTTCCAGAGCGCGCCTCGACTCGAACTCGCCATCTCGACACCCTCAAGATCCGCATAGCACTGCGGCGCGAAGTCGAGCTTGCCGATGGCCTTCCTCCGCGCGTGCATGAGTTCGATCGCTGCGGAGACCGTCGGAGCGGCATGCTGGCGGCGCAGTCGCGCGATCAGCGCTGGCGAAGCCGTGCGTTCTGCATCGATGCTCGCGAGAAGAGACCCCGTCTCCGCATCATTGAGAGCAAGCGACTTCCAAATCGAGACATCACGCCACGAGTCCATCGCGCGCAGCGTAAGGGCAACCCGAGATCGCCGCGAACAAAAAGCACGAGAGCGCCGATCATGTCGGCGCTCTCGTGAACATCACGCTGTTGCTTGGCGCGCTTCGATCACATCGCCGCGCCGTTTTCTGTTTCGAGATAGGTGTATCCCGCCAAACCTGACTCGTAGGCGCGCACGAGCGCATTGGACTCCGCGACTGACATGTGTCGGTCACGCACCGCTCGCTCGCACTCATGCCGAATCGCCTGCGATAGGCGATTCACATCGTATTGCACATAGGAAAGCACTTCACGAACACTGTCGCCCTCGACCGTCTCATCGATCCACCAGTTACCATTTTCGTCGAGCCGGATATGTGCGACATGCGTGTCGCCGAAGAGATTGTGAAGATCGCCGAGCGTCTCTTGATATGCGCCAACGAGGAACGCTCCGAGGTAGTACTGGTCACCGTCCTCGATCGAGTGCACTTCGACCGACTTGCGCACATCGTGATTGTCGACGAAGCGATCGATCTTGCCGTCAGAGTCGCAGGTAATGTCCGCGATCGTCGCCTTGCGCGTCGGGCGCTCGGTCAAACGATGGATGGGCATGATCGGGAACAACTGATTGATTGCCCAGATGTCAGGGAGCGACTGGAAGATAGAGAGATTGCAGAAGTAGGTGTCGCTCGTCGCGTCTTCGATGTCGCCAAGCTCTTCGGGCACCGCGGGCATCTCACGCGCCTTGTCCCGAATCTTCGCGCAAGTCGCCCAAAACAGACGCTCGACGATGGCGCGGTGCTCGAGCGAGAGGTAACCGACGCTGAAAAGGTTCATCGCCTCGTCGCGCGCCTGCAACGCATCGTGATAGCACTCAAGCAATCTTCGTTCGCTGACCGCCCCGAAGGCTTCAAAGAGGTCGACGATCGGGCGCGGTACTTCGCCATCGGTGAGTGGAACACCCTCAAGCGTCGTCGGCGCCTTGAATCGATCGACGCTGTTTGCGCCGAGCACATCAAACACCAAGACGCTCTGCTGCGCGACCATCGCGCGACCGCTCTCCGTGATGATCGTCGGATGCGAAACGCCCTCTTCGTCGCACACACTCATCACCTTGTAGACGACATTGGAGGCGTACTCAGCGAGGGTGTAGTTCGTCGAGAATTCGAAGTTTGTCTGGCTGCCGTCGTAATCGATGCCCAATCCACCACCGACATCGAGGTACTGCATGCTGCAGCCCATCTTTGCAAGCTCGGTGTAGATGCGCGCCAGTTCGTTCACGCCGGAATTCACTTGACGGATGTCGTGGATCTGCGACCCCATGTGGCAGTGCAGCAACTGGAGGCAGTCCTTCATACCCTTCGCGCCGAGGTACTCGACTGCTTCGATGACTTCGTTGACGCTGAGACCGAACTTTGCCTTGATGCCGGAACTGTGGCGCCATCGACCCGCGCCCTGCGTCGAGAGATTCACGCGCACGCCGATGCGTGGGCGGATCTCGAGCATTTCCGCGTACTTCACGATCAGGCGAAGTTCGGTGATGTTCTCAATCACTGGAATGATGCGTCGCCCAAGCTTCGCGGCGAGCATCGTGAATTCGATGTATCGCTCTTCCTTGAATCCATTGCAGATGATCAATCGATCTGGTGAGTCACTCGTCAACCCCATGACCGCGAGCAACTCTGGCTTCGATCCAACTTCGATGCCGAATCCAAGCGGCATGCCGAACTCGCGCACATCGTGCACGACGCGTCGCTGCTGATTCACCTTGATCGGGTAGACCGCGTTGTAGGAACCCTTGTATCCGTTGTCCCGAATCGCAGTCGCAAATGCATCGTGCATGTCGGTCATGCGCGTGCGGAGCAGATCGCTGAAGTGCAAGAGCGCGGGGGTGCGCAAGCCGCGCTCGCGCAGACCCTGCACCACTTCGAAGAGATCAATCTCGCGACCCGTCTCGCGTGTCGGTCGCACGACAACGTGCCCCTTCGCGTTGACGTCAAAGAAACCCTTCGCCCAACCACGCAAGTTGTAGAGATCCGCAGAGTCGTCGATCGTCCACCCTCGTTCCATCGAGGTTCGAAGTTGCCCGCCGCGGAATGATGGCTGCGCGCCTGTCGACGGCGGAGCAGCGCTTGCGATGGAAGAGGCTGTCGGAGCACTCGGCGCCCTCAGTGGGGCGGCAGACGGATTCACCATTCGAGGGGTGCCTTCGCGATAATCGCGGTTCTTCCCGGACTTCTCCGGGTTCTAGGTGCGGAAAACTGGATGCCACGGACGGTACTTTTGGCAATTGCCAAGTGCAGATGATAGATCCTCCCCGTGAAATCGGAAGTGTTCTAGAGGAACTTTTTCGAATCACGCTTGGATCCCCGTCGTCCGGGGTGCATACTGAGCATGTTTCCAATCCCCTTTTTCTTGGAGAGCACAAGATGACTGCAAAGATTTCAGCGCGATCGCGCGGGCTGTGTGTTCGTTCGGCAACGGTCCTTTCTCTATCCATTGCCGGCGCCGCGTTCGCAGGCCCCACCTGGGACGGCGATCTCGACTCAGACGCCGGCAACACTGCGAGCACCGCGCAGGTTGTCACTCAGAGCGGACCGGTCATGGAAATCAAGGGGCGGGTAAGTGCGACCGCGTTCATGGGCAACCCTGACTACGCGGACATGTTCCTCATCCGGATTGCAGCGCCAACGATGCTCAAGTTCTCGACAGCGGGCGGCGACAACGGCGGTTCCGCAAACTTTGATAGCTCGCTCTTCCTCTTTAAAGCAGCCGAAGGCACCACCGGTCCCCGCGCGTTTGGCGTTCTTGGCAATGGCGATTACTCGCAATCCATGAACGGCGCGCTCATCCAATCGCAGTCCAACGACGGCTCGGGCTTCGTGCTCACGGATCCAGGTCTCTATTACATCGCGATTTCCATGGCTGGGTTCAACCCAATGAGCGACAACTCGCTCATCTGGCCGAACGTCCCGGCTGGCGTGATCGGATTCGGAAACTTTAGCCCCCTCACAGGCTGGACCAACGAATCCAACAACCAGGGTGGCGAGTACTCCATCCGCACGGTCGGCATCGAAGGCGTTCCTGCTCCGGGAGCCATTGCGCTCTTCGCGCTCGCAGGCCTCACTCGGCGATCTCGCGCTCGCTGATCGGGGCGATCGCGATCTACTGAACTTCCCCAAGCAGCCGCGCGAGAAGCGCGGCTGCTTCTTTGGTGGACCTTGCCTCGGGACCTTTGCGAAGCAACAGAATGCGATGCGCTTCCTTTGCGTTCTGAGTCGCCTGAGTTTTTTCGCCAAGAGACTCCTGCATGAGCGCAATGCTGTAAAGCGTCCGGCCAACGCGAAAATCATCGGCATCTACATAAGGTGCGAGCGCGTCAAGCGCTTCGCGGTACAGAGGTAACGTTCCCGCAACATCTCCTTCCGCGCGACCAAGCGCGGCCATTCCGTTCAGGATCGCTGCCTTCGCAATCGCGCTCTCTCGTGTTACTTCAAGCGACGCGCTGCGCTCAAACGCGAGTTTGAGGTTCGTGCGCGCGTCGGCAAACTTCCCCTGCGCGCGAAGAGCACTCGCGAGTTGTCGTTGTGTCTCCACGGTCGCGAGTGCGTGGGGACCAAGGGCGTCCTCGTAGAGCGCGAGCGCCGCCTGGTACGCCCGCTCGCTCGCCAAAAAATCGCCCAGATTGAATCGTAGCCGCGCGAGCGCGAACTCAACCTCCGCGAGATCCTCCGTCGTGCATTCGCTTCGCGAGTATGCCGCTGACCGCATCGCATGCGCCCGCTCGATCGCGTCCCGCCCACCTTCTGCGTCGTCGAAACCGAGGTGCACGAGGCCGAGCGTGACGAGAATGCCAGAAAGCAATTCGGGATCGTCGCCAAGCTCTTCGTTCACCTGTTCGGTCACAAGCGTGAGAAACTCATGCACTCCAAGTTGACTCGAACCCCGCCCAAGTTCAGGGTCCACATTCGTCATCGAGGTCTTGAGCGAACTCAACGACTTCTGCGCCTTTCCAAGCGCGATGTCGGTCTTGGCGTACGCCACCGAGAGCGCGACGCTCGCGCCAACAATCAGCAACAGAAAGATCCCTGCAGCACTCGACGCAACCCAATGCCTTCGGATAGTCTTGCACGCGACATACACGAAGCTGTCTTCGCGAGCAAGAATCGGCTTCCCGTCGAGGTACCGATCGAGCTCGTCGCGCAACTCATCTGCGGTTCCATATCGCCTGTCTGGATCTGGATCGAGCAGTTTGAGGGTGATCACATCGAGATCTCGATCAATCCCCTCACGCACTTCCGAGGGCCGCTTCGGCCTCGCTTCAAGGCGTTGCAAAAGAAGATCGGCGACATTTGCTGCTGATGAGAACGGCTTACTCCCACTCAGCGCTTCGTAGAGCATGACCCCAAGCGCATACACATCAATGCGGGAATCAATGAGATCTGGGTCGCCTCGCAACTGCTCCGGCGCGGCGTATGCAAAGGTGCCGAGGAACTCGCCCGCCACAGTCTCGCCACCCGCACCTCCGAAGCCCTCGAGCATCCCAGCCGCGGAGTTCTCCATAGGTCGCGCGAGACCGAAGTCGAGGACTCGCGGATTTCCATCCGTGTCAACAAGAACATTGCCCGGCTTCAAATCTCTATGAATCACGCCGCGCCGATGGGCGTACGCGACCGCATCAACCACACTACGAAACAGCTCAATGATCTGCCGCGTCGAGAGCACGCTCATTCGAATGTAGGCATCGAAACGCTCGCCCGCGACGAGCTCCATCGCAAAGAATGGTTCCCCATCCCGCGCAACGCCGCTCTCATAGAGCGTCACAACGCCGGGATGCCGCATGCTCGCGACAAGTTCAACTTCTCGCTCAAACCGTCGCCGGGCCCGCCCTGACGCAAGACCGCCGCCAAGCATGCGTTTCACCGCACAACTTCGTCGAGTCGCAAGCTGCTCTGCGCGATAGACCACGCCCTGCCCTCCGCGATGAAGCTCGCCGAGCAACTTGTAGCCGGGAACCGGACCATCATCGAGCGCGTCGGGCGGCACGAGGGACCGCCGAATCGGACCCGCCCCTTTCACTTCCTCGAGAAAAGCATTGTCGCCCTTGATCGCCGCGAGCAACTCCGCGCATGAGGAGCAAAACGAGATGTGACCAGACTCGGACGGCGTGCCGACGTCACCCGCAGCGATCGCCTCCAACCTCTCGACGCTCATGCAGCCATCGCCAGAACCGACATCGGTCAGTTCCGGTCGTCTCACGCAGGCTCCTCGTTATACGCGAGTTCAAGCCGCGCGACGATTTCTCGCAATCGCGCAGCCACGCGGCTCTTCGCGAGATAGACATCGTGGAGACTCATCCCGAGTTCGTCAGCGACGACTTTCGGGGCGAGTGTGTGATAGACGAGCATCTCGAATGCTTTGACGGTTTTCGGATCGGAGCGACTGGTTCTGCGAAGTTCTTCCAGACTCTCGCGCAGCACAGACTCGCGTCGTTCCCGCTCCCATACTTGAGACATGGAAGCGTCGTCATCCATGTTGATCATGGCGCTCTCACCGCGACCAATGTTCGCAGTCGCTCGTTGACGACGCTGATCAAGCAAGCGAAATCGCATGATCCCGACGAGCCAGGCACCAAGGCGCCCCCGAGACTTGTCGTACTTCCCGTCGCGCCACTCGGCCAAGAACCGCACGACAGTCTCTTGCGCCGCCTCTGCTGCATCATGTTCGTTGTAACCAAGGTTGCGTGCGAAGCCGATGAGAATCGGTCGATAGCGAGCATCGAATGCTTCCCACGCTTGCGCGTTCTGCGGATCCGCGAGCGCGGCGAGCATCGCAGAAGTGGTTCGAGATGCGTCGTGCGCCTCCATCACGAACGCATCCTACCGGATCGACCCGCCCCGAATCGAATGCGAAATCGCGCACTCATGCAACCGAACACTGGCAACATCGAGGCGCTGTTTGAGGCTCGAAAACGCATTGGCGTCGATGTTCTGAGCACCCGCCTCCGCAGCATGAACCATCGCTGCGAGTTGTGCTAACTGCCGTTCGAGATCCTCTACATAAGGGGCTTCAAGTTCTGATCGGACTCTGCGGAGCGCGTCCGAAATCCACTTCATGTCGAGTTTGGAGTGCACACACAAGTCGGTGATGCGGTGCCGCTCCATATCACTTCGCGCATGCGCAATGCTCTCGGCCTCCATGCGGGTGGCCTCTGCTTCCGTCAGTCCATACGAGGGAATGATCTGCAGCGTCGCCTCGACCCCGCTGCGTCGCTCCACCGCGCGAATGGAAAGCACACCATTTTGATCCACGAGAAACTCCACTTCGAGTTGCGGTATCCCTGCGGGCATCGGCGGGATTCCCGTGAGATGAAAAGTCGCGAGCGAGCGACAATCCTCGACGAATTCACGCTCCCCTTGCACAACCTGCAGCTTCACGCTGGTCTGCCCATCCATGGAGGTGGAGAACTTCTCCGTCGCGCGAGCCGGGATCGGCGTATTGCGCATGAGGAGCTTCGCCGTCGCGCTACCGACTGTTTCGAGTCCGAGCGAGAGCGGCAAGACATCGAGCAGCAACAAGTCCCGCCGATTCCCCGAAAGAATCGCACCCTGTACCGCTGCGCCGAGTGCCACGACGCGATCAGGATCGAGTGCGGTGTATGGCTCGCGCTGGAAAAAATCTGCAACCGCGCGGCGCACGAGAGAGAGCCGCGTCGATCCGCCGACGAGCACGACTCGAGCGATCGCATCGCGCGCGACTTTCGCATCATTGAGGACACGCGAGCAACACGCGAGCGTGCGATCGACGAACGGCTTCGCGATCTCGTCGAGTTCTGCGTGCGTCAATGCGAAGGCTCTCCGATCACCCTGCAATTCGAGAGTCTCTTCGACCGAAGCGGAATGCGACAGCGCGCGCTTCAAACGCTCCGCAAGTGCGACCAATCGAGCGCGATCCGCCAGCTCAGGAGCCGTGCCGTCGCGGAACCAGTGCGCGACGATCGCCCTGTCAATGTCATCGCCACCGAGTTCGGTGTCGCCCGCGGTCGCGAGGACTTGAAAACAGTCCGTTTCGAGATCGGCTTCTCGAGGGATGATTTCAAGCAAGGTGCAATCGAAAGTCCCTCCACCGAGGTCATAGATCACAACCTTCTCACCGACTTGAGAACCTCGCCCGATGCCATACGCGAGGCTCGCTGCGGTTGGCTCATTCACAAGTCGCAAGACGCGAAGCCCCGCAAGCCGCGCAGCATCCCGCGTGGCCTGCCTCTGCGCATCATCGAAGTATGCAGGAACCGTGATCACAGCTCGGTCAATCGAAACTCCGAGTTCCGATTCCGCTTGATGGCGGAGTGTTCGGAGAATCTCCGCGGAAACCTCTTGCGGAAGCACGCACTGGCCATCGATGCTGAACGCCGCCAACCCACGCGGACCTTCCGTCAAGGGAAGCCCGCTCGAAGTTGCAAAGGCACCCATTTCCTTTGCGGAGCGACCGATGAAACGCTTGGCACTCGCAATGGTCCGGTCGGGCCTCGAGAGTCCGAATCGAATTGCCTCCGCTCCAACGGTTCGCGCGCCATCTGCGCCGAAGAAAACGACCGAAGGCGTGAGCGCGCTGACGACACCGCCGAGGACCCGCGGCCCAGCAGCATCACAAACCGCAACGAGGGAATTCGTGGTTCCCAGATCAATTCCAACGATCGGTGACTTGGATGCAGACGGCTCGCTCATGACGAGCGAATCCTACGCGAACCATCTATGCAACAGGCGCCCGTCTCTGACGAGCGCCTGAGGTGCATTGAGTGAGCAAAACTCAAACGGCGTCGAGTGCCGCGATTCTCGCGGCAGTCGCGTGCGGCACGGCCTCAACCGGCGTATCGGCTTTCGCGAGCGCGACTTCGAGGCGCTCGATCAAACTCCCACGGACGCGCGCTTTCGATGCCGCCGCCTCCGCCAAGAACGCTCGGTGCTCCGGAGATTCCCGCGGCGTTTCCCGAGAGGCGAAGTGCATGCTGTGCTGGTGGGTGGTGAGCGAATCCATAGGACGCCTCGATGATCTGTCTGAGTCTTTGAAGGCCACGATGTTTCCAGTTGTTAACGGTTGATGCAGGAACTCCGAGCGCATTCGCGGCGGCCTCATACGAGAGACCGTCGCAGACAATCAAACGCACGGCTGATCCAAGGTGAGGAGGAAGGAGGCTCAGTGCCACTTCCAACGCTTCCGCGTCCAACGCAAGCCCAACGGGGCTCTCGTCTGCGGCTGCCTCAGTCCACCAGTTGTCGCTCGCGCGGGTATCCCGATTTCTCGGCTCAGTCGGTCGGAGGCCCACTCGCCCACTCCGGCTGAGAACTTCTAAGAATCGAGCATTCTGACCAGCGCGCCGCTTCAACAGGTTTTCAGCGATGCGTAGGAAATAACCCACTTCTAGTGTCATCTTTTCGAGATTCCGTAAATTTAGGACGCGAAAAAACACTTCCTGCGTGATGTCGTCCGCCGCCTCAGCACTTGCGCGCCTTCGGACGAAGCTATGCACCCTCGCGTAATACGCAACGACAAGCGCAGCGACGAGGCGCTCCTTTCGTCGGGGAGATTCCTCCTTTTCAGGCTCTGAGGCGTAGAGGCTAGGCGGAAGCGCTGGAATCTCCTCCAACGGCCGCTCAGGGGTCCCCGCGCGCGGGCTGTTGCGCGCACTGCGCGGAAGCGGATGTACTTGGGGCGGGTTCATGTGACTCCAATCCGTGCGCGCCGACTCGCGTGTTGGGATGTTTGGCTCAGCGTGTGTTCCGAGCCGAGGCCTGATTCGCAGTGCCGGAACTTGCGCTCGAGGCAGAAGTGTATGACTCAGTTGTTGACACGCCACTCGCGAGCCTCCAGTTCGTTAGAAAGAGCTGATTTCACGGCGTACATCCAAGTCTCCTCGCGCCCGTCATTTTTCACCCAGGTTGCTGCACGGCCCCTACTTCAACTGTTGCATGCGCGATGACCTCCTCGAGTCGCGTGCGCTAAGTCCCTATGCGCCAACGGTTGATGGATCAAGCTGGAATGGTCCGCGCAAGAACTGCCGGTGGGTCGAAGCCTGAAATTACGATGATTGTCGGCGTGGATGAAAGAGGCTCGGCGCAAGTCGACTTCTCTATGCGTGGTGGCTGCACGGACTGCACCTCCGCATGCCTTGAGCACGGATGCTTCAAGGAAGCTCAATCGGTTGCTTGTAAAGCGCAACTTCAGGTCGTTCGCGCGACGACCAGAACTCCATCGGATGTAGCGCCTCGACTGTTGTGTCGTCTTCGGGGCGCGGCGCGTGAATCACGGACGATTGCGACCGCCATGGACGGCGGACGCGACCGCATCGCGCGGTCGCGAAACACTCAGACTTCGCGCCACTCAGTTTCTGCGAACTCGACCACTCTCCGGGGAGCCTGTGCACTGCCTCAGCACACGCTCCCTTTTTCTTTCCGCGATTTTCCAGCTAGTGCGCAGACTTTGGGGCATTCCCCTTCGGGAGCGCTTCCATCGTGTCTGCAAAACGCTCAAGGGAAAGTTTCACAAGATACGCCCGAAACGCTGCAATTGCTGCCGTCTCGCCCTTCCCCCGTACCGAGCACTTCCCGTTTCTATCGCGCTTCGTGAATTCGATCGCGCATTCGCCTGGTCCAATCGCGTCGCCAACCACCGTACAGAGTTCGCTCGCGTCGACCAACTTGCGAATGGTTTCAATCTGCGCTTCGTTCAAGAGCATCGACCAACTGAAATCTTCGTAGTTCGCGTCAGTTCCGCCAGCGAAAAAGTATGTGCCGTCCGTGTCGAGCTTCGCACGCACAGCACGCCCTTCGCTTGCATCGCTCCAGTAGAACTCAAAACGCAGCCCGTTCGTGCGATCGATGCGCGTCGCACTCGGTGCGGAATCGCACGCTGATACACATGCTGTGCTGAGGCAACTTGCCGCAAGGACCCACGTCAGCGATGCACCCAGAAGTACGCGCAACGATGCGCGGAGGTACACACTCATCGCGGTGCCGCTTCCGTCGCAGTGGTTGAAGTCGACGCCGCTCCACGAGCCCGACCAATCAACGGTTGCGCTTGCATAGCGGCGTACGGATCCGCTCCAAGGTCGTATCGCACAGGAAACTCTGCGGTTTCTGCGAGCGGCTCATCACTCATCCACGCGAGCCGTGCCAACGCACGAGTCAGTCTTCGCAGCGCGCGCTCATCATCAGTCGCAGGCGCGTACTGCCGTAGGAAACACCACCGTTCTCCATTCGCCGCAATCCGCACCTTCACGAGAATGCTGCCCGCTGAAGGCGTTTCCGTCCATACATTGCCGCGCGAATCGCTGTTCGCACTCGAGCCAAATCCACCGTCCACCACGAGTCGCCAGAGATCACTCTCCTGCTCACGAGAGAGTCGGCGGACACGCGCCGGTCGTTTGCCCTTGAGCTTCGCAATCTCTGCCTCCGCATGCAGCGATCCATCGGGAAGCAAGATGTAGGCGGCAGCGCGTTCCTCCGCGCGCGGACTCACTTCGACGCCACGCCCGACCTCGACAGCAAGTTCGATCGAGAAGTCGCTTGGAAGTGTGCCGAGCGGGTCGACCGCAGCAGCAGCAGCAGCCGTTCCCGATGGCCGAGCTTCCGTGGACGCGCACCCAATCGTGCACGCGAGCGATGCAAACGCAGCCATGCAAACGGCACGCAAAATCAATGGCGATGGACCCTCTCGCATGCCCGCCACAGTAGCACTTCCCGTCGTGCCATGGAGTCCCGCGGTTGAGGTTACCTTTCCACCCTATGCGTACGAGCGTGCTCTGGATGAACGACTACCTCCTTCCCCCCGCCTTGGCTGCCGAGCAGGCGAGCGTTTTAACTGCGCTCGGACTTCCGCTTGACGGAGAAGGCGTTGCTGAGAACGGTGAAGTCTGGCAGGAGATCGAAACGACTTCGAATCGCGGCGACTGCCTCTCGCATGTGGGAATGGCCCGCGAGATTGCCGCATCAACGGGTCGCGCGCTGAAAACGGCTCCAATCAACCTCCCGCCCGTCGACGCTGCGTCGCACTCGCCGATCACCGTCAGGAACACCGTTCACGAATTCTGCCCGCGCTACACAGCGCGTGTGATCAAGGGAGTCAAGGTTGGACCGAGCCCCGCGTGGCTCGCGCAACGGCTGATCGCGATTGGCCAGGTCCCGCGAAACAACATCGTGGACGCGACCAACTTTGTGCTTTTCGAACTCGGACAACCGACGCATGTCTTCGATCTCGCAACGCTCGCAGGCGCGGAGATCCAAATCCGCCGCGCACGCGATGGAGAGACCTTTCTCCCACTCGGAGCGGATGCGAAAAGCATCACGTTGAAGCAAGATGATTTCGTCATCGCCGACGCGAAGCAACCTGTGGCGCTCGCGGGTATCAAGGGCGGCGCGCTCGCGAGCGTCACTGCAGCAACGACAGACATCGTACTTGAGGCAGCGACATTCGATCCGGTGTGCGTGCGCGCTTCAAGCCGACGACACGGCATCAGCAGTGATTCGTCTTACCGATTCGAGCGTGTGGTGCATCCGGCGGAAGTGGACGCTGCAGCGCTCCGCCTCGCAGCACTCATTCTCGAGGTCGCCGGCGGCACCCTCTGTGGCGGCGTGGTCGCTGATGGCGCCGCTCCAACCCCCGCGCGTCGCATTGCACTCCGGCCGTCGCGCTGCCGCACCTTGCTCGGCACCGCGATTACCGACGCGCGAATCATCGAACTCCTCACGAAGCTCGACTTTGAACCGAAGTTACGAAGCGACGCGTCCGCGATCGACTGCGTGGTACCAGCACGCAGAGTCGATGTCGAACGAGAAGTCGATCTCATCGAAGAGATTTGCAGACTCGATGGCATCGAGCGCATCCCCGTCGCCGAATTCATTCGCGTGCGTCTCCCAACGCCCAATCCGGTGGAGCGCGGAACACGCGCAATCAAGGCAACACTCGCATCCATCGGATTTGTCGAGAGCATCACGCACTCGCTCGTTTCCGAACGAGCCGCTTCCATCTTTCTACCCAAAGGCGCGAGCATGCTCGCCGTCGATGATGCGACTGCAGGCGAGCCCGCGCTTCGAACGAGTGTGCTTTCGTCCTTGATGCATGTGAAGGGTCACAACCAATCCAATGGCACGCCGAGCCTTGCGCTCTTCGAGTTCGCGAGCGCGTTCCATTGGGAGATCAATGCGCATCGAGAGCGGCCAACACTCGCCATGCTTGCGGACGCATGCGACGGCTCTCGTGATGGCCAATCCGCCTACCGCTTCATGCGCACAAGCGTCGAGCGCGCGCTCCGCGTGCTTGCGGGTCGAAACCCAATGATTACGTTCGAACCAATCACCGCTGACCTTCCGACCTGGCTTCTCGCCGGAGCACGAGTCTGTGTCGCAGGTCGAGATGTCGGACTTGCGGGCGTCATCCATCCACAGTTGCAGAAGATGCATGGACTCGATCGCGCTGTCGCCTGCGCCGAGCTCGAGATTCGATCGCTTCTCGCAGAGTTTCCGCCGGAATCGAACGCCACCGAGTTGCCGCTCTTCCCTGCGACGGATCGAGATGTCAGCGCGATCGTTTCCGAGAGTGTGACTTGGAATTCGATCGAGCGCTCCATGCACGCGTCCGCGCTCGCAGACCTCGAGTCGATTGAGTTTGTTGGGGTGTTCCGAGGGAAGCAGATCGGCGAAGGCAAGAAATCAGTCACGGCGCGACTGCGGTTTCGACGCAAGGACGGGACGCTCCGCGCCGAAGAAATCGAACCACGCGTCGCGTCCATGCTCGAGCGACTACGACAGGACACGAACGCGGAGATCCGTACCGCATGACGGCCCACAATCCCGCTGCCAACGATCAGTCCACGATGCAGCCTTTGGGCGAGCAGACGGTCGACGCATTCCTCCTCGCACTTAGTGCCCCCACGCCCGTTCCTGGAGGTGGCGCAGTCGCGGGACTGCTTCTCGCGCAGAGCGCGGCGCTCGGCGAAATGGTGGTTTCTTTCGCCCTCAGTAAATCGAAGTTCGCGTCCTTCGCGCCCGTGCATCGCGCATCACTCGCAGCGCTCACCGAGTTGCGTCAAACCTCCATGCGCCTTGCAGACCTCGATGCAGCGGCCTATCGCGCGCTCAATCGACTCTGGAAACTCCCGAAAGAAGACGCCGCGCGTGCGGCTGGTTGGACGATGGCTGTCGAGGATGCCATTCAAGCTCCGCACTCTGTGATTGAGACGGCTTCAAGCGTGCTGCGGCAACTCGAACCGCTCATTGGCACGACGGCGGAGAGTCTGAAGAGCGATCTCGCGATCGCCATCGATCTCGCCGCAGCTGCATCGCGCGCAGCAGCGTGGAATGTTCGCGCGAATCTACCGTTGCTTGAGCATGAGCACGAACGCAAGGATCGCGCGACTGCACTCGAGAGCGCGCTTCGCGACATCGCACTGCGCGCCTCGACGCTCAGTGCGCGACTCTGAACGAGCAGCGCAGGCGCGAGCATGCCGACTCCAGAACCGAACAACTCCAACGACGGCGCGGCGGCGAAGGGAACGCCACCGCGTTCGTTCTTGATGATCTGGTTTCGCTGTTGCAATGCGTACGGGCGCTTGACGAAAACCGCAGACGGCACGGCGTACAAGGGAAGATGTCCAAAGTGCGGGCGCTCGGCGCAGGCGAAGGTTGGTGAGGGTGGAAGCGACCGCCGCATGTTTGAGGCGGAATAGTCACGCGGCAACACCATCGTGCGCTACGCTGCGTCGAGTGGAAGCATTGCTTGGCGGAAGTGCATTTCTTGCGACAAGCGCGTTGATCGCGTGGGGCGGATCCGTTGCCGCAACCGCGTGGGAAGCGCTCCATCCGCCGCGTCGAACCGTGGGCTGGGCTCTCGCTCGCGGCTTCGCCTGCGACCCCGCCGCGATGGGTCTTTTCGCTCGGGAAACTTCGCTCACGATTCGCGGCTCAACGATCGATACCTGGCAAATCGATCTTCGAAGCGAAGGCGTCGATGTGCTGCTCCTCCACGGCTACGCGCGGAGCCGCATCGACTCGCTGCGCCGCGTTGAGCCTTGGCTTCCCCTCGCGCGCAGCCTCACGCTCCTCGACCTGCCAGGTCATGGCGAAGCGCGTGGAGCGGGGACGACGCTTGGCACGCACGAACCAGCACTCATCGCGCAACTCGCGGAGCAGTTACATCTTGATCGCCTGATTCTCGTGGGACACTCCCTTGGCGCCGTCATCGCGATTCGAAGCGCGCTCGAACCGACGCTCAAACCTCGCGTTCGAGGCGTCGTTGCAATTGCACCGTACGAGCGACTCGCGACGCCCATTGGCGCTCGCCTTGACTCGCGCGGGATGCCGCGCGCACCTCTCCTGAGACCGTCCATCGCCCTCCTGCGTTGCCTCGGCGTGCGAGAGGTGCCAACAAGCGAGAGTGCGGCACAACTCGAGGTTCCCCTTGGCATTCTCACCGGGACACAAGATCCAACGAGTCCGGTGTCTGATGCCATGTGCATCGCCGCGCGTGCGCCGAAGTCCATCGTTCGCACAATTGAAGGCGGCTGCCACGACGACCTTTGGATCGTCGGGGCAGCCGCGTATTCTGAACTCGCGCAGCAGATGGCGCGCGATGCGTGATGCTCAAGGAGCAGCGGGCGGCGCGGGCGGAAGCAACATGAATCGCGCGCGATATCCCTTCTCAGTGGAACGCACATCCCATACCTGTTGACCGAAGTAACGCTTGACGAGCGCCGGATCCATGAACGCTTCCATGCCCGGAAGTGCTTCGCGATCGATGCCGAGCAGCGGAACCTCGTCGCCCCCTGCTTCTTCTTCCGCATCATCGCTACCCGCCATTCCTTCAACTTCCGCTTGCAGCGACTTCATGATCTCGGCCGTGCGCTCAAACTGTCGAGGAAGGTTGACCCATCCTGCCGCGACAACCTCACCGCCGCCGAGTGCAGCGATGGCGCTCGAGTAAGTCGCGTCAGTAGCGAGCAGTGCAGCCGCATCTTTCGCGTCAACAGCCCGGAGCGTCTGCTCGACACTCGCACCACTGCCCATCGCCAGCCATCCGCCGCCGATGCCAATCGAGAAGGAAGAAAACTCATCCGAGAGAATGGTCATACCGTTGAAGTCGTGGCTTTCGAGGCCGAGCGGGAACAGATTCAACATGTCACTCACTGCTTGCTCGCTCTCCTTCCCCGACTTCATACGAATCGCGGTCATGGACTTCGCGGCGTCTTCACTGCCGATTTCTGGCAACGCGCTGTAGAGGTGAATGTCGGGTCCCACGGCAGCAAATGCGCTCGTCAGCGCAGGGCGGTACGACTCCAATTGCATCTTGACCATGTCGCCAAACTCTGGCGGCAGTCCTGCCGCAATCTCGTCGAGCGTCGGAAGGATCGCGTCGAACCGCACATTGAATCGCGAGTAACTCACAGCATCGGCTGGAACAATCGACGGCGGCAACGCGAGTTCTGTGGATGCATCAAACAATGCTGGAAGCCCAGTCTTCTTGCTTGGAATGTAGACCGCAGCGGCCAATTCAATCGTGCCATCGTGGGCGGACAGATTGGCCGAGATCGCTTGGATGTCGCCGAAGATCTCTTTCACGAAGGGCTGCGCCATCGCCATCTCTGGCGAACTCGCGGCGAGCGAGGAGATGTTCTCCACGAGCACAACTGCAAACGCATCGGCAGTTCCGCCGGCGAGTTCAAGCGCCCCAGTGAACGCTGGATTGCTCGACACTGCATCGGTGTTGGTGCTCGCCGCATCAATCTTCGCAAGCACTTCGGCCATCGCGGTCGCTGTCGAGGCGCAGACCACGCGACCCTTGTCCACCGCATAGAGCATCGTGCTGAAATCAAATGGACTCTCACCGAACATCATTGGCGGGGACATGTTTGGCGCGCTGTCATCACCTTCGCCGTCGCCGGCATCCATTCCAGGTTCATCCTCCGATGCTTCCGGCGCAGCGACGACGAGTACGCGGCGCCCTCGAATATCTTCGAAGGTCACGGTGCTGCCTGCTTCCTTCGCCGTCTTCTCAGCATCCGCGAGCGCGGATTCAAGCCACTTGTTGCTCTTCTCGCCCGCATCACCCCAGTCGACGAAGAAGGTCGTCGCGGGCACTTCGAGTCCGGTTTCTTCATCGAGCTCTCCCGCGATGCAGAGTCCAGCGGACTTCGGCCAAGTGAGATCTGCAGCGTCGAATCCACCTGCGGCTGCGCGTTCCTTCACCGCAGCATCCCACGCGGTGTGCAGCGCGTCGATACTTGCTTTGAACTCAGGCGCGGTCCAGATTTGACCCACCGAAGTCGAACGGAATCGATCGATCGTCGCAGGAAGATCCGCGACGCCGACGACCAGGAAACTGTTCTTCGGGGCGAGATCTCGAATATCAAGTGCGTCAGCTGCCAGAAGCGACGAGGTCAACGCGAGGGAAGCAAGAAACGACGAGATGCAAATTCGGTTCGTCATGACGAAATCCAATGGACGAGCTGGTGAGTGAGGTGAATGTTTTCGATCGATGTTCACGGATGCGCGCCACCGTCTCCCGAGGACCCATCCTTCAGCACCGGCGGCGCGTCAAAGTTGGAACGGGTTGGTGGTTTCAAATAGTTGTGGCCAGAGTTCGGATTATTCCGGTCATACGCGAAGGCTTCTCGATTTCGAATGAAATCCTTCACATAGCGCGCCGGGATCGCGAAGCCGAGCGCCTCGCCGCCTCGGATTCCCATGTTGGTTATCCCAATGACTTCGCCCTTCGTGTTGAAAAGCGGTCCACCAGAATTGCCGGGGTTGATCGGCGTGTCCGTTTGAATGTAAGTCAGCCCGTCGAAGTTGCGCTGCGTGGTTGAGATCACGCCCTGCGTCAGCGACCGTTCGAGGCCGAGCGGGTTTCCGATGGCAAAGACGGGTTGCCCCGCTTCGAGCTTCTCGGCATCTTGCACTGGCGCGAACTCGAAGACGCCGCCGTCAGGGTGCTTCAGACGAATGAGCGCGAGATCCACCTGACTATTCACTGCGATCAACTCAACGCCATCAATGTCAGTTCGCTTGAGCGTGCCATCTGGCTGTTCAAACCACACCGTTGCGCGGATGTTGGTCTCGCCCTGCACGACATGCGCGTTCGTCACAGCAAAGCCGTCGCCAGAGAGAATCACGCCCGAGCCGAGCCCACCTGGAGTCGAAACTTTGATGACGGCAGGTCCGATGAGCTTCGTCTGCTCACGCGGCGGCAAGTCACTCAGCCCCGTTGCGGTCGAAAAAATGTCAATTGTCTTGTTCGTTGCGCGCGCGTCTGCGGCGTCACTGAGAATGTCCGCGACATCATCCATCGAGAACTCGAGGACGCACGGTCCAACATCAATCCAAACTTTGCGGTCGGTGCGTTTGAGAATGGTCCCCTGCACCGCACCGCCAAGTCGCAGTCGAACCGTGTCACGGGCAGGACTTGCTGCCGCCTCCGCAGAAGCGGCCGGCGCAGGCTGCTCACTTTGAGCAAGCAGCGGCGAGCTCGCACTTCCAAGCAGCGAGAGCGCAAACACACCTGGTAAGGCGAACGAGTGAAGTGAAGAACGGAGCGTGGAAAACGAAGGGAGTCGCATAGGAATGCTGCCGTGGATCAATGAAACCCGCGATCACCGTTACGATACCAACTCTAGGTTTCCATACCTGCGTTCGACCCTGCAGTTTCCTCTCCCTCGCACGATCACCATGCAACTGTTTTCCACTTTCAGCGCGGTCGCCCGTCCCATTTGCGCGTTCGCGTTGCTTCAGTCGTTCGGCGCGCTCACGCTCGCGGATGATCAAGAAACCGCCTCGCATTACGGATTCGACGGACTCGATGTGCTCAAGATCGACCGGGGCGCAGGGCCGATTACCGCGAGCGATATGAACGCGGATGGATTGACCGATCTCATCGCGGTCAACAACGCGAAGAGCCGCATCGAGTTGCATGAGCAGAAGAAAGGCGCCTCGCCAGATGACCCTATCGAGTCCGCAAGCGGCATCAATGAAGCACCTCCGCTTTGGCGCTTTCGACGGATCGAGGTGCCAGTATCGCACGAAGTGACCGCGGTCATTCCGCACGATTTCGATAGTGATGGAATGATGGACCTCGTCTACGCAGGTCAGCCCGGAACGATCGTCTTTCTCCGACAAACAAAGCCTGGCTCATTCGAAGTTGCTCGGCGAGTTCCGGTGAAGGGACTCTCCCAAGCACGCGACGGCTTTTTGATTGCAGACCTCATCGACGATGCGAAGCCCGAGCTCGCCGCGCTCGTCAACGGCAAGCCGACGATCTGGCCACTCGAGGGCTCAAAGCTCGGCGAAGCAACGGAACTTGCGAGCGGCGATCCACTCGTCGCCTTACTCGTTGGCGACTTCGATGGTGAAGGCTCGACAGATCTTGCAGGAGTCGCGCCCGACAACGCGGCGCCGATTCGCCTCTGGCTCGCGAGTGAAGAGAACGGCAAGCATCAGCTCGGATCGCAACGGCGATTCGAACTTCCTCCATTGCGGGAAGCGACTTCAATTTCACTTCCCGGAGCGAAAAAATCTCTGCTCGCGCTGATTGAACGCCCAAGTAAACGCATCGTGATCGAGGAAGTTGTCACAGGAGCGAATGCGGGCGGCGAAGCCTCGCTCGAAGTCTTCGGTGCAGGCGAATCCGGGAAAAAACGCTCGTATGCGACCGCCGACCTCGATGGCGACGGGCTTCTCGATGTTCTTGCGACCGATCCGACGAGTAGCGCCGTCCTCGTGTTCCGCCAAGTCAAGGATCGTGGCTTGCAACCATCGCGCGCGCAACCGTCGTTTGCCGAACTCACAGGCATCGACGCGGGCCCGACGAACGGTGCGACGGGAACTGAAGTGTTCGTGTTGAGCGAGAAAGAGGGCGTCGTCGGACGAAGTCACTGGGAAGATGGAGCGCTCACTTTTCCAACGGCAATGCCGCTCAGCGCCGGGAGTACGCCGCTTGTCATCGCGCTTGTGCGCCTTGAGTCAGGGCCTCGGCTCGCGGTCGTCACCAAAGACGGAAAGAACTATCAGCTCGAGTTGCTTCCGGTCGATGGCTCATCGGAAGCGAAGTCAGACGTCGTCAAACTTGGCGCGCTCGTGAAGCCACCAGAGTCGGTGATGGCGTGCGATGCGGATCAAGACGGCAAGGTCGACATCCTTCTCTTCACACAAGACAAACCCATGACAATGCTGCGCGCGACCGATGCAGGATTCGCGGCACTTGAGTCCAAAGACATGGCGCAGTTCGGACTCGTCCAAGCAGCGAACGGTTCGAATACGGCGCTCTTCGACGTGCAGGGCGATGGAAAACCTGAACTCGTTGTCGCGGACCGAAACTTCATCCGTGCGCTTCGATTCGACTCCGCTGCGACGCCCGCAGGTTGGCAGGTCGTCACGCAAGTGAACGCCGCGCGCAGTGATGCAAAGCTCGTTTCGATTGCCGCCAACGGCGCGCAATTGATCGCGGGTGACAAAGAGAACACGCAGCTCCTTTTCTTCGAGAAACAAAGTGACAAGTGGCTGCAATCGGATGCGCTCACCGTGAGCGGATTCAAGTTCGGACCCATTCGCGCTGGTGCGTACTCGGGCAATGCGGTGCCAGATGTCCTCTTGATCGGCGACGATGGATTTGCGGTCGCGCGGATCACTGGCAATCGCGTCACGCTCGAAGAACGCGGCAGCCGCCGTGGTGATCGGCCCAATCAACTCGACCATGAACTCGCCGCGGGTGATGTGAACAGCGACGGCTTCCTCGATCTGCTCTCACTCGATGCGGGCGAGCAAGCACTTGGAATCTTGAGTTTCTCGCAGGCGGGCGCACTCGTTCCTGGGACCAGTTTCAAGGTCTTTGAGACGCGACTGTTTCAGGGCGGCGAGCCGCGCGAGTTTGAACCGAGCGAATGCCTCATCGCGGACTTCACGGGTGATGGCCGCGACGATGTCGCCCTTCTCGCCCACGACCGCGTGCTGCTCTACCCGCAAGCAAGTCCGAAGACCCGCTGAGTCAACCTGTTCGAATCGCGAACTGAGCCCGCCATGCGCTGGTGGCGATTCACTCGCCCCAGCGCATTCCAAAGCGAGTGCAGGTTTTTGCGGCGCTTCGCCGCAAGAAACCTGCCACGAGCGCTCATGGGACGCGCCGCCGCGAATGAATCGCGATCGGCGCAATTCCATTGTTGTTTGACGCACTGAGCCCGCCCTCCGGCGGTGCCGATTCACTCGGCCCGCCGGAGTCCAGAGCGAGTGCAGGTTTTTGCGGCGCTGCGCCGCAAGAAACCTGCCACGAGCGCTCAAGATAGTGCAGTGATCTTCGCTTGCGCAGGGCGCGAGTGAAGATCACGCAGGGACCGCATGCAGTGACTTCACGACCTTGTCGTGTAAGTCACTGCATGCGGTCCCGTGTACTTCGCTTGTGGGCGGATCAAACGATTGTCTTGGAGTTGTTCGATGCAATGTCCGCACCATCCTGACATGCGGCTCAGTGCAAACATGCAGGTGAATAGATCCGTCTTGATCCCGAGACAGTGATAGGTCGTCGCGCTGTAGAAGTCGACATTCGGAAAGATCCCCTTGCCTGCCTTCGCATCAAGCACGAGTGATTCGATGCGTTGGCTCATCTCGAACAAGCGGAGGTTGCCCGTATCGGTCGCAATCTGCTTGGCGAAGGTCTTCAGATAGGTCGCTCGAGGATCGTATGCCTTGTAGACACGGTGCCCGAAACCCATGATGAGTTCCTTGCGCTCGAGTTTGCCCTTGATGAACTCGTCAACCTTGTCGATCGAACCGATCTCATCGAGCATCACCATGACCTCTTCATTCGCGCCGCCGTGCAGAGGACCCTTGAGCGTTCCAACCGCGGTCGTCATCGCGCTGTAGAGGTCGGAGAGCGTCGCAATCGTCACGCGCGCCGCAAAAGTCGATGCATTCAACCCGTGATCGGCGTGGAGAATTAGGCAAATGTCCAGTCCACGCGCCATCGCATCCGTTGGCTTCTCGCCGTTGAGCATCCACAGGAAGTTAGTTGCGATATCAAAGGACTTGTTGGGGTGAACGAAGTCTTTGCCTGAACGATGACGCTCAAAGTTCGCGATCAGTGTTGGCGTCTTGGCAACCAAGCGCAACGCCTTGCGCTTGCTTGCTTCGATCCCATCCGCATCCGCCTCGCTGTCGTAAAGCGCAAGCGCGGAGACCAAGGTTCGCAACGCGTGCATCGGGACGGCATCGCGCGGCATGCCGCGAATCATTTCGTACAGCTCGTTCGGAATCTCATACTCCGATCGCAGCGCGCTCTTGAGAGCATCGAGTTCCGCCTTGCTCGGAAGTTTGGTGTTCCAAAGGAGGTAGACCGTTTCTTCGTAGGTCGATTGACGCGCGAGCGAGTCGATGTCGATGCCGACATACTCGAGGACGCCCTTGCCGCCGTCGATGAATGACATCTGGGTGTCAGCGACGATCGTGTTCGCGAGCCCCTTATCGTAAATCGCGGCGGGAGCCGTTGGCGCGGGAGCAGGTGCTGGCGGGGTTGCAGTCGACATGGGTCAGCCTCAGATTCAAACTCAGATGCATGCACGCGTGCGCGAGTCGTACCCGCGCTGATCCATCGAAGCTTGTGCATTCCTCTCGCTGAGGGCCTCGCTCGACAGAGCCCCTGATCCTAGCAAAGCTCCTTGCATACCGTGTGCCCTTTTCGCGAAATACAACTGCTCCTAGACACAAAGTTGAAGCACTCGCGCGTACCCTCCGACGCGTGTTTCTCCCCCTCGGCACAGACCGGCTGTCCTCCTCTCATCGACGCCGAATCGTCGTTGTTCCGGTCCTGCTCGGCCTCAATGTGGCGGCCTACGCCGCGGGTTTCTGGGGCGCGCGCAACGGGATGTGGAGCGTCGAGCAGTTTTACGACCGACTCGCGCTCGACTGGCGAGCGTTCGAGTGGTGGAATCTCATCACCTACCAGTTTCTCCACGACCCGAACAGCATCTGGCACCTCGTGGGAAACATGTTCTTCCTGTGGACCTTTGGACTCGCCGCAGAGGCTCGGCTCGGGCGCGTCCGGTTTCTTCTCGCGTACCTGATTGGTGGTGCGATCGCAGGCGCTGCACAGATCCTTGTTTCACACGGCGCAGTGATCGGCGCGTCCGGCAGTGTGTCGACCGTCGCGGGACTCTTCATCGCGCTCTTTCCAGGTGCAAACATCTACGGCCTCAGCCTTCTTGGTCTTGGCATCGTTGCAATACCTGCGTCCTTCTTCATCATGCTCTATGTCGCGATCGATCTTGTCGACGCGCTTCTCGAGATTACTTCGGTGCGGCAATCGTCCGTAGGAAACTTCGCGCATCTTGCGGGCATGGCCTTCGGCATCGCGCTCGGCCTTACCCTGCTCTACGCGAAGCAACTTCCGCGCACGGAAACAGACCTTCTTCACTCGATCTCGCAATGGCGGCGACGACGCGCGTTTCGCGCGGCTATGCGAGAAGGCACTGCGTGGAGTGCACCGAGTGCATCGGCCGCACCTCCATCGCGCGTCGCCGCCGGTGCTGCGTCGACGCAGACGGAATCGGAGCGCGCGTGCCGCGCGGAAATCGCGCAGTTTCATGCGCAGCGCGACTTCAGCAAGGCGGCCGATCGATATCGACGGCTCCTCGCGGATCGTGTCGACGCGGTGCTCAACGCCGAAGTACAGATTGACCTCGCGACGCAGTTGGTTTCGGACGGCGACCCCGCAACAGGGGCGCACGCGCTCACGCTTTTCATCGTGAAGTTCCCCAACGATCGGCGAAGCGAGGAAGTGAAACTCCTGCTCGCAACAGTCCTCGCCCGCACGCTCGGCGATACGAATCGCGCCCGAGGCGTCATCGCGGATATCCGGGAGTCGCTGTTACCGAGTGATCGCCGCGCGTACTACCACACGCTCATGGACGAAGTCGGTTGAATGCGAACCCAGCACAACCCCGCTTGCTCGTCAAAATCTGCGGCGTAACCACAGTCGCGATGGCTCTCGATGCCGTCGATGCCGGCGCGGATCTTGTCGGAGTCGTCCTGATTCCGTCGAGCCCGCGTTGCGTTTCGCTCTCGATCGCGCATGCGATTCGCGAGGCACTTCGCGGGAGCGCGGAGTCGGTCGCGCTTGCCACTGCTCGCTGCGACGACGCCGTCCTGCAAGCGGCGGGTACATTCGACACGGTGCAACTGCACGGCGACGAAGCTCCGGAGGAGCTCGGCGCCGTCCGCGCAAGATTTCACTTCTCACGCGTGATGAAGGGATTCTCCGCGACTGCTGCAAGTGCGGCGCGATGGGATGCGTGCAATCTCACGAGACTCGTCCTCGACGCAGCGCAAGGCGGAAGCGGAAGTGCATTCGATCATGCCGCACTTGCGCCCGCGCGCGCGAAACTCCGCACACCGATCCTCCTCGCCGGTGGACTGCATGCAGGCAATGTCGCAGCGGCGATCAAACTCCTTCGACCTGACGGAGTCGATGTGAGTAGTGGTGTTGAATCAAGCAAAGGCGTGAAGGATCCGGCGCTGGTGCGACAGTTCATTCGAGCAGTGCGCGGCATCCCTTGAGCGCTCGCGCAGGTTTCTTGCCGCGCCAAGGCGCGCGGCAAAAACGCGGACTCAGCGCGTCTGACGAGCGCGAACAAAGGACGCCGATCTTGCGCCGGTGGCGATTCACTCGCCCCGGCGCAGTCGAAAGCGAGCGAGGCGATGCGCCTACCTCTTCTCCATCTCGTGCATTTCAACGCATCGCAAGTCGCGAGCGCTCAAACGACGAGCGCTCAAGATTCGCGCCTACGCCGTTTCTACGAACGACACGCTCTTTCGCACGCTGCCGAGTTCTGTCACCCACTGGTCAATCTGACCGCGGCGCGTTGGCCATGCGGGGCTGAACCTATCTCGCACGAATGCCGTGTACAGGGAGCTGAACGCACGATCGAAGCTCATCAAGAGATCGAGTCGCATCTCGATCGCCTGCCGGAGACTCTGCGGTTTCTCTTCCGGCTTGGGCAACTTCAACGCGCTAACTTCCATGCGATCGCCTTGGAGGACGAATTCGAAAGTTTGTCCAAACGCGTGCAGCATGACGCCGATCTTGCGCGGCCACTTTCCGCCCTTGATGGCTTGCACAGTTTCCATGCGGCGAAGCACTCCGCTGCCGCGGACAGTTGTCTTTCCGCTCAATCCCCAGGCGCACTCCAGATCGATGCAACGATCGACAACAATGGCGAGTTCCCCCGCTTCCGTCTCGAGCAGCCCTTCCTTCACTTCGGCCTGCCAACAGAGCCAGAACAGAAATGTGTTGCCGAGAAAGTCCTTCGACTCACCCGCACTCGAAGCCCACGGTACATCGGGCCGAGTCCGACTCTTGCGTTGACCTTGATCGACGGCGCCCTCGATGTCTAGTGGCGGCAAGGAGAATGCCTCTGGTTGCGCGTCATCGAACGCAGAGGACAGACCGCGGTCCCCGAGCGCGTCGTAGGCGAGCGTGCCACTACTGCGCGGCGCAATCCGCACATCAAAGGTCTCCTCCATCAACTTCTTGAGGAGGTTGATGTCCTTGTCGCTCGAAACGGGCGCGAGAATAGTGTTCGTCGCGAAGTCCCACCAGATCGCGGTGTGCTTCGGTGATCGATAGCGGCCGTTCGCGACCTCTTCGTCGATTCGGCGAAGTGCTTCCTCTCGCGCATCCCGCTTGGCTGACCGCGGCAGAAACGAGGCGCCGTCCTTCCCAACCACTAGGTGCGATTCTTCCGCCATGGCGATGTACGCCTTCTTGATTTCTGGCGGCACGCGAACGCTGTCGATTCGGAAACCCAAGAGCAGTCCGCTTCCGAACAGAATCGAGTCTGGCGAGAATGAAATGTCGAAGAGATGGCGACCGCCGGTCCACCCGCAGGCCGACTCCCCAGGTTTGATCCCGTCAACATCGCTGAGGATGTGCTTCCGAATTCGCTCGAGGAGCGCGCTCTCAAGCGTTGGCGGATCCGAGAGGACAGAGAAACGGCGATAGGCGATAGAACCGGCGCGAAAACCCATGCTGTGAGTCTCCCGCATCGCACGGCTGAGTGCCTGCCGGCGACAGTTTGTTCACACGCGAGAGATGTCTTGCATTTGTCCTCAAAATCCCTGCGCGTGGGCGAACTTCCGGAGGGAGATCGGAGTAGTTCGCGAGTGAGTGCATTCGCTGTACGCCCTCCGCCGTGGTTCCTCCGCGCCCTCCCCTCGATCTTCGAGCGAAGCGTTATTCTGCGCCTCTCGATGGCAGAGGCGAGTATCACCCAAGCAGGCGACCGAACCGACGAAGAACTCGTCGTGGACTACCGCAATGGCAACGCGGCGTGTTTTCAAACGCTCCTCGAGCGCTACCGAACCGACCTCTGGCGTTTCCTCGTGCGGCTCACGGGCTCGCGAACTGCGGCAGACGATGTCTTTCAGGATGCGTTTCTTCAGGTCCACCTGAGCGCGGAGAACTTCGACGCGGAACGCAGATTCAAGCCTTGGCTCTACACGATCGCTGCGAACAAGGGGCGCGACTTTCTGCGCCGGCAACATCGTCGCGCTGCAGCGAGCCTCTCGGCTCCGCTCTCTCGTGAAGGCGATGGATCTCTCGGCGAGTTGATTCCTTCGGCCGAGCCTCAACCAAGCGCGCCAATGTCGACGGAAGATGATCGAAACATGGTGAACCGCGTCGTGGATGCGCTGCCGACGCACTATCGAGAAGTCCTCGTACTCGCGTACTTCCAGAAGATGAGTTACGAACAAATCTCACAAGAACTCGCGATTCCACTCGGAACCGTGAAGAGCAGATTGCATGCGGCGGTCGCGAGCTTCGGCGACAGTTACAAGCGCGCGCATGCGGCGGAGGTGTCGAAGTGAACGGACCCAACGAGAACCAGGCGACACCGGCGCCGCTCACGCCTCGCGAGGCTGACGCAGTTGATTTGCTTGTCGAGCATGAGTTCGATCTTGCCCGCGCCCTGCAAGCGCGTCCTGACTTGTCGAGCGAGCTTCACTCGATGCACGCATCGATGGGCGAACTAGATGGCTATGCCACCGGCGAACCAGATCCCGACCTCGTCGCGGTGACGCTCGCGCGCGTCGATCGCGCGACACGAGAGCAAGCGGATCGCATGACTCTCGCGAACACAAGCGAAAAACGCAGCGGTTCGGGTCAATGGCGAGACATCGTCGCGATTGCCGCAGTTGCGCTGCTCGTGGTTTCCGTCGCGATCCCTGTCCTTTCTTATGTGAAGTCGGAAAAGGAAATCGCGCACTGCAGCGGAAACCTCCGCTCCATCGCGGGAGGATTTGAAGGATTCACAGCCGATCACAACGGCAACCTGCCAATGGCCGCCGGCTTCATGTTTCCTGACGGCGCGTTCCCCGATCTCCCGACGCACCACTTCCGCGCGTCCGATTGCCTCGATCGACTCGCGCATGGTGGCTATTGCAAGAGTGAATGCCTCGCGTGCAAGTCCGACACCGAGGCGGATCCGAACTATGCGGTACAGACTGGAAGCCCGGTGCATCCGATGCAATGGCGCACGGGCGTTCGGCGTCCCTTGGTTGCGGATCGCAATCCACTCATTGATCTATTGCGAGCGGAAGTCCCAGTGCGAATCGTGAGCCTGAACAGCCCAACCCACGACTATCGCGGACAGAATGTGCTGTTCACCGATGCGTCAGTTGAGTTCTTGACGAGCCCGACGATCGAAGTCGATGGCACCATCGACCATTTGTATGTCCCGCGTGACCACGGCGGTCTCGAGGACGATGTCTGCTCCTTCGCGGATTGGGTTGGCTCCGACACTTTCTTGGCGCATTGAGTGAACCGGACTTGGGCGCTACGAATGCGGCATTTTCGAGAGACAATTTAGGGAGAACCGCTTCTCGATCACGCGTCTCAAAGTAGACTCATGACATGGTCTCGTTCCCACGGATCTCAATCGACGCTGACATTCGGTTTGGAAAACCGTGTGTTCGCGGCACCCGGCTGACCGTCGGAGAGGTACTCGGCATGCTCGCCTCCGGAGCGACCGAAGCAGAACTTCTCAGCGATTTCCCCCAGCTCACCCACGAGGATGTACTCGAGTGCCTTGGCTTTGCCGCAGAACGCGAGCGAAGGCTCCACATTGATCCGGCGGCCTGAGTTCTATCCATGCGGCTCCTGCTCGATGAGAACCTGTCCGAGTCGATTGCGCAGGGAATCAAGAGTGCCTTTCCCGAAACAGCGCATGTTCGACGAGTGCTTGGCGCAGGCGCGAGCGATCGCCTCGTCTGGTCGCGCGCAGCGTCGGAACGCGAATCGCTCGTGACGCTTGATGAGGATTTTCAAGCGCTCAGCCTCACGCTCGGCTCGCCGCCGAAGGTGATCTTGATCGACGCGCACAATCCGACAACCGCGCGAATCATTCAGCTCCTGCTTGAACGGAGCGCAGCGATCCACGCTTTCGGCGAGAGCACGGAGTCGACGATTCTCGTGTTGCGCATTCCGCGCATGTGAACGACTGCCAGCCCGGTTCGGCGCGAACGGAGGCGCGCGGCGATTCCAAACTCACGGGGTGCGTGCGACACGGAAGCCGACGCGATACTCCGGGAGGTTCGTCGAGTAACCCCCATGACTCGATGAACGAAGATAGAACGCATCGGACCAACAACCGCCACGCATCACGACTGCTGTACCCGACAATGGTCCCGTCGGGTTCACCTGCGCGGCGGGCAGATAGAGGCCATCCCAGTCGTTCACGTACTCCCAGACATTGCCACACAGGTCATGTAGTCCTAGCGCATTGGCAGCCATGCCTCCGATGACGTGTGTACGCGAGTCTGAGTTGGTTCCGTGCCACGCAATGATTCCGATCTGATTGTCGTCGTTGGCTCCACTCGGGTATCCCGGCATCGAATGAAATGCCGTGGTCGTGCCAGCCCGATATGCAAACTCCCATTCCGCTTCGGTTGGCAGCCGGAGTCCAGTTGCGCTGAGGAAGTTCTGAATCGTGTTCCACGAGACTTGCTCAACCGGTCGCGATGGGCTGTCCGCGTACCCTTGGAAGTACGACGGATTCGAACCCATCCGCGCTTGCCACTGCGCCTGCGTCACTTCATAGCGGCCGGTGTAGTAGGCGTTCGTGAGTGTCACCTGATGCACGGGATTTTCGCTGGAACCGCATCCGTACTGATTCGACGCAGAGCAGCCCATGTTGAATGTGCCAGGTGGAACCAGCAACATTTCAATCTGCGAACTGTTGTCTCGCACGCGCCAAGGAAAACATGTCGCGATGATCGCGCTGCGAAGCGTTGCGTTGGTGACGACCGCAGGATCAGGCGCGTAGGTCAGCGTTGTCGCCCACGGTAGCACGGCGCAGTTGCCGCTCGCATACGGCGTCTCACCCCAACTAGACAACAGCATCGCGATGTCGGGACCATCGACGACGCCGTCATTGGACAGATCCGCAAAAGCGTCGTCGGTCCCCCACAAACTCAATAGGAACGCGAGGTCGTCGCCGCCGATCGCGCCATCGAGCCCGAAGTCACCCACTGCATACTCACACGAATCTGGCGTGCAATTCTGATTGTCATCGGTCACGCCGTTGAGGAAAATGTCGCAGCGATCAAGCGTGCCATTAGCGTCGCAATCATCATCAAGACCCTCCACAATGTCGCAGGTGTCTGGAACCTGGTTCTGGTTGCAATCCGGCACAGTGCCTTGACTCAGTTCGTAGTCGTCTGGCAATCCATTGCCGTTGCAGTCTTCGCAACTGTCGGGAATGCCATCCGTGTCGATGTCGTTGGAGAATCCACTCGCAATGTCGCAGGAATCTGGGATGGCGTTCGCGTTGCAATCAAGACTCGACCCTGCCGTGAGGTCGCATGCATCCGGAATCGTGTTGGCATTGCAATCCGGTGCTGCGCCACTCGCAATCTCACAGGCGTCAAAGATCCCGTTGCTGTTGCAATCGGGCGCGCCGCCTGCGATGTCGCAACGGTCTGGGATGTCGTTTCGTCGCAATCGACCGCCGTGCCTTGCGCGATGTCGTAGGAGTCTGGCATTCCATTGCCGTTGCAATCGAGTTGGCAGGAGTCAGGCACGCCGTCGGTATCGATGTCGCTTGAGAAGCCCGATGCGATGTCGCAGGAGTCTGGGATGTTGTTCGTATTGCAGTCTTCAGAAGTACCCGAGTGAATGTCGCAGTAGTCAAGCATGCCGTTGCTGTTGCAATCGGTCGACACCGTCAGCGTCGCCTTCACTTCACTGAACGGACTCGCGCACTGCGTCGCACTCACCAGAGCATTCCCGGTGATCGTCACACTCATCACGCCACCCGCACTTGCCGCAACCACCGCGTTCCATTGCTTGGTCGGAATCACAAAGGTTGCGATGTCCGGCGTCACTGGGCAATTACTCGCGCCGTTCTGAAACAGCGTGGTCGTGATCGTTGTGCCTGCGAGTTTGAATGTCGCGTACTCCGTCGCAAGGTTGAAGTCCCCCACTGCGCGCACGGTGACCGTGACCGGCCAGAAACTTGAAGCGACGCCGACGAGCGTTCCTGAAGTTGTGACACCTGATCCAATCGCGCCCATGTCGCCGGTTGCGACGGTGATCGAGGACTGACATGCGTCGCCCACGCCATTACTGTCGCAATCCGCTTGCGTCGCGTTCGCGACGAGCGGGCAGTTGTCACTCGCATCCGGCACGCCGTCGCCGTCGGTGTCTTGCGCGAAGGCAGGAGCACCGCACAGGACGAGCGAGCAAAGGAACGCACGACCTAACGCCACCTGCACCGATTGATTCTTCATGGGACTTCCTCTGATTGGCACCGACCGCCGCCTACCCACGCCAACGCCACCGACCCTCTGAAGGTAGCGCCTGAAGCGATCGGCGCAAGCGCGAATCAACCGAATCGGAGCCTCCCGTCGCCGCCGCCCGCCGCGCCAATGCGGTTTTCACCACCCTACGAGCTCTCCGACTCTCAACCCGGCCGACCCGACGGTGCCATCGACGGTCCAGCCGCGGTCTCATCTTGGTCCGCGACCAATCTTCCGACCCTGCCTCAACGCAGAATTTCCCCACCCATCCGCTTGCGAACGCTGCGGTTGCCTGCTAACCTTCTCGATCCCCCTCATTTGGGGAGCGGCTTGTCCGCGTCTCGACTTTCCTGCCTCCAGTTCCCGCGTAGTTCCCAGCGTAGTTCCCATTTTTGGGGAGCCTCTCAATGCCAAAGAACAAATCCCACAAGGGCCTCGCCAAGCGAATCAAACTCACCAAGACCGGCAAGGTGCGCGTCAAGCGCCCTAACGGTCGTCACTTGAAGAGCAACAAGACCGGTGCGGCTATCCAGTCGTACCGTGGCAACAACTACGCAAGCTCGGGCAACCTCAAGGCGCTCGCGAAGATGCTCTTCCGCGGACTCCGTTCGCAAGAGCAATCGAAGGCCGACAAGGCCACCGATCTCGTCGAAGTCGCTGCCTAATTTTCACTCACGAATCTGTTTCCGTTTCATCATCTGTCCGTCGGGACCGAAGTGCGCCGACCGTAACGCGCCTCCGCCGGACAAACGCTTAGGAGTTCACTATGCCACGCGCACGCAAGGGTGCAGCCCGCACGCAAGCCCGCCGCAAGCTTCTTCGAGAAGCACGCGGTTTCTTCGGAACCAAGAGTCGCCTCAAGCAACAAGCGAAGGTCGCGCTCATGCGCGCCGGCCGTTATGCGTGGCGAGATCGTCGCGCGCGAAAGCGAGACTTCCGCGCCCTCTGGATCACTCGTATCACGGCGGCCTGCCGTATGCGTGGCGTTCGCTACTCGCTCTTCATCAACGGCCTCCAGCGCGCTGGCTGCCTCTTGAATCGCAAGATGCTCTCGGAAGTTGCGATCCATGATCCGACAACCTTTGATGCACTCGTGACCCTCGCGAAGGCGAAGACCACCGCGACCGCTGCCTGCGCGGCGTAGTTGAGCAGGAGCGCGGAGTTCTGCCGCGAAGCGCGGACAAACTCCATCGCTCCCTTTCGACTCGGTCGGACCCACTGACAATGACACGGCGCTGGAGCAATCCAGCGCCGTGTGTCTTTTTGTCCGCTCTTCGCTCGCCGAGCGTCTGGCGCTCTGCGAGTTCAAGGGACTCGCGTGAAACGCTTGGAAGAGCCCGCGCAGCTCAGCGCCGTATTGGAGCGACCAACCTCGGGCAGGACTCGCAAGGTTTGCGCAGACAGCAGCGCAATCCCGGAAGATTCATCGCCGAGTTTCGGAGGACTTCTGCTGAACCCCAACCCAGATGATGTATGTTGTAAAAGTACAACATGCGCGGCCCGCCGCTCAACTCCAACCAACTGTGCAGTGCTCTGAAGACGCTGGCGGCACTGCTTCCGCCGGACAAGCCCGCCGAGATGATCCTGATTGGCGGAGGAGCCGGAATGCTCTCTGGGCTCCTTCCAACCGACCGATCGACCGTCGACCTCGATGTGATGGATGTCACGCCGCCGGAGGTCTTCGACCTTTGCTGTCACTTCGCGCCGCGAGTCGCAGAGGAGTGTGGCATCAGTCCGAGCTGGTTTGATTCGACGGCGCACACGATTCGGCACACGATGCTCGACGGCGCGAGGGACCGGACCGTTTTCATCGGCGAGTTTGGACCGCTCGGCGTCCGCGCGATCACACGGATCGACTTGATCTCGCTGAAGTTGATTGCGGGAAAGACAGCGGGATCTCCTCGACCTTCGGAGCCTCCATGTCAGTCGCGCCGAAACCGAATTCATTGCGATGAGTTTACCGAAACTCCTCAAAATCGGCGTCAATCCCGATCACATCGAGAATGCGCTGCGCACGCTCGAGGATCTCGGCGTTCGCGATAGGGAGCCTCCGATCAAAGAGGGAGCATCATGACCGAACCCGAACTCGACAGCGTCATCGATCGTTGGCGTGACGCCGGCGCCGCGTACAACGGTCCTGTGTTTCCGCCGAAACCAGTGACCGTCGCACCGATGGACATCGAGCAGTTGCTTCTCGACACGGCTCGAGCGATGCGCTATGTCGCACGCCTTTACAACACGACAGCGACATGGCTTCACGAGTTTGGCGACATCGTGGCGAAGCACCGCCTGCGCCGCATGATCGCTGACAAGCTAAGCGTCGATGATCATGCCCCACTCGGCGCTGTGTTCGACTGCGCGCAGATCGGCCAAAATCCGCAGGAATTCCGATCGATCATCGCAGTGCTCCAACCGGCGCGCAAAGCGATCCCGCTCTTTAAATCACTCGAAAGCGATCCCGCGATGCTTCGGTTCGCGAAAGAGCGCACTGGCTCCGTCGGCGCTCGCTGGCGCATCTACATTGACGACGAGCCCATCCGTCCAAAGGTCATTCGGCCCGCAAACTGGATCATGCGACGCCACCCTGATTTCGTGCTGCGCGCGGATTTCAAGGGCGACCTGCGTGCGTCGATCTTGGCGTCACTCGCATTTGACGACGGCGCGACGGAAAGCGAACTCGCGCTTGCGCGCGCCGCGGGCGGAAGCCGCGCACAAGTTCGCAATGCACTCGACAATCTCGAGATGACCGGCCGGGTTCGGCGACATCGATCGAAGGCAGGAACGCGCATCGAACTCCTCCGATTCCAGTGAGCGAGTAGCCGGCGAAGCCGATCGCGAGGCGAACGAGCTTGCAGCTCAATCGCCACCGGCGCGATGCGTCCAGTTCGCGATCATCGCGGTAGGCGCGCCGCCTCGCTCGCTTTCGACTGCGCCGCCGCGAGTGAATCGCGAGCGGCGCAATTCCAATGTTGTTGGACGGGCTGAGCTCGCCCTCCGACCGTCGCGATTCATTCGCGCGGTCGGAGTCGAAAGGGAGCGCTGAAATTTGTCCGCGCGCTTCGCGCGGCAGAATTTCAGGCTCCCGCTCAAACTAACGCAGTGACCGCTGCTTACGCCTAGGCGCAAGCAGCGGTCACGCATCACTCTCCGAGTTCGACTCGGGTGAGAGCCTCCGGCTCTCACCCGTGTCGAGGATTCGTAACTATCAGCCGATGAGCGAGAGAACCTGCTGCGGAGCAGTGTTCGCCAGCGACAAGGACTGGGTTGCAGCCTGCGAGAGGATCTGCGCGCGAGTCATGTTCGCTGTCTCTGCTGCGAAGTCCGTGTCACGGATCGCAGACTCAGCAGCCGTGGTGTTCTCAAGGGCAACGCCGAGGCTCGAGATCGTCGAACCAACAACGTTCTTCTGGAACGCGCCGAGGCGACCGCGAAGGCTCGAGACCTGCTTGATAGCAGCATCGATGACTTCTTGTGCCTGCGACAGGTTGCCATTCTGGACATTGCCTGCACCGCCCGACTTGAGCGATGAGAGGAAGCCAGAGGAGCTTGCACCGAGGTTGCCTGTGGTCACGGTTTCGATACCGAGCGAGACCTTACCTGCGAGATTCACGGATGGTGCGAGATTGAAGTTCGCGCCGCCACCGGTGATGTAGAAGGTAGAGGTTCCACCAGCTGCGTTGATGGCGTTCGTGCCGTTGAGCTGCACGCTGACATCAAAGCCGTCGGTCGAGACGCGTGCACTCAGGCCGTCCGTAGTGGCCTGCGTACCGTTGATGAGGACGGTCGCATCGCGGCCGTAGTCCTTGAGATCGTCGACGGACGAACCGCCGGCTGCTGCACTGAACACGAAGTTCGTGGAGTTCTCGTTGGACAGTTCCTTCATGCGAACGAAGCTGTCTGCACCGTAATCGCTCGAGTAGAGCACAACGCGGTTCGCGTTCGCTGCCGAAGCAGTCACGCCAAGTGCATCGCTGAAGCTGTTGATGGCTGCAACGACTGCCGACTGTGCGGTACCTGATGCGAAGGTGAACTGTTGCACGCCCTTGGCGCCGGTCACTTCGAAGGTGACCTGACCCGAACCACCGTTGCCAAACGCTGCGCCAGTCGAGAGGTAGACCTTGGCGGTCTGCGCTGACTGAAGCACCGAGATGGTGACGGAGCGAGCCGAATTGTCATCGCTGAGCTTCGCAGCATTCACGGTGACATCGGTGAGGCCTGCGCCCTGACCAGAAACCGTGTAGTCGAAGTTGCCGTTGAGCAACTTCGTGCCTTGGAAGCTCGTCGCGTTGGCAATGCGATCGATCGTCTGCAGAATCGAGTCGACCTGCAGCTGATTCGCGTCGCGCTCTTCTTGCGAAACACCAGCCTCGTTGGCGGTTGCGCCGACGATGCCCTGGAGTTCGACAAGCATGTTCGAGATTTCTTGGAGACCACCCTCAGCAACATTCACGACCTGATCAGCGCGCTGGCTGTTCGAGATCGCTGAGTTGATGGCGGTCTTCTCCGCACGGAGATTCTCGCTTGCAATGAGACCTGCCGGATCATCAGCACCACGATTGATGCGAAGACCGGTTGACAAGCGCTGCAGACTGCCTGCAAGCATCTTGTTCTGCCCGTTCAGCACGCGCTGAGCAACGAGCGATGGAATATTTTGATTGATACGACTCACTGTAGATCCTCCGTGAACTTTCCTGGGCTCTCCAGGCGCTAACTCCCAACCGCCCCGAAACTGGGGAAGGCCTTACGAATCGCAACGCGCGACTCGCACCTTGCCACCATTCGGAATCCCCCGAAAGGTGTCTGTCCTGCTGCTTGGTTCACTCCGTAAACCTGTTTCGCCGCAGTCCATCCTTCGCGGCAAGAGACGAATCGGGCAGAAACGGACAGCACTTCATGCCTGAGTCGCAATTCCGGCGTCTTTTCGCCGGCGCGGAAAAGAAAACCGCTCGGCGCGAAGCCGAGCGGTATGAGCGATCAGGTGAATTCCTACCTATCTGTACGGTCTGAGGCGATTATCGGAGGAGACTCAGAACATTCTGCGCGGTGGAGTTTGCGGTGGCGAGCACGGAGGTGCCCGCCTGCTGGAGAATCTGGGCGCGGCTCAGCATCGCACTTTCTTCCGCGAAGTCCGTGTCGCGAATCTTCGACTCGCTCGCGGTGATGTTCTCAAAACCAATCTGCAGGCTGCGCGAGTTGGTCTGCAGCGTGTTGCGTTCGAAGGCACCCAAGCGGCCGCGCATCACGCTGATTTCCGTCACCGCAGCATCAAGAATGCTGTTGGCTTCGGCAGCTCTCGAAGTTGTCAGTGCGTTGGGCTGACCACTCTTGAGACTGTCGAGGAAGTAACGCGCTGCGTCGATGGTCGTTCCGCCAATGCGGCTCGCTGCAACGGAACTGATACCCACGCCAACCTGTTGCGTCGTGGTGATCGACGGCCCAAGTTGGAATGTCGCACCACCGCCAACAAGGTCGAAGGTCGTTGGAGATCCGCTCACCATCGTGGCGAAGGCCTGGGTGAGATCGAGCTCGAGACTGAGCGCCGGTGTGTTGAGACTAATGCTCGTTCCGTTTCCAGTCGCGAGCGCACCATTGATGATCGCCGTGACATCGCGACCTGCGTCGCGCTGCGTAGCGTTTCCACCTGGAGCACTGTAAGTTTGCCAGAACGCGCCGCCCTGACCGATGCGACGGACGGACACAAACTCATCGCTACCGAAGCTCGTCGAGTTGAAGAAGAAGCCAGACGCTTGGTTCGCGCCATTGGCAAGTTCTGCACTCACGCCTGTCGTGTCGCGCACGGTGTTCACCGCTGCAACGACTGCGCTGAGCGCCGTACCGGAAACAAACGAGAGCGTTTGCACACCGAGGCTTCCCGCGATTTCAAGCGTGACTCCCGATGCGAGCGTGCCCATGCCACCGGAGAAGAACAGCGCACCCGTCTGTGCGGACTGCGTCACTTCGACAGCGACTCCAATGCTGGAGTTGCCTCCGAACTGCACACTGTGAATCTTCGCGCCAGCAACTGCCGAAGGCGCAAGACCACTCGTGAGGTACTCGAGAGAGCCGTTGAGCAATTGCAAGCCGGCGAAACTCGCGGTGTTCGAGATACGCGTGATCGATTCGATCGCGCTATCGACTTGGAGTTGATTCGCGTCAACTTCCTCTTGCGAGATACCGCCCGTGTTCGCTGTCGCGACGACGAGACTCTTGATCGAATTCAAGAGGTCTGCGACTTCGGCGAGATAGCCTTCCGTGGTGGCGATGACCGAGCTTGCGCGCTCGCTATTGCTGATAGCCTGCGTGATGCCCTTCATCTCCGAGCGCAGTCGCTCAGAAACGATGAGGCCTGCTGGATCATCCGCACCACGATTGATGCGAAGACCAGTCGAGAGACGCTGCAGGCGAAGACCGAGGTCTCCAGCGCTCTTGTTCAGGTTGCTGCGTGCGATGAGTGATGGAACGTTCGTATTGATGCGAGCCATGGCAATCCTCCTTGACTGAGAGGCTCAGTGGGGTTACGCGGTTTCGCGACGCCCCGGAGTGTTCGCCGCGAGCTTCGCGGCGGCAGGAAGGACCGTCCCACCTGCATGCTGATGCAAACCCTGACCTGTCGAACTCTTGCCTGTCAAACGCGGTCGAAGTGCGCCCAACTCTCCGCGAAACGACGCGGCCTGTTGGTTCTCATTTCGAATGGCGTCATACACTTCTTTGCGATGCACCGCCACATGCGCTGGTGCTTTGATTCCAATTCTGACCTTGTCACCACGAATGTCGACGATGGTCAGCTCGACTTCGTCACCAATCATGATGGTCTCGTCACGCTGCCGTGAAAGTACGAGCATCGGCAGACTCCTTCCTGATTCCGCGTGAGGATTCACGCGGCGGGCATCCGTGCCCTGAATTCCATCCAATCCTCAAGCGGCATCCTTATCGCTCGAGGCAAACCATCATCACTCACGCACTCTGCGCCTGCACGCTCTCGCTGATTTTCACCAGCTCGTAACGCGTGGTCCAGCGCTTTTCAGCGAGCACGAGTTGCATTGAATTTCGATTGCGTGTGTTCACGATGATCGGCCCCTGCAAATTTGCAGTGAGCGATCCATCGCGCTTGTTCACGATCACCAAGACCTGCGCGTCATCGACTTCGTTCATCGATAGCTCTTGCATCTGCTCTTTGCGAATCTGTGCCTGGTAGTCCGGCACCCACAGCGCAGGATCTGTCACAACAAAGGCGAGATCAGGCGACTCCGTGGACTGCAGCCAGAAGAACACGCCGTGCTCGTCAGGCTGGAGCAGGGCGAAGGTGTGGTAGCTGCTGAATCCGAGGAGCCCGGCTTCGAACTGCAGAAGGCGGGTTTCGTCTACATCCACTGTCCCAAATCGAGTCGTGTTGATCTGCATGTCAGTCGCTCCGTTCGGCCTAACCATTCCTTGGAGTCCGGCATCCTGCCGGCGGACCTCCGTCCTTTGATACGCGGTGGGCCGTGCGCCGCGCATCACAAACACTGCGGAACCCCGCAGGGAAAACTCATGGGCTATGTCAGAAAGTCAAGCAAACTCATGTTCACAGCGCGCGATGCACCCGCAAGTCCAGCTTGCAGTTGCTGCTGCAGTGCCGCGAGTTGAGTCGCGGCGTCTGCGTAATCAAGGTCTTGGATGCTTGCGCGAAGGCTCATGTCCTGGATCGAAAGTTCAGTCTCTCTGCTCGCCGCGTCAGAGACGCGTCGAGATCGAACTCCGACATCTGCGCGCGCTTGTGCGGCTCGCGTGAGATCGGATTCAAGTCGTTGAGTTGCAAAGGAGATGCCAGCCTCGTCATTGGCCAGCAAGGCGTCTCGAAGGGCCATGAGGTGCGCAAATGCACCGTCAACGGCAACGGTTGCGCGATCCGTACCCGCAAGAACCGCCGTGACGGTATCTCCGGCGATCCCGAGCGCCTCCGCAGTTCCAGAGTTGTTGATGGACGCAACGATTGTCTTGGGGCCAACCGTGTTGTCGATGATCGAAATCCCGTTTCCGTCCGCATTGAGCCCGACATTGAAGTCTGCAACGCTCACACCCGCCGCGCTCGCCGCTGCGAGCATCGAGCTCATGACATCCCCCACCGTCGCCGCCGCGCCGATGTCCACCTCAATCGTCCGACCGTCCTTGAGCGTGACACGAATGTCGCGATCCGCCACTGGATCGGGCAGACCTGTGACTGGATCGACAGAGCCGGAAGATTGAGGAACCCCGCGACCGTCTCGGAAGTCGGAGAGCTTTGTCGAAAGCGTGAGGGAACGAATGCCGAGCTCGGTGGCGATGGAACCCCCGGCGACCTCTTCGATCGACATGCGCCCACCGGAGAGCTCGTTCTTGACATCAAGACGCCGCCCATCCGCGGCGATTTCCACGCGGATACCGATGTTCAGCGCCGCAACCGCATTCTGAAACTCTTGCACGGTGTCGTACTGCGAGAGATCGAGTTCACGCACCTGACCGCCGTTACGAAGTCGAAGGGTGCCTCGAGGATTCGTCAAGCCGCTCAGCGAATCGAGCGCGGTCATCCCTGTCAACTTGGGGTCGATATCTGCGCCTGAGGTCGTGACGCCACCCGCGAAAGTGCCTTGTATTCCAAGATCCCCAGCCGCGTTGGACCGATTCAAGTCTCGAATGACAACCGTGTTTCCCGCGCTTGGCGTGATCGCGAATCGGTCACCGGTCGCCCCGTCAATTGCGATCGTCGCAAGAGGGTCGATCGTCTGCATCGCATTCTGGACCGCGACACGGACATCCTCAATGCTGTCAGCTTCGGTCAAATCAACCAGCACCGCAGTGCCGTTCACTTCAACCTCGATTGTTCCGGTTCGTACGCCAACGCCGGATGCGCCGCGAATCTCCGAGAGACGAGTTGCCGAAGTCATCGCGGGGTCAAGGTCACGATCACCCTCGACGCGAGCACTCAATGCGCCAAACGCCTGCTCGCCCGAGATCGTCAAGCGAACATCTGACGCGAGGCCGAGATCAGCACGCATCCCGTCGCCCTGACCGCCGTAGCGAAGCCCATTGAGGAGTGAGCCAAATGGTTCCGCGCCATGCGAAGTCCCGCCAAAGTAATGAATACCCCGCTGTTCGCGGTTCGCAATCTGCGTGAGCGATTGCACCAGCGAAGACACAACGGCAGCTTGGTTCTGGCGCGTCGCGCCATCGCTTCCGACGCCAATCTGCGACAGGCCGATCGCTCTGGCTTCCTGCAAGATGTCGCTCAGGTCACCGAGCGATGCGTCGAGGGAATTCAGGACTGATTCGGCTTGTCCGAGGTTGGTCTCTCGCTGCGCGCGTCGTTCGATGAGGTCGTCGAGAACAGTGACGCTTGAGGCGCTGATCGCGTTTTCCGAGGGACGGGTGAATTGCATGCCCGACGCGAGTTGCACCTGCACAGCGAGAAGACCGCGGTTGGAGCGCTGAATGCCGCTCAGCGCAATTCTTGACGCCAAGAGGTTGGGAACACGGGCAAGATTTGCAGGATTGGGACCCATAGTGCCGCTCCGAGAGAGAGCGACGCTACTCCGTGCGAGTCGTGTGCCACTCGCCAACGGGTACGGCCCGGAGCGTCAAGTCTCTGACTTCAGCCGCTTCAGCCCAGCGCAGAGTGCGGCGATGTCCGCCGGGGTGTGCGCCGCACTAATCTGAATCCGAAGCCGAGCGTGGCCCTCAGCGACCACCGGAAAGCCAAAGCCGATGACGAACACACCGAAGTCCAAAAGGCGCTTCGACATCGCAATCGCCTTGGCCGTGTCATGCACGATGACGGGGCAAATCGCGGTCGAACTCTCCAGGACGGTGAAGCCAGTTCCTCGAATTCCCTCGCGCGCCGCGGCGACATTGTCGCGAAGGCGTTGCACGCGCTCAGGCTCCCGCATGAGAATCTCAATCGACTTCTCGGCGCTACATGCGATTGTGCATGGCAACGCGTTCGAGAAGAGCGTGGGCCGCCCACGCTGCGTCAACAAGGCAATCGCGCGGGCGCTGCCAACGATGTAACCGCCAGCACCCCCGCCAAGTGCCTTGCCGAGCGTCCCGGTGAAGTAGTCGATCGCGCTCGCGGGCATGCCGAAGTGCTCATGAGTGCCCCGCCCCGTCGCCCCCATCACACCGGTGCCGTGCGAGTCATCAACGATGAGCAGAGCGTTGAACTCGTCACACAGCTTGCGCATCGCAGGAAGATCCGCGATATCACCTTCCATGGAGAAGACGCCATCGGTGACGACCCAAATCGTGCCAGTCACTTCAGGGTTCTTGCGCGCGTCTTCAAGCTTGGCTCGGAGCGCCGCGATGTCATTGTGCTTGTACACCGTTCGGAGGAGTCCCTTCTTGATGACTCCCGCCAATCGAATGCCGTCGATGATCGAGGCATGGTTCAGCTCATCCGAAATGATGATGTCGCCCGCTTCGCATAGCGTCGCGAAGATCGCTTCATTCGCGTTCCAACAACTTGTGAAGGTGTACGCGGCTTCGCAGTTGTAGAACGCGCACAGTCGGGCCTCGAGCGCTGCGTGGCAATCGAAGTTCCCGCAGATGAAACGCACACTCGCCGTACCAGCGCCATACTTGCGCAACCCAGCGATGCCGGCTTCAACCACCTCAGGGTGATTCGCGAGCCCGAGATAGTTGTTCGAACAGAAACAAAGCACTTCACCGCGATCCTTGAGCCGGACCGTGCGGTCCATCGGGCCTTCGATCGTTTGAAGATGCTTCAGTTGCCCGTTGTTCGCGAGCGTGCTGAGAATGGTTTGCGTGCGTGAGGAAAATGAAGGTGCAGCGACAGCGGTCATGGGGGTGACGATTCTAACGCGCCACCGCGCACGCCATGAATGGCGCGCTCAAACGCCGTAGCGACTCTTCACTTTGGGAACGAGGTACTCCGAGAACGCCTTCGCGAAGTCATGCGCAGGCTTCCAACCCCAATCCCTTCGCGCGGCCGAGTCATCGCAGTCCTCCGGCCAACTGTCGATGATCTGTTGTCGCTCTGGAGTGGGTGCGTAGGAGATAGTCGCGGCTGGGAAGAACTCACGCACCTTCGCGGCAATCTCCGCTGCACTCGGCGCAAACGCGCTCACGTTGTACACGAGCTGGGTCAGAGATGCGCGTGGCGCGTTCGAAAGTTCCATGATCGAACGGACGGCATCTGGCATCGTCATGAACGGGATGCGCGCGTCGGCTCGCACGAAACACTCGTACGCCTTGCCTTGCGCAGCGTTGTGGAGCATCTCCGGACCGTAGTCACTCGTACCGCCAGTAGGCACGGTGTCCGCGGAGATGATCCCGGGAAAACGAATGGCTCGGAAGTCGACCGTGCACTCCATTCGGTCCGCGTTGAGCAGGCGATAGTGCCGTGCGTAGTAGCGACCGAGCTCTTCAACGGCGCGCTTGTTGACGCCATACATCGTGATTGGCTCAAGACACTGATCCTCACGAATCGTCCCCGCCTTTCGCTTCTCTTCCAGCGTCGCGACGCCATACGCGGCGATCGTCGAGGGAAACAAGAACTTCACGGGAGTCTTGCGTCGCGTCGCACTCTCAGCCGCGAGACGCAGCATGTTCGCGCTACCCATGACATTCACCTGCATGGCCAGTTCAGGCGAACGCTCGCCTCGTGTGGAAAGCAGGGCCGCAAGGTGCCAGATTTCTGAGATGTCATGATTGGCAGCGATAGCCTCGACGAGCCGCGGGTCGCTAATGTCGCCTGTGTATGTGGACTGCACGCATGATTTGCGAGCCGCGCTGAGTTCCTTGAGATCCATCGCGACGATTTCGCGCTTGCCTTGGTGCCGTGCCGCGAGTTGCTCAAGCAGCGCGTGCCCCATTTCCCCACCCGCGCCCGTGACGAGAATGGATCCGAGTCCGATGCCGGACGGCGCGCGTGTCTTGGGTTCGATCATGGTTTCGAAGTGGAAGTTCGTGGAAACTGTGGTCATCGCATTACGCCTTCTCCAATGCGCACGATGGCGCAGCAGAGCGCATCAGTATACGGAATGACACCGACAAATCCCCCATCCGAGTTGGACGGATGACACCACGCAACCTAAGCGCAGAAGCAGCGCCTTCGTCGCGAGAATCCCGTCTGGTTCGGACATAGACCTTCCTTCATACTCAATGCCAACGGGTCCGCGATACTTACTCGAGCGCACGATCTCGACGAGCTTCGGGTAATCGAGCGTGGTCTCGTTTCCTGCCGCGTCGAAGCCGTAGCTCTTCGCCGAACACCCCTTCGCAAACGGCATCACCAGCGCTGTGTTCGCCACAGGATCATGCAGCACACCTGACTCATCGCGCCAGTTTCCGAAGTCAGGCAGCGTTCCACACGAGTCGTTGTGAATCGCTTGCATGAGTTTCACAACCCACGCGCCGTCGGAACTGAGACCGCCGTGATTCTCGACGATGACATTGAGACCAAAGGGTTTCGCCACGGCGAGCAATTGCGTAATGCCATCCGCGCATCGCTCAATCTGTTCCTCCGCGCTTCCCTCGCCTCGCGCATTCACACGAATGGCAGTGCAACCAAGCGCCGCCGCAAGTTCACACCACTTCTTGTGATTCTGGGCGAATCCCGCTCGCTCAGTCGCGGCGGCCGCGCCCGAAACGCCCTCCCCGTCGCACATGATCAGGATGCTTGCAACGCCCACATCATCCGCGCGTTTGCGCAACTCTTTCGCGAAGCCAGGTTCGGCGACCTTCTCTCGATAGAACTGATTGACATACTCCACGCGCGAGATTCCAAACTGCTCCTTCGAGATCTTCGCGAAGTCCATCGGATCGAGGACGGCCGCGGGACGTTCCTCAGGCTTGCAGAGTCCGAAGGTTCGGTGCAGCGACCACTGCGCAAGGGACAGAGGGTTCGTCGGCAGTGCGGCGGGCGTCGTCTGCGAAGCAAGCGCGCTCGTGCGAGCAACGAACATGGCGGCGCCAGCGAGCGCGATCGACCCCAACGCGTCTCGGCGGGAAGTGATCATCGCTTTGACCCCGTCATGCGTTCAGCCATGTCATCCGTGGCGTCCCACTTGTTCGCGGATGCATGACGCGAGGTAACAACGACTGCCGCGATCGCGGCGAGAAAGAGCACGAGACCGACAAAGACGAAGTGGTCGCCCTCGAGCGAAACCTGCGTGACGAGCATCGCGAATGCGGCAAGGGTCGTGAAGAGCACGGCGTAGAGCGCGAAAAGTTTGACGAGGTGCATGGGCGATCGCGGATCATGTCGCTTCGAGTGTGGCATGCGTCATACGCTAACGGCTTTTTGCCGGATTCGCATCGATTCGCGCCCGTATGATCCGGATATGCACTCCCGCGCTTTCGTGTTGGTCGCTCTTTTCATCGCGTGCTCGCCTCTTGCGCTCGCTCCTCGCGCCGCGGCGCAAGACGACGGAAGTCGAAAGCACCACAAGCATGAGAAGGACGATGCGAGTCCAGCTGACTCAGCGGCGGCGCCGACGCCCGCGACACCCGCGGTCGGCAACAACATTTCCGCGTGGTACATGACGCTGCACGGCGGCACTGCGGACACGATCCTGCAATTCGACGCAAAGGGAACCGCACTGCCATCCGTGCTCGGACCCATTCCAGATTCCATCGGAACTGTGCACGGACTGCGTGGAATGCTCCGACTCGCCGACGACACCCTCCTTGTCATCGCGGCCTGGAAGGAGAACACCCAAATCCTTCGTTTCGGCGCACCTGCTTCGAATGGCACGCGACCGTTTCTCTCGGTCTTCGCGAAGCAAGATGCCTCCAATCCACTCATGCTGCATCCGTACTGCCTCGCTCAGGCGAGTGATGGCTCAATCTACGCTTCGAATCAGGATACGAACACGATCACGCGGTATGCCGCGCCAAGCAGCCCGAATGCAGGCACTCCCATCGACTGCGCGGGAAATCCAAGTACCGGCGCGCAAGCTGGCATGATCGTGCCAGATGCCAAGAGCAGTCCGGATGGCTTGCACGCTGTGCGCGGTATCGCCTTCGGCCCAGATGGATTGCTCTATGTCGCAGATCGCGGCGATGGTCAAGTCTCCCGATGGAATGTCACGACCGGCACGCGAGTCGACACGCTCTTGAAGAAGAAGGACTCGGACAAAACTCCGATTCAATTGCTCTTCACGCCGGACGGCAAGTCATTGCTCATCAGTGACAACAAACTGAACTGCGTAGTGCAGGTCACACTCGCGGATCAAAAGTGGAAAGTGCTCATTCCGGAAAGCGCTGGAATAGACGCTGCAAGTTCACTCGCGGTCAGCGGCGATTCGCTCTATGTCGGCAGTCGCAAAGGCAAGGAGATACTCCGGTTCAACCTCGCGGATGGCACTCCGGAGAGCGCGCCGTTCCTCCAGAATCTTCCGGATAACCCAGAGTTCTTCATCCCAGGGCGCCTCGGCTCATGATGCGTTGGGCCTTGGTGATCGTGCTCAGTGGCGCGAGCCTCGTGAGGGCGCAAGATCCTCCAAGTGCAACGCGGGTGATCAAGCCAACGATCGCGGGACTTACCGCGAATGCGAGCGCAGCCGTCGATGCATTCGGCGTGCCGCGAATAGAAGCTGCGTCGCTCGAAGATGCCGCACGCCTCGAAGGCTGGCTTCATGCGCGTGATCGATTCCTGCAAATGGATGCGATGCGAAGAACGGCAGGTGGCGACCTCGCTGCGCTCATTGGTGAGGCGGGAATCACGAGTGACATCATCCATCGAACGAAGCGACTTCGAGAGTGCGCGCAAACCGTCCTCGATGCCATTCCTGCGAATCACCGAGCGCTACTCGACGCGTACGCAGAAGGCGTCAACGCGAGATTGCAAGCCGCGCCACCTCCTGAGTATCGCGTCCTCGGCACCGCACCACGAAAGTGGAAGAGCGTGGACTCAGTACTCGTGACACTCGTCATGGTGGACATGCTTGTGAGCAGTGAGGGAACGGAACGAGCCCAGTCCGTCTTTCGGGAGGCGTATCCACCCGCACTCGCGGCGTTCCTCTTCGAGGTCCGTGGACCTTGTGAAGCCTCACTCTTACCCGACGCAAGTGATGCGGCGATCGAAAGCGACTGCAAAGGGGCGCAACTCCCGGGAAGCGATGTTGTTGACCTTCGAAAGGCTCGCGAGTTCACAAACCAACCCACGGTTGGAAGTGAGAAACCGCCAACACCAGGCTCCAACGCATTTGCAGTCGCCGGAAGCAGAACCAAAGACGGTCGAGCGATCCTTGGCAATGACATGCACCTCATGCTTACGGCGCCGGGCATTTGGTATCGCGTGGAACTGCAGTGCCCCGAATGCATGCTTGTGGGCGTGTCGCTGCCTGGGGTGCCGTGCATCGTCGCCGGAACCAATGGTCACATCGCCTGGGGATTCACGAATCTCACCGCGGATCTCGCAGATCTCACGCGACTCGAAACGGTTGACGGCGATCCACTCGCGTTCGCGACCTCGGATGGCGTGGAGAAGTTTCTCGCTGAAAAGGTGACGATTGAGGTCGGGAGAGGCGGAAAGCCCGTGACCTTCACCGCGTATCGAACGAGCTTGGGTCCAATCATTGGCACCGCAACTGACGCGCGCGCGCAGTACATCGGGAAAGATGCCGATGGCGTGCCACTCGCGCTGCAATCGAGCGCGACGGATCCACGATGCATCGACTTCGGTTTGTTCGACATGTACGCGGCAAAGACGGTGGAAGGCGCGATTCCGATTGCGGCCGCGTGGGGCGGCGCGCCGCAGAATTTTCTCGTTGCGGATAGCCAGGGTTCCATCGGTTGGACTGTCACCGGTCATCTTCCAATGCGAGAGAACTTCTCGCGCCCCAAGTCGAGCCGCGATGGCAGTGCGCGCTGGCAGCGCTTCATGGAGAGTGCCGAAAAGCCACGCATCATCAATCCGCCCTCGGGCGTGTTGACGAGCGCGAACAATCTGCCCTGTTGCAGCGATTTGCTTCCACTCGGTTGCGAGTTTGATCAAGGCGATCGCGCGTACCAGATGCGCGAAGTCCTCCGCGCGCGAACCGATTGGACTGAACCGGAACTCTTGAGCGTGCAACTTGACATTCGCTCGCGAAGACTCGAACGCTGGCGCGACGCGATTGTCGCCACACTTGGCGAAAGCGACTTCGATCCGGCGATGCTTGCATTGCTGCGCGACTGGGATGGTCTGACAACCAAAGACAGCACTGCGATCTCTATCCTCGACGAGTTCCGTCGCGCGTTCGCCCGCAGACTCGATCGGCCGCTTCGACAGGTGATCTCGGAGAACTTGCGTCGTGAGGGCGCGAATGAACTTGCGGAACGATTGCGCGTCGCACCGGGCATCGCGATCGAAGACGAAGCAGCACTGCGCGTCTGCGAAGTGCAGGCACCACACTGGCTCATCCCTGAGTTTGCAAGCTGGGAGGCCTTCGTCGAAGCGATGCTGCGCGAGGCGATCGTGCACTCAACGAAGGCAGATGGCTCGCTCTGGCGACACGGCGAACTCAATAAGTCGGAGATCGCACATCCGCTCGCGGCAGCACTCGGTCCCGCAGCCGCACTTGCTTCTATGCCCGCCGACGAGTTCGCCGGTCATCCGACCGCTCCATGCGTGCTCGGTCCGAACTTCGGCGCGAGCGAGCGCATGATCGTCAGCCCAAATCACCTTGACGATGCGATCCTGCAAACGCCCGCCGGACAAACGGGAATGCCTGGATCCGCACACTTTCGCGATCTGCACACTGCCTGGGTGCTCGGCAGTCCCTTCCCGATGTTGCCGCAAGTTACTCGCGCGAACAGTCCCCATCCGTTACCGATGGAGGAGCTGATTCAGGCGAGACCAAAGCGTTGAGCAACGAGTTCACCCCGTCCAGTCGTTGAGCAGGATCGTGAGGTCGCCGGAATCGACGCGACCACTCGCATTGAGATCGAATGCGGGATTCAATTCGCCCCAGTGACTCAACAGGATCGTGAGATCCGCCGCGCCAATCGCTCCGTCGTTGTTGAAGTCCGCAACTTCATCGGATCCTCCGCGTGCGAACGCGCTCGCGGGAACTGCTGCTGGAAGTCCAGTTGGCGGAGCCCAAGAAAGCACGCAGCCTGCGGAACCCGTGTTCTCGAAGTACTCCAATCGAAACGCGTGCATTCCAGCTTGCAGTCCAACTGTCGCGTTCTGCAGCAGCATCGTGTGCGCACCATCGTTGTCGATCACGACCTCGTCACCGAGATACATGCGCGATCCTTCGTCACTCGCAAGCGAGAATCCCCACGCGCCGGAAGTTGGAATCGTGATCCAACCTTCGAAGACCGCCGCGACATGATCACTCATTCCACTTGTGGCGAACGCCCCCGCGCTCTCGACGAAGTTGATCGCGTTGACGGCATTGCTGACCGTCGGCGTCATCGCCGCGAAGTTGGGAAGCGCACTGAGCGTTGGAATGGCGTAATAGCGCGCATCGAGTTGCGAAACGCTGCCAATCGGATTTTCAGGAGCCCGCAATGCGGTCACTGCCACGGTCACACTCGCAATCGAGTGTTGAGGGGATGATCCACCAAGGGTGTAGGAAAAACTGTCCGCTCCCGCAAAGTTCGGATTCCCGTGCGTGTAGATCAGTTCGTCACGCCCCTCCGCGCCAGTCCCGATCGAACGCGAAACACTCGCGCCCATCGCCGAAACGCTGTCGAAACCGACAATCGTGAGCGAGTCGCAGTTCGAAGCCGCGTCGTTCGCAAGCACATCGACGCGAATCTGCGTGGCTGCAAAGCCACTCGCTGCATCAGCGATCGCGACTGGCGGCGAGTTCAATCCTGAGTAATCACACCCAAGCGCGCTGATGTACGCATCCATTGTCTCGATGTTGCCGGGATGGAACTCAAGACGAATGTTCTGCATGCCGCCGCCGCAGAGATGGCAGTACGACATGATCGTTCCCTGCTTCGCAAACCCGACGGAGCAATCGGGAGGACTCGCCCCGCAACCATCGAGCGCAGGGCTGTACGCATGCGTGTGAGGCGCGCCAAGGTTGTGACCGAGCTCGTGCGCGACGACGAAGATGTCCCAATTCTGCGAACTGTTGTTCAGCAGTGGATATGGGAAAAACCCGTTCAGGTTTGAGCTCACTGCGTAGCCATTCGTGTTGCAAAGCCCATTGAGATAGGCGATACCGCCGCCAAGTGCGCGACCAGAAAGGAACTGTGCCGTATCTCGCTGCACATAGCCCATCGACGCGATCCAGCTGTTGCGGAACTCATACAACTGTCCCGCCGCGCTCGTCGCAGTCCACGGATCCGCTGGGTCAACCCAGAGTCGGAGAAATGAGCTTGAAATCCGCGCGTTCAAGTCGCGCGAATAGATCGTGTTGAGGGCCGCGACGATCGTCTGGACATATCCAGTCGCTGCTTCGATATCACCGCCGAAAAACTGCAAGAACTCGTGATCGGTTTCGAACGCGAGCCGAAACTCTCGACACGGCGTCGATGCCACGCCACCTTCAGCGAACGCTGAAGCCTGCGGGAATTCCTCCGGATCAAGCGTTTCACACACCCAATTCGACCAGTTGATCGCGCCCTCCGGAAGCGCGTCGAGTTCATACGCGAGCGTTGGAAGTCCTGCGCCGTAGGGCCCGCTTGAGATGATCCAAGTACGCCCCTGCGTCTCAACGCATCCAAAGTTTCCGGCGGCACTCAATGCAAGGAACGCGAAACTCTTGTCGTCCCCCTCGACGCCACCGGTCAGCACGAGCGCGCGTGGCGGAACCACCGTCGATTCGCCACGCGCCTGTGCGATGACGACTTGTGACGCGACTTGACCCATGTCCACGGACTTCAACTCGAGCGTCGCCTGCGCAACAGGACCGAGTGGAAATCCTTCCAGCTTCACGGTGCCGGTTGCAGCACGCGAACGGATGCCATCGACATCGAATGCAATGGCTGACGCCGAGCGGCGCAACGCCTTGGGCAGCGCGTCGTTGGCTTTCACCGCACGCGCGGCGAGTTGTGCTGGCGTGGACGACAACTGCTTCGGGGGTGCTGCGACAGCACTCACTCCGAGCATGGACGCCAACAGCAACGAAAACACGCGGGTGCACATACGGGACGCAACAAAAGGCCAAACCGCAACGAGTCAATGCGTCCTCCACAACGCATCGACGCAGAGAGAACTTCGGCGTTTGAGCGCTCGTTCTTGCGAATCGCGCACGGTTCTTCCGAAGAAACTCGCTTCGTCGCGTGCCAAAAACCGCAGGGATTCAGGGTTTCCCGACTCGGAAGCGCTTGCCGACTCCCTCGCTCGTGGGTTCCACTGTCGGCTCGCCTGTGAAGTCGAGCGGGGTGCCGGGCTCCCAGGATCGCACGGTGTATCCATTTCCCGACGGAGTCAGTTCATCCAACCAACCGTTTGCCCAACGAATACGGAGCGCTGATCGCTTGATCCACCAACTTCCGACATTGGGAGTATCAATCGACTTCCACGCCGTGTGCGACGATTGGATCGCGACGAAAAAGCTCGTGCTGCCACTCGACAATCCTTCGGGGATTTCATACACACCGACCCATTGAGCATCCGCATCACTTGTGCGCGCGCTGAAACCGATGTTGGTCGCCGCTCCGTCACGCGCAGCACCAGGCGCGAAGCCCTCCTTCGCGTAATGACCATCGTGGGTCGGAACAACCACATCACGCCATCCGTCGGTGTAGTCGATGACGAGCCGCCCGCGCTCAATCTTCCACGACCCCTGCTCACCCTGTGCCTTCGTCGGTCCCTTCGACCAATTGCTTATCGCGCTTCCGTCTGGATCGATGATCACATCAAAGGTCGTGTTCTCGCTGTCCGTCAAAGTCCAAGTACCGATAGCCGTCTTGTCGGTCAGCGCGAGCGCCGATGTCGTTCGCTCGTGGGCGCAGCCCATGCTGAACGCGACCGCAAGCGGAATGAGGAACGCGAGAACGAGAGTGGTGCAGCGCATCGTGCGGGTATTGGAATCGAAACTGGGCACCAGCGAATCGCCAATGTCCGATTCCGTCCACTCGCCGCGCGCGACAATGAGGAAAGCAAGCCACCCATGGGATTCGAACCCACGACCTGCGCTTTACGAAAGCGCTGCTCTACCACTGAGCTAGGGTGGCGATATTGCACTTCGACCGACCTCCAACGCCAAGAAGGTCGCCCATTCAATCAAGGGCGAGAAGTGTAGCGCGTGACGCGCTCAAATCACTTCAAAATCAGCTTGACGGCTTCGCTTGCGCCGAGGTTCAACGCGCCGTAAAGGCGACCCGCTGCATCCGCTGCCGGTCCCTCGCTCGAAGCAACGAGGCTTGTGACCCCAGCAATCTGCTTCTCGCTTCCACGGAATCCGGACGCGCGCACTGCGGCGGTTGCCGCATCGAGAAGCGCGAGCTGGGTGTCGGCATTCGCGCTGAGCGCCGCATCAACGAGGCCTCCAGCGGCACTCGTCGTACCAAAGTCCGCGAGTGTTTCTGCGACGAGAAGCTTGAAGGAATCTGGTCGTTCCGCCAGCGAGCGCAACAAGGTTGGCTCGGCATCGGTCGCAACCATGATTGGATTGTGACTCGTTGCGAGCGACTCAAGCGACTCAAGCGCAGCCGCGGCGTAGGTCAATGCTTCGGCTTCATCCACCATGCTGCCGGACACCGCCGCGACGACGGATGATGCGGCGGCGCGGAAGGTCTCAATCGTCCCGCCGGAAATCCACGCAGCGACGGATGGATCGTTTCCGAAAGCGGAGCGGACCGCAGATTCGTCATGCACCGAGACGATCGCGAGTACGGGCGTCGCGTAGGTCAGCGCGTTGGCACGAATGGCGCGGTATGAAGTGGTAAGCGCGTCCGCATCACCCCGCAGGACGACGAGTTCGACACCGTCAGCAGCGGCGATATTCGCAGTTGCATCGACAAGTCCGCTCGCGTTGAGAATTGGAGTGAAGCCTGCTTCGGTCAACTGCGCATCGATCGCGCTGCGATCCTCAGCCACGCCGCCAAGCGCGATTGCGCGCGGTGCGCCATCCCAACTCACCGCAGAGGCGAGCGTTGGAACAACAGCGAAGGCGCCGTCGAAACTCTCCGTGCCCTTCGCATTCGCGAGCGCGAGCGCAGCGTCGAGTCGAACGCGGCGGTCTGGGAACCTGAGGCACTCGGTCATTGGAGCACGACCGCCACTCGTGAGCGACTTCGCGTCGGAGGTCTGCGCGAGAGCAGCGATCGCGTCACGGACGAGCGCGCCGTCGCCGCTATCAATGGCGAGCGCGAGGACGCCGGTAGCGATCTGTGAGCCAGCGACAGTCGCGTAGAAGGCTGGGCTGTAACCGGTCGCTTCCATCGCATCACTTCCAAGCGTGTTTTCTCGGCGAAGATTCGCCGCGATGAAGAGCGAAAGCGCCTGCGTGTTCGATGCATCAAGCGTCAAAGCGCGACGCGCCATGTTCATGGTCATCGCGTCGCAGAACACATTGGTTGCCACTGCAGCTGCCGACAGCCCACCGGTCGCGTGGTAGCTCCACACATTGTTGGTCGCATCATTGCCATGCGGAATGAGCATCTCTTCACGGGAGAAGAAGCGATGCGCAAGCGCGGTGTAGTGCGCACTCGCGTTGGTCGAAGTTGCACCCAATCGCGTCATCGCGGCAGTCGCTGCGTTCTTGACGTCCGACGCCGTTCCCTCAGCAGACGCGAGATCTGCGAGGAAAGGAATCGCGGTTGGCCAACCGATGTCCGCAAGCACGCCGATGAGCGTGTTCTGCGTTTCTGGGTCCACGGAAGGAAGCGCGGCACAGATCGCGAGAACTGAAAGCCGCTTCATCTCGACGAGCGTCGTGACCGACTTCGATGCAAGCGCCGGATCATCATGCTTCTCGATGACGCGCAAGAGCGCAGGGACGGCGTGCTCATCCGCAGCGGCGAGCCGCTCGCGAGCAAGCATTTGTTGACGAAGCGTGCCGGTGAGCATGCCGACCGCTTCATTGATCCGATCGAGATCGCGCGCGCGTGCCTTGCGCCCGCTCTCAACCTTGTGCTCAATCTTCGTGGCGACGGCGGCGACTTCGCCCATGGCTCGGCTGCGCGCAATCGCTCGGTCGAGTCGCTCTCCGAGGTCGTTCGCATCCACGAGTTCCGCGAGCGCTTCGTCGCTCACTCCGCTATCGAGCGTTGCTTGACCAGCAGCGAGCGCGAGCTCTGACTTCCCAATAAGCACATAGTGCACGAAGTTCTCAATCTGCTGCGTCGCGACCGTGTCGGCGGCTGCGGTTGCCGCTGCGGTTTCCTCCTGAGCCAAGAGCGATGGCGTGGCGGAGAGGAGGAGCGTCGCGCTCAGAACTGCGGCGAGACGGCAAGAGACGGGGCAGCGGAAAAGGTCAGATCGCATGGAGCACTCCGGGAGGACTTCAGTCAGATTTCTGCAGAGCCGCGAATCGTACAAGCGAGGCTTAGAAGGTGTCAAAAGGCGAAAGCCTTCGCGTTCGCACCGTTCCTCTTCAATCAGGTCGCCACGAGGCGCCATGAAACGAGTCGGAACGAGTACAGTCCTCGCGACGCGACAATGCGTCAGACAGACTGCCCTGTTCGGAGAATGGTTCTCCGACATGCGATTGCTGCGAATCCCGCTGCAGCCGCCTGAGGGAAGGTGGTGAAAATCCACCGCGGACGCGCCGCCGTAACAGGATGCGAGGCCTCTCGGAGGAACCTTCAAGGGTCCCTACGGAGAACCATCGCAACAATCAGGCCTTTCAGCCACTCGCGAGCCATCGCGGGGAAGGCGCCTGAGCGTGTAAGCCTGAAGCCGGAAAACCTGCTGAGCAATCCACGCGGTGCCGATCCCTCGGTTCCCCGGCAGCTCCCCGATCGGAGCGAAGCGAAGTTCCGGCGCGAAGACGGAACGAGAGCAGGATGCATGCGGCAATCGTTTTTTCGACGAGCCCGTTTTCTCAAGACATTTCTTCTATGCGTCGTGCTTGGAGCGCCGCTGCCGGTCAACTCCGCGAGAGCGATGGAGAGTGCGTTCGCGACGCAAGTCATTGCGTTTAGCGCGGGAACCGGTGCCGCGTTTGGATACACGAACAGCAGCAGCGTGCTTGGTGAGCCGGAACGATTCACTGGAGAGGGCCTCATTCCACAGTGCGTGACGCCCTTTCAACCCGCGTTCCTACAGCACGAAATCGTCTCACTCGGCGTGGGCGGGTTTGTGACGATCGCATTCGATCATGATGTCATCGACGATCCACGCAATGAGTTTGGCGTCGACCTCTTGGTGTTTGGAAACGCATTCTTCTCCGATCAAGGGGGCGCGATCGTCGCTGGACTCGCGTCAGAGCCCGGTTCAATCGAGGTGAGCCAAGACGGATTGAACTGGGTGCTCGTCAGAGGCGCGGGCCCAGAGTCGCTGTTCCCGACACGGGGATTTCTCGATGTTGGCCCGTACAGCGTGCTTGCTGGAAAGAGCCCGAGCGACTTTACCAAGGCCGTCGATCCATCCATCACACTGAGTCATCTCGTCGGACTCGACTACGACGCAGTCCAGTCAATCTACGGCGTGTCAGGCGGCGGCGTCGGCATTGATCTTGCATCGATTCAACTCGATTGGATCCGATTCGTGCGGGTGCGCGGCGCGACTGTGAGCGGCCAGAGTCCCGAAGTGGATGCGTTTGCCGATGTTTCTCCAGAAAGCGCCGAAGCGGACCTTGATGCGGATGGTGTTGTGGGTGCGACGGACCTCGCCATCGTCCTCGGCGCGTGGGCAACGCGCGGCAACATCGCCGACATCGATGGCGATGGCGTGGTTGGGGCGACCGATCTCGCGCGGCTGCTCGGGGCATGGGGTGCAGCGTGAACACCATGCAACAGCGCCGCGCATTCACCCTCGTCGAGACACTCGTCGTCATCGGCGTGCTTTCAACCCTTCTCGCGATCTTGCTCCCAGCTGCATCAAGTGTGCGAGCGAGCGCGCGTGCGTCTGAGTGCCAATCGAATCTGCGCCAACTCGGAATCGCGGCAACTGCCTACGCAGCGCAGAACGCCGACCACTTCCCTCCCGCGTTGCTCTACAAGATGCGGCCTGAGGGCTTGTCGACCATCGCGTGGGATTTCGAAACGCGCGCGAACGGAACTGTGACGCCAGGAGCAGTTTGGTCTTTCATCGGCGGTGTGAACCGCGTGCAGCAATGCCCGGAGTTCCTCGGCGCGTCGACCTCTGGCAATGATCCTTTCACGGGATACAACTACAACACGACCTACATCGGAGCGGAAGGACGATTTCCGACGATGGACCCAGCGACAGGACGCTGGCTTGACGGTTGGAAATCCGCGCGGATGGGCCTTCGCGCCGGGCAGATTCGCAACACAACAAGCGTGGCGCTGTTCGGAGACGGCGGCTGGCGAGGCGGTGCGAACAAGTTCATGCGCGCGCCTTCCAACGCGGTCGAAAACGATGCGTCACTCGTTGCTGCGGGAGCGCAAGCTTTCCGTCACAAAGGATGCACGGCGTTCTGCGCGATCGATGGACACATCGCGCCTTGCTCGCAAGCCTGTCGTGGCCCAAGCACAACACCGCAGCTTGAACTCGAGATCATGGCTTTTCCGAACAACGGATTCTTGAGCGAAGACGATGCCGCGTACGACCCTTCCAAGTCGTAAGTGATCAAACTCAGCGCCCAAACCGCCGTTCGAGGTCGCGCAGCGAGATGCGGAGGCTCGTCGGTCGACCGTGCGGGCAGTTCGTACTGCGGTCGAGATTTTCGCGCAGCGCGAGCAGCGCGTGCAGTTCGCTCTCGCTGAGGCGATCCCCTGCTTTTACCGCGGCCTTGCACGCCATCATGTCGACGATTTCGTGGAGCGAGGACTCAAGCGTCAACTCGCTTCCATGCTCGAGGGCTTTTCCCAAGAGCAAACTCGCGAATGCAACGGCGTCGACGCCGCGAGAAGCGAAGAGCGATGGAACTGCATCGATCGCGAGCGTGCGATTTCCGAAGGGTCGCATCGCAAACCCAATCCGTTCGCAGAGCGCTCTGATCGAACCAGCCGCATCCATC
>SXGT01401843.1_pt1 | contig 116359 bp, 84 predicted proteins | sample 3176221 | NCBI WGS metagenome assembly SXGT01 (sample SAMN11356862, study PRJNA531348) | freshwater metagenome | isolation source: freshwater sample F1-120 | place: China: Fuxian Lake, Yuxi | collected 2017-12-25 | reverse complement strand
GCATCGGCTTCGGCAAGACGCGGGACCACAACGTTGCGCTACTGGCCCGCCTTGCGGAGTTCCTCCCGCTTGGCCGGCCCCTTTGCCTTGGCGTGTCACGCAAGGGGTTCCTCGGCAAGCTGCTCGACCGCCCGGTCGACGAACGTCTCGCGGGCTCCCTGGCAGCAGCAGCCTTTGCACTCGCGCACGATGCCGTTCATATCCTGCGCGTCCACGACGTCGCCCCCACGCGTGATCTTGCCAGGGTGTGGGAAGTCCTGAAGGTCAACCAGGATCTTGAGCCTCGCTGAATCTAACGATTGTGCCGACAAGTCTCACCGCATCTCTTACTTGTAATCCATCAACCTTTCACGAAACGCAAAGGATCCGTTTCACGACGGGCGCAACTACGCAAGCTCGGCAAGTTTAATCGAAAAATGTAATTGCTCTTGTGCCGACGATGCGCGAAGATAGATAGTGAATATCATCTGTGAAGAATACTGCGGCTGAACGTTCCGCAGATCCTGTCTTGGTGAAGTGCGCGAAGTTTCCATTGCTACCGTTTGTGCGACGTGGAGTTTTCTCTCATGGCGACGAATTCCCATCGTGACGATGACCCGGCCAAGAAACCCAACGGCGAAAAGAAGACGCCGAAGCCGACGCAGCCGGTGTTTCCGGACATGTCGCTCGACAAGCCGGAAGAGGAACCGCTCCTTGTCGAGGAAGTCCTCGAAGCAGAGGAGGTTCCCGTCGTGGAAGCGTCGCCGGAATCCGCGGTGGACGCTTTCGTACTTTCGGACGCCGACATAGTCGAGGCCGAGGCGGTCGAGGAGATCGTCGACGCAGCGCCAGCCGACGACGAACCGATTCTGATCGACGACGCCGTCGTGATCGCGGGATCATCGGCTGTGCATGTGGAGCCAGCGGCGGAAGTCGCGGCCCCGGCGCCGACGTCGGATGTCGATTTGATGGCGCTCCTGTCGGAGGCCGCGGTGCACGAACCGGCGCCAGCCGCACCGGCGACTCCGGAGTTCGAGCAGATCGCTGCGGCGGAAGAAATCGCAGCCGCCGCGCCCGCTGAGGATGTCACGCCTGCGGAGTTGATCTTCGAAGAGGCCGTCGCTGAACCTGCGGAGCTGGAGGTCGTGGAAGTCGCCGCTGACGTGTCACCCGAGCCGACGGTTACCGAGGTGTCCGAAGCCGAGCCGGAAGCGGTGGTCGCGGAATCGCCTTCCGACATCGTAACCGCCGAGGACGCTGCCGAGGAAATCGCCGAGGCGACGCCTGCATCCGACGTCTTGGCAGAAGATGTGCTCTTCGACGAGGCCGTTGCCGAGTCGGCGCCGGTGTCCGAGCCAAGGAGCGCCGAGGTCGTCGAAGAAGCCGTTGAAGCGGTGGACGAAGTGTCGAGCGCCACCCGCAAATCGGAGGCGGTGCTCGATGACGAGATCAGTGAGGCCGAAGAGGCCGTCAGCGCCGCTGAGGCTACTGAAGAAGCCGACGTGGTCGCTTCGGGTTCTTCCGGTGTCGTGCTCGACGAAATCAGTGAGGCTGAAGAGGCCGTCAGCGCCGCTGAGGCTGCCGAAGAAGCCGACGTGGTCGCTTCGGGTTCTTCCGGTGTCGTGCTCGACGAGATCAGTGAGGCCGAAGAGGCCGTCAGCGCCGCTGAGGCTACTGAAGAAGCCAGCGTGGTCGCTTCGGGTTCTTCCGGTGTCGTGCTCGACGAAGTAACCGAGCTTGCCTCTGGCGTGAAGAAGAAATCCGCCTCCAGCGTTGCCAAGACTGCTGCCTTCGAACAGACGATGGCGTTCGATCCTCCGTCGAGTGCCTCCAAGAAAGTATCGGACGATGACCTGCTCGTGACCGAAGAAGAACTTGGCGAGCCGACCGAGGCGTCCGCAGTCAACCTGGGTGAAATGCCCGCACGCAAGAGCTCAGCCGTCAGCGGTATCGACTCGGTTGCCGAAGCGCTCGAGTCCGGCGTCGAACTGGATGCCGAGGTCGACGATCCGTCACTCAAGAAAACGGCAGGGAGCGTCGAATTCGACGAGTTGCTTGACGAGGACTTCGCGCACGAGGTGGACACGCCAGTCCGAAAGAAGAAACCCGCAGCCGCTGTGATCGATGACGAAATCACCGAGATGAACGAAGAGGCCGTTGAAGAAGCAGAAGAAGCTGCGGAGGAAGTGGAAGAAGCGGTCGAGGCCGTCGAAGATGCTGAAGAAGTCGAAGAACCCGTGCTGACCAAGAAAGGCAAAGCGCCGGTGAAGGCGACCGGCGACGACATCGACCTTGCCGAGATGTTCAGCGACGACGAAGCCGAACCGGCGGAAGTCGATGAGGCGGAAGCCGATGAGGCGGAAGCTGCTGAGGCCTTCGACGCGGAAGAAGCCGAAGTCGCCGAAGCCGTGGACGCTGAAGAGGAAGCCGCCGTTGCCTTCGATGAAGAGCTTGATGCAACCGAAGCAGTCGAGGCCGAGGACGACGCCTCCTTCTTTGATGAGGATGACCAGGTCAAGCCGGCGCCGAAGGCAAAAACCAAGGCCGGCAAGAAGTCGCGCATCAGCATGGACGATGAGGACGAAGCCGAGGCAGTCGAGGACGAGGACGAAGATCTCAGCGCCAAGAAAAAGAAAAGCAAGAAGGACAAGGCGACGGTCGCCCCCGTGGCGGCAGGCCGCAGCGGTTGCTTCTTCCCCGTCGTCGTCGGTATGTTCCTGGCCATTCTCCTGCTCGGCGGCGGCGGCGGCGCTGCCTGGTACTACGCACCGGAGAAAATCGAGGAACTCGTTAGCCTGCACCCCGAACGCCAGGGCAAAGACAAACCGAAACCGCCGGACACACCGAAAGGCACTGAACTGACCAAGGCGCAGAAAGCCCGCCAGGCCATTGCCGAGGGGAACTTCCAGAAGGCCGTCGATGACCTTGCCGACGCTGCTGATAAAGACGAACTCAGCGCCCGCGGCGAAGCGCGCTGGTTGGTCTACTACAAAGAACAAGTCGACAAGAAGGGCTTTCTCGATGAGAACGCCGAGCCCGTCAAGACGGCCCTCGATGATCTCAACAAGGGAGAAAACAAACTTCTCGTCGCCCAGATCCGCGGCCAATTCGACGCTGCCGGCCGCGAAAAGGCCCTCGCCGATCAACTCGCGAAGCTGAAGACCGACAAGGACGACGTCGACAAGCTGCTCACCACGTCCACGGCCGACAAAGTGAAGGCCGAGAAGCTGATCGATTCGCTCGCCGACGTGTTGGTCAAAGGCAAATTCATCGACGACAAGGCCAGCTTCGATGTCGCTTCTCTGCAAAAAATCATGAAGGGCCTGAGCGACGACCGCACCATTCTTGAGTCCGTCAACAAGATCCTCAAGGACGGCGACATCAAGGGCTCAGGTGAGGACGGCATCAAGGAAGTCCTCAAGATCAAGAAGGGACTCGAGGAGGACGTTGCGTCCGTCACCAAGGTCCTCAGCGACGAAAAGACCAAAGACAAGGGGGCCAAGGGCGTCCTCGAAATCGTCGATGTCCGCAACAAGATGACCAAGGAAGCCAAGGAGCTGGCTGCTGTCCTCGAGGCTGCCTTCAAGGAACTGGTCGATGGCAAGATCATCACCGATCCCAAGGCCGACGCCCGCAAGGACACCGTCGCCGGCGTCAAGTCCGCGCGCCAGAAAGCCGAATCGCCCTTGGCAATCCCGCTGGGCCAGCTCGGCCTGTCGCTCGGCGGCATCGGCACCGGCACCAGCAAGGTCGTCGAACAATCCTTCAGCACCGCCAAGCTGGCCGCCGAGCTCGGCTGGTTCCAGGGGCGCGAGAAATTTATCGAAGCACCTGAGCAGAAGATGAATACCTACATCACGCTGCTCCACGACCGCAAGCAGAACGATGCCAAACGACTCGCAGATATCAGCCGTGAAGCCGAGTGGGTGATCGACCCCGCATCCAGGGCCGACGCAGAATCGCGTGGCAAAGCGCGTTACGTTCAGGGCTTGGCCCATCGCAATCTGGAACGGTTTGCCGAGGCTCGCACTGCCATCGCGGAGGCACTGAAAGCTGTCCAGAAGCTTGGCAAGTCGGACGTGTGGGCTGTCCATGCTCGCAAAACGCATGACGAACTTACGGATCCCACCATCTATTTCCTGCCACGCATTGAAGGGTATCAGGGAGAGCAAAACTTTAACGCCGCACTTGCCGAGGCCAACCTCGCGCTCAAGGCGCTCCCCGGCGACGCTCGTCTGCACGCCCAGCGCGCATTGGTCCGTCTCGACCTTTTCCGCGGCAAGGGAGCCAAGATTCCGGTAGCCGCCCAGAAAGACATCCGCGCCGACGCCGACGCTGCCAAGGACAAGCTCGCCAGCGAGTCGGCCTACATCAATGGCCTTCTCGACGAGGAATTGCAAAACTGGCCTGAAGCCGAGAAAAACCTCCGCATGGCCATCAAGTTGACTGACGACCGCAAGGGGACGGCAGACGAGTCGGGCAAGTACCGGGTCGCCCTGGCCCGCATCCTGTTGCGCGATCGCCCCGAGGTCGTTCCCGCGCCGCCGGCACAGGAAGACAAGAAGAAGGACGACAAGGGCGCCTCCATCAAGATCCTCCCAAGCTCGCAGGAAAGCTTAGCGAACCTGCAAGATAGCGAGCCCGCATTGGTTCTCCACCCGTGGTCGCTCCTGATTGTCAGCGCCGTCATCAGCCAGGATTCCGATGAAGTGGACGACCCGGCCGCCGTCGCGCGGTACAAGGAAGCCGTCGAGGAGGCCTACAAGCTGATCGCGTCCAAGAATGAAAAACTCAAGGGCGAAGGTTATCTGGCACTGGGCAAAGCCCTCTCCAAGCTCGGTAAACGCAGTGAAGGGCTGAAGGCGTACACCGAAGGCCTCAAGCTGATCCACAAGGGCATCACCACGACCGAACTGAAAGAGTTGCTCGACGAGCATCCCGCATTCCAGCAGCCCGACATTTCCTCGACTCCCAACCCCGTGATGGCGGAGCGCCATTTCGGCGAAGCCATGCATTTCTACTGGGCGAAGAATTACACCGACGCCGAGACGCATTTCCGCCAGGCAGTCAAGTACTACGACAAGGACGCCCGCTACCAGTACTATCTCGGCCTGTCGCAATGGGCCCAGAAGACGAAGTTGAAGCGCGACGCGGCGATCTACTCCTTCGAGCAAGGCGCCCGCCTGGAAGCGAAAGCCGCTTCGACCAATCCGCTCGCCGCCCGCGAGATCAACGCCAGCCTGGAACGCATTCAGGGTAAGCTGCGCGAGGAGCTGAATGGCTACCGCTACAAGACCTACCCGGGTAATGAAACGCCGGCGCCGGAAGCGAAGTAGCCGCCTCCCTCGTGCCTCGGATGCGGGCATCCAAACGGAGTGACGGTAATGCCGCGAGTGCGCTGTCCGAAATGCGATAACACCACGAAGATCGCCGAGGATTTCGATCGTACCCATGCCGTGTGCAGCGAATGCGGGGCCAAGATCCGTGTCGCGGAGAATTTGCTATCGGATTTCGAGGAAAAAGCTGGCGCCAAGAAAAAGAAAGTTCGTAAGGAGCAAACGCTCGACGAGCGCTTCGCCTGGGTGCCGCTTCTAACGGCCGGCCCGCTGGGCGTCCTGCTGGTTTTGCTGAGTCTTCGTTTCGAGTTCGCGGCACACTTCTCCATTGCCGTTGCCATGATGGCGCTCTTCGGCGGCCTGGTCCGGGGCGCTGTGTTTGCGTCACGTGATGGCGCCTATGTGAAGTACGACTGGATGGATTCCTCGGCACTGCGCACCTTGCTCATGTTCTTCTGCCCCGACTGGCTGGGCTACCTCGTGTACCTGTAATTCACGCAAATACAGTACGGCCTGCGTAATCCGAAGAAATACTTACCCGTGATGCTACTGGAGGTTACGGGGCTGCTGATGCTGATCTGTTGCCCTTTCTGCTACATTGCCCGAGATCGGTACGTGACCCAGCGCATCATCGAGGAGAGAAACAATCCCCAGGCCAACAAGGGGGGGCCGCAGAGTCCGTCGGTGTTCAAGCATACCGGCAATGCAGCGCTCGATCAGGCGATCCACGATCTCCGCTCGCAAGACGCCGCCGTGCGTAACGCCGCCAGCAACCTTCTTGCGGATATGACGCCGAACGAGTATCAAGCCGCTGTTGCCAAGGGCCTGGCCCAAGACATGCAGGGGCCGTTCACCGAGTCACAGGCCGTCTTCTATCGCCCGATGGTGGTGTGGGCAACACCCAAGGAAGCCGGCTGGCTAGTCGTGGTGCTTCAGCGTGGCGACAAGTCGGTAAAGATCGCCGCACTCAAACGTCTGGCCGAGTTCAAGGATCGCGACACTCTGGACGGAATCCTCGACCAGTATGACAACGCGGAAATCAGACCGGAGATCGTGGCCACGCTCAAGGCAATGGGCCCGAATACCGAGGACGGGCTGGTGACTATGCTCGGCACGGTACACAAGGATCGCCCCTCCTTTGCTGCAAGTGTTCTCCTGGAAATCGGCAGCCAGCGCGTCGTTCCGGCCATGCGGCGGCAACTCCAAGGGGCGTCTCGGGGGCTGCGCGACGATATCAACGCAGCAATCAGCGCCATCGAAAAACGCGGCCAATAGCCGGCCGGCTCGTCATTCCGCCATCGCCAGCCGTTCGCGGATCGGCGGGTGATCGTAGAACAACAGCGCGACCACGGGATGCGGATCGGGATCCGACTTGTTGATCTTCGCCAGCTTGGTAAATGCCGAGCGATACGCTTCCTTGTTCTGTGTGCGATCCAGAGCATAACGATCGCATTGCCGTTCGTAGAATCGGCTCAGCGCATTCAGAAGCGGGCTCAACGTCAGTCCGAAAATTGCGGTGACAAACAAGACGAGCGGCAGCGCGGCAGGATCGTCGATGCCGGTGTAGCCGAGCGGACTGGCGCAGGCGGTCAACACTTGATGCACCAGCCAGAACCCGCCCAGCGACAGGACGACGTTGAGTACGACCGACTTGAGCAAATGGCGATATACATGATGCCCGACTTCGTGCGCGAAGACAACCTCGATTTCCTCCGGGGTGAACTGCGCAAGGAGCGTATCGCCCAGCAGGACGCGCCGTGTCTTGCCCAGGCCGGCGAGAGCAGCATTCGCCTTTTTCGTCTCCTCGCTCAGGTGCAGCTCATAGACCCCCTCGATCGTGAGCGTGGTTCCCTCGGTCAGCTTTCGCAAGCGATCCAGAAGCGCCGTGTTCTCCAGACGCGTGACCTTGTAAAAGATCGGCAGGATCACCACAGGCAGGAGTCGGCCCAGAACCAGAGTCACCATCAGCCAACCTGCCGTGGCGACCAGCCACCACCACTCGCCCGTCATCCACAGAACTCCGTAAAGGCCGAAGACGAGCCCAAGGCCGAGGCTCGCGCCAACACCGTAGCCCTTGAGGCGTTTCCATAGCCAGCCCGCCAGCGTCTGATTGCTGAGACCGTGACGATGTTCGAGAACGTAGCCCGAGTAGAAATCCAGTGGCAACGTGAGCAATTCCAGCGTGACGCCAAGCAAGGCCGCCGCGGCGAGGAGACGCCAGCCGGCGTCAGCGGGATAAGCGTCGGCCAGTTTGCGACCCAGCAAGAAGCCCAGCGTTCCCATCCAGCCAAGACTGAGAAAGGTAGTAACAGCGATGATCGTAATCTTTTGCCGCTGGTAGCGTTTGACCTCCGGTGAAGCAGTTTCGAGCTGAAGAGGCGGTGGTGCGGCATCAGTGGCCATGCGGTTTCCTTTCTCGGATAATATCATCATAGCGTTTACGTTGAGCGCTCGCAGGGCGCCGCGCGAACGCTCAACGTAAACCAGGAACCTGTCTTCATGCGCATCAAACTTGATTACGGCCGCACCGGGCTTGACGTAGAACTGCCCGAGAAGAACCTTGTCGGCCCACTAAAAATTCGCGACGCTGATCCATTGGCAAACCCCGGCCAGGCGATTGCGCACGCGATCGATCATCCCATCGGCACACCGCCCCTGGCTCAACTTGCCAAGGGGCGCAAGAACGCGTGCATCCTCATCTGCGATTTCACACGCCCGGTGCCCAACAAGCTCATTCTGCCGCCTATGCTGCGCATCCTCGAAGAACAGGGCATCGCCCGGGACGACATCATGATCCTTGTCGCCACGGGGCTGCATCGGCCGAACCAGGGCAACGAACTCGAAGAAATGGTCGGCCCCGAAATCGTCAAGCATTACCGCATCGAGAATCACTTTGGCAAGAAGCTGAGCGATCATGAATTTCTCGGCATCACGCCCAACGGAGTCCCCGCGTACATTGACAAGCGCTACGTCCATGCCGACCTGAAGATCACCACCGGCCTTATCGAGCCTCACCTGATGGCCGGATACAGCGGCGGCCGCAAGGTCATCTGCCCCGGCATCGCTGCACTCGAAACGGTCAAAATCTGGCACGGGCCAAAGTTCCTGGAACACCCCAAGGCCGACTGCGGGTTCGTTGAAGGAAACCCGGTCCACGAGGAGAACACGCGCATCGCCAAGATGGCGGGCTGCGATTTTATCGTCAACGTGACGATTGACGGCCAGCGCCGCGTCACCTGGGTCGGCGCCGGCGACATGGAAAAAGCATGGCACGAAGGCGTGCGTTTCGTCGAAGGCGTAGTACGCGTACCCGTTGCCGAACCGATGGACGTCGTCGTCACTTCGAGTGCCGGGTACCCGCTTGACGCTACCTGGTATCAGGCCATCAAAGGGCTCACCGGCTGCTTGCCCATCGTCAAGCAGGGGGGCACCATCGTACTCGCCGCAAGTCTGAGCGAGGGCATCGGCTCACCGGAGTTCCAGCATCTCATTGCCGACAATCCTGACCTGCCGGCATTCATCCAGCGCATCCTCGGCAAGGATTACTTCGTAATGGACCAATGGCAGCTCGAAGAATTCGTCAAGGTCTTCAAACGCTGCAAGGTCAAGGTCGTCACCCAGGGGCTCAGTGCGGAGACGTTGAAGACGTGCCACGTCGAGTCCGCGGCAACCGTTGAGCAGGCGGTCGCCGATTGCCTCAAGGAATACGGCGCTGATGCGAAGATCGCCGTCATCCCGAAGGGGCCGTACGTGTTGCCGTATGTGGGATGTTGAGCGTTCTTGCCGCTTGCGTGTTTTTCATTCCCGGGGCGTCGTTCGAGCGTGAAGGCGCAAGCGGCCAAGGCATTACCTACCGACGCCCTAGAATTCCGCCAGCAATTTCCAAACGATGGGCAATTCGAACTGCCACAGCAAGAAGCCAAGCGTGAGATAGAAGGTCCACTGCATCAGATAGATGCCGCGGTGGAAATTCGGAATGCGCGCAGGATGATCACGCATCTCTTCCAGGAACTCGACGCGTTGAGCGATGGTCGGGTGTTGCCACGAAAGCAACCAGTTCCCCGCTCGATCACGCGGGATGCCGTTAATATAGGCAACCTTTTCCAGGGCACTGATGAACGCGTCCGTGGAAACGGTGTGGGCGCCGAACAGATCGGCCTGTCGTTCACAGCGGCGCGAGAAGAAGCCGAACACCAGGAGCGTATACCCCGCCAGCAGCCCGAGCTTGCCGAAGCTGCTCAACGTTTTCATCGCCTCCCAGACCCCTTGACCGATTCCGGGCAGTTCTTGCACATACGTGCTGACTTCCGGCCGCGTGATCCATCCTCTCACCGCCTCCCAGAACATGCCGAGAAAAATGAAGCTCGTCAGAAAGAACGCGAAATAAAAGAGCAGGTGATGATGCTTGATATGTCCAACCTCGTGGCCGAAGACGGCCTCGATCTCGTCGGAAGTCAACTCCTCGATGAGACGGTCCGTCAAAACGATGTAGCGAATCCACGGGATGAAGCCCGTGACGAGCGCATTGGCAAACAGGTGGCGCGTGTGCCAAACGAGGACGTTACTGTAGCCGAAACGCAGGCGGGTTGCGGTCGCTTGCAGTCGATCGCGCAACGGCCCCGGCGGCAGCGGCCGGAGCCCAAGGAATAATCGCAAAAGTATCGGCATGGAGATGAAGGTCGCCGCCATCAACACCGTGGCGATGATGGCAGGCAAATAGCTCTCGCGATCCCACTCCGGAAATATCGTGAACAGGATCTGCTGCAACAGGAGCAGCAACATCGGCGGCATCACCAGAAGCATCTGGTGGCGAACCTGCAACAGCAGATAGGTCCAGCGCGACAGATAGTGATCCGCATCATGCACGAGCTCATAGGCAGTCTTCTCTACCTGGTAAAATCGCTCCCATCCCAGCAAAAGGGAAACAAAGAACGGAGCCAGGAGTGCAATCTCCTTGCCTGGAAACGTCATGGCAACGTCCTTGCCAGCCAGAATTTGCTGTTTGTCAAGCGGGGATAGCCAGGGCGTCCACTCGACCCAGAACGTGGTGAAGACTTCACCCCAGCCGAGGGGATACAGCAGCGCCAGATAGGCAAGCAACAAGCAGACGAAGTGATGCCGGCGCCAACGGGAATAGCGGCGCAACAGCAAACTTCGCTGCTCGGGATGCCTCATCATCTGCCATCCGAGCGCCTTCGCAATGATGCCCGCGGTCAACCAGGACGTCAGCACCAGCGTGCCGACCAGAATCGCGCAGCCCTGTGCGCCGAGCGGCGGCGCCGGCCAGCTTGCAATGGGCTGCAAGCAGATGAGCGCGAACAATAGTAAATAGATGAATGGCATGCCTGCCTCATTCTACCTTATCCTTCACAACAGGCAAATAAGCTCGAATCGACCGGCCGCCCTCCGGCCCTTGCCTTGTCTTTCAGGCAGAGGGCGCTTACCTTGACTGAATACCCCTCGGAAAGGAACTCTTCATGACCTCGGTCGTGATGATCGCCGGCGACGGCATCGGCCCGGAAGTGATGGCGGCAACCCGGCAGATCGTACACGCTGCCGGTGCTCGCATCGACTGGATCGAAGCCCACGCCGGCCTCGATGCCATCGACCGCTTCGGTGAACCACTCCCCGAGGCGACGCTTGACCTTATTCGCAAATATCGCGTCGCCCTCAAAGGCCCCTGCACGACTCCCGTAGGCAAGGGCTATCGCTCGATTAACGTCAGGCTCCGTCAGGGGCTCGAGTTGTTTGCCAGCCTGCGCCCGGTGCAGACGCTGCCTGGCGTCAAAGTGCCCTACGATAACGTGGACTTGATCGTGGTTCGCGAAAACACCGAGGGGCTGTACGCCGGCATGGAGCACGTCGTCGTTCCCGGTGTCGTTGAGAGTTTGCGCCTGGTGACGCGCGCCGCTGCCGAGCGTATCCTCAAGTATGCTTTCGAGCTGGCTCGGCATCAAGGCCGGCGCAAGGTCACCGTCGTACACAAGGCCAGCGTGCTCCCCTTGAGCGATGGCATGTTTCTCAAGATCGCTCAGCAAATTGCCGACGAATATCCGTTTCTTGAATACGAGCAGCAGACGATCGATCACGTGGCCCTCGACCTCGCCCTGGATCCGACGCCGTACGATGTGCTGGTGATGGAGAACCTATTCGGCGACGTCATGAGTGACCTGTGCGCCGGGCTGGTGGGCGGACTCGGCGTCGTACCCGGCGCCAACATCGGCCAGCGCTATGCCGTCTTCGAGGCGGTCCACGGCAGCGCTCCCGACATCGCGGGCAAAGGGCTCGCCAACCCGATTGCCCTCCTGCGTTCAGCGGCCATGATGCTGGACTATATCGGCCAGCGCGTCATTGCTCAGCGCGTCGAACAATCGGTCCGCCGTACCTTGCAAGCGGGCGCTGGCTTGACGCGCGATCTTGGCGGCGACGGCAACACCGTGACGATCACCGCGCAATTGATTGCAAACTTGTGATTCGTCCCACGCCCGGTGGTAAGCGCAGCGAACCCCCGGGATTGCGACTTCCTGTTTCAGGGGTTCGCTGCGCTCACCCCTGGGCGTAGGTGTTAATCAATGCCTCTCCGTGTCACGTTGATCCAGGGCGGCGAGATAGGCCATGACCTCATCCCGGCCGTCAAAAAGGTCCTCCAGGCCGCCGGCGTCTCCATTGAATGGGACGAACATGTCGCAGGCTACGAGGCGATCAAGCAAGGACTCGATCCCTTGCCGGCCCCAATGCTGGAATCGGTGCGCAAGAACGGCTTGGCCCTCAAGACCAAGCTCATGCCGGCGCCGGACAAGCCCAATCTCAACTACAACGTCCAGCTCCGCCGCACGCTACAGCTTTACGCAACCGTTCGGCCCCTCAAGAATCTGCAAGGCTTGAACGCCAGATTTACCGGCGTGGACATGCTCGTCATCCGCGAGATCACCGAGGACCTCTATGCCGCCATCGAGCATGAGATTGTCCCCGGCGTCATTCAAAGTCTAAAGATCGTGACCGAGTCGGCCTCGCGCCGGTTCTTCCGCTTTGCCTTCAAATGGGCAAAGGAAGCGGGACGCAAGGTCGTCACCTGCGTTCACAAGGCCAACATTCTCAAGCTTGCCGACGGCTTATTCCTGGAAGCCTTCCGGGCGACGGCCAAGGAGTTTCCCGAGCTGCAAACCAAAGAGATGATCGTTGACAACTGCTGCATGCAGATGGTCTCGAGGCCGCAACAGTTTGATGTCCTGGTGATGGGCAATCTATACGGCGACATCGTTAGCGATCTGGGTGCGGGCATCGTAGGAGGCGTGAGCGCGACCGCCGGGATCAATGTCGGCGATGGTATTCAATGTTACGAGTGCTTTCACGGTGCAGGCCGGGAACGCATCGGCATCGATCGCGCCAACCCGCTGCCACTCCTGCTGCCAGCGATCGATTTGCTCGACGGCGTCGGCCAGGGTGTTGCCGCCGCCCGTATCCTGCGTGCGATGGAAAAAGTGCTCGCAGACGCCCAGGTACGTACCCCTGACCTCGGCGGCACCGCCACCACCACGGCCATGGCGGACGCGATCGTGCAGGCCCTTGAAACCTCCCCGTAGTCCGCAGAGCAAGCCCACGGATGAGGTATCCCGAAATCGCTGGGATTCGAGTACCGCATCCCTGGGTGTCCGCCGGTTCGAAAAAGGGCCGACCTGGCCCGCACCTACGGCCATAGTGTCTGGGAAACGATTATAGCGAATAATCCGATCCCGTACAGTTTTCTAGCCGATCCAAGGCTGGCTGAAGTATTGACAGGATTTGCCATCGGGCAGTAAACTTCATCATATAATAAGAGATAATGAGGGGGATCGAACCAAACCCTTTCTTCTGTCCCGTCGCGGGGAGAGCAGGCAACGTGAAGGCGATCATCAGCGATATCCACAGCAACCTGGAAGCCCTCCAGGCTGTCCTCGCGGACATTGAAACACTCAAGATTACTGAGATCTATTGTCTCGGCGATATCATCGGCTACGGCCCAAACCCTCGGGAATGCATTGATCTGGCCATGCAGTGTAAGATGGTCCTCCTGGGAAACCATGACCAGGGCGCCATGTTCGATCCCGATGTCTTCAACCCCCCGGCCGAACGTGCCATTTTCTGGACCCGGTCCCAACTCGAAACCTCCGGCGAAAACCACACCAAGCGCGAGAAACGCTGGGAATTCCTGGCCGAACGCCCGCGCACGTTTGCCGAAGATGGCTACCTCTTCGTTCACGGCTCGGCCCGCAACCCGCTCAACGAATATGTGTTCCCCGAAGACATTTACAACCAGCGCAAGATGGACCGCATCTTCGCACTCATCGAAAGATATTGCTTTCAGGGGCACACCCACGTCCCCGGCGTTTTCATGGAAAGCCTACAGGACGATTCGTACCTGTTTCAATCTCCAGAAGAAATCGACAGCGTCCACAAGCTTGACGAACACAAGACCATGGTCAACGTCGGCTCCGTCGGCCAACCCCGCGATGGCAACTGGCGCGCCTGCTACGTCGTGCTGGACGGCAATGAGTTGAAGTTCCGCCGCGTCGAATACGACATCGATAAGACCATCCAAAAAATCCACGACATCCCCGACCTCGACAACTTCCTGGGCGACCGCCTTCGCGATGGCCGATGACAGCCGGACGGCTACGGGACCTCTTCGACGATCCTCCAATTGACCTGCATGCGCGAAGCCGCACGCGGCAAAATCGCTATCCTAACCCGTATATTGTGCGTTTCTCCCCGGCGCAGCAAGATTCGCGAGCGCCGAGCGAATATCTGGCAGACGCCGAAATCCCTGGATGTGACCTGAACCATGCAGCGTAATTTGTTTGTGTTTATTGTCCTTGCAGCCGCGGTCATTGCCGGCTGGTACTTCCTGGCTGCGCCGACCGGCGATCCGGGCGACAAGAAAATCGCACAAGGGGATAAGAAAGACAAGAAGACAGAAGAGGCGCCCCCCGACGGCAAAGATAAAAAAACCAAAGAAGAAAAGCCCCCCGAGAAAAAAGAACCGGACCCAGCGCCGAAACCGGTGCTGAAGCCCTCTCCCAAACAAGAGCCGGCCAAAACGGAAACTCTCGGCGGTGCGGGATTCCATCTGACCGTGGACGTCACCACCCGCGGCGCCGCCGTTCGTCGAGTAATATTGAATCACTTCAAGGCTTCCGACTGGCGCGGTCGTCCGACCGACGAGCCTCTCGAAATCATCCAGGCCGACGATTTCGCCCCCTCCTTCCGCATGTATCACTATGAAGAGCCCGGTGATGACAACCCCGTCCTGGGTTTAGGCGAAAAGGTCTGGACTTTCGAAGGCAAGCAGACCGTCGGCGATTCCCACGAGGCCCGCTATTCAACACACGTTCCCGGCCTGGAGCACGTCAAGGTCGTCAAGGTCTATCGCCTTGGCCCCAAGGACTACCACATAGGACTGCTCGTGGAATTGCACGATACACGCCAGCGCGACGGCAAGAATGCGCCGACGCCGTTCCGATACCAACTGACCGGCGCCCAAGGGTTGCCCGTCGAAGGGGAGTGGTATGCGTCCATCTTCCGCAATGCGATCAGCCTCCTGGTGGACGAGGACGGTTTGCACCGCAACCTCGAGGACTCGATGCGCATCAGCGCTCGCAAAGGCGGCGATACCTGGCCGGAAGCCAAGTACAAGCGTGGCAATAGCCGCGTGCAGTACGCCGGGGTTGCCAATCAATACTTCGCTGCGATGATTGCCGTCGACGACAAACAGCCCGAACGAAAAGACGGGGGCACCACGCACGACAAGGTCCTCGCCTGGGCCAGACCGACGCTCGAAACCCAGGAGAAACGCGGCACCATCATCAAGATCGGCAAGAACAAGGACACGATCCTATTCCGCGACGACAAGAACGAAACTCGCGAATACGACCTGCTTCCACGCACAACGAAACACTTCGTTGACCTCGAATTGCAGGAGGGACAGCCCGCCGTCATTAGCTTTTATCAGACTCCGGCGCCTGAAAGCCGCCTGGTCGCCGCATGGGTGCGCCTCGGTACTACCCTCAAGCCGCAGTTCGATGACATGACCGTACGCGTCAACAGCGAGAAGCTCGAACTGCCCCCCGGCGCCAAGGTGGCCCATCAGTTCATGCTCTATCACGGCCCGGTCAAGGCGGCCCTCCTCGGACAATTCAGCGGCGAGAAGGAAGTTCCTGCCGAGCTCGTCGAACGCTATGCCAGCACCCTCAATCTGCGCACCCTCACCGACTACCGCTCTGACAACGTCTTCGGCAAAGTATTCTCCGCCATCGGACTAACCAGGCTCATCATCTGGTTCACCACGCTGATGCATTGGCTCTTGAACCTGCTCAATATGGTCGTCGGCTCGTATGGCGTGAGCATCATCATCCTGACCGTCATCGTCCGCGGCGCCATGTTTCCCATTAGCCGCAAGCAGGCGATGTTCAGCATCAAGATGCAAGAGCTGGCGCCGGAGATGAAGAAAATCAAGGAGCGCTACAAGGACGAGCCCCAGGAGCAGATGCGAGCCATCAGCGAATTCAACCGCAAGCACGGCATCAACCCCCTCGGCAGTTGCTGGCCGATCTTCTTGCAGATGCCGATCTTCCTCGGACTCTATTTCGCCTTGCAAGAGAGCATTCACTTCCGGCTGGCGAGTTTCCTGTGGATCGACAGCCTATCCGCGCCGGACATGTCGATCTTCTGGACCGAGAGCATCCCGATCATCAGCTCGCCCGACTCAGCCTCGGGCTTTCTCGGAGCGCTCTACCTCGGCCCCTACTTCAATATTTTGCCGATGGTCGCGGTGGTCTTCATGATGATCCAGCAAGCCCAGACCATGCCCCCTGCCGCCGATGAGCAGCAGGAAACGCAGCAGAAGTTGATGAAGTACATGTCGGTCCTGTTCGGCATCATGTTCTACAAGGTCGCGGCCGGATTGTGCATCTACTTCATCGCCAGCAGTCTGTGGGGTCTCGCGGAGCGAAAGCTGCTGCCGAAGAAGAAGCCCATCGCCGCTGTTCCCGGCGAGATTTCGAATTCCGCGAGCACGGCAATCGCTCCGGGCGCCCTCGCGCCCAAATGGAAAGGCAAGAACGTCAAAAAGGAAAGAGAAAAGGAAAAAGAGAAAGAGAAGGAACCCGCCACGGCCTTCGACAAGATCAAAGCCCTCTGGCGTGAAATCCTGAAGGCCGCGGAGAAAAAGTAAGCAGCATTCGAAGCACCTGTGGTAGGATGGTCAATGACTGACCACGCCGGGCGTGCAGAACTCACACTACCTGCGGTCAACAGTAAGTTCCATTCGATCGAGCGCTACTTCATGAGGACCGTGCCATGCGCAAGCTCATCTTCCTCGCGCCCTTGCTCTTGATCCTGCCCGTCTTGCATGCTCCAGCCCAATCCAAGAAAAAGAACCTGGCTTACCAGCTGGATTTTGACGCCGCCAAGGATGTCGAACAACTCAACCGCTCGCCCGATGGCAAGGAAGGCATCTACTTCAAGGTGCGTTTCGGCATCACTCTGGATGGCGACAAGGTGGAGAAGCTCGAAGGCGAATTCAAGATCATCATCGAGGAGGATGGCAAACGCGTCAAAGAGGTCGATGTGCCCAAGCCGGTCGCCTCGCAGGACCTCAGCGTCATGCTGGCAGCGGACACCAGCGGCAGCATGAGCAAGTTCGGCCGAATGGAGCAAGCACGCATTGCCGCCGATGTCTTCCTGAACAAACTTCCGGCGCTGACCGATTGCGGACTCATCCTGTTCGATCACGAAATCCGCGAAAACATGGCGCCGATATTCGAACGCGGCCCGCTCCTCGCCAAGATCAACGCCATCCAACCGCGTGGTGGCACAGCCTACCTCGACGCTGCCCATGAGGCCGTCCTCACGCTGCGGAGCACCCGTCGCGGCCGTGATCGCGCCGGCGTCCTCATGACGGACGGCATCGATCTCAACAGCAAGCGCACCATCGAGGACGTCATTGCCGAGGCCAAGCGGGAACGGGTTCGCGTCTACACCATCGGCATTGGCGAACCGGGCAAGTTCGAGCCGGTCAATACCGTTCTCGCTCTCGACCACTCCGGCAGCATGAAGCCTCCTGCGGATGACGCGGACACCACGCCAAAAATCCAGGCCCTGCATCTGGCGGCCGAGCGCTACGTCGAGACCATGTCCACGGCTGGCCGTGTTTGCATTATTCCTTTCAGCACGTTCGTCGGCACGCCGCGTCCCTTCCGTGACAAGTCCCAGCTCGATCATCTCAAGAAAAGCATCAAGAGGCTTGAGCCCGAAGGGGAGACCGCCATTCTGGATGCCGTGTACGAGGCCATTTGCGTTCTTGACGCCGACAACCCGCCCGGCAAACGGGCGGTCATCGCCATGACCGACGGCATCGACAATTCGAGCCGGCGGCGCGTCGAGGAAGTGATCGAACGCGCCAAGGAGGCGAAGATCCCCGTTTACCTGCTCGGTTTCGGGCGCAAACACGAGATCGATGAAACCACCATGGATCGGATTGCCAAATCTACCGGCGGGGAATACTTCCACGCCAAGAACAAGGACGCCTTGATCCGCATTTTCGAATCACTTTCTTCATCGCTCCATGACGACGGCATCGACGAGATTGTCCTCAAACGCATTGCCAAGGATACCGGGGGCCAATACTACCCCGCCAAGAACGTCAGCGAGCTCAAGATGATTCTGGAAAAGGTCACACAGAGCATCCAGCGTGAAGCGCACCAGATCGTCTTTCCGAGTCTCAACCAGCGTGCCGACGGTCGGCAGCGCAACGTCAGCCTGAAGCTCATCCAGCGCGGCGTCGGCGGAGCCGACACGGTGATTGACAGCCAAACCAGCGGCCAGCATACCCGCGGCCTGGTCGTCGCCGAGATGAATCCATTCGTCTACCTCGGCCTGCTCGCGGGGATCGGCGTGTTGATCGCGTTGCCGGGGTTGCTGCGGCGCTCGCCGACGACGTGACCGGCCGCGACGAAGGCAATGCAGTATTCCGCTGCGTATAACAATCTCCATGTCCTCCATCCCCACCGTGTATCTGGTCGGCGCCGGCCCAGGCCACCCAGGCCTCTTGACCCTGCGCGCCGTCGAATGCTTGCAACAAGCGGACCTCGTGCTCTATGACAAGCTCGTATCGCCGCTGGTTCTGGAACACGCGCCGGCGTCGGCGGAGCAAAGGTGCGTGGCGGACCTCGCGCCGCATCACGACCAGCGCGTCGTGCCCATTCATGAATCCATGATCTCCGCAGCCCGTGCGGGCCGGCGCGTCGTCAGGCTCAAGGGAGGCGACCCGTACGTCTTCGGCCGCGGGGCCGAAGAGGCCGAGGTGCTGCATCAGGCAGGCATCCCGTTCGAAGTGGTGCCCGGCATCACGGCGGCGCTTGGCGCCGCGGCCTTTGCGGGCATCTCACTCACCCATCGTGCTTACGCCAGCGCCGTGGCCTTCGTCACCGGGCACGAGAATCCCCACAAGCCGGAAAGCGTGCTCGACTGGAACGCCCTGGCGAGATTCCCCGGCACGCTCGTCATCTACATGGGCATGTCGCGCATCGAACGGATCGTGGCGTCCCTCACGGCAGCGGGCAAGGACCCGCACACCCCGGCCGCTGCAATTCATTGTGCGACACTCGGACAGCAACGCACCGTGACAGCGTCCCTGTGCGAACTGCCAGGCCGAGTGCGCGAGGAAGGCATGACCGCCCCTGCCCTGTTGATCCTTGGCGATGTCGTAAGGCTTCGTCCTGAATTGGCGTGGTTCGAACGGCGCCCCCTGATTGGCAAACGAGTCCTCGTCACGCGTCCTCGCCAACAAGCCGGCGTATTCGTTCATCGCCTGATCGACCTGGGGGCTGTGCCCTATGTCTTGCCGACGGTGGAGATTCGCGAACCCGCCGACTGGACACCCGTCGATCAGGCCATCCGCTCTTTGGCACATTACAACTGGCTTGTCTTCACGAGCGCCAATGGCGTGCAAGCATTCCTGAAGCGGATCGAATTGCTGGGTCTGGATTTGCGGGCGCTCGGGCATATCCGCATCGCGGCCATCGGCCCAAAGACCGCCGAAACGCTGCGCGTCCATCACCTTCGCGCCGATCTCGTGCCGGCTCGCTATCAGTCCGAAGATCTGGCGGCAGAACTTCTGACGCAGATCCAGCCGCAGCAGCGAATTCTACTGGCCCGTGCAGACCGAGGCCGCGACGTCCTGCGTCAACAATTGAGCGCCACCTGCATCGTCGAGCAGATTGCGGTCTATTCCCAGGTGGATGCAGCCGAAACCAGCGAAGAAGTGATGAACGCTCTGCGTCGCGGCGAGATCGAGTTCGTCACATTGACCAGCGCCAACATCGCCCGCTCTCTCCTCGAACGACTCGACTTGACCTGCCGGCGGCGGATCGAGAAGGGGGAGATCAAGCTGATCAGCATCAGCCCCATTACCAGCGCGGAAGTGCAACGACTCGGGTACCCTTTAGCGGCCGAGGCGACCGAAGCGACGATGGAAGGCGTGATCGCGGCGCTGGTGGCGATTGCCTGATCCGCTGGCCGGTTCGAAGCTGTTTCAAAACTGCTTTTTCGTAGCATGGGCGTCCCGCCTGCGCTACGTTTCTCGGGTTCGTACCACAGGCGAGACGCGCCTATGCTACGGGTTTTGAAACAGCTATCTTGCCCAGTACTGTCAGCGCAACTCCTTGAACGACTCCCACGCGAGATACCCTACCAGCCCGCACGCGAGAACGCCGACGATGTTGACCAGCCAGCCCATGCCGCCGAACGGGAAGCTAAGGACCATGTCCATCACAAAAAGAAGGAGCAGGGTGCCGGAGACGCCGAGCGATCCCCAGCAAAGCCATTTTTCCATCTCGACGACCCTTTGAGCGTTCCCGAGGAACCTGCAAGCAAGACGTGAAGAGCAATCACGTCGCCGAATCAAGGCACATTGTAGCGGTTCGTTCGCCGCATGCAACTAGCTGAAATGGAAGTAAATGGAACCGGAGAGGGATAGTACACAAACGAGTAGTATTGTCGGAAGAATCCGCAAATCAGGTCCGGCAGCTCTTATTTCCACATGGCTACGGTCGCCGCAATGGCCTGGCCTACCGCCTGCGTCGAGGCAGATCCGCCCTGATCCACGGGCAAATTCTTGCCCTCACCGAGTACATGATCAACCGCGGTCTCGATGAGTTGGCCCCCGCGAACCAATTCGGGGTTTTGATGGCGACGCCCCAACCAATCGAGCATCATCCCCGCGGAGAGAATGGCAGCGATGGGATTGGCAATTCCCTTGCCTGCGATGTCGGGGGCCGTGCCGTGGGCCGGCTGAAACACCGCATGGCGGTCGCCGATATCGCCGGAAGGGGCCATGCCCATGCCGCCGATGAGCCCGGCAGCCAGGTCGGAAAGGATATCGCCGAACATGTTCTCGGTGACGACCACATCGAAATCCCGAGGCCGCTGCACCAGAAATAGCGCCTGGGCGTCAATGTAGGTGTGCCGTTGGGCAACGCTGGGATGCCGGGCCGCGACCTCGTCAAAAATCTTGCGAAAGAAGGCGAAGCTCTTGAAGATGTTGGCCTTGTCCACGCAGGCGACCTTGCGCCGGCGCCCCTCGGCAAGCCGGAACGCAAACTCGCAGATACGTTCGACTCCGGGGCGCGTCATGATGAGTGTGTCGGTTGCGACTTGGTCGCCCAGGACGATGCCTCCCGTCTGCGAGGCGAAGAGCCCCTCGGTCTGTTCACGCAAGATGATGAGGTCGATATCGCCCGGTTTGACGCCAGCGAGAGGCGTCTTCGCCCCTGGGTACAGCTTGCATGGCCGCACGCCGGCGTAGAGGTCGAGTTCGACGCGCAGCGTCACCTGCGGCGTCAATTCCGTGCCATCGGGCTTGCGAATGTCCGGGTGGCCCATCGCGCCCAGGAATACGGCATCCGCCTGCCGGCACGCGGCCAGCGTCGCCGCGGGGAGGTCGGCGCCGGTCCGTTGATAGCAGTGTGCGCCACTCTCATACGTGGTCAACGTCAGCGTCACGTCGCCCAGACGCCGCTCGACGGCACGCAGGACGCGGACGGCCTCGTCGGTAACGTCAATGCCAATGCCGTCGCCCGGCAGGACCGCGATCTGGAAGGTTGATTTCATGATAGAATTCCCTGACATTTTCCTATCGAACTTGCAGGGCGCTGACTACAATGCCACTTCAAACTATCGGGAGGGTTCACGCCATGAGAAAGATTCTTTGTGCCGCGATCTTGACTGCCGCCACCGCGACTCTCGCCGGCGCTGCCGATTGGCCGCGCTGGTTGGGTCCCCATGGCAACGGTTCGTCGCCGGAGACGGGTCTGCTGACCGCCTGGCCGAAGGCCGGCCCGAAGGTTCTCTGGAAACATCCCGGTGGCGAAGGCTATTCGACGGTCGTCGTTGCCGACGGTCGCGCCATCACGCAGGTGCAGCACGACGGCGCCGAATTCGTCCTGGCACTGGACGCCGCCACCGGCGCCAAACTCTGGGAAACCAAGGTTGCCTCGGCCTACAAGAACGGCTTTGGCAATGGGCCCCGGGCCACGCCGACGGTCGATGGCAAATCGGTTTTCATTTACTCGCCAAGCGGTCTCCTTGTGGGGTTGGACGTCGAGAAGGGAAACATCGCCTGGTCTGTGGACCTGCTGAAACAGTTCGGCGGCAAGGCCGTCACCTACGGCCTCTCCGCGTCGCCGCTCGTTGAGGGGGACCTCGTGTACGCAATCCCCGGCGGCAAGGGCGCCGGCGTTGCTGCGTTCAGCAAAAAGGATGGCAAACTCGTCTGGAAAACCGGCGACGACAAGGCCGCCTACGCCACACCCATGTCGGTGACCGTCGCGGGACAAAAACAGATCATCTTCTTCACCGCCACCGGCCTGCTCGCCGTCACTCCCGACGCGGGCAAGGAACTCTGGCGCGTCGCTTGGCCTACCGAATACGATTGCAATATCGCCACGCCCTTGCTCATCGGCAAGGATCTGCTCTTCGTCAGCACCGGCGAAGGCAACGGCTGCAAGATGTTCAAACTCTCCGCGGCCGCTCCGGAGATTGTCTGGGAAAGCACCGGCGCCAAGAGCGTCATGCTCAATTACTGGGCCAATTCCGTCGAACATCAGGGACACCTGTACGGCGTCTCGGGCGAATTCAATGAGAAGAAAATGCACCTCAACTGCGTCGATCTGAAGACGGGCATGTTGAAATGGTCGCAGAAGAACATTGGCAAAGCCGCCGTCACGCTCGCTGACGGGCATCTGTACATCAGCACCAAGCAAGGCGACCTCCTGCTGGTCGAAGCCAACCCGACGAAATATGTTGAGAAATCCCGCGTCGCGCTACTGGGCCAGAAGGGCCGCACGTCGCCGACCATCGCCAACAAACGACTGTACGTCCGCGATCTGGAGAGCATTTACTGTTTGGATATTGCTGGTAAATGAACGACCGCCCCCCCCCGGTTTAGCGCTTGCGCGACGCTATGCGGGCGCTAAACGAAATCACCAATAGCATCCACCATTCCGGAGCCTTGATCATGGCAATCACCAAATACCGTTTCACGTTTGGCCCCTGGAACATCTCCACTGGGCGCGATCCGTTTGGCCCCGAAGTACGCAAGGACGTGCAGTTCGCCGCCAAGATCAAGGAATACAAGAAACTCGGCTTCGACGGCGTGCAGTTCCACGATGACGACGTCGTGCCGGCCGATCTCGATTATCAACAGACGATGAAGGGGGTCGCCCGCGTCAAGAAGATGCTCGACGGGGAAGGCCTGTTTTGCGAATTCATCGCTCCACGCCTGTGGGAACATCCCAAGACCATGGACGGCGGCTACACCTCCAACAGCGCCAGTGATCGCAAGTATGCGATCGAGCGATCGAAAAGGGCCATCGACATCGCCAACGCCATCGGCTGCGGCGACATGGTACTTTGGCTGGCACGCGAGGGATCCTATATCCGCGAAGCCAAGTGCGCCATCACCGCCGTGGGCCGCATTGTCGATGCCGTCAACGCCATGCTGGAGCATGACCCGAAGATTCGCATCCTCGGCGAGATGAAACCGAACGAACCGATGGATCAGGCCTACTGCCCGACGGTCGGTCATTTCCTGGGTCTGGTGTACCGCACCGCTGACCCGGCGCGCGTCGGCGTCCTCATCGAGTCGGCTCACTCCATCCTCGCGGGGCTTGATCCCTCCGATGACATGGCCTACGCTCTTTGGCACAAGAAACTCTGGAGCGTCCATCTCAACGATCAGAACGGCCTCAAGTACGACCAGGACAAGACCTTCGGCAGCGTCGATCTTCGCCGTGCCTTCAACACGGTCTGGGTTCTCGAGCGTGCCGGATACAACGGCTGCATCGGTCTCGACGTCAAGGCGATGCGCACGACGAAGCAAGCCGATCAGACGGCCCATCTCACCAACAGCAAGACCATCTTCGACCGCATGGTGCAACTGGTTCGCCGACTCGACACCACCAAGGTCGAGGCCTACCGAGTCGAGCGCGATTACGAAGGGTTGGAGATGTACATCATGGAGCATCTACTGGGGTAAGTCAGGCTTGCTGCACATGAAACGGACCTTCGACGCGCAAGCACCCTTGGCGGACGAGCAACTCGATGCTTCGCCTGCCTTCGAGGTTAGCCGTCTGGTTCCATTCGAAACCCGCCTTGGAAAAAACTCAAGTCTGCCGTATAGATTGGCCGATCACTAACGATTGACCCGCCGTGCGCGCCCAGGCTGCTTCACTCTCTTGCCTAGCTTGCCCCGAGGAGGCCTACGTGTTCTGGGGTATTGTCCACCGCATGATTTTCATCGAGCTGCTCAAGGTATTCTGCATCACGCTCGTTGCTATCACTGGATTGATTTTGCTGGCGGGAATTATTTCCGAGGCGATGCGGAACGGTTTCGGCCCAGCGCAAATCCTCGCCTGCATCCCGCTGCTGTTGCCCAGTACCCTCCCCTACACCCTGCCGCCAACCACGCTTTTCGCCACCTGCATCGTCTATGGACGACTGTCGGCTGATAATGAGATTATCGCTCTCAAGTCCGCAGGCGTGCATGTCCTCCAGGTCATCTGGCCCGCTCTGGTCCTGGGCACCGTTGTCAGCGGCATCACGATGTACCTTTTTCTCGATCTGATCCCCACGACCGGCAGCCTCCTGCGGAATCAAGTCATCGGGGATGTCGAGGAATTTCTCTACACCATGCTTCGAAAAGACGGCTACATCAAGCACCCCAATATCACCGTTGAGATCCACGTGAAGGCGGTGCATGGCCGAAAACTGCAAGACGCCATCTTCAAACGCAAGTCGGCCGACGGCAACGGGTTCGACGTCATCGCCTACGCCAAAGAGGCGGAGTTGCGGGTCGATTTGGCCCATCGGCTTATCCTGGTGGACATGCGGCAATGCACCGTGGTGCAAGGGAATCAAATTGGCTTTGTGGACAGTAAGATTTGGCCCATCGATATCCCCCATGGTTTGGTGGGGAATCAGGTCAAGTTTCGCACCGTTGACATGACCTGGGCCGAGCTGGGCGAGCGCGAAGCTAAAGCTCAAGAGCTCAAGAATGGTTGCGCCAGGCAAATCGAGTTGCTGCAAGTACAGTCAAATCTGGCGCCTCAGAGCACCACGGATGAACTCAATCGTCTGATTCAGGAGCGTAAGAATCAGGAAGAAATGATCACCGGGATCCATGCCGAATGGCTGATGCGCCCCGCGCTCGCCCTTGGGGCCTTGTGCTTCGCGCTTGTCGGCTGCCCGATCGGAATCTGGTTCAGCAAGAGCGATTATCTGAGCGCGTTCATCACTTGCTTCCTGCCGATTGTTATTGTCTACTACCCGCTGATGTTTTGCATGTACGACCTGGCCCGAGCTGACAAGATTCCTCCGTCGTTGGCCATTTTCAATGCCGACGCCCTGATGCTTCTTGCCGGCAGTGTGCTCTTCCGCCGCCTGGCGCGAAACTGATCGGACACCCCATCTCCAAATTCCAAGCCCCCCCCCAACGAAACCTCAAGCCGACAGAAAACCCCACGGACGCCTCGCGTGTCCACGGCGTGTGGCCTGCGTCCGCCGTTATCAAAGGCTGTGTCGGAAGTGGATTCATTGCAAGTTACCAGCCATAGGATTCTGGCGATTTTGCAATTGTGATTGAGTGTGCGCGGTGGAAAGGCCGATGGATAGGAAGAGACTCTTACCGGTTAATCCGATCAGGCAAGATGGAGAAGATCTGTGGATCACGCAACGGCGCGCCTATCCCGATGGGAACGCTGGCACCTTTGGGGCATGCTGGCGCTGATCATCGTCTTCGGCGGCATTGTGGAAATGCGCTCGGCGTTCCTGACGCGGCGCATGTCGGACTTGACGGTGTTCATGCGCGCAGGCTGGGCGGTTCGCAGTGGCGAGAACATCTATCAGGTTTCCGATGAACGAAATGGCTGGTACTACGTCTACCCTCCGTTCTTCGCCATCCTGATGGCGCCGTTGGCGGAATCACCTCCCGGACACGATCGAAGCTGGATGGTCCCCTATCCGCTCGCGGTTGCGTTCTGGTACCTGTTCAATATTGCGCTCTTGGTCTGGAGCGTGAACAAGCTGGCCGGCGCACTGGAGCAAATATCGCCCGATCAGGAATTGCGCGCGCAGCCCGCCTTTTGCCGCCGCTGGTGGGCGCTGCGCGTGTTGCCAATCTATGCGTGTATCATTCCGATCGGCAGTACGCTCAGTCATGGGCAGACCAATCTGGTGATCCTGGCCATGCTGGCGGGCATGTTCGCGGCGATCGCCCAAAAGAAACCGCTACAAGCCGGCCTCTGGATGGCGGGACCAATCTGCATGAAAGTGTTCCCGGCTTTTCTCCTGATCTATCCGCTCTGGCGCCGAGACATTCGCTGCCTTGCCGGGTGTGCTCTGGGGCTTGGGATTGGGTTGGGCCTACTCCCCGCGGCTGTTTTCGGCCCGGAGCGCACCGTGGCCTACTACCAGGAATTCGCCGATCTGGTGCTGCTGCCCGGACTCGGTCAACCGGGCAATCAGGCGCGCGCCGACACCTTGACCGACCTGAAGGCCACCGACACCCAGTCATTCATGGCGATGATGCACAACGCCATGTACTTGGACGTTTACACGCGGCCGGCCAATCCATCCCCGGCAGTGCGCCTTATTCATTGGGGCCTCGGTGCGGGACTGACGTTGCTCGTTTGTTTCGCCGCCGGTTGGCGTCGCCAGGCCAATCCGATGGCAGACATACTGTTCCTGGGCCTTCTGGTCATGCTGATGATGTTCACGTCTCCGGTGTGCCATTTGCCTTACTTTGCCTGGCTTGTCCCTACCGTCATGGCGCTGTTTCTGATCCAATGGCAGAATCGGCACCGCCTGGCACTCGGCATCAGTCTCGCGACGCTTCTGGTGGTCAACAACGTCGTTCACTTGTTCGCTCACATGGCGAACTACCCTCATTTCGCGATCTTCCGCGATCTCGGCCTGGCGACCTATGTGGGGCTAGCGTTTGGTGCTCTCGCGCTGATCCGTCTGCGTGAACAGGTAGGAGTTTCCGAGGACGTTGCGCTGGACCTGAACCCCAACCGTCGAGCCGCGGCTTGAGGTCGCGATCAATCGATGCCGTTTCTCATTCAGGCCGATAGAACCGCGTTCCCCATTCGTAGAAGCGATCGGCATCATGGTCCCAACCGTTCGTGAGGAGCCACGCCTGGTAATTATCCAGGGTACGGCCCAAGCAAGAAGCCTTACTCCACGGTATATGGCCGTAGCGCAGACTGAGCTGTCCGCGTGCTTCCGCCAACGAGGTATTCGTTCGCATCATGAGGTAGATGGCAGAAGCCAATCCGCTGCGGTCGTTGCCGTTGGCGCAATGGATGAGAATCGGCTCCTCGGCGACCTTCATGGCTTGGACAAATTTACTGAAATCCTCCGCGGGCGCTTGCTCCTTGCTGCTCAGTCCAGCGTTGACGAGGGTCAAGCCAAGCCGCTGGGCGGCATACTTTTCCTCCCGGTACCAGGCATCGTCTTCGTTTTCGTCACGTAGATTCAGAATCGTGCGGATGCCATAGGCACGCTGGGCATTCTGAAGCGATTGCGCCGTGGGCTGAGCGGACCGGTAGCATTTTCCTGGCAGGACTGCAAAAAAATTGCTCCCGACGAAAATGCGTAGACACTCCGTCAAGAGCATCACAAACGCCACGGTTACGCTGATTCGCAGCAGCGTACGTGGACGAAGGCCGATCGCCTGGGGTGATGATATTTCAGCCACGAAGTTCCTTCTTCGAAAGGAGAAGTGAATGCCTTCTTATTGTGGATCGGTGCCTATCTTACGAAAATGCTTCCCGCCTTGATAGCCGTGCGCGATCGTGATCTGCCATTCGGCCGTTGGATGCCCGTTTTCGCGGTAGGTGATCGTTTTCACGGGCTCCAACGCTGTGAACGCGTGACGCAACAATTCGACGTCCGTACCCACCAGGATGAAGGTCCGGTTCTGAAACCCTGCCGGATCGCGAATGGGATTCGGCCGCCTCAGGTCGAATTGGCTATCGCGATCTCCGCACAATACGCCCAGGCAAAATACGCGCGGATGGCCGACGCAGTAAAACCCTAGCTCGCTGGCCTGGGTCCAGCGTTCGGTCGCAAGTTGCGCATCGACGCCACGCAGATCCATGTCCGCGCGAACGCGGTCCACTTCTTCCGCCAAATAGCGCCAGCCACGCAAGCGACTTGTTGGGTCCACGCGCCGGATGGGCATGGGATGCCGCTCGGACGCCGGGCCGGCAATTTGCAGCAACACCAGCTGGGCATGGATTGGCTCATGGACGACAGCCGTGACGAGCAGCCCAAGACACGCGGCGATGCAGGCGCCGGTTCGGGCAAGGCGACGTTCCCATGCCACAGGAGAATTCAGCGCTCGCGAGAATGAACCTGCAGCAAGCACCATACCCGAAAGATAAGCGGCCAAGGGCCAATTCGCTCCGCCGCCGCCGTTCTTGAGGGCGAATAATCCAAAGAATACGAACGTCGGCGCCGACATCCACCAAAGAAAGCCCAGGGCCGGCTGCGTCGCGCGCGTCGGCCGATGCGACCACATCGCCCGCGCCCATACGACGAACCAGATGCCCAGCAGCACTGCGACCTGCGTTCCCATATACTGCATGGGACCAAGCCAGCGAATACCGCCGGACTCCTCGAAACCCGCGTGGCTTTGAGTGTGCTTTAGCGTCACCCAACCGTTCGACGCATTCCACACAAGCAGCGGCACGCCGCCCAGCGAGCCGATGGCTGTCATGAGCCAGAATCCCGCACCACGCAGAACATGACGACCCCCAGGCGTGGTCAGCAGAAACAAAGCGAAAGACGGAACCCACAACACCATCGTGTGCTTGGCAAGGACGCCGACCGCAAGGCACAACCCCGCCACGGGCCATGCCCAGCCTGCCGTGCGAAAAAACGCATGATGACCGAACACCAGCGCCCACATCCACGCGCAGGTGAACGGCGCATCGATGGTCATCAACGACGAGCCGGCGGCAATGATCGGCAGGGTCAAACTCAGCGCGACCACGCCAAATGCTAGCTTGTCGCTCTGGTAGACCTGCACGGTCAACGTATACAACCCGGCGAGCAACAAACTGCCACAACCTACCGCGGGGAGACGCACCGCGAACATCGTGTCGCCGCATAGCTCGCAACTGAGCCGGATCAGCCAGGCGACAAGTGGGCCTTTGCTGTAATAGCACCAATCGAGCCGGCGCGACCATTCCCAGTAGTGAGCCTCATCCGGAGCGAGATCGAGCGGGCAATACCACGCAAGGTAAATTAGCCGCAGCGCCGCGACGAAAGCGATGAGCAATAGCGCTGCCCAGCGATAGCGCCATGATCGGTCAGGCCCTGAGGCGGAGTCCATAAAGCGTCCTTGCGTGAAACGGCAATCGGATGTCGCCCCAGGATATCCGGGAACCAAAAATGATACAATCGCAGGTGTCGCTGCGCGAACAGATAACCGCTGCCGGCGTGGCACTCCCGCGGCGTCTGGAATAGGCTTGGCAGCAAGCGGTAAAACAGTCGGAGAAAACTTCATGCAACGCAATTTGGCAACCACGAGTCTCGTTGTACTCGCGTCCGTTCTCGCCGTGGCGTCGATCCCCTCCGCCCCACCCGGCGATCAAGCTTACGACCTCGTCCTTCGCAATGGCCGAATCGTGGACGGCACAGGCAATCCCTGGTTCCACGGCGATCTCGCCATCCAAGGGGATAAGATTGCCGCTCTCGGCAAGATCGCCGCCAAGTCCGGCAAACGCGAGATCGACGCCAAGGGGCTCATCATCGCCCCCGGCTTCATCGACATGCACTCGCATTCCGACTTCACGCTCCTCGAAGACGGCCGTGCCATGAGCAAGATCTTCCAGGGAGTCACCACCGAGGTCCTCGGCGAGAGCAGCTCCCCCGGTCCCTATCAAGGCAAGCTCACTCCTCCCAAGTTCACAATTCACGGCAAGGCAATGCAATGGACCACGCTCGGCGGCTACTTCGACACGATTGACAAGGCTCGCGTTGCGACCAATGTCGTCAGCTTCGTCGGACTCGGCTCGGTCTGGCGCTGCGTCATGGGTGACTCGCACGCACGGCCAACCAAGGAGCAATTTGAGCAGATCAAGAAGTTGGTCGAAGAAGCAATGCAGAATGGCGCTCGAGGCCTGTCCTGTATGCTCGCCAGCCCGCCCGATTCTCTCGCCACCACCGACGAGGTCGTCGAACTCTGCAAGATCGTCAAGCGTTACAACGGCATTTTTGCAACGCACATTCGCAACGAAGGGACCAGCGTCTTTGATGCGATCCGCGAAGCCATCGAGATCGGCCGCCGCGCCGGAATTACCGTCGAGATCATCCATATCAAGATCGCCGATCAGCAATACTGGGGCCGCATGAACGAGATTATCCGCCTGATCGACGATGCGCGCAAGGCCGGCGTCCAGGTCGGCGCCAACGTCTACCCCTACACCCGAGGCAATAACAACCTCGCGACCATCATTCCACCGTGGGCGCATGAAGGTGGCACGAAGCAGATGCTTGCCCGGCTCAAGGACCCGACGGAGCGCGCGAGGATCAAGAAGGACGTCAAGGCCGGCCTGCCCGGCTGGTACAACCACTACACCGCCGTCGGCGGCGATTGGAGCCGCATGCTCATCGCAGCCAACTCAAGCTACAAGGGACTGACCATGGACCGCATCCTGGCCGATCGGACGAAGACCAAAAAGAAGGCCGACCTGCTGGAGGAATTCTTCGACCTGCTGATCGAAGAAGGCGGCTCTGTCTCAACGGTCTACGATCATCACACCGAGAAGGACATGACACTCGCCATGCAGCAACCGTGGTGTTCGATCGGCTCCGATGGCCTGGCCTACGCCATCGAAGGCCCGCTGCGCCGCGGACACCCACACCCGCGCAGCTTCGGTACCTTTCCACGCGTCCTCGGGGTCTATGTCCGCCAGAAGGGATTACTGCGTCTGGAGGATGCGGTCCGCAAAATGACTTCACAGAATGCTGGAAAAATCGGGCTCTTCGATCGCGGCATCCTGCGACCGGGGCTGGCAGCCGACATCACGCTCTTCGACGCAGAACGGGTAATCGATCGCGCCACCTATACCGATCCGTTCCAGTACTGCGAAGGCATCGAGTACGTGATCGTCAACGGCCAGCTCGTGCTCGACCGCGGCAAGCATACAGGGACGATGCCGGGGAAGGCGTTGCGGATGGTGCCCAAATAAGATGGCGTGTGCCGTTCCTCACGGCCCGCTAGAAAAAAAACGGCCCCGCGGCGCCGCCAGCCTAGGCCACTCACTTATTATGGAATAGGAGCCACACGATGAGTCAAACTTTATCCGTCGAACTTTCCGATCACGTCTACGCCACGATCCACCAGCAAGCGGAAGCGGCCGGTACATCGCCCGCGCAGGTCATCGTTGCTGCGCTGGAGCAGCGATTCAATGGAATTCAAAAATGCGGTGACTCGAGAACGGATGCGGAAAAGAAAGCGGCAAACGATCGCTTCCGAAGCCTCTTCGGATCGGTCGATTTGGGACATCCAACCGGAACCGAAAACGAGCAAATTGACGCCGACCTGGGACGGGAATACGGCGACCCACACGAGGCAAGATGATGCTGCGGATGATGCCGTGAGCTTTCTTGATTGCATTGGCCCGTGCCAACTGCTAGACTGGTCTATGTAGACCAGTCTAGCTTGGGAGTGCTCACCATGACCACCGTAGGTTCCTACGAGGCGAAAACCTCTCTGCCTCAATTACTGGATAGAGTGTCCCGCGGCGAAAAAATCCTCATCACGCGCAATGGCAAACCCGCAGCCATGCTCATTCCCGCGACCGAGGAAAAAACCGAGAACGTCAAAGACATTGTTGCGAAAATGAAAACACTGCGGCGCGGCAACGTTCTGGGTAAAGGGCTGTCGATCCGCGATTTGATAGATGAAGGACGCCGCTTCTAGGAGAAATCGACCGTGGGCAAAAAGCAGTCGAAAGCCACCGAATTCGTGCTTGATTGCTCGGTAACCCTCGCCTGGTTCTTCGAGGACGAGTCGGGCGCCTACGCGGAGTCCGTTCAGGAATCGTTGACCGCGGCCGTAGCCATCGTTCCCTCGCTTTGGCGATTGGAGGTTGCGAACGCACTACGGATGGGCGAGCGACGGAAACGAGCCACCGAAGCCAAGGTCGCGATCTTTCTTTCGTTGCTGAAGCAACTTCCGATCACGACCGATGCCGAAACTGCGGCGCACGCATGGCAGGAATCCCTGAGCTTGGCCCGCACGCATGACCTTTCTGTTTACGACGCGGCCTACCTTGAACTGGCTCTGCGGCGAGGATTGGCTATTGCCTCGCTCGACGAGAAGCTCAATGCAGCCGCGGCAGCGGTAGGCGTTGGGCAATTCGACCCGTGATCGAACGGCACCCGCACTTGTCACCTACATGACTCGGTCGCATCGCGAGGTGCGTAGGCTAATCGAGGATCGCGCGAACCAGCACGCAACGAATCACCGTACGGCGTATCGGTACTTGCGATCGGCGGCCTGAGCAACCACCACGGCACGCTGCTCCTGACGGGCCGCCGGCGCGTTTGGCACCAATGCCGGCGCGCGTGCATCGCGCGGCATCCCTTTCTCGATCTCGGTGCGCAGGTACTCCAGCGCCTTGTCCAGCACCTTGTCGCGGAACTCCTTCTTCGCCTTCTTGTCGCCGTTCTCCGGCTTCGGCTCTTCGCCAGGGCGCCTCAGAACGTCGCGCTCGCGGCGCCATTTGTAGTATTCGGACATTTCCTCCGTGGTCAGCTTCACCTCGTAACCTTTGTCAGGCTTGACGCCCCACTCGTCTTCTTCCTTGGCATCGGGGAAGCGGTGAATATTGCGTCCGCTTGGCCTCCAGTAACTGGCGGTCGTGAGCTTGAGGGCAGTCGTATTCTCTTCCATCTCGATGAGGTTTTGCACACTGCCTTTGCCAAAACTACGCTCGCCGACGATGATGGCACGGGCATGATCCTGCAAGGCGGCAGCAACGATTTCGCTGGCGCTGGCGCTGTAGCGGTTGAGCAAGATTGCCATTGGATAGTAGGTACCCGGCTTGATGTTGCCCTTTTGCTTGGAGTTGAAAGCCTCCTCGACGCTGCCGCCGCGGCCTTTCGTGGTCACAATGTTTTTTCCTTCTGGCAAGAACATCGAGGAGACCTCGACCGCCGCCCGCAGGAGGCCGCCCGGATTGCCTCGCAAATCGACGACAAGCCCCTTCATGCCGGCTTTCTGTAGCCCATCCACGACGCGGGTTAATTCTTCAACCGTCGTCGCGCCGAAATGGGTGATGCGGACATAGGCGATGCGGCTATTGGGATCGACCCAGAAGTGCCATTTCTTGAGATCGGCCTTATCGCGCGTATCCCCCATGACGCTGTCAACTTTGATTTCTGCCCGGGTGATTTTGATATCGACAGGCTTCTTGGTACCTTCATGCAGTACGGTCAGAACAACATCGGTGCCGGGATCGCCCTGGATGGCTTCCACCAGCTTATCCTGGGTCCAGTTGTCGAGAGATTTGCCATCGACTTTAAGGATGAGATCCCCGGCAATGACGCCGGCCTCGTAGGCAGGGGTGCCTGGCATCGGGCTTTCGACCAGGAACTGCCCGGTGCGTTGATCGATGCCGAGGCGGATGCCAACGCCGCCAAATTTGCCCGCGCTTTGCTGACGGAAGGCTTTGTAGTCCTTCACGTTCATGAAGCCGGAGTGCGGATCGAGTTCCTTGAGCCCGCCGGTGATCATGTTCTCGACGAGTTCGCGCATCTTGTCCTGGTCGAGCTCACGCACGTACTTCTTTTGGACCTCCTCGAGGACGTCCACGACAAGCTTGGCATTCTGATGCCGCCGCGTGTTCGGTGGTGGCGAGCTATAGGTGAACGAGATGCCGAGCACGGCGGCGGTGGTGATGCCGATAAGCCAGCAGAGGTTCCAGCGTGACATGGCGTGGCGGTCCTTTTATTGGAGGGGACGACTGACCAAGGTAGCATTATACGGCGCTCGTCGATTTCAATGCGAGAGCAGTTTTCACCACGCGTGGTTGAGCAACCGCGCAAACGCCAATGACCAGCCGAGTTACTCCACCAACTCCTTGGGCAAAACCGGATCGGCCACCAACAACACACGGCCAGGAGCGTTTTGCATGACATGCTTGATCCAATTTGGTAGTAAGAGCGGCTTGGCCCGATCGATTTCCTGCGGCAATGGCACCAGGATCAGGTCGCTGCCCAGTTCACGCGCCAGCGTCGTAATAGCCGGTCCTGGAACGCCAGCAAGCAATCGCACCTCGATTTTTCGACCAACTTGCGCGCTCTGCTCCGCGATGGCAGCCCGTACTTCCGCAGGCAGGACCCCCTCATCTGGTGGCAACAGTACGATCGTCAACGCGACATCGGGATCGAGCGTCGTGAGGACGGCTTGAAACAGGTCGAGCCCTGCCCGCGAATCCTCCTGAACGAGAAGGACTCGATCAGCGCCGACCCCGGCCTTGCGCAATTCAGCAATCGAGCGCGCCTTGCTTTCGCCAGCGCGCGGTATGCGGTTGCCGCCGCCGAGGTCGAAGTGCAAATCACGATCTTTGCTGAGGATGCGCACTGTCAGAGGCGCCGTATCTCCGCCATGAAGGTTGATCCACAAGAGCGAAACCTGGTCGAGCTGCTCGTCGGCGGTGAACTTGTTGGACGCGCCAATCACCACCTCATGGACGCGAAGATCACGAGCGGTCCGCAACAAGGCGTAGACCGGGTTATTGGTCGGAACGATCAGCGGATGCACCTCCTTGCCCGACTTTTCCGCGCGTTCGACGACGGCGGTCATGAGGTTTTGATCATAGCTGTCGAGCTGCCCTGGATCCAGGTTCGCTTCCCCCTTCGGGGAAGTCTTGGCGGTCATGACGATGACGTCCGTGTTGTCCGGGTCAGTCTCGGCAAGTGACTTCTCCAGCATATAGAGGTTCAGCGTGGAGCGGATCGCCACCAGCTTCCGATACGGCTTGCTCAGGCCGAGGCTTTGAGCCGAAATCTGTTCCTCCTCGGCCTGGTTGAACTGCTCCAGGTGTTTGTGTTCCGCTCCTTGCTGTTTTCGGTGGTGATGCCACTCCGAAAAGAGAAAGATCACGAAGAAGACGCTTGCGAACCCCAGCCCCGCAATCGTGGCGACGGGCTTCGTTGCCAGGTTCATCACCGCTGCGCACAACAGCACGAGGAAGATAAGAATCAAGCCGATCGGCAGCTCCCTACGACCGATGCGAAGGTTGAATGGCACACGATACTCGCGCGGCCGCGGGTCCTTGAAGCGCAAGACGACCATGGCCAGCGCCTTGAAGGTGAAACTCCAGACGACGCCGAAAGCGTACGCCTCGCCAAGAACGATCATGTCGCCCTGGCTGACCAGGATGACACCGATTTGAAGTACCGTGATGAGGACAAGGAGCCGATAAGTGGTCCCATACGTCGGGTGCGGCTTGAGGAACCAATCGGGCAGAACGCCGTCCTCGGCGATGCGATTGAGAACGCCATTGGAGCCAATGATGGCTGTATTGACGGCGCCTGAGAGGATCAGAAAACCGACAACCACGACAAAGGCTTCAAGCGCCAGCTTGAGCGGCGCTGGCCCGATGACGTGGCGAGCGAGACCGCCGATGAGGTTCTCCGAGTAGAATTTCATGCGCACTTCATCGGGAATGATCAGCACCGCGAGAAAGCTGATGCCGGCGGTCAGCACCAGACTGTAGACGAATACGATGAACGCAGCCCGCTGGAAGTTCTGCAGCTTCGGCGCCTCCACTTCGCGATAGACCTGGGCTAACGTTTCCTCACCGGACATGGCCAGGATGGAATGGCCGAACGCAATGAACAGGCCGAGAACGCCGAGCACGCGAAATAGGTCCGCGAAGGATAAGTAAGCGAAGAAGCCAATAGGATCCGCCTGGGTCTCGATACCGATCTTGTGCAGAGCCTCATTCTCGCGCGGCTTGGGATTGCCCTTCTCATCGAGCGCGGGTCTCAAACCGTCCGCCCGGCTGGGATCGACGATCCAGACTTGGTCCTCCCCAGGCATGAAGCGATGCTTGTTGGGCGAATCCTTGGCATCGACCTCGGCGTGCTCCCATTTCGGGTTGAGGTCGGGCCGCATGGGGACGTCATTGGCGGGCCCATTCACCAACAGCGTGGCAATGCACCAGGTAATCATGATGGCGGCCATGATGGTCGTCGCGATCATGATCTTGAGCGCCTTGTCGCTTGATTCATGGATGCCGAGCAAGTTCTGCCGAAAGAAATAGAACGTGACCACGACTGCGAGCACGACGGAGCCCCAGCCTTTGAGCACTTTCTCGGCGTCGTCACTGATGCCGAGGCTGCCGTAGAGTTCGGGAGTAAACAGGCGCAGGGATTGAATCAAGAGCCCCATGATGTACTGGCCCGCGGAAACGCCGCTGGTCGGACCGGTGAGAATGTAGTCGAAGAGCAGAGCGGATACAGAGAACTTGGCGAGGATTCCGCCCATTGCTTCCTTGACGACGCGGTAGACGCCGCCGCGCACAAAGAGCGAACAGCTTTCGATGTAGACCGAGCGCACGGCATAGCTGAAGAACATGACAGCCAGGATGAACCACGGCGCCGCCGGGCCGACGGAGCTCTCGACGATACCGCCGATGTAGTACGCCGTGCTGGCGAGATCGCACAGGACGACGGCGGCCGTGCGCCAGTACGAGATGAACGTGAACATCACGCTCGACACGACGATGATGCCGGCGGCCCTGCGCAGGCCGGCGGAGATCGGCTGGGAAGATTCACTCATGGGAACAGGCGGACCCAGGTCGGCGCGGTCGAAAGGGGAGCAACGACGACCCACAAGAAAGCGAGTGCCCTTTCACATGCGCTGCGCAACTTGCGCCGCGCTGTCGACGAGGTTAGCTGACGGGCTAGAGCTTGAAAGTGCTCCGATCCGCACGCGGATCTTCGCCCCGTGAAGGGAATTCCCTTCGTTGGTTCCCCCGTTCGCGCACCTGGCGGCGCGCGATTAGACTACACGAGAATGAATTGTACCGCGCACGTCAAGAAATGTCTATTCGGTGCAGAGCTAGAGATGCTGTTGCTGGCTGCCACCCCCCAGGTGGTTTCGTGCATTCGTGCACCGACACCCCTACTCTCACGCAATTAACGCAATTAACGCAACTAACGCTGGAAAAAGACGAACCCGCCAACGCGAGGTTTTTCCGCGCCCTTCCCAGAAAAACGAGGAATTTGCCAGATTCAACCAATGATCACGCGCGGCTGCTTGGAGGAGTCGCGTTCCGCGTCGATGATTAACTCGCGCACCATCCATGGGACATTGCCTTCTCCGAACAACAGGAAACCGATGTTGGCCGCCATGGGGCGTGCATCGGACCAGCCAAAATGAATCTCCGGGGGGGCGCCCGATTTCGATAACTCGAGCGCCAGTGCCGCGATGGTATGCGCGATCGAGACGCAGCGATTGATCCGCAGGATGAACACCCCTTCCTCCTGAATCACCTCCATGAGGGGAGTCTGATAAAACTCGCTGGCATCCCCCAGATTCGCCTCGATGAAGACGACGGGGACCTCCGGTCCAAGGCGATGCTCCTTGCGGATCGACTCCTCCTTCTCGCGTATGCCGCGACTCCCGGGCCGATGGGGCACCAGTACCGGAAACTCCAGCATCTTCATGCTGTCCCAAAGAAATCGCGACTGGGCATCGACGAAATCCAGCCCCTCAAACCGCAGTTCCTTGCTCCGCATGAAACGCGACACGATCGACGACAAGACAATGGCCAGAATGAAGCCGCTGGCAATGATCAGGCCGACGGATTTCTCGATCATGATTGTCAATGTCGTGTACACAAAGATCACGGTGATCAGCACGAACGGCCACGACAGCCGACGGTACCAGCGCCCACGGTTGGTACGCCAGCGGTCGATTACCGTGGCAATGCACGCGCTCGACATGAGCACGACTACCCCCGTCGCATAGGCGTCCCCCTGGGCGGCCACCGACGCATTGAACAGCATGGTGACGACGAGACTGATTGCGGTGAACAAGATCACCAGCGGCCGAAGCGAACGCGCCCACTGCGGCGCCATGCCATACCGTGGCAGGTAAAGCGGCACGAGGTTCAGCAACCCGGCCATCGCACTCGCCCCGGCAAACCACAGGATGATCACCGTGCTGAGGTCGTAAACCGTGCCGAAGACGCTGCCGAACATCGGGTTAATGGTCGAGGCTCGTTCGTTGTTGATGAGTTCCTCGCCGTGGGCGAGATACGCCAGTGCCCGGTCATGGGCGCCGCCCCCCGTCGAACCGTCAGCATGCTTTTTTTGCAGTTCTGCGGGCGCGATCAACGTGCTGGTTGTCAGGGCGGCGCCCAGGAGAAGTACGGACATGATGAGCGCCGCCGTGAATAGTAGCTTGCGAGTGTTCCGAATGCGCCCGGCCGGCCTGGCCTCATCGTCCCCGACGTTCCCTTTGACCAGCGGCATGACGGCAACACCGGTTTCGAAGCCGGACAATCCCAGTGCCAGCTTCGGAAACAAGAGGACGCAAACCAACCCGATATGCCAAGGCGAGGCATCGGTGCCGAAGTGATGGTCAAAGTGCCAGTTGCCCTTGCCGACCTCTTCGAGCCAGTGCTCGACGAAAACAGGATGCTGCCACACGTACCACAAACTGCTGCCGACGACGATCAGGTTCAGGAGCAGATAGACCCCTACAATGCCGGCGGCCAGGCCGATCACTTCCTTGAATCCACGCAGAAACATTGCGCCCAGCATGACCAGCAGGAACATGGTAATGCCGAGCTGAAACGAATCGCCGCTCAGATATTGCTCCAGCATCGGATTCTTGATGATATGCGCGGCCGCGTCGGCAGCCGAAAGGGTCTTCGTGATCACGAAATCGGTGGCGGCAAAACCCAGGAGCACCAGCACGAACAGCTTGCCAAGCCAGCCATGCATCAACCGTTCGAGCATCGCGATCGAGCCCTGCCCGTGCGGCGACTTGGCGGCCACATGGGCGTACACTGGCAGGGCGCCCAGTAGCGTCACGAGCACCAGGATGACCGTCGCAAACGGGGTGAGAAGGCCCGTTGCCTCAAACGCGATCGACGGCTGATAGCCGAGGGTGCTGAAGTAATCGACCCCCGTCAGGCACATCACCCATAGCCAAAAGCTTTGCGGGTGGCCATGTGTGGGCGATCCGGGGCCAATGTGTGAATGGGTATCCGTAGCCATGCCTGACGGCTGCTCCCCACGAGACGAAAACGTTATGGTGAAGAAAGGGCAATATATTGCGGCGAGGACGGAAAAGACAGAATAATCAGCCGACGATGACGCGTGGCCTCTTGGCCGGATCCTTTTCGGCGCGGTGAATCAGCTCACGCACCTTCCACGGGATGTTGCCCTCGCCGAATGCCAAATAGCTCCAGCTCGCGCTCAGGATATCCATTTCCGGCCAGCCAAAATGCAGCCCTGGGGGCTTGCTATGGCGAGACATCTCGAGGGCAATTGCCGCGATGGCGTGGGCCACGGAGACGCCGTTGGTCACGCGAATGAGGTAGAGGCTCTTCTCGCGCGCAACCTCGATGACCAGTTTCTGGTAGAAATCGCTCGGATCATGGATGCCCACTTCCAAAAGCACGATATCCGCATCCGGAGCCAGCAGATGTTCCATTCGAATGCGCTGTTCGACATCGGCCTGGTTGATTCGTCCCGGCCGCACCGGGACCAGCACGGGGAAGTCGGTCAGCCGGAGAGTTTCCCAGAGATACTTCGATTGCTCGTCCTTGAATTCGAAGCCGATCGTGCGCAATTCGTCGGCCCGCCAGGCCCGCGACACGATGGACATCGCGAGGATCGCCAGAATGAATCCCAGGGCAATCATCAACCCGCCACCGGGGCGTAGCGCGACCGCCAGCATCGTCACCACAAATACCGCGGCGATGATGCCGTAATACGCCAGTCTCAGCAAATGAAAGATGAGCCAGCTTTTTGTGCCTTGCTCCGCACGCTCGCGGGGAATCTCCACCAGTGACACCACGGCGGCACACGCAATCAGCACCAGCACGCCGGTCGAATAGGCGCCGCGTTGATCCTCCACGTCAGCCTTGAACCACACGGTCACCAGCGTGTTCACCCCGGCAAAGGCGAGCAACAAGACGCCCCAGCGCTGCGTCCAGCGGAATTCCATGCCGAAGCGCAACAGGAATAAGGGCATCAACACCGACAACGCCGTGATGACGCTCGTCCCCGCCAGGCACAGGATCAACACCGTCACGACGTCATACGCCGTGCCGAACGCGGCGCCACAGATCGGCATCAACATCTCGTCCCCCACTGCCAGGCTGCCTCCATGCGCCAGGTAAGCCAACGCCCGGTTATTGGCAGCTCCCTCCGCATCGAAGGCGGAGGCCGGGATCAACAGCGTCGTCACCAGCACCGACCCGAGCAGGTACACCGACATGATCACCGCCGCCAGCACCAGTACCTTGCGCGTATTCCGGATGCGCGTTCGCGGTGGGTCTTCGCCGGGCTTCCCCTCGACCTGCGGCATCAAGATCATGCTCAGCTCGAATCCAGAAAACCCCAGCGCCAGCTTGGGCAATGCGAGTACGCTCCAGAATAGGACCGTCCGCCAGCCGTCAAGATCGTGGGTGAAGCCGCGCGAGACAAATTCGCCGTGTTCAACCTGATGAAGCCAGTCCGTCACGACCTGCGGATGCTCATAGAGAAACCACAACCCGCCAGCAATCAGGATGCCGGTCATGAGTAAGTAGAGCCCCACCAGGGGGACGGCCATGAACATCACATTGCGATTGAAACCCTTTCGCAACAGGAACCAGAAGATGAACGCGACGATGCCGAGCAAGAGTGTCACGACCAGTTGCTGGTCAATGTGCTGAGCCGCGTCGTCGCTGAGGTACACGCGCGCGCAGTCCTTGCACCAGCCGACGAACTCCTTGGCGTTTTCCAGGCGCACGCCATCGTGCTTGTTGAGCACGTGAACGGAGGCATCAGCCAACGAAAGCGATTTGAGCATGGTAAAGTCGGTCGCGGCAAAGCCGAGCAGGATCAAGACAAGCGTCTTGCCGCGCCAGCCGCGGACCAGTTTGTCGACGATGCCAAGCGATCCCTGTCCACCCGGCGAACGGCCAGCCAGATAGCAATAGACCGGCAGGGCGCCAAGCAGCGTCACCAGGACGACTGCGGCGGTCGCCAGCGGACCCAGGAGTTGGGTCTCGTGGTAGGTGATCGACGGCTGATACGCTAGTGTGCTGAAGTAGTCCACGCCCAGCAAGGACACAACCCAAAGCCAATAGAATCCCGCGCTCGTTGGCTTTGAGCCGGGAGGGCTGAGAGAGGGTTGGTTCGACATGAGATTCCCAGTTCCGCCGCTGGCGGCTAAGAAGCTGTTTCAGAACCGCGTTTTCGTAGCATAGGCGTCTCGCCTGTGCTACGCTTCTCGGCGTCGTAGCACCGGCGAGACGCCTATGCTACGGGTTTTGAAACAGCTTTTAGGCGATCCTGGACGAGCGCCCGCTACCGAGCAGGCGCCAAGCCGCAAATGGCTCCGTAGGGTACTTCGTTATTTACGAACCCGTATTCACGGTTACCACTCGTTTTGCGGCGAGGCGTGAATTTCTGCGTGTCGCCTCTTGAACGTCACCCCCGTGACGTTTATAATCCCACAACAGGCTTGCTGCAAACTTCGCGGGTGTAGCTCAGTGGTAGAGCGTCACGTTGCCAACGTGAATGTCGTGGGTTCAAGCCCCATCACCCGCTCTTACGAACGAGGAAAAAGTAGAAAGGCAAATGGAAAAAGTAGCGCCTCGGGTACACTTTTTCCATTTGCCTTTCTACTTTTTCCTTTCATTATCTGGGAGCCAGCGATCATGACCGACGGAACGCAAATCACGCCCGAAGCCGCTGCCGAATCTTTGCCAGAGACCACAACGACCCTGGAAACGCCCCAGGAAGGCGAAGGCGCGGAGCCGAAGAAAAAGATCAAGCAGACCGTCGAGATCAAGGACGTCGGCCCCTGCAAGAAACACATCAAGGTCAGCGTTGATCGCGCCGACGTCGATGAGAGTATCGAGAAGAAATACAAGGAGCTCGTCGGCGAATCGTGGATTCCCGGCTTCCGCCCGGGTAAGGCGCCGCGCCAGGTGGTCGTCCGCAAGTTCAAGAAAGATGTCAATGACCGGGTCAAGGGCGAACTCCTGCTGGCGAGCCTCGAACAACTGGCGGACGAGTTCGACGTCGCGCCGCTGAGCCCTCCGGACCTCAAGACCGACAACCTCGAAATCCCAGACCAGGGCGATTTCATCTACGAATTCAACGTCGAGGTCCGCCCCCACTTTGACCTGCCCGAATACAAGGGGCTCAAACTCAAGAAACCCGTTCGCAACTTCACCGATGCCGACGTCGACGAGGAACAGACCCGCGTTCTCTCCAACGAAGGCCAACTCGTCCCGAAGGACGGGACTGCCGAGAAGGGCGATTACCTCATCGTCGACATGACGACCTCCTTCGGAAACGATAAGGTCGGCGAGGCCAAGGAAATCACCCTCCGCATCGACGACACGCTCTCCTTCAAAGACGGCGTCGCCGCCAAGTTCGCCGAGCAAATGGTCGGCGTCAAGGCCGGCGAGAAACGCACGGTCGAAGTTTCCATGACCGACGCTGTTGCCGTCGATCGCCTCAAGGGCCAGACGGTGCAGGCCAGTCTCGACGTGAAGGATATCAAGAAACTCCGCCTCCCCGAGATCGACGAAGGCTTCCTCGAACGCCATGAGTGCAAGACGATCGATCAGTTCCGCGAACGGCTCCGTCTCGTCCTCGAATATCGGCTCAAGTACAGCCAGCGACAATCCGCGCGCGAGCAGGTGCTCAGCCTCATCGCATCAGCCGCTACCTGGGAACTGCCTCAGGACCTGCTGCAACGCCAGGCTCGCAAGACCCTGGCGCGGCGCGTGATGGAAATGCGGGAGTCGGGCATGGGCGAAGAGGAAATCCGCGGACGTCAGCGTCTGCTGGAGCGCGACGTGCTCAGCAGCACCGCGCTGGCACTTAAAGAACACTTCGTGTTGCAGAAGATTGCCGAACAGGAGAAGCTCGAACTGGAGCCCCACGAAATCGACCAGGAAATCGAGCGCATCGCCGACCAGTACAACGAGACGCCTCGCCGCATCCGCGCCCAAATGGAGCGCGACGACCTGATGGAAACCCTGGCGGCCCAGCTCATCGAACGCAAAGCGCTCGATTTGATTCTCGAAAGCGCCATTTACGAAGAAATCCCGCTTGGCAAGGAAGACGGCATGGCGACCTCCGAAGCGCAGGCTGTGCCAGGCGAAATGAAAGATCCCACGGCGGCCCCGCCCGTCGAGAAGCCGGCGGAGGAATCCGCCGCCGAGTAGCCGCCGAACCAACCCAGGGAGTAACAACCGACCCCTGGGTTTCCTTGCGAAGTGGGATTATTTTCGAGGCCCATCGTATGGCGGCCGCCCCTGATCCCCCCAATCAACCCACGCCAGTGTCCGAACTCGACCAGGCTGTCGCCGAAGTCGTCAGCGAAGCGCACATCCAGGCTGGCGCTCTCAAACCCGAAGAACGAGCCTACCTCAAGGACCACGCCCTCAAGAAACCGATGGGGGTCCTTCACATCTGGGCCCTCGGCGTCGGCGTCGTCATCACCGGTGAATACTTCGGCTGGAACCCGGGGCTCAAGGAGGCGGGCCCGCTCGGCATGCTCCTTGCCTCTCTTTTCGTCTGCGCCCTTTACATGCTGTGGGTGCTCTCCCTGAGCGAGCTCTCCGTCGCCCTCCCCTTCGCCGGCGGTCCGCTCGCCTACGGCCGACGCGCCGTCGGCCCCTGGCTTGGGTTTCTCATGGGCTGGTCGATGTTTCTCGAATCCCTCTTCGCCACCATCGGCACGGCCATCGCCACCGGCGGCGCCGTCTTCTTTCTCATCAACCTGGTTGTGCCGGAATTCCTCGGCGAGATCAGCATCCGCCTGCACCTCGTCGCCGACACGGCCGCCGCGGCCGACATCGAAAAGACCACGCGTCTGGCCATGACCACGGCGTTCGGGCTTCTCACCGTCACCGGGTTTGCGTTCGTGCAATGGCTGGGCGTCAAGGAACAGGCCCGCCTCATGGAGTGGATGACCTACGGCGCAATTGCCGGGCTCGTCTGGTTCTGGATCGCCGCGATCCCGGGCGTCAAGCTTGAACGCATTTTTACCACGCCCAGCCTTACCCACGGCTGGGAAGGGGTGCTCAAGGCGATCCCCTACGCGATCTGGTGGCTCGTCATGATCGAGACGGTGGCTCTTGCCCCCGAGGAAGCCCATGAACCGCATCGCACGATCCCCCGCGGCCTTGCCCTCGCCCAGATCACGCTCATCATCCTGGTTCTTTTGACCTGGTTCTTCGTCTCCGCCGCCGGCGCCAACCCCACCGTCACGGCGGACGTTCTTTATCCTCTCCAGCACGTCTATCAAGAAGTCTGGCCCGGCCAGCACCATTGGTGGCACCTGCTCCCCTTCGCGCTCATCGCCCTTTGCGGCATGGTCGCCAGCTACAACGGGATGATCTACGCCGTCAGCCGCCAATCCTTCGCCCTGGGCCGCGCCGGCTACTTGCCCCAAGTCCTCGGCCACGTGCATCCGAGACGCCGCACCCCGGACGTGTCGATCTGGGTCTGGAGTCTGGTGATCGCCGGCTTCGTGGTCTGGGGCTATGTGAATGAGCAAGCGGTGTTCGTCGCCGTGTTGACGTGCAACTTGACGGCACTGATTTGGTATATTCTGGCCATCGTCTGTCTGTTCACGCTCCGCATCAGGGAGCCCAACATGGAACGCCCCTACAAGGTGCCGCTCTACCCCATCGTACCTCTGCTTGTCGTAAGCATGAGTATCTTTGCAGCCGCCGTCTACGCCCTGTACGGTTCACCGTCCGAGGAACGCAAGGAACCCGCCTGGTTTTTCGACTACATCGTCCTGTGGCTCACACTTCTGATGTACGCAATTGGCCTCGCCTACTATTTCACGATCGCCCGCCGCCATCTGATTTCCGCTGCCCCCGAAGAATTGGCCGCACGCACGCCGCAGGCCTCCGCATAGAATCACGATCTCAGTGGGCGTCTCGTCCCCCTCCGACTGTTATTGCGAGACATGCGTGAGGGGCAGTCATAATGAGCCTGCACTCACCGTTGAGTGAACTCTCACATCAAGAAATGCATGATAGAAACTGGATCCATTGCGGATATGTGACATCCGCAACGAGCCGATTATTTAGATCACTTTGACCAGTTGTTTGTTGCAATGCATTGTCCTTCGTTGTCCAATAGATATGGCCGATGCAGAATCGAAAACGAGGGATATCGAGATTCCTCGCATTTCTTGCGAACGATTCGCGCGAAGTCGTGCCATGAGATGTGTCTTGTCCAAGCAAGTCACCGGCGCGGGCGTATTTACCAACTTGAGGTATCGTCCCATTGTGGAGGTCCTCGAGTCCCGTGAGATGTTGGCATCGCAGCTAGGAGTGCCGACTGGGCTGGCCTTCACGGAGGACGGTTATCTCTACGTTGCCAGCAAGAGCAATGGGGTGTTTCGGTTTGATGCGGAGGGGGTTCCGGCGCCCAGGATGGGGTATTCGGGGGCTACCTTTATTGCATCCGGAACCCGAGTGTCTCCTATTAATCCGTCGGATATGGTTGTCGATTCGGCGGGACGGCTTTACGTTGCCAGCTCGGCAACAGACAACGTTCTTGTATTCAATGCGATCACAGGGGGATTCATCAAGACGCTGGCGGGGCGACCGTCCGGCGTTCGCTATCCCAAGGGCCTGGCACTTGGCGCCGACGGCAGCCTTTTTGTAGCCAATGCAGGTAGCCATTCAGTTCTGCGCTACAGCGTGGAGACGGGTGCGCTTATAGGATCCTATGCGCCTGAAGGAATCGACCTGGCTTCCTATCAACCGACGCGAATCACCTTCGGTCCGACGGGCGACTTTTACGTCAGTGATTTTGTCGGCAACCGGGTCATCCAGCACGATGGCCTGACCGGAGCGTTCAAGACAGTTTTTATCCAACAAGGGACGGGACTGGAACGGCCGACCGGGCTGACGTTCGGCGCCGACAATTTCCTTTACGTGGGCAGCAGCAGCACCAATCAAATCCTGAAGTACGACACGGCAGGGATATTGCAAGGCACCTTTGTTGCCTCCAACTTGCAATATCCGCCCAAAGGCCCTGCCGACCTGGCATTCGGCCCGAACGGGAATCTGTTCGTCACGTGTGCGCCGATCTCCAAGGTTCGGGAGTTCGATGGCACGACTGGCCTATTCGTTAAGGACTATGTCAGCGCCATCACGCCGACCAACACCTATTTGATGACTCTGGATCGGACGCTGACCCGATGGCTGACACGGGGCACCGACTATCTGAACCCCTATTTCTCGCCCTTGCGCCTGGGCAAACCGCTGAGCCAGATTGATATTACTTACGACTATGACTTCGCTCGCCTTGCTCAGGTTCGAGCTCAGTTGGCCGGTGTTACTCGGCCCGTTGTGCTCAAGGCGATTTTTAACCGTATCGTGGGAGACGCTGTCACGAACACCGAAAAGCACCTGCGCGTGCTGTCGTTCTTGCAGCAGGTTGCGGTACATAACAGTTACTTGCAACCCATGAATCCCGATCGCACCATGGTGACAGATCCGCTGGTGTTACTGGAGTTGGGCGAAATGCGTTGCGGCCATGTCGCGATGGTGGCGGTCGATCTTTTTCGGGCCGCGGGCAATCAAGGACGTCTGGTACAGTTGGGGGGGCACGTCATCGCCGGGGTGTTTTACGATGGCCGCTGGCACTACCTGGATGCCAATGCGTACCGTGGAGGCCAGGCGGTGCGACTTGTAGATGGGAGGATTCCATCCGTCATCGAGTTGAGCCGGCAACCTCAGTTGCTGGACGCGGTTTACGGGGGCAAGCCACTGCTCGGCGTGCCGCTGTCAGGTCGGGAGAGATACTGGTCTTATTTCTATTTCAGCCGTACCGCATATACGATCGCCCCGGGTTACTATTACAAGACCACGACCCTCGCTCAAGACGCTGCATCTTCAGCCTATGGCTGGAATCAACTCCTCTGGGTCGCTGACACGCAGCGGACTTTGTATTCCAGCATGCGCCAATTTGCTCCCACTGTTCCGCGTCTTGACACGATTGCCATTTCCGACAACGGCGACGGCACCAGGCAGGTCACACTTACCTGGCTCGGCTCGATGCCCGTGGCAACCGATCCCGCCAATTTGAATGCGAATGTGCGCGAATACCAGATCTTCCTCGGCAACGCCTCCCGAGGCTGGAATTACACCGGTAATAGCATGAACCTACCGGCAACGTATCGAAGCAGCAGCGAGCTCTGGCGTTCGGAGAACTACGCGGCTTTTTTTCAAATGCCGCCGGCAGCTCAGGTCCTCTCGGTCACCACCACTCAGGCGACGATCACGCTCGCCAATGACCGGGATTACTACATTTCGGTGATGGCGGTGGACTGGTATGGCAGCAGTATTGGCAGGCAGCGATTTGATCTCTCGGAAGAGATCGTGGTCCGAGCAATTTCGCCGGCCGCAGGTTGAAAGTGATCGGCAACGGTTCAGTTTCCGCGAATCGTTACCAACGGCCCTGGTATCCGCTCTCCTGTGTCGGCCAGCGTCAGAAAGTTTCTCAAGTAGATCAGCGACCGCTTGGACCTCGCGTCACGCCAGTCGATCCAAAACCAATGGCCCTGGTATTGAACCGCGGCGAAGCTGTCACACGGCTTTTTGCAGCCGCTATACACTCGGATTGGCGCGTCAGGATCCTCGCCCGCGCCAAGCAGAGTCTTCGCACGCTCGCTTGCTAAATGGCTGGCCGGCACCTCGACATACTCGGCAAGGTAGGCGATCACGCGGAGCACGGACCGAGTGCGGATGGCGATTTCGCCTTTTTCTTCTTCCTTCGCCTTCTCCTCAACCTTTCCTTTCGCTTTCTCGTCCGCCTTGCCTTTGGGCAGCGTTCCGAAATTCACTTTGAGTTCAAGCTTCACTTCCGCTTCGTGGTTCTCGTCGTCGTTCTTCTTTCCCTTCCCTTGGCGTTTGGGGAGCGATCCGAAGACCACCTTGAACTCGAGTTTTTCCTTATCAAGTCCCAGTTCGTTTCGAATGATGGCAACCGATTTCTTATCCTTGACGAGAGCATCGGGCTGAAACGTCATGAATGCAATGGGAGCGACGGGCGCCTTTTTCTTGTCGGCCTCGCGGTCGGGCAAGGGCTGAAAGCGGAAACTAAGATCCCCCTCGAAATGGGCGGCCTTGATCGCGTCCAGCACGCGGGTAAACTCCACTTCTTCCGGAAACACTCTGCCGTCGCGGAGGTGACGGTTGCGGATGCCATTGATTGATTCGACAGCCAAGTCCATGACGGCGTCGGCGGAGGTGCCCCCCTCGATGAGCGACAAGATCATGGCGGGCGCAATCGGAGTAATCAGATTGCGGTTGAACTCCGACCCGGCTTGCGGCGAGTAGGTGACCGTGGGCCGATCGCTCAGCGATCGGCTCCCGCTCAATCCGAGAGAGAGTATGTTGGCGATGAAGTTGTGCGGGCGCAGGTCGGCCCCGAAGTTCCCGGTGGTGGTCCGATTCAGTTCATAGCCGCTAACAACGGAGGAGACATCGACGAATTCCGCCATGTCGCCATAGCGGAGACGCACGATGTTGAGGAGCGTCTGCTCCTTCCAGGACGTGGCGATGGCGTCGTTGTACGCGATGCGATCCTGCGGGATCATCGCCGGGCCAAGATGCCTGCAGCCCGCCACCACAAAAACGGCGGCCAGGACCAGGAAATTCGCCCGTTTCATCGGCAGCCCCTTTGGTAATTTCGGAATGCACACACGCCCAGCCGGGGCCCGGCGCACCCCTGAATATTGGGTATTATCGGCCTTATCGGCGTAAGCCTTGAGTTCGTCGCATCCGGAGCAAATTGCCGAGACAGCGTATTCTTCCAGCAAAAATCGTGAAACGGGGCAGCCATGAATCTGCGCACGCAGCAGGACGCGAAGCCGAAAGTGGTGGAATTTCAGACGAGAGCGGTCAAACGTTCAGGCGAGATGAAACAAAAAACGCGGAGAGGGCGGGATTCGAACCCGCGGTAGGGTGTGACCCCTACAACGGCTTAGCAAGCCGCCGCGATCGGCCACTCTGCCACCTCTCCGGTGCTCGCCTGGATGGGCCGAGCTATCTCCAACTTACTTAATCCTGTAGGAACGGGCAAGACCGCGGGCAGGCTTTTCAAGCGCGCCAGTATCTTGACATCGTGTCTCGTCTCGGCGAAGATACTCTCATCGATCCTGCCGGCGGTAGCCTCCAAGCCAAGCCCTTATTTCAAGGAATCCCATGCAATTCTGGCGCTGTTTCTGCGTGACGATTATCGTCGGCTTGTCGCAAACGTCCGGGACTCGCATTCTGGCACAAGATACCGTCGATTTTCAACGTGACATTCGGCCCATTCTCTCGAACCACTGCTTCAAGTGTCATGGCCCCGCACTCCAAAAAAGCGGCGTGCGGCTCGACTCGCACGAGGCTGCCCTCAAACGTAAAGCCGTAGTCCCCGGCAAGGCCGACGCGAGCAAGCTGATCGAACGCATCCTCGCCGATGACGCTGAACGCATGCCGCCGAAGGAAGCCGGTGATCGGCTTAAACCGGCGCAAGTCGAATTGCTGAAGAAATGGATCGCTCAGGGCGCCGAGTACACGCCGCACTGGGCGTTCATCAAGCCGAAGAATCTGCCGCTGCCGAAAGTGAAGACCTCGCAATGGGTGCGCAATCCCATCGACGCGTTCGTCCTTGCTCGACTCGAAAAAGAGGGGATCCCGGCATCCGCGGAGGCGGACCGTGCCACGCTGATTCGCAGGCTCTCGCTCGATCTCACGGGCATTCTGCCGACCCCCCGGGAAGTCGATGACTTCATCGGCGACAAGAATCCTGACGCCTATGAGAAGGTCGTCGATCGCCTGCTTGCGTCGCCGCACTACGGCGAACGGCAAGCCAGGCACTGGCTCGACCTGGCACGCTATGCCGACTCCAACGGATACACCATCGACGGGAAACGTTCGATCTGGCCGTGGCGCGACTGGGTCATCAACGCGTTGAACAAGGACATCCCGTTCGACCAGTTCACCATCGAACAACTCGCCGGCGATATGCTGCCCAACGCATCGCGCGACCAGATCGTGGCGACGGGCTTTCATCGCAACACGTCGTTCAACGAAGAAGGCGGCACGAACCCCGAGCAATTCCGCGTCGAGCGCACCGTCGATCGCACCAATACCACCGGCAGCGTCTGGCTCGGTCTCACTGTCGGCTGCGCCCAGTGCCATACGCACAAATATGATCCGATCAGCCACAAGGAGTATTACCAGCTCTACGCGTTTCTCAACTCCATGGACGAACCCAAGGTATCCATGCCGACGCCCGAGCAGGACAAACGCATGAAGGAATTGCAGGCGGAGTTGGCCCATGCGAAGAAGGAATCGACCCCCAAGAAAATCAGCCCTGGCGACGTCGAGAAACTGCTCGCCGACCTGGAGAAGGAAACCAACGGCGGCTGGCGCGTCATCTATCCCAAGACCGTCATGGCGGACAAGGCCAAGCTCGATGTGCTCGAAGATCGCTCCGTGCTCGCAAGCCAGAAGGGGAGCGACTTCGAATCCTACGTCGTCCACGGCGTCGCTCCGGAGACCGGTACCATCACCGCGGTTCGCCTGGAGGCATTGACCCACGAAAGTCTGCCAATGAGCGGACCAGGCCGATCCGCCGGCGGTAACTTTGTCCTCAGCCAGTTCACCTTCGAGACCGACGGGGTACCGCACAAATTCAAGAAAGCGATCGCCGACCATTCGCAAGGCGACTTTCCGGTTAACGATGTCGTCAAGAACGATCTCGCCAAGGGTTGGGGCATCTCCGGAGCAATCGGCCGCGACCACCAGGCGCTCTTTTATCTCGACAAGCCGCACCCCGTGCGCGAGGGCCAGGCGTTCGTTTTCACCTTGCGCCACAACAAGAAGCACGCCGGCTACGCGCTGGGGCGTTTCCGCATCGCCGTCACGTTCGCGTCCGATCGGTTTCTCTCGCTGCCGCTGGAAGCTCAGAACGTCGTGCTCATCGAGCCGAAGAAACGCAGCGCCAAGGAGATGGACGCCGCGAGGCAGGCCTTGCTCAAGGCGCCGCCCCCCTCGGACCGCGTGGTCCAGATACAAAAGGCGATGAAGACGCTCGACGCCCAGATCGAATCGACGCTGGTCTTGCGCGAAGCGAAAGCGCCGCGCGTCACCAAGATTCAAATGCGCGGCGACTTTCTCGTCCTGGGTGATGTTGTCCAGCCCGATGTCTTTGCAATCCTCAATCCGGTAGAAGTGAAAGGGCGAATGCCCAATCGCCTCGATTTCGCCAGGTGGCTTGTCTCGACAGATAACCCACTCACCGCCCGCGTATTCATGAATCGCATGTGGCAGCAGTATTTCGGCAAAGGTATCGTCGAGACCGAGAACGATTTCGGCATTCAAGGCTCGCTGCCGACGCATCCGGAGCTTTTGGATTGGTTGGCGCTCGAATTCATGGCGCCAACCGGCCCCGAGCGCAAGCTCGGAGGATCGGCGACCCCCACGCTGGCGCGTGGGGCTGGTAGTTGGAGCATGAAACGCATGCACAAACTCATCGTCATGAGCGCCACCTACCGCCAGGCATCCAAAGCCCGCCCCGACCTGCGCGAGAAGGACCCGCAAAACAAACTGCTCGCCCGCCAGCATCGCCTGCGGCTCGATGCCGAGATCATCCGCGATGCGGCTTTGTCGGCCAGCGGCCTGTTGACGCCCAAGATCGGCGGCCCTGGCGTTTATCCGCCACAAGCGCCGGAGATCTTCGCCTTCACCCAGAACAACCACCCCTGGCCCGAAAGCAAGGGCCCCGACCGCTACCGCCGCGGCATGTACACCTTCATCTGGCGGCAAAGCCAGCATCCGCTCTTGACGACGTTCGACGCTCCAGACGCTCAAGTCGCCTGCACCAAGCGCAACCGCTCCAACACGCCGCTCCAGGCGCTGCACCTGGCGAACGATCCGGTCTTCGTCGAGATCGCCAAGGGCCTGGGCGACCGCATCCAGAAGGAAGGCCCCGCCGACGATGCCGGCAAGCTGGCGTACGCATTCAAGCTCTGCTATTGCCGGGCGCCGAGCAAGCTGGAGCAGGACCGCTTGCTGGCGTATCTGGTACAGCAGCAACAAGCCAAGGCGCCGCACGCCTGGGCACGCGTCGGCCGTGTGCTGTTGAATCTGGATGAGTTCGTGACGCGGGAGTAGCTGCCGCATGCCTTATTTCGACTTCTTCTGGACCGATGACATCATCGCCCATATTGCGGAGCACGATATCACGGCGAAGGATTTCGAGCGGGTCGTGATGAACCCGGTCGATAACGACGAAAGCGAATCCTCCGGGCGCGATGCGGCGTTCGGGTATACTCAAGATGGACGTTTTATCATCGCGGTTTACGAATATTTGGATGAAATGACCATTCTCCCGGTGACGGCTTACGAGGTGCCAGAACCTCGTTAATGGTGCTCCATGGAAAAGATCAAAATCAGGAATCGGATTCACGGCACGCTGACGCCCGCGCAAAAACGGCGTGTCGAAAAAGCGCAGCAGCAAATCGCGGAGGAGTTGCCGGACCTCATTCGCCGCAATCAAATGCGCTACGATGCAAGGAAGGAAAAGACTTTCAGCGGCGTGCTTCGGCGTGCGGCCCACAGGTTGCCGCTTTCGCCGATGAAGATCGCTGAGCAAGCAGAGATTGCCTGGGCTGATTTTTCCGACTTCCTCACCGGCGAGAAACCGCTGCTTTCGGACGCCATCGACCGATTGGTCAAGGTTCTGAAGCTGAAACTGCCGAGTGAAAAGCCGAAGCCGCGCCGAGCGAAGGCTGGTTGACCGGCGAGCCGAGTCGCGTGAGCGGGCGGGGTTTGGTGTGGTGGCGAGATGCTGGGATTGCTTGCACAAAACCCGCGAAGGGGACCGGAAGTTCCTTGTTGGGCAAGGTGTCACAATGGCCTTCATCACAAGCCGCAACTTTGCGCTTCCACCCAGCGGCAAAGACCTCGCAGCGGGAGCATGGCATAACATGTGGGGAAAGAAACAATGGCCTTATCGCGAACTGCAGGTAGGCATGACGCTCTACTGGTACGAGTCGCCGACGGGGTGCATAGTTTGGCGAAGCCGAATCGATGGCATTAACAGATTCGTCTACGAATCGAAGGACGAAGTCAAAAAGACTCTCAACTTGAGTCCCAAACAAACGGCTGAATCGTATTTTGTTGACGCCCCACCAGCCGGCTACTGCCTGACTTACAAGGTGCAGGCACTTCAGCGCTTAAACCTACGTAAGCCGGCTGACCTCAAGTTTCCGCAACTTGGGTGGCTTCGAATAACGGAGGAATTGGAACAGAAGTGGCCCGGGCTCTCCGAGGCTACGACTACAGGTTTCGTTCTCCCCGAAGAAATAACAGCGCCCTCGCGACTTACCGAGGGAGCCGTTTGCCGAATTACGGTAAACGCATATGAGCGCAACAACGAGGCCCGTGACAAATGTATCGAGCAGCACGGGTCCGCATGCTGTATATGCGGCGTCAAATTCGGAGTGATGTACGGCGAGGTCGCCGAAGGGTACATTCACGTGCACCACGTGACACCGCTTTCAGAAATCGGTAAGGAATACGAAGTCGATCCGGCCGCCGATCTTCGCCCGGTTTGTCCGAATTGCCACGCAGTCATCCATTTGCACGGCAGGTGCCGCACGATTGAAGAAGTTAGGAACCTTCTGGACCGTGCCACTTCGAGGAAAGAAGACTAATTTCGCAAGCTACAAGTGAGAACAACCGGAGCCCTTGTCCTGCTTCACTGCGGGCTTGGAGTTTGAAATGAACAACAAAATCAATCAACGCTACTACCCCGAAACCCGCCGCGCCTTCCTGCGCACCAGCACCATGGGTCTCGGCTCGATGGCGCTGGCGTCGCTGTTGAAAGGCGATTCCTTCGCTAACGCTTCAGGCCCGGACGGAGATGCGAATCCGCTGCGGGCGCGGGCTGGCCACTTTCCCGCGAAGGCGAAAGCGGTCATCTTTCTGTTCATGGCGGGGGGGCCGAGCCACCTTGAACTGTTCGATCCGAAGCCGACGTTGCAGCGGCTCGATGGGCAGGTGGTGCCCGAATCGTTCACGCGTGGGCGGCGCTTCGCGTTCATTCGGCCCGATGCCAAGCTGCTCGGCACGCGACGGCGTTTTTTGAAGGCTGGGCAGAGTGGGGCCGATCTCAGCGAGTTGTTGCCGTTCCATCGCGACATCGCCGACGACATCTGTATCCTCAAGGGAATGAAGACCGACGTCTTCAATCACGGGCCGGCCAAGGTGTTCTTGAACACCGGCTCGCCGCAGTTCGGTCGGCCGTCGATGGGATCGTGGATCACTTATGGCCTCGGCAGCGAGTCGAACAGCCTGCCGGCGTTCTGCGTGTTACAGTCGGGGCCCCGGGGCCCTCGCGGCGGGGCGGCGATCTGGTCCAGCGGCTTTTTGCCGACGCTCTACGCGGGGACGCCGTTCTTGCGCGGGCCGCAGCCGATCCTTGATCTGCAAACGCCCGCCGGTGTCAATCCACAACAGCAGGCGCAGTTCATCGATGCCCTGCGCGATCTCAACCGCCTGCGGCTCGGCGAAACGGGCGATCCGGAGATCGAAACGCGCATCAACGCTTACGAAACAGCATTCCGCATGCAAACTGCGGCACCCGAAGTCATGGACCTGCGCGGCGAAACCGCCGAGACCTTGAGGCTCTATGGCGTCGAGGCCGGCCGGCCGTCGTTTGGCGCCAACTGCCTTTTAGCGCGGCGGCTCGTCGAGCGCGGCGTGCGTTACATCCAACTCGTCCACACCGACTGGGACCATCACGGCGGTCCGCTGAATCTGGAAACGTCGATCGACGGCATCGCCCGCGAAGTCGATCAGCCGAGCGCCGCCCTCATCAAGGACCTCAAACGCCGCGGCATGCTCGACGACACGCTGGTCGTCTGGGGCGGCGAGTTTGGCCGCACGCCGATGGGCGAGCCGCGGGAATCGCTGGGCCGCGACCATCACATCGACGCCTACACAATGTGGCTCGCAGGCGGCGGCATCAAACGCGGCTACACCTACGGACAATCGGACGAGATCGGCTACGAGGTCGTCGAAGGGCGCGTTCACGTCCACGATCTCCAGGCCACCATCCTGCACCAGATGGGCCTCGAGCACACTCGCCTCACCTACCGCTTCCAGGGCCGCGACTTCCGCCTGACAGACGTACATGGCAATGTGGTGAGGGAGATCCTTGCTTGATAGGATAGCATCGTAAAGTATCGCGAGGCGAGCCCTGTGCGGGGCCGAGATGAGCATCTGACTCCACTCGGCCTCACACGGGGCTCGATTCGCCAATGGGCGGCTCCTTGACGCGGAGAATAGTATGATTCGTTTGAAAAATGCATTCAGCCGGCGAACGGCTGTCCTAGGCGGCTTCTTGGCCGCTTTGACTTTACCCGTGGCCGAATGCGCCGCGCAGGCCAAGCCAGTGCAACTTGGCATGGCCAAAACGTTTCTCGAAGGTCAACCCAAGAGCTTTGTCGAGATCGCTACCGACGACTTCAAGGACGTCATGAAAAAGACGACCGGCCTGGCTGGCGACCTCAACGCCAGGCTTGGCCCCCTGGATGTGGCTGAGAAACTCAACGCCAAAGAATTCGACTTCGGCATCCTGCATGCCCATGAATTCGCCTGGGTTCAGAAGAAATACCCAGACATCCGCCCGCTCTTGATCGCGGCCAACAAGAACCATGCCGACCACGCTCACCTCATCGTCCACAAGAACAACGGCGACAAGTCCATCGCCGACCTGCGCGGCAAGAAGCTCGACTTGCCGCTCGGCACCAACGAGATTTGCCGTATGTTTCTACGAAAGCACTGCCAGGACAAAAAGGGCCTTGAGGCATTCTTCGGCGCGATCGTGAAAGCGCCGGCGCAAGTCGATGCGCTGGATGGCGTCGCACGCGGCCTGACCCACGCGACCGTGGTCAACACGAGTTGGCTGGCTTTTTACAAGGACGTGAAGGGAGCGGTGTTCGAGAAGAACCTCATGGTCTTGCAGCAATCCGAGGCCTTTCCCGCAGCCGTCATCCTGTTCAAGCAGGGAGGCGTGAACGAAGCGACGTTGAAGCAATTCCGCACGGGCCTGCTCAAATCCCATACCCTGGTCGAAGGCCGAGACATGATGAAGTCCTGGAACATCGAAGCATTCGAGGCGCCGCCCAAGGATTACGACAAACGCCTGGCCGAAGTGCTCAAGGCGTACCCGATGCCGTGATTTGTGGGGCGTGCTCGTTTAGCGTTCGCGGGTTGTCTGGCGAACGCTAAACGAGGAAGCCGACTCGTTACAACGACAGCGTTTCTGGGATTTCTACTTCATCCCGCTTCTCAACCTCCAAGGCGACAGCGCCGCGTACGGTCAAGACGGGGCACGGCGCCTTCCGCAGCACTTCCTCTGCCACGCTTCCCATCATGAGCCGGGTGAACCCTGTACGGCCATGGGTACCCAGGATGACCAGGTCGGCAGCAACTTCCGCGGCGGTCTCGGTGATCACTTCCGCGGGATCGCCTTCGAGCAGACGATGCTCGATCGTCACTCTTTGCGAGGGCGCCTTGATGGCCTGCAGCTTGGCCATGGCTTCACCTTTGTCTTCCTCGGGTCCGACATACGCAGCATATTCGCTGAACGCGGCCCGCGCTGGCTCAACGACATGCATGACAATCATGCGTGCCTTGTAATCTCGCGCCAAGGCGGAGGCGACCTCAAAGGCCACCCGTGACGCCGGCGAAAAATCGGTTGCGAACACGATGGTTTTGAATGGCAACATGATCAAGCCCTCCAAATGAGTTCTCTGAAAGCCCGCTTCGCTCAGTTCGAGGAAGTGCCCGTAGAGAAAGTGGTGACTCCAAACTTACTCGCAAAGATGGTGCCGATTCTGGTGTTCGCGGCCGGCAGTTTCGACTCCGCGAAGTTTGCTCGAAAGGCGTCGAAAAGTAAGCGAACCTGCGCCGCCAGCATGGGCTAAATGCGCCTGGAGATGTGCGATTCGGCTCAATCGGACTGTGAACATATGTCTCGTGGCAAGGCACACAGGATCCACGGGTTATGCTCGCGGTAGGAGAACTACGACCGCTCCAGTGTGTACCGAATACAACGGCAAAAGCCTGCCTGGCGTATTCTTATCGACGAACCGCTCCCATGAGCCCGCAGTCGGACGCCCGATACAAGAGTGTGCCGGACTTCATGGCGGAAGGCGGCAAACCACCTCGATGCTCAGCGGAGAAAAGGATTTTTCCATGCAAACTCCTCGAACCTTGCGCTCCATTGCGTTGGCACTCCTCCTCCTACCTGAAGCCCTCCAGGCGCAATCGCTGGAGTTACCCCCGGCAAAGCAGAATGGCCCATCCAATCATGCGGTCCAACTCCCGGCGCAAAACTTTGAGGACACCGTTAAGGCCCCGAACACGACGAAGGAGCGCTTCGGCCACTTCACCGTCGCCGGCGGCATCTACCTCCTCCAACCCGTCTTCGACACGAACTCGGCCTTCATCGTGAACGCCGGCGCGGGCAACCTTCAGCGCCACGTTAGCTTCAGCCACAACTTGGAATTCTCGCCGAACGTTTGGCTCGGCTACGTCAGCGAACGCGGATGGGGCGTGCGCGGCCGCTGGTTTCAATTCGATCACGATTCGACGTCCGTATACGCCGCGGGGCCTGGCGAGACCATCACAGGCATCTCCGCGCTGACGTTGGGACGAATACCAGTCGCGGGGACTGTCGCAACCTCCAGCAATCTGGCCGTCAACGTCGCCGACTTTCAGGTGACCTGCTCCTTCGAGAGTTCACGCTGGACGCACCTGCTAGGCTTTGGCGCACGCTACAGCCACATGAGCCAGGACTATCGGACAACCTTAAGCAACATCGGCACACGCATCGACTTGACGTCGGGCCACAATTTCAACGGCGTGGGCCCGTCATTTTCGCTGGAATCCAAATGCAAAATCAAGGAGTCCGGCTTTGCAATCTACGGCCAGGCGCATGGCGCAATCCTGTTTGGCACCGGCAAGGAGATGTATACCGCCGTCAATAACGGCACGCCGCAACAACTCGCGCGTGAAGAATCGCGTGTATTGCCGGTCGGCGAACTGGAAGTCGGTGCAGAATATCAGCGAAATGTCGGCCGTGCGAAAGCGTTCCTGCAAGCAGGCTTCGTCGGACAGGTCTGGTGGGGCGGAGGCAACGCCAGCAACCTCGACGCCGTCGGCTTTGGCTCCGCGTCACACAGCAACTTCGGCTTCGTCGGTCTCGCCCTTCGCGCCGGCGTACGCTATTGAACCCCAACGCCCGCAGGCCAAAGAATGCGGGATTTCGACCTACTTCGTTCGGCTCAACGGCTTCACCTGTCCTTTGGCTCGGTCATCGACGACCGTCGTGCTTTCCTGCTCGATCACGGGCCGGCCGATATCGAGTTGGTCCGCCGTTACCTCAACATGAAGCCGCGTGACACCTCCCAGTAGCGCCTCGACGAAGATTTCGTACCGGGCCTGCGTGCCCACGTCGATCTTGGGAAGCGACTTGAACTCGATCCATTCCCCTCCCTTGACAGGCTCTCGTTTTTCGAAGAGCGGCGGGGTAGCCCGTTCCAGCTTCATTGCTTCCGGAATGAAAACCCGCAAGCGCACGTTGGTCACCGGCTCACTCCCCTGACTGCGAATGACGACCGGGTAACTCGTTTTGTCGCCGACAAACACGGGATCAACGCTGTCGTACATCTCCATCGTCATGCCCGACACGCCGGCGAACTTGGTGCAGAACTCCGCATCCTTCTTGACGCCGTGATCGGCTTCCGCCTCGACCTTGAAGCAGTGCTCGCCTTTTTCGACGGTCTTCAGCGTCAATTCCATGACACGACTCGCGCCCGGCTCCAGTGTCCCCAGGCTCCAGGCAATGGTCGGTTCATTCTCCACCGTCACCGCAGGTTCGCTGGCACGAACAAGTTTCAGCGTCTTGGGCAGGCGCGCAGCAACCAGGGTGCGTGTCGCTTTCGTCTTCCCAGTATTCGTCACGGTGATCTCGTACTTGGCTGGCAAGTTCGTGTACTGATCCTTGGGGCCACGCACCACGAGATCCAGTATCGGCATATCAGCCGCGTCGGGCACGGTCGAGATGATCGGCGGCCGCGACCCAGTCTGGCGGGTCACTACGCATTGGCCATGCTCGAATTGTACGCGTGCACAATTCTTGACATCGTCTTTGTTTGTTGGTTGGAGCACGAGGATGATTTCGCGCACGGCGCCGCCGCCCACCGTTCCCAGGTTCCATTGCAACTCCGGTCCCTGCTTGGCCGGCTCCGGGTCCGCTTTCACAAACTTTGCATTGGCCGGCAACGCATTCTTGACAACCACATGATGGGCTTCTGCGGTCGAGCAATTCTCCACACAGATGCGATACTCGATCGCCTGCCCGGGCTCCCCGCAGGCTGCCACGCGCACCTTGATCTTCACGACTGGCGGCGGCGGGTACTTCGGCAGGCAATCGTCCGTCGGGTTGAGCCGACCCTCCAACAGGATCGGCGAGGCCGAGAACGGCAAGGCCATCATCGCAAAAAAAATGCCGCTGAAGACGACGCGCAGGATGGGACTAGCTGTATTCATGGTGGTCAGAACAGAAACGCAAGTCTTGGCACGTGCCGCTCACGCGGCAAGGGCAAGCTTCGGAGGAGGACATGCGCTGGGACCCGCCGCCTGCGAAACACCGGCCGACGGGGTGTTGCCACCATTATCAGTCCGAATAACCGGCTTGTCTTGCCCAATCCGAAAAAACCTCGGCCAGCCAGATTTGGCTGATCGGCACAATCCCTACGATCGTTCCGACCGCGCCGCCGACCGCCCTTGCAACGGTGAAACAGTATGCCTATAATCTCAAAACATCGGGGCGTGGCGCAGTTTGGCTAGCGCGCCTGAATGGGGTTCAGGAGGTCGCTGGTTCGAATCCAGTCGCCCCGACATGCGAGAGCCGTTGACAGCAGTTGTCAGCGGCTCTTTTCTTTTGTCAGCGTCGGAAGTTACGGCAATTCCCCCGCGCTCACTGGTGCTCGCTCGCTTCCCCGCCATTTTGCCCACGACGTAACGCTTATCACTGTTGCCCTTGCCGACTCGGCAATTTCCCTTGGTATAGTTTCTAGCTGCTGCGTAACGTCGAGCTACGTGCGCTAACTCGCTCGCCTGCTCTGGGAATCTCCGTGCGTGCCAGAATGAGTTCCTGAACGCAGCGTCCGATAGTCTGCTGCAATCGTTCGACCAATTTCTACTGGATCGTGCCAGCGCTCCACAAAGGACCGGCTCTGTCGCCCTATCCGCGGCAATTCGGAGCGCCGCACCGTCAGCCATTCCCTTAAGACACTCGCGATCGAACGCGTGTCAGCCAGCAAAATTGGAATATCGTTGTTCATTCCCGGCGGCAAAAAACGAAGATCGCTTTGCCGAATATGAGCGACCACCGGAACTCCGAGTGCCATGCACTCCACCGCCAGTCCGCCATACCAGCCCAAAATGAGTTGATCGACTACCAAATCTGCCTCGCGGAATTGCTGCATCGCCTCTGCGTGCGAGAGTCCCTCGACCAAGCGAAAATCGAACGGCACCCCCTCCCGGCGAAGTTGCTCCACAGCAGCCAGCACGTGGCGGGTCCCCTTGATGCCTCGATGCGTCGGCGCATGCAAAACCAACGGCCTCTCGCGATGCGGAACGGAACGCGGCTGCCAATTCTCCAGGTCTACATGGCAATACGGAAGAAACTGCGTTTTCTCAGGTAGGACACGAAACAGATCCGGATTCATCGCATAAATTCGATCAGCATAGCGGGCAAATTTTTCTATGCGCCAGCGCTTATGAACATCACTCGCCGGCGTGTAATAACCAGACTCTAGTTCCGCCTGAAGATCAACTTCGCCATACTCTTGCAAGCGATCTCCTTGGCGGGCGTCGTCGCCTTGAAACGTCACGACGATCGTCTTTCCCGCACATTTGAGCATAGGAAGATCGGCCAATTCCCACCATCGCGCTATCCGCTGACTCATCCGCTCGCGCCACCCACCATGCGACTCGACCGACGCTGAGAAGCCATCGGGCATCAAGCTGCGGCCAAAATTGAAGTGAATAACATCGTATCGTGTCAGCGCCCGCATCAGCATCAGTAGTCGGCGACGCTCCTTGAGAAAACGGCCGCTACCAGGAGGACAAATCACTTCGTCACACAGATACCGGAATTGGTTCGCTTGCCACACTACTGACCAGCTTTCCAAGCCAAGTGTGCGCTCAACGCGGGCCAGGTGCTGCATTTGACCGCCGACCATGTCCGGGCAATGCAAGACGCGCAACGGTCGCGAGATCGTGGAATACCTCATCACGCACTTTCCGCTCTAAGACATGAAGTTCCGCAGCCACCACTCGAAGCTCAACAGCGACCAGATCACCAGACGCCGATTCGATGTCCCACTACAGTGCTGCTCAAGCGTATTTTCGACATACTCTGGGCTGAGAAATTCTCGAATTCTCGCCTTCGGATCCTTGAGCAACTTGTTGATATAATCAATGCTCTCACCTCGAAACCAACTCGCGTCCGGAGCGCTGAAGCCTTGCTTGGTTCGATCGATAATCTCCGGCGGAATAATGCGGTTCATGGCCTTGCGCAATACCGCCTTGCCGGCATTCATCTCGATTTCCGCCTTCTGCCGCTTGATAATGTCATTCTCATCGGTTCGCTGCAATGGCTCAAAGTCCTTGAGCTTCAATCGAGCCGGAACCTGAAGTGCGTATTCCACCAGATCGTCGTCAAGAAAAGGCACGCGCGTTTCAAGTGAATGCGCCATGCTAATCTTGTCTTCGACCACAAACAACCCATGAAGAAAGGTTTTGAGCTCAAAGTACAAGCATCCGTTAACGAAGTCCTCATTGCCGGACATCGATTGCTGAAACCCTTTGAATACATCTCGAAAGACATCAAAGGTGCCATGCTCTCCAATTGCATGCCTGGTCTGCGCGTTGAAGAATTGATGCTTCTCCCGATCCGGAATCAGCCGCTGCCAAAACCTGTAATACCGCGTCAGGAAATCACCCGTCCCCTGGCTATTCAAGACATGGTTGTAACGCCAGGGGTAGCCCCCGAAAAGCTCATCGCCCCCGGCTCCGGAAAGAACTACTTTGACAAACTTACTTGCCAATCGGGCTACATAGTAATTCGGATAGCATTGACCAACTCGCAAATCCTCCAGATGCCAGATGAGCTTGGGAAGCACGTACTCCATGTCCCCCGCGTGCATGACGACTTCATAATGCTCCGTTTTTAACCGATTGGCCATGATTTCAGCCGCCCGACGCTCATCAAAGCCCACTTCGAGACCGGACGCGGACGAAAGGTCGAACCCGCCCGTGAATGTCGTCAAACGCTCCACATGCCGGGCGGCTACTGACGCAATCGAGCCAGAGTCCATGCCGCCGCTCAGGTAGGAACCCACAGGGACGTCACTAATCAGCTGTCTGGTGACGGCCTGAACAAATAGATTGTGAACCTTCTCGACGCACTCATCCTCCGGCATCGCACTGGGCCGATCTGGAAATGAGTAGTCCCAATAAACGCTCGGGACCGGCTGGACCCAATTATTCCAATCGAGTTGTAGTGTACTCGCTGGCGGCAAGAGCCTCACGCCGTCAAACAATGTCAGGTCGGAGAGAATATTCTGAAAGGTAAAGTACTCGTTCAGGGCGGGATAACTTACCTTTCGAGCAACCGCGGGATGCTTCAAAATCGCCTTGATTTCCGACCCAAATACAAGCACGTTGTTGCCGAAATACCAATAAACCGGCTTCACGCCATAGCGATCGCGTGCAAGGAAGAGTCGCTGGCGCGTTCGATCCCATATTGCAAACGCAAACATGCCATTGAAGCGACGCACGCACGCCTGTCCCCATTCCTCGTAGGCGTGAACTATGACTTCCGTGTCAGTTTGCGAGTGAAATTGATGCCCGTGCGCTTCAAGTTCGATACGTAGCTTTTGAAAATTATAAATTTCTCCATTAAAAATGACAACTACATCGCCCGTTTCATTTGCCATCGGCTGATGGCCAAGGGGAGAAAGATCAATAATCGATAGCCTTCGGTGCCCAAAACCAACGGGGCCGTCCGTGTAATGTCCTTCGCTGTCGGGGCCGCGGTGGGCAATGCTGTCTGTCATCCGCTTGAGTAGGTTGGCCGATACGGGCTCGGGATGGCGATTCAAGACTCCAATGATACCGCACATGTGTGCCTCCTAACCAGTTCACGGCGCGTCAGCCCGCCATTCGAGTGATTGATTCAATTCCCAGCCAAGACCGAATGCCATCCTCAAGGCTGATGCTGGGCGCCCAGCGAAGTGCTCGGCGAAGCGCCCCGATCTCGCCAACCACCACAGGCGCCTGGACGCCTGGCTGGGTCTCGAAGCGAGGCGCCACGCCGACTACTTTTCCAATGGTCTCGCCGACACCGCGAAGCGTCCACTCGACGGCCCCGCCGAGATTCAGTACGGAACTTCCGTTGAGTCCCGAACAGCGCCAGAATGCCTCTGCGACATCGGTGGCGGCAATTGGATTAATGCGCATGCCATCTGAACCATGCAAGCTGATCGGCTGTCCCGTCTGAACGCGCTTGACCAGCTGTGGAAATAGCATGTCGGGGCTGATGCCGCTGCCGTAAGGCATGAAGATTCGAAGCTGAGTAATGTCTACATGTTTCGTGAACGGTCCCAGTAAAACTTCCGCAGCCAGTTTAGAAGCTGCATAAAAGGTACGCGAGCCATTGGCGTCAATTACATCGACCTCGCGCATAGCTTTTGGCGACGCACTATAGACGGAACCTGTGGACGCAACAAGCAACTTCTTCGCTCCACTGTTACGAGCATACTGCGTCGTCTGGTGTAGCGCGCCGAGGTTGATGCGAAACACGTCATCCGCGCCTTCAGGAAACTGCCGCCAGTTTCTGGCTTGAGCGAGAAAGATGACGACATCACATTTGGTGGGCCACCGCGCGGTTATCGCCGACGATGCCAGGTCCGTTGCCAACCACTGAACGCCTTCCACCAGAGGCGGCTCTTTATTGATGGAGTGGGTAGCCCAAACACACTCGCCGGCGCGGACAAATCTCCTGGCCGTATGCTGTCCCAAGAAACCCGATCCACCCACGATCACTACGTTTCGCATAGAAACTCCGTTTTTACGCCCCACGGCTGAATGCATCGCTGTTTGGGTTCCCGAATAATGACCTTGTCTTCACTACTAGAGAATACTTCCAAAGTAAACCTTCAAGCGCTGAAACGAGTAAAATCCGAAGTAGAAAAGCAACACCGCACCGCCCGGGAAGACGCACCACGCCCACGGGTGGGCGAGTTCACCATGGTAGCAGATATCCTGGTAGCACCAGATCATGTAACTAAATGGATTAAGGTAAAGCAAGAACCGCAACGATGACGGCACAAGTTCGGGGGTATAGCAAATAGGCATCGTGTAAATTCCAACGGTCCCAAACATCAAGACCATGTTGCTGAGGTCTCGAAAATAGGCACCGATCGCGGACAGCAAAAACCCAAATCCAAGCATCGCAAGCCACTGCATCAACCATAGGAATGGCAGCAAGGCGTACGCCGGTGATAGTGTTCTTGTCGTTACCAGAACGTAGCCTACCAGTAGGACACTGCCAATGAGTTGATTGACAAAGCTGGAAAAGACCGCCTTGGCAGGAAGTATTTCAATGGGAAAAACGATCTGCTTGACCAGCCTGGCGTTTGCCACAAGGCTTGAAGTCGTCTTGTTCAACGAATCTTGGAACGTGAGCCAGGGGAGCATTCCCGACAGCAGGAACACAGTGTAATCCTGCCCGGCCTCGCTCAACGCGCCGACTCGAAAAACGTATTTGAACACAATAACGTAAACGGTGACAAGCAGAATCGGATGGCCCAGCGCCCACAGCGAGCCGAGCATCTGGTCTGCATAACGGTCGCGCACCTCTCGCTTGGTCATCTCCCACGTAAGGACACGATGGCGCATGAACAAGCCAAGCGGCATCCAGAACATTTGCAGTAAACCGTTATTCATGCGCAGGCAGGATCCTTTCTCAATGAAATCGATCAGCACTCAGGATGCCTTTTTTAGCACCGCTTCACCAAGTCCGTGGTCATATTTGGAGAACATTCGCGCCGACTGGATTGAGAGTCCAAGATCAATGAGGCCGCTAAAAGTATTGGCGCTGGTTACCTCGAAATAGTTCTTACCGCGCAGAACATCGAGTAGTTCGGTTTGTCGGTCTCCATCCCGAATTCCAATTCCGCCACCGAGGAGATAGATTCCCGGACCAAAACGACAAGGGAAACTCAGGCGAATCTCGATGATGTTGCCCTTGGTGCCTCCGATTAGTGTTTGCTGCATGATGGTGTTCGTGCCATAGACAGATTCCCCATTAGCCCGCTGGATGCGAAGGCTGAGGTTGAGTGATGGCAGGTCCTCATTACAAAGGCATCGAATACGAATGCTATAGTCGCTACCACTTCGCAATATCGTCACGGCCTGTTCGTCCTTGTCCAGCACATCGATACTAAGCATCTGGGCGCGAAGGTTCAGCACCTCGGTCAATGCCTCTTGAGGTGGCTGAACTTGGCGAGCCTGCCGGCGTTCGTCCTCGATGAGTTGCTCGTAGGCGTAACCGACACGGCGGGGAATATCATCAGTCAGAATACGACCCTTGTGAAACAAAATGGCACGATTGCAGAGGTCAAAAATCGCCGCGATGGAATGGCTTACGAAAAGTACCGTCGCGCCGGTGGCGGCAATCTCGCGAATGCGCGCGAAACATTTCTCCTGGAACAGGGCATCGCCTGTGGCCAGGGCCTCATCGATAATAAGGATCTCAGGATCTACACTGGCTGCCACGGCAAAGGTGAGGCGCCCCTGCATGCCCGACGAATAGGTTTTGAAGGGACGATCGATGAACTCGCCGAGTTCGCTGAATTCGATAATGCTATCGGTCTTCCTGGCAATTTCCTCGCGGGACATTCCCAGGCAAAGGCCTCCCATGCGAATGTTTTCGCGGCCGGTGTATTCCGGGTGAAAACCGGTGCCTAGCTCCAGAATGGCGGAAATTCGCCCGCTTACCGCAATCTTGCCGCCAGTGTGATTCAGTGTCCCGGCGATGATTTTGAGCAGCGTGCTTTTTCCTGCGCCATTCCGGCCAAGGATCCCGACGACATCGCCGCGTCGAACTTCAAAGTTGACATCTTGTAGGGCCCAAAATTCACGGTGGCGCTTTTTGCATGTCAGCAATTCAAGGACCATGTCCGAAGGCTTTGTATAGACCTTGAACATCTTGGAGAGGGCTTCTGCTCGAATAGCTATATCCGTCGTCGAACTCATCGGCGCGTCCTGCTCTTGTCATTTGATAGCGTGTCAGTTCTTGAAATACTCCGGATGGAGCACAAACAGGGTTTTCGTTCCGCTCGGAATTGCTTGAAGGGTCTCAAAGACTTCGTTGAGATTGATCAACGAGCGAAAGTATTCCTTGCCCTCATATTGACCGGAGAAGACCCATTCATCGCGGCCCACGAGCCAATACTGAAAATCGAGTGTAAACTCTCGATAGGGGTTATCGAGCAGGAAGGTCTTCATCCAGGCGTCTGACCGTACTCCGGTGTTTTCTTTATTGTTCAGAAACGCGTCGGTGCGCGACAGGTCGATTTGGGGCTTTGTACGAGAGAATGTCCCTTCATAGGTCAGACCCAGGCCAACCTCGGACAGGACTCCCAAAGGAAGAGATAGACCCGCCGACGTCTGCACCGCGCGCTCCCAGTGAAGGCGCTCGACGAATACCTCGTAGTTTTCGGCCTTGTGTACTGGGCCGGAGTTATGAGCGACCGTGCCGCGGATGGTGGCTCCGTACTGGCGCAGCCATTGAATTTCGTCATGGACGGCCTGGGCGCCATCGCGGCCAAACATCTGACACACGCCGAAGGCGTCGTTGTGCAGGCCTAATTCGCAACCCGTGACAATGAAATCAAGTAACCATTCCTCCATCTGAGCATGGCGTACAAACCGGTCGCCGATCATGTGGCCATAGTACGGTGCTGTATGAAGCAGGTAAAAGCTGCCGCAAATGCCACGCCTCGCCAGTGATCGGGCAGCCCGTAGGCCAGTAACCGGGTCGGCGTCAATGTCATAGCGTAATCCGACAATTCGGCGCGAGGGATCATTTGCCGCCTCCAGTTCGAACAGAGGCACGAAGGTTACGTCCGGCAGACTTTCAAGTTGCTCGATTAGCAACTCATGATACTCAAATGGATTCGAGAGAGAGCGATAGTTTTCGTCAACCTGGGGCCAATAGTTTTTGTAGCTAAAGCCGGCATGGGTCTGGTAGGTAGGCGTCCCGACAGCCGTTGGGCGCACGATCGGCGGGGGCGGCGGGGCGACCTCGCGATGAGGGCCGACGAGGACCTTTTTCAACCAGCGTGCCATCGGCAAGTGCCGGGCCCATGTTCTCAGTGTCTGCATCAACTCGACTCCGGGAGCATTTCGAGCGGACGATTAAAACCTCAGGGCCAACCTGTATCACGGGACCCGTGCGATAATTCTGGTTTCGTACGGAATATCACTCCGTCCAGTACGCAGTTGATCAACGATGATCGAAGTGCAACCGCGCGCCTGCAGGAATTCGCGAATACGATGGGGGGAGATGTCGTTGTAAAAGCAACCGTGCTCCGGATTCCAGTAGTATTTGTGTTCCTGCAACTCCGGAAACCACCCACGATAGCAGGTCAGGTAAATCCATTTCCGCGCCGAGAGGAGCATCGAATCCAGGAATGCCTCGACGTCGTAGCAATTGTCGATTGTCCCGCTCGACGTAACCACATCGGCCTGCGGAGCCAAGGGGGTCTCCATGAAATCAAAGGAATGATAGGAGTGATGGGGATTCGAGCGATGGGTGCGACACCACTCGGCATTTTTTGGGGCCAGGTCAAGGCCGATGAATCGCTTGTCCGCAAATTGTTCGGAGTATCCCACGCCCAGGCCGCAGCCGAAATCGGCGATCGATTCGATCCGGTCCGTGCCGCGATCGCGCTCGGCAACCCAGTGGAAGAAATCCTGGTGGATCAGCTTGCGGTAGTTGTGCATCCAAAGGTACCAGTCGTAGCCGCCCCCCTGTTGTTGCCAATACTTGCCATAGCCCTCCGGCTTCCAGTCGGTGCGCCGGCCTTTAAAGTAGCCTAGCCGCTGCATGGTAGCACCGGCCAGCCGTGCAAAGCGGCGGCGTTCGCCTGAATCCCAGTAACGCCAATCGGGACACGTATCTTTGTCTTCGACGCCGCGGTCCTTCAGGGAATTGATCTTTCTTGCCAGAAGTTCGTTGACGCGAGCCTCCGACAGGCCTTGCAGTCCACAAAACTGTGCGACACGTAAGACAGCATCAGCTTGGGACGAGGTATAGTCGAGAGTGATCCAGGATTCGGCGGGCAAGGCGTCGAGGTGGTTTAGCATCAGCTCGTTGATCGTGGACCAATAGTACGCGCACATCTCCGGCCGGGACAGGCGCTCCCACTCGGCGTGAAGTGCTGTGCCGCGAAGAGGCCGTGGCCGTGAGTAGTCGGAGGTGTCCCAGTGCACGGGAAGTTTGCTGGCGCTGATGCGAGCTGCCCAGTTCAAAGGGCCCGCATCGCGACATTCACGATAAATCGTGCCGAACTTTTTGTTATGCCAATCGACCAGAGATCGAACGACGTCCCGGCCGTCACGCAATAGGAGGACGAACTTGTTTTTCAGAGAGCCATAGATCTCGGGTATGAAATAGCCCAGGGTGACATTTTTCTCGCCGTAGACCTCATTTTTTTTCAAATGCTCACGAACGCGTGGGACCAGTTTTTCTTCGATCATGCGAGAGGGATTTTCAAGGGCGCCTTCGTGGCGCTTGCGACATTCAACGTTAAGGTTAGGCGTGGGTTCCGAGAGGCAGCAGCCATTCGAGGCCTCGTTCAGAATTGTGGTCAACGAGGTAGATCCTGAGCGGGCACAGCTAATCAGGAAATAGACGTTCTTGGTTGCCATGATCAAATCGCCCTTCTGGGAAGATCGGTGGTTTATAAAACTCGAAGAGAAAAAAATCAACCTGACTATCGATCCCAGCAAGACGCATAGGCCGTGGAGGGTTACACAGGAGGGGCGATTACGGCAACTTCGGCTAGGCATTCTTGCCTACTTGCCGCGGCCCCCGTTCATGCAGCGATGGACGATGAAATTGCGGTTCTCGACTTGGAGCAAGTTCCGACGGGCGCTTCGAAGTCTTGATACTTCTGCGCCAGACGCCGAGCGAAGGCAGCCAGTGTGTGATGTTGGGCGATGTATTGCCTTCCCTTAGTTCCCAGGGCATGCAGCCGCTGGCGGTCATGGAGCAAGCTTCGCAACACGTCCACGACTCGGTCTGCCGGCGTATTGACCAAGGGACATTCGTGTGCCGCGATGAGGTACTCCTGCGGATGTCGAATAAACACCATGACGGGTTTTCCCATCGCCATGGCCTCCAGCGCGAAGTAGCCGTGGAAGCCGATGAGGCACTGATCGAAAATGATGTCGGCGGTTCGGTAGATTTCCAGCGCCTGATCATTGGGAACGCGCTCCACCAGGACCAATTCGAGTGCGTGCCCCTCGTTGCGAAGGGACTCCACGGCCTCGATGAGGAAATGCGTCCCCTTGAATCCACGGTGGTTTGGGGCGTGAACAATGCGTATTGGCCTGGTGGATTCGGGATCGGGATAGCTCGGGGCGTACCGTTGGCCCTGGTCCTTCTCAAGGTCGATGGGCCAGTAATACAGATCGTTGCAGCTTCCCGGAGTGTAATGGATCATATCGCCCATGGAAAAGACGGCGTCGGCATACTTGGTAAGCAGCGTCTGATGGGCGGCGCCCTTGGCATCGTCACAGACGCATGCGTTCCCGGGGTTGGGACACTCCGTGCAACAGTTGAAAGTCCCCAGCGCCTCGGTTTCCTTCCGCGTGCGCACATCCGCGCCGTAGGCGTAGAGGTAGATCTTTTTGCCGAGGAAACGGAGCAGCTTCAATTCGTGTTCGTTGCACAGAAACCGACTACCCGGCAAGAGGCCGCGGTCGCAAAAGAAATGGAACCGCTGATAGCGAAGACAGGCCCAGCACAGGACGAAAAAGGGGAGCAGCACCTCGCGCCAGATGGCTGGCCCGCGGGCCCACCCCGACATGTCATAAGTGAATTCACTACTAATGAAATAGGTGTAGAAGACCAATGAGTCGGCCTGGATGCCCAGGGTTCGCTCGGCACGGGCACAGACAGCCATGTTGATGATGGGAGTCCCGGTCCACAGGCTGCGCGCAGGTTGCCGCCGCCGCAACCGTAGGAGCACCAGCAAGATCGGCTTGACCATTTCGATCAAGACCGCGAGGGCAGCCATGGCCAACGACTTCAGCCAGGCGCGTATACGGGGCCGCGTTATGCCGAACATCGTTTGCTCTCACCTTCTTGCTTGCCGACCAGCGTCCGATGTTTTGGTCTCATGCCCAGGACCCATCGTAGCACTTTCTTCAGGCGATCCGGGAGTCGCCGGGCGATCGTACGGCGAAGGCGGAGCAGGACTGGGGCATTGGCGAGAGGATCGACGATGATGGTTCGGATCATGTTGCTATCGGGCGCCACCGTCAGTTGCATATCGGCTTCGGGATTGGGCTCAACGTTACGGCGAGTCAGGCTGGCGAGGAATGTGCCGACCGGAAGCCGCACGATGAAGGTGCCATCGCGTTCCACAGGCGCCCAGTATTTGGTCGCGCCGCCGGCCTCGCCGAAAATGGCGACGCGCCATGGAATGCCATCGACTTCGAGCGGATTGATTGCTGCCTTCTTCACCGGCGGCAGCGTGCCGATCACCTCGCGATGCGGGATATCGAGCAAGCCGAACGGCACGATATTCTCGATGGCGTCCATATGTGTGCGGAAGGCTTGAAACGACGGTTCCTGCAACACGGGATCCGTCGCCAACAGATGCCGGGCTTCTTCCAAGACACTCCGGAAGTGCTGAAGATCTTTGTGGGCATCGTTGAACATGGTAATCGCTTCGTCGACGGGGAAGACATTCAACGGCGAGAAGCCGATGGGCATGCGATGCCGCGACATCATACGCAAGAACGCCGGGATCTCGGCAAAGTTGGACCGCATCACGGTCATGCAGGCTGACACGTAAAACCGAGGGTTGTGGGTGGGGCCACGATGCGCCAGGCAGTCTTGCAGGTTCTGATGCACCACATCCCAGTTGGAGCGCAGGCGGATCGCCTCGAAGAGCTGCTTGTGGGTTGCATCGAGCGAGAAGTTGAGGATCACGTTCGGAAATTTCTTGACCAGCTCCAGCGCCTCCGCGTCGAGATAGGAACCGTTCGTGGTGGTAGCAAACGTCAAGACGGGATTGCGTTCACGCTGGTATTCCTTCAAGAACCTTTTCCAGATCGGCATCATGAACGGTTCGCCGCCGCCGGCGATGACCTGAAGCAGTGTGTCCATCAAGGTGAGGACTTCTTGATCGACTTCCTTGACGCGATCCAAACGCAGGGCTCGCGAGTCATCCTGGTAGCACATGGTGCAGCGGAAGTTGCAGGCATGCGAGTTCGTGTAGGAAATGGACGCCGGTAGCGCGGCCGTGACCGTCTTGCCGTCGTCGACGTCCTGCAATGCCTGGCGCAGGTTTTTCATCGCCTTGCTGTCGTTGACCGCGGGGTTCTCCTCCAAAAAAGCGGACGGCGGCGTTATCGGACTCCCGCATACGCCCTGCTTGATGGCAAGGCAATCCTTGCAGCCGTTCTTGCCTTCTTCCGAAAGCATGAACGAACGCAGGTTCTGATAACCGGGCCCGTTCCAAATTTCCTCGATGGTTTGCTCGTTCACATTGCCGATATGCGGATAGTCATTCCCAAAGCCCTGATAGAAAGAGCACGGCGAGACATTTCCGAACGCGCCGATGATCATGTTCTGCCAGGGAATGTAGCAAGCGACTTTGCGGGGCTTCTGGATCTCGGACATAGTTCTGTTCCTTGAACCGTGGACATTGCAGGCTGGATCGAGTTACGCCGAACACCGCTTGGTGCCGCACTCGTCCTTGGCTGCCGGCGTCGTTTGCTGCTGGTTCATTCCGAGTACCCAGCGGATCGCTGTTTTCAGACGGCCGGGCAATCGGCGTGCGAGGGAGCGGCGCATACGCAGCAAGACGGGAGCATTGGCATCGGGATCGATGATCGTGCTGCGAAGGACCTTGGACCCGGGACTGACTTCGAGTTGCCAGGTGGGATCCGGACTGGGGACGAGATTCCGGCGCGTCAAATTGGCAAGGAACTTGCCAACCGGCAGCTTCACCGTGAAACTCCCATCACGCTCCACGGGGGCCCAGTATTTCGTGGCTCCCTCCGTTGGCTCAAAGATGGCGACACGCCAGGGGACACCTTCGATCTCAAGCGGGTCAACCAGGGCCTTCTTCCCGGCTGGCAGGGTGCCGGTGACCTCGTGATGCGGCATGTCCAGCAATCCGAAGGGGATGATATTCTCGATCGCTTCCATGTGTTTGAGGAATGCTTGATAACCAGGTTCCAGCAGCACTTCGTCTGTGGCAAACAGATGCTTGGCCTCATCCAGGACCGCGCGGAAATCTCGCAGATCCTTGTGGACGTCGTTGAACATGTTGATCGCTTCGTCGACGGGAAAGACATTGAGCGGCGAGAAGCCGATTCGCATGTGATGCCGGGACATCATGCGGAGGAACGCCGGGATCTCGGCAAAGTTGGAACGCATGACGGTCATGCAGGCCGAGACATAGAACCTGCGATTATGGGTCGGCCCGCGATGAGCGAGGCAGTTCATCAGGTTTTGATGCACTTCATCCCAGTTGGACCGCAGGCGAATGGCCTCGAAGAGTTCCTTGTGGGTTGCGTCGAGCGAGAAATTGAGGATGACGTTCGGGAATTTCTTGACCAGTTCCAGCGTCTCGGGATCGAGAAAGGAGCCGTTGGTGGTGGTGGCGAACGTCAAAACGGGATTGCGCTCACGATGGTATTCCTTGAGGAACCGCTTCCAGACCGGGAGCATGAACGGTTCGCCGCCGCCGGCAATGACCTGAATGAGTGTGTCCATCAAGGCCAGGATTTCTTGGTCGATCAGCTTGACGCGATCGAGGCGCAGACTGCGGGAGCTATCCTGGTAACACATGGTGCAGCGAAAATTGCAGGCATGCGAATTCGTGTACGAGATGGATGCCGGCAGGGCGTCCGTGGCGGTCTTTCCTTCGTCGATGTCCCGTAGAACCAGTTGCAGGTTCTGCATGGCCTTGCTGTCGTAAGCCGCAGGATTTTCTTGCAGGAACTCCGGCGGCGGCGCCATGGGTTTGCCGCACACGCCCTGCTTGATTGCAAGACAGTCCTTGCAGCCGTTCTTGCCTTCCTCGGAAAGCATGAAGCGGCGGAGGTTCTGATAACCGGGCCCATTCCAGATCTCGGTGATGCTCTGTTCGTTGACGTTGCCGATGAAGGGATGATCGTTGCCGAAGCCCTGGTAGAAGGAGCAAGGGGAGACATTTCCATCGGCCCCGACAATCATGTTCTGCCAGGGAACATAGCAGGCAACCTTTCGAGGATTTTGCTTCTCAGACATTGGTCGCATCCTTGCGGACAGGGTTCGCCGTGAATTTGGCGTTGCATATCAGCCCGTAAGCTTTTCCGCGCAACTCGCGATTGGCAGTACGTCGCGAACTGCGCCGATCAGGCGGTTGGCGATCACCTGATTGCTGTGATACTTGCGGTACCAGTCCGCACCACGCTGGGACAAAGTCGAGGCAAAGCCCGGTTCCTCGTACAACTGGCGAAGCCCGCCAAACACTTCATCGGGCGTGCGGGTGTTGAGAACCGGTGGCATTTCGTCGAAACACCAGCGGTGCATCTGTTCGTTGAGATAGAGCATTGCCGGGATGCCAAGCATCAGCGCTTTGGGCATGGTGCTACCGAAGGCGCCCAGGAAAAACTGGTCAGCCAGCAAGTCGCACGCGCGGATATAGCGGGTCATCTGTTGGTTGGGCACCGGCGCGATCCAGCGCACCCGCTCCGCGACGCCGAGTTCCTTGAGCAGTTGCTTGCTTTCGTTGACCGTCTTGCCCCAGTCCACGAACAAGGCGCCAGCGGTCGGGCAGATTTCTTTGACGAATCGAGCAAAGCCGCGGATGAAGATGTCGTTCCCCTTCTCCCAGCTGGGATGGCGGCGCTCTTCCCAATGTTGGCGCGAAGGATGAAACACCAGAAACGAGGCTCCCAGCGAATCAAGGAACGCGCGGCGCATGTCGGCAATCTCAGTACCGGCAGGAATGTCCTCGTTGATCGGATGAGGCACAAAACGGTAGTTCTTCAAGCCGAGCTTCTTCGCAGCCTGCTGGTTGTCGCAATTGGTGATCAGCGTACCGTTGGCGAGACGGTAGGTAATGGCACACATGCGCCCTTGCGGCGTGTCCTCGAAGGGGATGTTGCGGATGGTTCCATGTTCAAACGCAAGGTACGGGACGTTGCCCGCGATCAAGGGGAGAATTCCATCCGTGGAATAACCGATGACGAGATCGTATTCCTTGCAAAGGTCCCGAAGGCAGTTAGAAAAGGGACGGCAGTGGGAAAGGTCGTCCGGCTCCAGGGCGGGACTTCGACCTGGAAAACAGGCATCGGCTTCCTGACAGAGCTCGTTCACGCGGCGATCAAAATCCGGCGCTTCATTGCGTTCATCGATAATCGAAGGATAGCCCTGCCCGAGCGGCCGGCTGTGATCGAGTTCCCAGCGAGTGCGCCATTGCTTGCGGAGACGAATAAGCCTGCCGCGGCATTTTTGTAAGAAGGTGCGGAACCCGCTGGGCATGGCGTCAAGCACGAATTTTCGTACGCGAGACCGCGTCTTGAGCGGCGTGACGCGCAGATACCCGCGCAACAATTTCGCATCTTCGCTCCGCCCTTGTCGCCGAGCGATGAGGTAAGCCACGGCGTGAAAAAGCGGTCCCTGAGCGAACCAATCGGGACGCTCAAAGCCCTTGAGATCGACTGTATCCCACTCGGGCCTGTAGTGATCGGGAATCGCCGCATCGAAGTCGGAGTCTTCCCATTCCGGACAGCCCATGATGTGGTAATAGTCGTAACAGAGCACATCGCTGACCAGGCCGGCCCGATTCAGGATCTTGGAATTGATGTATGCGTTGTTCGCGATGTTGCCGATATGCAGAATGCGAGGCACACGCCCGTGCCCATCTTGAAAAGCCGCCATCCAGAGTTGAATGTCGGCGTCAAGCATTACCGCTGAATCACGCATGAAAATCCTTGCCTTAGAATGAAGTAATCTTCCAACAAAGTCAGGCGAATGCGGCCTGGCAAATACATGGGAAGATTACTCCGAGAATCGCTGCTCGCCATTGCATCACGAGGCGATCTTGCGCACCACTTGGCTGCCCACAAACGGAAGCTGGGCCTTGACAGATTTCTGCGCCATAACATGGTGGTTGCGGCTCTCTATCGTGAGTTTGACATTCTCAAACCCGGCCCCATGAAGCCAGGATTCGATTTCTCCGAAACTGTAAAAATCGTTAATGAAGGGCGAGACCGCGTCAAACCAACCGTGAATATCGTCCACTTCCGGATCGCGTTCCAGGACCTTGATTTTCTCGGCGTAGTCCAGGTTCTGCGTCTTTCGCCGCAATCGTTCATAGAAATTCAGTTCCGCAAAATCATCACTCTCGCTCAACCGCGGTTCCCCATAAAGCATCAGGAACAACAATCCGTCTGGGGCCACGAACGGATGAATATTCTGAAAGCCCAGGAAAGTGTTTCCCGTGTGATGGAGGACGCCAAACGACCACACCAGGTCAAACGCCGCATTGAGCGGTAGTGGCTTCAGAACGTTATGTTGAAATGCATGGATGGGCAGGTTCGCCTCGTTGGCAAGCCGTTGCAGGTTGGCCACGCCATGGGTGGATAGATCAAAGGAAGTCACATCAGCGCCCAGTTTGGCCAAGGCCCAGCTGAACCGTCCATTTCCGCACCCGGCATCAAGGACTCTCTTGCCTGGAAACCAAGCGGCGGGCAATCCCGTATATTGGCAAACCAGGTCGCAGACAGTCTTCATGAATTCAGGATTGGAGAGCAGGTTTTCGCTTTCGTGCAGTTTTTCCCACTGATAGTCAAATGAGGCGCCAGTTTGCGCAATCCAGTCTCGGTAGTGTGGGTTTTCCGACTGCAGGTGACGCACGATTCGCCGAAGAGCGCTATTCTCAAAACAAAGAAACTGGGTGATTTCAGCCAATCTCACAATTTCTCGGTAACTATCGGTCGCCCGGACGGCCCGAGACAGCACCATCTTCACCAATTTCTTGAAAATGTTCATCGCTCGAATTCCCTTCCCGCGTGATGCCCCATTCCGCGCGTCAGGAAACGCACGATGGCGACTCTGCGGCAACGCCACGTGTGAAATCAGGCCGATTTGCGATAGGTAGCAGCTTGATCGAGCTGCCGCCATTCGACCACGGAGCGCAGACCATCATCCAGATCCCGTGCCGCCTTGAAGCCGAGCAGTTTCTCAGCCTTGTCGGTGCTACCCAGTCGATGCGTGACGAAGATGTGCTCCTGCGCGTGGTACTCGGGTTCAAGTTTGGAACCGGTCAGTTTCAACAGTTTCAGCACCAGTTCATTGATCGTGGTCTTGGTTCCCTTGCCGACGTTGAAGAATTCGTCAGTCACATGGGTGGCCTTGAGTGCGAGGATATTGCAGCGGGCGACGTCCTCGACGTGGACGAAATCGTAGGCTTGGCTGCCGTCGCCGTGAATCACCGGACGTTTCCCTTCATCGATGCGATCGAGCACCTTCATGATGACGCTGACGTAGGTGCCTTTGTAGTCCATGCGTGGGCCGTAGACGTTCATGTAACGCAGGCCGGCGTAGTTAAGCTTGTGCATGTCGTTGAAGGAGCGGAAAAACTGCTCGCCGGCAACCTTGGTGGCGCCGTAGAACGTGCGGTTGTTGAACGGGTGGTCCTCGGTCATCGGAATGGTCAAGGCGTTGCCGTAGACGGACGCCGACGAGGAATATACGATGCGTTTGACGTTGGCTGCCTTGCATACTTCGATCACGTTGAAGGTGCCGACGACGTTGACGTCGAGCGCCGCCCGCGGGTTGCTGACGCACTCGCCCAGCCAGAGGGCGGCCAGGTGAAAGACGTAATCGCAGCCCTGCACGGCTTCGTTGAGTGTCTTGAGATCGGTGATGGACCCCTCGATGAGCCGAACCTTGCCCGACGGCATTGCCTTGACCAGGTTGGCGCGCTTGCCGCGCACGAGGTTGTCAAGCACGCGAATCTCGGCGGGATTCTCCGCCAACAGTTGATCGACGATGTGGGACCCGACGAAGCCGGCGCCACCGATTACCAGGATTTTTGTTCCGGCGAGAGACATCGCAACTCCTTATTTTGTTCTGGAAGTCTTGGTTTACGAGCGTCAAACTCGTCCTGTTTACGACACGACTTGGCAACGTCAAGTCTCAACAGGGATCGGGGCCGACTCGGCAGTCTGATAAATGCGACATGCTCACCCCTTTCCTGGAGCTTTCGTTGACATTGAGATTGCCCACCGCGAGGGTGCGTCCTGCACCGGGATCTCGCCCCTGGGGATTCCCATTTCAGGCAAAGTTTGCCGGTTATTCCGTTCGTATCAGGAATCTCATCGGCATCCTAGAATAAAAAGTCCAGGGAATCAATCGCGGTTTGTCGGCAGGTGCGGCGTCGGAATTGGGCACCACCGGGTCCATAGGACAGGCAGTTGGCGAATGAAAGACCAACACTAACCATCAGCTAGTAAACAGGTTACGACTCTCATTTTCCCAACCCGCCAACTCGACAGGAGGGAAACAACCGACCTCTCTTTACATGCACGAGTAGGTGTGCCCATGTCAACCAAGCCACCGGTCCGTGGGCGACGCTCCTCACCAATACGAAACCAAGGCGGGAACAGAGGCAACATGGCAAAGCAGCGTGGAATGGCAGAGCCAGGAAGTCCTCCATTTCACCCCGGGAACTGGCTCGTGCAGTCATCGGCGAGCAACTTGGTCAGCAGAGATCCTTACGGTCTGCGAATGGTTGGGATATAAAATACAGAGTCCCAATCCACTTGGTGGACCACATGTTTGACAAAAGCCCGCAACGCTTTCCGATCAAGGACTTGTACGTCTTTCTGACGCATTGCGGCATCGCGCCGTTGTACAGCGGGGGTTTGCAGCGGGAGCGTGAGATTGCCGAGGCGCAGTGCCGAACCGGGGCGCTCGTCTTTGCACAGTACGACCCAATCCTCGATGGGCTTCGCGCGGCGGCGGCCGAACTACTGAAGACGTCGGCTGCCAACCTTGCGTTCGTCAAGAACACCTCGGAAGGCATCGGGCTGCTTGCGAACGGCTACCCGTTTCAGGCCGGCGATCAGGTGATCAGCTATATCCACGAATATCCGGCCAACTATTACCCGTGGAAACTACAGGAGCGGCGCGGCGTCGAGCTCATCCTGTTGCCTGATCGCGATACCGCCGGCTCGGCGCCGCCAGGGCAGCCCGTGGCCTGGACGCTACGCGATCTGGAAGAACGTGTGACGCCGCGGACGCGCATCGTGGCGCTCAGCCATGTGCAATTCGCGAGCGGCCACTGTGCCGAGTTAACCCAGCTTGCGGCCTTTTGCCGTGCTAACAACATCGACCTGGTGCTGGACGCCGCCCAGAGCCTCGGCGCCCTGCCGGTTTATCCCGAGCCGATGCACATCGCCGCAGTCGTCTCGTCGGGCTGGAAGTGGCTGATGGGCCCGGTCGGCACTGGGTTGCTCTACACGTCCGAGCGTTTTCGACAAAAGCTCGATCTGGCAATGGTCGGCGCCGAGGCGATGCAACAGGGGACCGATTACCTCGACCATACCTGGAACGAGTTTCCTTCAGCAAAGCGGTTTGAATACAGCACCTCCCCCATCGCACTCGCTGCCGCGCTGGAGTGCAGCATCCGCGAGGTGTCGCTCAGGCATGGCGTCCAGGCGATTCGCGACGAGATCTTTCGGCTGCAAGATGTCTTTGTTGGGACACTCGCGGGTTCCCGGCTCCGCACGCTATTCACGCCGGAACAACAGCGATCGTCTATCCTCTCGCTGGTGACGCCTGGCGATGCCAATACGCTGCGGCGGGCACTCTTGAAGCAGAACGTGATCACCACGGAACGCGGCGGCTACCTGCGCATCGCACCGCATTTCTACAATACCGACGAAGAGATGGAGCGAGTTGCCAGGCTTCTGAACGAATTGGTCCCATAGAATACGCGTAGGAGACGCCGACGATGGACAACCCAAAGACCGTGGACGAACTCTGTACGGAACAAGCCATCGATGTCCCCCGGCTTGCCGCCCTAGCAGGCCTGGAGGAAAAACGCGTCCGTGCGATCATCGAGGGACGCTGGACGCCAAGCCCGGACGAGCGCGATAAGATAGCCAGTGCCTTCAAGCTGCCCAAAGAACAGATCGCGTGGGGGCACAAATCGGTGATCTCGCACATACACGGCCATGGGCCGCAGTTTGGCAGGAGTCCCTGATCATGGAAACACTAAAAAGCGTGGATGAATTGTGCGCCGAGCGCAAATTTGACGTCAAGAAGCTTGCTGAATTGGCGGGGTTGGAGGAAGGGCTGGTCCTGGCAATTACTCTGGGACGCTGGACGCCGAGCCCTGCCGAGCGTGACAAAGTGGCCACAGCTTTCGGGCTGACGCGCGACCAGATCGCCTGGGGGCACAAGACGCCGATCCAGCACATCTACGGCAGCGGGCCTGGGTGATTCGACCTTCGCTTAGCGCTCGCATGACTCGATGCGGGCGCTAGACGGCGGGCGGAATCACATCACCCGATCCTCCGCCCAGCAATGACGGCGGCCGGTGTCGAACTCCTTGTACTCGGACTCGATCGGCTGGTGAATCTTGGTCGGATCGAAGGCCGTGTTGATCATGCGCAGGAGCGGCACGATGTCGGCGTCGGGATAGCCGATGCCGCGGATCTCGAAGCAATCCTTGTTCACGTCGATGACTTGCAGCTTGTCTTTCCAGATATGGACTTTGCGCAGTTGCCTCAACTCGGCGCGAGTGCGCTTGAGGAATTCGCACGCACTTTCGACGGCGGCGAAATCGTGGGTGGCAAGAATTGTCGCCATGTTTTTTTTTCCGCTTGCGGCGTAGCAAAACCGGTATTGCCCTGCTACGCCGCGAGCGGCAATCAATCAGGATATCTCCCAAAAGCGCGCAATCGTTTTGCATACGGTGAATTTGGGCTGTGCCCGACGTGCAACGGCCAGTTGTCATATGCCTTCACGAATGGCCAGCGTTGCAGCGGCAACCCAATCTTCACGGGATTCTGTTCGATATAGGAAATCGTGCGGCGTACTTCTGCTGGATGATCGAGGAATACAGACCAACCATTGCCGCCGGTCCAAGTCGGGTGAATTCCGTCGCGATGCCCGTTGCTATCAAGCTGTAGGCGGCTAGCTTCCTTAAGTTTCTTCGCCATTTCTTCAGTAGTGTGCTTGTGCTTGCGAATCAATATGTGAACGTGATCGGGCATTACTGCGCAGGCGTAGCAAGTGTATTTTTCGAATTCGACGACTTGGGCAAACCCCTGGCCGATAGTGGCTTGAGCGACTTCGTCGAAAGTCAATATGGGAAACTTCAGAATCTCTGCGGCCTGTTCGTAGAAATCGCGTACGACCTTGCCGGGAGGCTGAATGGGCTTACGTCCATGATGTAATTCGCCAAGCTCGGCGATGATGTCGCAAGCCACACTCTTTGACCCGCTCCCGCGCGGATCATTGGGAAGCCAATGGCCGTATGCGGTCCAGATCAGGTGATACGCAATGACGAGTGGATGCGCCATGATGCGATATTCAAGTCGCTTGCGGCGAAGCAGAAACGGGGTCCACGGACTTGCTACGCCGCAAGCGGCAATCCTAACGAATCCCCGCGAGTTCCTGGAGCAGGTGCCAGTTTTCGAGGCGATCTTGCTTCGCGTACAGAAGCAATTCGGAAGGGTTGCCATCCTTGTCGAAGTGCTTGGAGAAGCGGCCTTCGCTGCGGGCGAAATCAATGAACGAAACCTCTTCGTTGGTCTTCGGGTTCTTGAACCAATCGTCCTTGACGGCCGGATTGCCTTGCAGCGACAGCTTGTCTTTGATCTTGTCGCCCTTGCGCGGATCGAAGACGAGGAGAGGGAACGCCCGGCTATCGACCGCGAGGCGGGCCTGTTCGCCGGCCATGTTGTCGGCAACGCCGTGTTCGGGTTGGCAGGTAGTGTAGCAGACCACCATGGCTGGTCCGTCGAATTCGAGAGCGCCGATCACTGCCTTGTAAAAATGGTTGATATGGGCACAGGTCGTCTGCGCGACATAAGTGCGCGGATGCATCATGGCGATCTGGGCGATTTCCTTGCGGCGTTCTTGCTTGCCGCCGAAGGATTTGCCGTGCACGCTCATCTTGGTGTTTTGGCCGGTGTAGGTGCTGGTGGATGCCTGACCGCCGGTGTTGGAATAGACCTGCGTGTCGAGCACGAAGACCTTGACGTTCATGCCGCTGGCGAACAGGCGAGAGAGCGCCTGGAAGCCGATGTCGAACATGGCGCCATCGCCGCCGATGCACCAGATCGGCTTGTCGTTCCAGCCCATCTGGTCCCAACGCATGCGGACGCCGATGGCGTCGGCCGGGGCGGTTTCGAATAGTGAGTTGGTCCAGGGGACCAGGTAGGGGTTGTACGGGTAGGTCGAGGTGTAAACAGTATTGCAGCCGGTGGCCGCGACGAGAGCCCACTGGTCCCCGTACTTGGCGCCGGTCGCGGAGCAGAGCATGCGGAGGGCCGTGCCTTCGCCGCAACCGGCACAGGAACCAGCGCCGCCGACGTACAGATGCGTTTTCTCCTTGAGCATCATGTCGATGAGCAGGTTCTCGTTGATGTATTTTTCGTTGGAGGGGCCGATGTTCTTGAAGTAGCGATGGGTCTTGCGCGACCAGGACATCACGGCATCATCTTTCTGAATCATCTTGAGGGCGTTGTCGTCGCAGACCGTGACGCACTCAGCACATCCCTTGCACTTGGAGGGATCGATGATGATGTTGAACATGCCGCCGTCGCCGAGCTTTTTCTTGTAGGCGTCATAGTACTTCTTGGTCTTGGCCCACTCCAATTTGAAGCGAGCGCGGTCGGCCTCGGGTACGCCCTTGATCTTTTCTTCCAATTCGGCCTCGGAGAGTACTTTGCCGAGGATGGCGGTGTCGGGGCATTCGGTCACGCAATCCATGCACCCGGTGCAGTTATCGGGAATGTAGAGCGGAATTTCGGGCGAGATGTTGCTGAAATCTCGCAAGGTTGCCGTGCCGGCGGGGACCAGGGAGCGAGCCACGCTCAGGTCGGCGGGCAGATCGCGTTCGCCCCAGCCTTCCTCGTACCCGCGGATGATGCGCTCGTTGAAATCGTTGACGTCGAGAACGGGAAGATTGACGAGCTTGTATTTGAGGTCAACGGTCGTGCCGTAGCTGTTGTTGTTGTACGGATCACGTTCGTTGGCTTCGTTCATGGACGGAACAGCAGTCGTGGACATTGAGTTCTCCTATGTTCCAAGCCTCTTGCGGCGTAGCACGACAGTGTCGCCTGCTACGCCGCAAGAGGCTCAATGATTACGCCTTGATCAGTGAAGCGGGGATCTCTTTGGTTTCCTTGTACCCGCGTTTGACGCAGTTGAGGTTGTCGAGTACGACGCGATCGCCGCGCTTGCCGAAATATTTCTGGAGGGCTTTCTCGACGCCCTCGTATACTTGCTCCTCGCTCATGTTGCTGTCCTTGGAATAAGGGGTCAGCTTGAGGAAGGCGCCCAGGAGAACGATGCCCTGCATACGCATTTGCAAGTCGGCCTCGGAGGCCATTTCGCGGGCGACCTTGACCATGTCGCAGAAGTAGATGCTGTAGTTGTTGGCGCGGATGATCTTCTGGACCGGTGCGGGAATGTGGCTCCAGACATCAGCGGCCTCGCTGTACTGCGATTGCATGAAGATCGCGCCCCCCGACCGTAGGCCGTCGAGCGTGAGCGGATTCATGATTGCGGTCGGATCGTTGACGCACAGCAGGTCGATGTGTTCGAGCTCGCTGTGCATGTAGATGTGCGAATCGCCGATGGTCAAGTAGTAGGTTGTCGGCAAGCCTTTTTTCTCGGAGCCGTACTTGGGATAGGCCTGCACGTCCTTGCCGAAGATGTTGCCTGCGATGACCGCGATGATCTTGTTGGTGGTAACGCTGCCGAAGCCGCCGACAGAATGGCCGCGCATCGAGAAGCCGTTCTTGGGTCGCAGATCAGGGTCTTCGCCGCGTTTGAGGGCGAGCGGGTGATCGATGCCGACGCAGAAGAAGTGCTGTCCATCGGCCTTCTGCATATTCTCGAAGGCGGCAATGATGTCGCCGGGTCGCACGTCGCGGCTGCCCAGCCCAGCGGCGGCGTGGTAGTTGCGCGGGATGCGGTCGATTTTTTCCATGCCGTTGGCGCCGGTCATGGCATCGCAGAACGCCGCCTTGATCTCGCGGGTCAGGTGGTTGCCGGTGGTGGAGAGCGGATCGTCCAGACGTTCGAACACCGTGAATGCCGTGCAATTCTTGAGGGCGTTGACAATGTGCTTGCCGGGGAACGGGCGGAATACGCATACATTCAAGCAGCCAGCGGGGATGCCCTTGCTGCGCATGTAATCGACGGTGACCTTGGCCGTCTCCATGTAGCTGCCCATGCCGACGATGATGAACTCGGCGTCCTCACAGCGGTGGGCTTCCACGAAACCATACTTGCGGCCCGTCTTGCGATAAAAGAGATCGAAGCACTCTTCGAGAATGCCGTCGATACGATCGTAATACCAGCGCTGGGCGATCTTGCCCTTCATGTAGGAGTCTTGATTTTGCACGACGCCCGACATCATGGGGTTGGCGGGATCCATCAGGTTGATGAGCTTTTCCTTGGGATCGCCGATGTATTCCTTCATGAAGGCCGGTTCGGGAAGACGGACGGTTTCCACGGTGTGCGTCGTAAGGAAGCCGTCTTGAATGTTGAAGAACGGCGTCTGGCTGGCCTCGGCGGCGCGGCGACAGATCAGACAGAGGTCGCCGGCTTCCTGGGCGTTGCGGCCGAACAGCATGCCCCAGCCGACATCCGCGACCGACACCACATCGTCATGGCCGGCGTGCACATTGAGCCCCTGGCTGGTGAGCGCGCGGGCACCGATGTTCATCATGACCGGCAGGCGTTTGCCTGAGATCGTGTAGAGGACTTCTTTCATCAGGACCAGGCCCTGGCCTGAAGTGAAGTTGGTAACGCGCCCGCCGGCGACGGCAAAGCCTTCGCAGACCGTGGCGGCGGAGTGTTCGCTTTCCGGTTCAAAGAACAGGAGCGAATCGCCCCACAGATTCTTGACGCCGTTCATGACAGCTGCGTTGAATCCGCCGCCCATTGTGGTGGAGCTGGTGATCGGGTAGGCGCCGGCCGCCTGGGCTACATGAATCTCCACATGCACCACGGCTTCGGCGCCGTCGCACGTCGTCGGGATGCCGGGGTATTGAAAACGAACCTCTTCACCGTGCGGTTGCGGTTCGCGGGTTCGGGTCGGCTCTTTGATTACTGCACTTGCCATGCAAGGTCCTTTCCGAAGTAAAACGCTCGGGGCTCGGGCCGGATGGCCATCCGTCCCCTGGTGACCAGTTTATGTAATTCGGCGCAAACGTGAACGACGACTTTCGAGAAGCCGGCGATCCCGCGCGTTCCATTGCTCCCACTCGACAACGCACTTCCTCAAATGTGGCAGTCCCAAGTGAAAATCAAGGAGAGGACTCTCGAAACAGCACTGGAATCATTCTATTTGTCTGCGTCTGTCCCTTCAATGGGCATCTGGAGTTTGTTGGAATCAGCACCCACACCATCGGTCAGCCGAACATGGCGTGCGATGTACGTATATTGAAGGAGGTCTCCCAACGCCTGCCATGATGACCGCCGCGACCCAAAAAACGAGCCGCCATGCCGCCGCTGGAACCCGTTGCCTCTGACTTGGCCCTGACTGATGAGCATCCTTTCGCGAGGCGAGTCTTTCGCAAGGTGGCTAGCCGGTTGATTCCTTTTCTGTGCATTCTTTACATTTTCAACATTTTGGATCGCGCCAATGTCGGATTCGCCCGCTCCCGGATGCGCGAAGACCTCGGCCTGGAGGATTGGGAATTCGATCTGGCGTACGGGCTTTTCTACTTCGGGTATCTTGCGTTCGAGGTGCCCAGCAACCTGCTGATGCGGCGTTACGGCGCCCGCCGCTGGATCGGCCGCATCATGATTAGCTGGGGCATCGTATCGTGTGCGACCTTTGCCGTGGTGAATGGGTGGAGCTTCTCCGGGGTGAGGATTCTACTGGGTATCGCCGAGGCTGGCTTCTTTCCGGGCATCATCCTTTACTTGACCTACTGGTTTCCGGCCCGGGAGCGAGCACGCGTGACGGCCTACTTCATGGCGGCCATCGGCTTCTCCGGCGTGTTCGGCAATCCGCTGTCCGGAGTGATCATGTATTTCTGCGACGGGCTGGGGGGGCTAGCGGACTGGCAGTGGCTCTTCTTGCTGGAGGGCATTCCGTCGGTCGTGCTCGGGCTGATCACGCTGCTCTGGCTGACCGATAGGCCTATGCACGCCGCGTGGTTGACACCCGACGAGCGTGATTGGCTCACGCGGAGGATGGACCACGAAGAAAAGGATCGCGTCGACAAGCATGGCGCAGACCACTGGCGGGCGATGCTCAACTGGCGCGTGTGGTTCCTTATCTGCCTTTACTTTACTGTCGCCACCGGCGCGAACGCCGCCGGCGCCTATGTACCCACGCTGATCGGCAAGCAATTTCCGCAGGTCGATGAGCTACAACGCGGCCTGCTGACGGCGTTGCCGCACGTCTGTGCGATCATCGGCATGACGATCGTCAGCACCAGCTCGGATCGCACCGGCGAGCGGCGTGTTCATGTTGCCTGCGCCGCACTACTGGCTGCTTGCGGTTGGGGCCTGTGCGCGGTATCCTCATCCCCTGCAGTCGTCTTACTCGGTTTCTGCCTGGCGCAAACGGGCATGATGAGCATGCTCCCTGTATTCTGGACCCTGCCGACGGCTTTTCTGAGCGGCGCCGCTGCCGCGGGCGGCATCGCCCTCATTAACTCGGTGGGCAACATCGGCGGGATCGTCGGCCCGACGATCCTGGGCCAGTTCGGCCTGTGGTCGATGGCCGGCATCATGTTTGCCGGCAGTGTGATGGCGTTGTTCTTGCGTCGCGACCCCGATCGGAAGCCGCTTGCGGCGTAGCAGAAGTTTGCTACCCTGCAAGCAACGAAGGAGAACCCCATGCCCGAATCGCTTTTCGATCTGACCGGCAAAGTTGCCCTCGTCTCCGGCGCCGCCAGCGGCCTGGGCCGCAGCATGTCGCTCGCCCTGGCGAAACACGGAGCGAATCTCGTACTCGCGGATCGCAATTCTGAGGGCCTCGCCGACACGGCCGCGCAGATCACGCAACTCGGCCGCCGCGCCCTCCCCGTCACCTGCGATGTCTCCGATCCTGAGTCCATCCGCGCGGTATTCGTTCAACTCGATAAGACTTTTGGCCGCATCGACTTTCTTGGCAATGTCGCCGGCGACGGCATTCTTGGCAAGCCGGAAGAAATCGCCATGGACACGCTCAAACAGGTCCTGCAAAACCTTGTCGTGGGCCGATTCTGCATGTGCCAGGAAGCCGGGCGTCGGATGCTCAAGGCCGGCGGCGGTAGTATCATCAACATCGGCTCGATCGCCAGCGTGAGCGCCCTGGGTCGCGGGCACATCGCGTACAGCATCGCGATGGGCGGAGTCGTCCAGATGACGCGTGAACTGAGCACCGAGTGGTCGCCGCGCGGCATCCGCGTCAACGCCATCCTGCCGGCCCAGGTCGTCAATCCGAGCCTGCGCAAACGCATGGACGCCGACCCGAAGCTCGAAGGCCAATGGCTGCGCGGCATCCCCCGCGGACGCATGGGGCAGCCGGAAGACATCCAGGGCCTCGCCGTTTTTCTGGCGTCGGACGCGTCTTCGTGGATCACCGGCGCCATCATCCCCATGGACGGCGGCAACCTGGCGATGAACGCCGGAGGCACGATCGGCTCCGCCGGGTAACGACGGAATCAAACAACCAACGGAACATCCTATGCTCGATCTTTATCGCCGAATGTTGCTCATTCGCCTCTGCGAGGAACAACTCGCACGCTGCCATCAGCGCGGCCTCGTTCACGGCGCCTGCCACACTTACGTCGGCCAGGAGGCGATTGCCACGGGCGTCTGCGCTCACCTGCGGCAAAACGACGTCGTCTTCAGCACTCATCGCGGACACGGCCATGCACTCGCCAAGGGAGTACCGCCCGAGCAACTGATGGCCGAGCTTTACGGCCGAGCGACCGGGTGCTCCCAGGGCCGCGGTGGCAGTATGCACCTTTTCTCGCCCGAAGTCGGCCTGATGGGCACGAGCGGCATCGTTGCGGTTTGCATCCTCCAAGCCGCGGGCGCTGGGTACAGCTTCAAATTGAAGAAGACCGACCAGGTCGGCGTCGCCTTCTTCGGCGACGGCGCCGTCAACAACGGCGCGTTCCACGAGGGGCTCAACCTCGCCAGCATCTGGAAGCTGCCGACGATCTTCGTGTGCGAGAACAATCAGTTCGCCACGGAAGTCCCCTTTGAATACTCCGCCGGCAACACCGACGTCGCCGGGCGGGCGGCGTCCTATGGTTTGCCTGGCGTGCTGGTAGACGGCAATGATGTGCTGGCTGTCCATCGCGCCGCGGCGGAAGCGATCCAGCGCGCTCGCACCGGGGGCGGCGCCACCTTGATCGAATGCCGTACCTATCGCACCCGCGCCCATGCCGAGGGAATGGGTGATTTTACTTATCGCACCAAGGAAGACGTCGAGGAATGGAAGAAACGCTGCCCGATCCAGCGCTTGCGGCAACACGTGCTCGAAACCAAGTTAGCCACGGCAACCGAGCTAGAGGCAATCGATGTGGAAGTCCGCAAGCAAGTGGATGAGGCGAATGCGTTTGCCGAGAAGAGCGCCTGGCCCGAGCCGGCGTCGGCGACGACCCACGTCTTTGCCGAGGTTGCCCAGCGAATTGTGCAGCCGGCGCCGCCCCCCGCCACGCGCATGGCCACGTTCATGCAAGCCACGCTCGAAGCCTTGACCGCCGCCATGGCTCGCGATCCGAATATCTACGTGTTCGGCGAAGGCATCGGTAAACGCGGCGGCAACTTCAAGACCACCGACGGACTCTTCGACCTCTACGGGCCTGTCCGACTATGTGACACTCCCATCAGCGAACGCGGCTTCGTCGGCCTGGCCTGCGGCTCGGCCATGACCGGTACGCGCCCCGTCGTCGATTTCATGTTCGCAGACTTCGTGCTCGATGCCATGGGGGAGATCATCAACCAGATCGCCAAGATGCAATACATGTCGAGCGGCCGGCTCAAGATGCCGATCCTCTTGCGTGGCTGCATCGGCATCGGCCATTCGGCAGCGACACATCACTCTGGCAGCTACTATCCGATCTTTGCCCATATTCCGGGGCTGCGCGTCGTCGTCCCCTCGACGCCGTACGATGCGAAGGGGCTCCTTGCCCACGCCTTGCGCTGTCACGATCCGGTGGTCTTCCTGGAACATCGCGAAGTGCTCAACGTCAAAGGCCCGGTGCCGGCCGAGGATTACGAGATTCCGTTCGGCCAGGCGGCAGTCGTGCGGGAGGGCAAAGAGGTGACCGTGGTCGCACTCGCCAGGATGGTGCATCAAGCGCTGAAAGTCAGCGAGGCCCTTGCGAGCGAAGGCATTTCGGTCGAGATCATCGATCCACGCACCGTTGCGCCTCTCGACCTGGAGACCATCCTGCAATCGCTACGCAAGACGGGCCGGCTATTGATCGCGGAGGATTCCTTCGGTCCCTTTGGCCTCGGCGCCGAGATCGCCGCTCAGGTCGCGGACCGAGGCTTCGACGAGCTGGACGCACCGATCCGTCGGATCCACGGCGCCCACGTGCCGACGCCGTACAGCCCCACCTTGGAAAAAGTAGTCGTGCCAGGCGTCGAAGATCTCGCCAACGCAGTGCGTACTCTGGTGCAGGAGTAACCCATGGCCATCGACATCCTCGTTCCGCGGCTCGGATGGAACATGGAAGAGGGCATCTTCCACGGCTGGCTTAAACACGACGGCGAAGCTGTACGCGCCGGCGAGCCGATCTTCACCCTTGAGGGGGACAAAGCAGTCCAGGAAATCGAAGCGACCGACAGCGGCATCCTGCACATCGCGCCCGACGGACCCAAGAACGGCGCCACCGTGCTGGTCGGCGTGCCGCTCGGATCGATCCTGGCGCCTGGCGAATCACTATCCAATCCTGACGCCTCCGCGAAGGAAAGCGTTGCCGTCGCAATCGCTCCGGGCGCGACCACCAACCCGGTTCGGGTCGCCCAGCCAACGACCTCCAGTCGCCACAGGCCGATCTCACCCCGAGCCAGGCGAGCGGCAAAGGAGCGCGGCGTCGACTGGTCAGGCATCGAAGGGACCGGACGTGGCGGCCGTATCCGCGAATGCGATATTCTTGCCTTGAACGCGCCTGCCGCACCGAAGTCCACGCCGGTTTCTCCAATGCGTCGTATCATTGCCGAGCGGATGTTGCACAGCGCGCAGTCAACCGCGCCAGTCACGCTCACCACCACGGCGGATGCGACAAATCTCGTGGGCCTGCGCGAGCAATTCAAGGCCGCGGGTTCGCCTCCGCCCGGCTTCACCGACTTCTTCGTCAAGCTCGCCGCCCTTGTCCTGCGGCAACATCCGCAGCTCAACGCGCGCTGGCAGGACCATGCGGTTGTGCTGGTCCCCGAGATCAACATCGGCATGGCCGTGGACACCGACGCCGGCTTGATGGTGCCGGTGATCGCAAATGTGCCTGGCTTGACGCTTCGTCAACTGGTCACCCGCACGAGTGACCTTGCGGCCCGAGCCCGGTCACGCACACTGAAGCCCGAGGAGATGCAGGCCGGCACCTTCACTATCACCAACCTCGGCGCCTTCGGCATCGATGCCTTCACGCCGATCATCAACTATCCGGAGTGCGCCATCCTAGGCATCGGTCGCATCAAGAAGCAACCCGCGGTCATAGGGGACCAGATTGTGCCGCGCGACCTGGTAACGCTGAGCCTGACCTTCGATCATCGCATCGTGGACGGCGCCCCGGCGGCGCGATTCTTGCAATCGCTCGTGACTGCCGTGGAGAACCCGGCCGCGTGGCTGGTCGAATAGACTGCTAAGGGAGCCAAAGCCGTGAATCGTCAAATTCCCAACCTCCAGGTCATGTGTTGCCTTCTCCTGTTGGGAATGGCTGCGCCGATTTGCGCGAACGACCTGCCAGGCAAAGCGCCGAGGAAAATCGACTTTGCGCGTGAAATTCGCCCCATCCTTGCGAATCATTGCTGGTCGTGCCATGGTCCGGATGAGAAAACGCGCGAGGCCGGCCTGCGGCTCGATGTGCGCGAGGCCGCGCTCGGCAAGCTCAAGAGCGGAAAGAGCGCCATCGTGCCGGGCGACAACTCGACGAGCGCGCTCGTGGCTCGCATCGATGCCAAGAAGGAATCGCACCGCATGCCGCCGCCGGAGAGTAAGAAGCCGCTAAGCGACGCCCAGAAGCAACTGCTCAAACGTTGGATCGCCGAAGGGGCCGAATACAAGGACCACTGGGCGTTCATCGCCGCCAAGCGGCCTGAGGTGCCCAAGGCGAACGGCCAGCGTAAGCTGGCTGGTTGGGATCGCAACCCGATTGACGCGTTCATTTTGGCCCGGCTGGAAGAAGAAGGAATGACGCCGTCGGCGGAAGCCGACGCACACACGCTGATTCGCCGGGTGACGCTGGATTTGACGGGGTTGCCGCCGACGGTCGTAGAGGTGGATAAGTTTACGGCCGAGTGGCAGGCGGCGGGCGCTAATCGGGAACTGGTTTGGGGCAATCTCGTGGATCGACTGCTGGCGTCGCCGGGGTATGCCGAGCGCATGGCCCTGCCGTGGCTCGATGCCGCCCGCTACGCCGATACCAATGGTTACAACAACGACGAGGAACGCTTCATGTGGCCCTGGCGCGACTGGGTCATCGATGCCTTTCGCACCAACATGCCCTATGATCGCTTCATCCTCGAACAAGTCGCCGGCGATCTGTTGCCCAAGCCGACGCGGCAACAACGCATCGCCACCGGCTTCAATCGCAACCATGTGCTGACGACCGAAGGCGGCATCTTCGAGGAAGAATACCGCGTCGAATATGTCGCCGACCGCGTCCACACGACGGCAACGGCGTTTCTCGGCCTGTCGATGGGCTGCGCCCGCTGCCACGATCACAAGTACGATCCGATCTCGCAGAAGGAGTACTACCAGTTCTTCGCGTACTTCAACAACGTGAACGAGAAGGCCGTCAACTACAACAAGGGGGGCGCCGCCGATCCGTTCATCCGCATCTACAGCGAGGAGAATCAAGCGAAACTCGCCCAGATCGAGAAACGCCGCGCCGAGCTGGCCGTGGACGCAGCCAAACACAAGAAGGAACTGGCCGACCTCGATCAGAAGAAGGCCGCCATCGACAAGGTGAGCCCGCCGGTGATGGTGATGGCCGAGATGACGCCCCCGCGGCAGGCCTACGTCCTCAAACGCGGCCAATACGATCAGCGCGGCGACAAGGTCGATCCAGGCGTTCCCGCGATGCTACCCAGATTGCCGAAGGACGCTCCCACGAATCGGCTCGGCCTCGCGCAGTGGCTCGTTGATCCGGCGAACCCGCTGACCGCGCGCGTTGCCGTCAACCGGTGGTGGGCAATGTATTTTGGCACCGGCCTCGTCGAAACGGTCGAAGACTTCGGCCTGCAAGGCGAATTGCCGAGCCATCCCGAATTGCTCGATTGGCTGGCCGTCGAGTTTTCAACCAGCCCCGAGCGCAAGCTCGGGGATCCCGCAACCTCCACGCTTGCGCGTGGGGCTGGTTGGGACGTCAAGCACATTCAAAAGCTAATCGTCACCTCCGCCACGTATCGCCAAAGTTCGCGCACCACCAAGGAGCTGCTTGACCGCGATCCGAAAAACCGCCTCCTCGCCCGCGCCACGCGGCAGCGCTTGCCGGCCGAAACGATCCGCGACAACGCCCTCGCCGTCAGCGGCTTGCTCAAGGACAAAGTCGGCGGCCCGAGCGTGAAGCCGTATCAGCCCGCGGGGTTGTGGGAGGACGTCTCGGTCGAACGGCGTTACAAGTATGTCGCTGACAAGGGCGAGGGCTTGTATCGCCGCAGCATGTACACGTTTTGGCGCCGCACCTGTCCGCCGCCGAGCATGATGCTGTTCGACGCCCCGGACCGCGAGACCTGCTTCTTCCGGCGAGCGCGTACCAACACGCCGCTGCACGCGCTGGTTCTCCTGAATGATCCAATTTACGTCGAGGCGGCCCGCCACCTTGCCCAGCGCGTCATGCAAAAAGAAACGGAGCCCGGTCCCCGTTTAGCGCTCGCCTGGCGCTCCGCGTTGTCCCGCGCTCCCACCGAGAAAGAAACGACCATCGCTCTTGGCCTCTACAACGAATCGCTGGCGAAATTCCGCGCCGACCCCGCCGCGGCCAAGAAGCTGCTGAGCGTCGGCGATTCGCCGCGCGACGCCAAGCTGAACGAAGCCGAGCTGGCGGCATGGACCACGGTGATGAATCTGGTGCTGAACCTGGATGAGGCGATCACGAAGCAATAAATGGGGATGACTCATGAACCCGCTGCTCCAATTTACTCAAACCATGACGCGCCGCCACTTCCTCGGCGCCACGCTCGGCTCCGCGGCATTGGCGTCCCTATTGCAACAAGACGCCAGCGCCGCGCTCCCCGACCTGCCGCACTTCGCGCCGAAGGCCAAACGCGTCATCTATCTCTTCCAGTCCGGCGGTCCGTCGCATCTGGAATTGCTCGATTACAAGCCGCGCTTGCGTGCCTTACACGGCTCGGAGTTGCCCGACTCGATCCGCCAGGGGCAGCGCCTGACCGGCATGACCTCCGGGCAGCGCAGCTTCCCCGTCATCGCGCCGCCGTTCGGATTCCGACAACACGGCAAGTCCGGCGTTTGGCTCAGCGACTTGTTGCCCCACACGGGCCGTATCGTCGATGACATCTGCATCATCAAGTCGATGCACACCGAAGCCGTCAACCACGATCCGGCCATCACGTTCATCCAGACCGGCTCGCAGCAACCGGGCCGGCCATCGCTCGGCGCCTGGGCAAGCTATGGCCTTGGCTCCGAGGCGAGCGATCTGCCCGCTTTCTTGGTGATGATCTCGCACGGCTCCGGCGCCGACTCCAACCAGGGGCTGCTCGATCGCCTCTGGGGCAGCGGCTTCTTGCCGACCAGCCATCAGGGCGTCAAGCTGCGCGGCAGCGGCGACCCCGTTCTGTTCCTGTCCGATCCGCCCGGCATCGATCGCGCCCTACGCCGCAACATGCTCGATCGGCTGGCACAGCTCAACGATTTGCAGTTGCAACAATCGGGCGACCCGGAAATCGCGACGCGTATCGCCCAGTATGAGCTGGCCTTCCGCATGCAGACCTCGGTGCCGGAGCTGGCGAACCTGGCGAGCGAGCCCGCAGCCATCCTCGACATGTATGGCCCCGACGCCCGCCGGCCCGGCAGCTTCGCGGCCAACTGCTTGCTCGCGCGGCGGCTCGTCGAGCGCGGCGTCCGCTTCGTGCAGCTTTATCACCGCGGCTGGGACAACCACAACGGGCTCCCCCTCAACATCCCGCGCCAGGCCCGCGACATCGACCAGCCGCAAGCCGCCCTCATCCTCGATCTCAAGCAGCGCGGCCTTCTCGACGACACGCTCGTCATCTGGGCCGGCGAGTTCGGCCGCACCGTCTACGCTCAAGGCGCGTTGCAAGACAACTACGGCCGCGATCATCATGGCCGCTGCTTCTCGATCTGGCTGGCCGGCGGCGGCATCAAGCCGGGCTTCGTCCACGGCGAGACCGACGACTATGGCTACAACATCCTCCGCGACCCTGTCCACGTTCACGATCTCAACGCGACGATCCTGCACTGCCTCGGCGTCGATCACGAACGCCTGACCTTCCGCCTGCAAGGCCGCGATTACCGCCTGACCGATGTGCACGGAAATGTGGTGCGCGAGGTGCTGGCGTAAGAAAGTTGGCGACACGGAACAGCGAACGAACGGTTAAGGTACGACCCATGAATGTCGTCGGTGCGGGCCCTGAAGTTTTCATCTCCTATCGGCATCACGATGCACGCGAAATCGTGGACCGCATGTTCGACTATCTGGACAAGGACCTGGGCGCGAACCACACTTTTCGGGATGTCGAAGGCATTGGCAGCGGCGACCTCATTCGCGAACGCGTCGATTCGGCCCTCAAGGCCTGCAAGATCATGCTGGTAGTGATCGGTAAGGAATGGACCGAGAAGGGCGATCTGGAGCAAAAACGCAGGCTGTACGATCCCGAGGACTATGTGTTCCACGAGATCACGACGGCACTCCGGGCCAATTTGCCAATCATCGTGGTCACCGTGCACAATGCAGACCTGCCCGACAAGACGCTCTTGCCCGCCGAGATTCGGCCGGCTTTCGGGCGTCTGGCGTTTCAGGTCCGCGGCAACCCCAACTTTGCCGGTGATATGCAATCGCTGGCGCAGGCCGTCAAGGATTCGCTGCTGGATGCGTCCACGCCGCGGCCGGCGACGGCAAACGCTCCGGTGGCCGTGAGCTTGTTCGGACATTCCAATTTCTTCTTCTGGTGGCCCGTCTGGGCGCTGGCTTTCGCATTCGGCGCGCTAACCTGGTGGAGCAACGAGCGGTTGGCTATCGTGCCCGCGGACACTACCATCCAGCACGACGCCGCAGCCAAACAGATTGTGCTGACGATCCCGGACGCCAGCGCGACCGGAACGCTCAAAACGGCGCTCGAACAGAAAGCCAAGGCGGAAGATGGGTTTCCGCAAAGGATCGCCGACAACAAAAACTACGGCGTGTTGTTCACCACCGGACTGCTATTGATCATTCTCATAACCAACATTCGCATGCGCGGCCCCTGGTCCTTGATCATCGTAGTCTCCATTGTCGTTCTAACCGTGCTGCTAGCTTACATGGGCGCTTGGGACAATATTTTCACGTCCCTCGCGCTTTTCCGGGTTTCCATTAGTAGCAGCGGCTATTTCTACCTGGCAGGCGTCTTGTTCCCGGCCTGGCTGGTCGTGGTGTTCTTCTTCGATCGGCAGGCCTACGTAGTCTTCACGCCGCGTGAGGTGCGGGTGCGCTCGGAGCTCGGTGGCCCCGAATTGACGTTCTCCGTTTTCAACCTGACGATCACAAGACGCCGCGAGGACGAATTCCGCCACTGGATCCTGGGTTACGGCTCAAGCGACCTGACCATTCAGACCGCCGGCGAAAACGGTCAGGAGTTCATTTTTTTCAACGTCCTCTCCGTCGGCACCAAGCTGCACGCCCTCCGCGAAATGTACAAGGACAGCCCCGTGAAGATCACGGCGTGAGGCTCCCCATATAGCCCGCCGTTTACGGCGGGTATCCTGCGAACCCGCCGTAAACGGCGCGCTATATGGCGAGAATCGCGCCCGCCGGAAACGCCTTTTTGCTTGCGGCCGGATTTGAGCGGCAACTCGCCCCGGCGCGGCGCCGGACTGTAGCCACGGGTGAAATCCGTGGGAGCCAGGCGTGTTGATCTCTCGACCCGGATGGGGCGAAGGAATCCGTCGCCCCGTCCGGGGCGAAAATGCCGACGCGCTGATTCCCACGGGTTTCACCCGTGGCTACACACCGCCGCTCCTCCGGAGCGAAGACGAAAGCAATTCCCTTGACGTGATGCTATTTTGCCCGCGACAGAACGCTCCACGCAGTTTTGGCGTCGATTCGGATGTATCCGCAGGAAAACGCTTTTTGCTTGCGGCCGGATTTGAGCGGCGGTAGGATGCGAATGCGCACAAAATAAACAGTTTCTTTACAGCAATGCGAGGGAGTGGACATGGGCGCATGGGGACACCTGCCGTTCGATAACGATGCGACCAACGACTGGTCTTATGAACTCGAAGGCGTAGATGACTTGTCGCACGTGGAGGCGGCATTCGATGAACTCGAACAAGTCGGTGCAGACTATTTGGATCAAGATATCGCAGCCAATACACTCGGTGCTTGCGAGGTTGTGGCCCGTTTGTTGGGTCACCCGGGCTACACAAATGCTTATACAGAAAAAGTGGATCAATGGGTTGTGGCCCATAAGCTCAAGCCGTCGCCAGCGCTATTGAAGCGAGCGTCCGCAGCGCTTGACCGAATTTTGGACACGGATTCGGAGTTGTGCGACCTGTGGGAGGAAAGCGAAGAGGGCGACGCGTGGCGCAAGGCAATCGAAGATCTTCGGGTACGCGTGAGGCCATAACCGCACGCCGAAACAGGTTCGGGTCGAAGCCAGGCTAGAGTTCGCCGCCCGCTGCCGAAACAAATAATCTAACGCCATGACCAAACCCAACGATTACGTGCTGGGCCAATCCGAACGCGCTGCACGCCGACTTGAGATTCAGGACATCCACTTCGCCGAGGTTTCCGAGACGCTGCTCGACGAGTTGGCGCTGAAGCCAAGCGACCGCGTCGTCGAGTTCGGCTGCGGGGCGGGAAGTTTCAGCAAACGCATCTTGCGGCGGCTCGGCAAAGGCGGCGTGCTGGTCGGCGTCGATTCGGGCGAGGGGTTGCTCAAGCAAGCTGCAAGCGCGCTCGCTGATCTGGGGCCGGCGCGGTTCGAGCCGGTGCTGGCGGATATCGCCAAGCTGGGGGACTGGCTCGACGGCGCCGATGTCGTGACGGCGCGGACCATGCTGCACCATATTCCGATGGTGGAATTGGTGCTCGGCCGACTTCGCGCAGCGTTGAAGCCGGGGACGCGGGTCGGCTTTCTTGAACCGGACTTTCGCACGCCCCTGGGCCGACTGGCGTATCTTGAAGCGACGGGGCGGCCAGAATTGGCGGCCTTGCGCGTGTGGGCGTTTGCCATCAATCAGCTTTACCTGGCGATTCGCATTTCGCCCGAATGCGGGGCAACTCTTGCCCGCACCCTGGCGACGGCCGGCTATCGCAACGTGCGCGAGCACTGGTCTGAGACACGCTCGGGGCCGGAGACGATCGAAAATATGCTGATGTTCTACGACGAGGTGCGCGACCGGCTGATCTCGCTCGGCATCCTGACCGCCGCGGAAATCGACGAGCAGCAGCGCTTGCTGCGGGCGCTCAACGTCGAAGGATTGCCGCCGGCGTGGGGGATTTATCGAGTGACGTGTGAAGTGTGATAAAGACGCGTCACGCGCCGGCGTCTGACAGTACGCGGTCGATCTTCTCGACCGTGCGCACATTCGGCGCGTGCTTGCCGCTTTCCAGCCGGCTCACCGTTTCTTGCCTGATGCCGGCCCGCTTGGCCAACTCCGCCTGACTCAAACCGGCCTGGTGGCGTCGTTCGATGAGTTGGCGTGCGATGATTGCCTGCAACGTTTCGGCGGCCGGATAGTAGCCGTCGGCGTCCGCCGGCGGCAGGACCGGGATGGCGCGGGTTCGTTTAGCGGCGAGTTTCTTGAGCTTCGGCGTCTTGGTTTGCGTTGGCATTGGGATTCCGCCTTCAGTCTTCGTAGAAGCCGTCTCGGTGCCCGGCTTTTTCGATGATGATTCTGTGTCTCTTCGTTGCATCGCGGCTTGTGGTCTCGACGCGGAACTGAAGCCGATAATCGCCTGTCCGCATACGATACCAGCCGGCCAGATTCCCGGAGAGCGATTTGACACCGCTGACCTCCGGCCAATTCTTGAGGCGGTCGATCAACTTGTAAAGCCGAGCGGCGATAACGACGTTCTTGAGGGCTTTCAAGTCCTCACGCGCAGCGTCGGTCACGACAACTTCCGCGGCCATCATTCCATCATGGATGGTTATGACAAATTTGTCAAGAGAATAGGATAACGCTAGCCCATGCGCGGCAGGTCCCCGCGAATCCTCCGCCTTCGGCGGACTCATCGCGGGGCTTGGAGTTTACCGATCCACCACGCGAATCTTGATCTCGTCCGAGTTGCCCTTTAACTCCGGCGCGTACATCGCGTACGCCCTCGTCGGCAAGGCGCTGAACTGGCCGGGGATCTCGGCACGCATGCGATAGCTGATACTGTGCTTGCCGCGGGCGAGGGTTCGCACGAAGAACGCGACCTTCTCGTCGCGCAGCTCCATGTACGCGCCCATCGTGTTGGGAACATACCCGCTTTGCACTTTCATCGGCTCGAAGCCGGCGGCTTTGGGGTCCTCGAAGATCAGGTACTCGTAATCGTTCTTCGAGTCGATTTCGAGTTCAATCTCGACGAGGTCGCCGCTCTTCACCGTGGCGAGGTTCGACAATTCGGTCCGCGTATACTTTTCGATGGCTTGCCCGATCGCCTGGCCTTTGCTGCCGGAGACCTTGATCTTCTCCTCGACGCGGGTGAGCTTGTAGTACTTGCGGTTAACCTTCACTTCGAGGCCGGCCTTGGTGATGAAGTCTTCGAGGGTGAAGTTCGTCACGTAGGCGTTGAAGTAGACGGGGCCGGAGCCGCGGCGCTTGATTTCGAGCGTGTGCTTGCCGCTCGTGACCTTGTCGCCGACGAGGACGAGGCGGTTGTCAAAGCTGAAGAGGTTGTCCTTGTTGATGGCGACTTCCTTGTGTTTCTTGCCGTCGAGCCAGACTTCGACGGTCATGTCGGGGCGATCCTCGCCGGACATCTTCAAGTAGTCGGCAAACGCTTCGACGCAGATGGCGGTGTCGCGCGTGCTGTTCCAGTAGGTGGCGTGACGGCGGTTGTTGAGGAGGTACTTGACCATGCGCGACGCCTTCTCGTCCTTGGCGCCAGTGAGCGAAAGGAGCTTGAGGTAGTAGGCATTCGCTTCGATTTCGTTGCCATGCCAGTACCACCACTGGTTACTCTCCGGCATGCGCAGGTACGCAGTCTGGTTCTCGTCATCCGAGACGAGGTACTGCTCGATATTCTGCATGATCATGGCGAGCTTTTCTTTTTGCTTCTGCTTGTGGAGCGCGAGGCCGAACATCGCCTTGGCGTAGACGGCGATATGGGTGCGGTCGCGGTAGAGGTAGTCGCGCATCTCGGTGTTATCGACACCGCCGTCGACGAGGGTCATGTAGACCATGGCGTCGAGGTTGTCGGCGTGTTCCTTCCAAGGGTTGGTCTTGGTCGGCGCGTTGTTGAGGCGGCGCACCTGTTCGTTCTGGTACCCCTTGAGCCATTCGGTGCCACGTTCGAGCATGTTCTGCGGGAGTGCGACATCGTTGGCCTTGGCGATTTGCAAGCCGTGGACGACGGTTGCCGTCGTGTGCGGCCAACTCCGTTCGCCCCAGCCGGAGAACCAGCCCCAGCCGCCGTCGGAGAGCTGCATGCCTTGCAGGGCCTGGATGCCGGCGCTCGTCATCTTCTTGACTTCATCTTCGTTGAAGACGGGGTTGCGCTTGGTGACGCGGCCCCAGTCCTTGATGCGCTTGCGGTCGTCGCCGATCTCCTGGCTGTTGAGGTTGGTGACGTGCTTTTCGATTTCCTTGAGGTCGAGCTTCATGTTCTGTAAGACGCGCTGCGTGATGACGGTCGGCAGGAAGCGATTGAGCGTTTGCTCCGTGCAGCCGTAGGGATAATCGACGAGGTAGGGGAGCGAATCGATCATGGCGCCGGCGAGAGTCGGCGAGTAGCGGACTTCGAGAACGGTTTCATTGACGCGCCGTTCCGCGGGAACGCTGAACGTCACCAGGCCGTTCTTCTTTTCGGGACGAATGACGCCGGTGAAAGACTCCATCTTGAGCATGCCGTGGACGAAGCAGGGGAAGCGCATCTCCATGGCGTCGGCGTCGCCGTCGGTGACGGCTTTCATGCGGACAATCGCTTCGCCTTCATTGACGACTTTGACGCGCCAATCGACGCGCTGCTCGCCGCCGGCGGGGATCTTGACTTCGCGCGACATCGGATCGAGGGCGGAGAGGGTACCGCCGTCGAATTCGAGAGTGACGCGCACCTTCTTTTCGATCTTGAGATAGTTGTGAACGTTGGCCGACAGGACGACTTCGTCCTTCTGGACGAAGAAACGCGGGGCTTGAAGACGAACGATCAGGTCCTTCTTGGTGACGAACTCGGCGTCGCCCTGGCCGACCTTGGTGCCGTGGCCGAGAGTCCAGACGCGGATTTTCCAGGCGGTGAGCTGATCGGGTGTCTTGAAGGAAACCTCGGCGATGCCGTCTTTGTTGGCGGTGAGCGAAGCGGTCCAGAAGGCGGTGTCGGCGAAGTTCTTGCGGACCGTGGGCTCGGGGCCTTGCGGGTCCTGGCCCTCCGCCGGCCGCTTGGTTGCAGCCTTGTCGCTCTCGGCGTACGCATTGGCGCGATCTCCGCCGAGGCCGTTTTGCTGGCGCAGTCTTTCGTTGGTGGGGGAGGAAGCCGCCAGGGCGTCTTCATCCCGTCTCCCCTCGCCTGCTTTCTGCTTCTCATGCTTGCCACGCAGTTCCTCGACGACTGTGGCGCCGAAGACGCCGAGGTTTGACATGCCGATCTCGTTGCTGCGCAGTAGATTCCCCGACCAGTGCGTCAGGCTCGACTCGGTGCGCGGGTAGTGATGGCGGCGCCATTTCCAGAAGAACTCCTTGATCTCCGGCACATTGGAGCCGCCGGAGATGTATTCGACGCTCTTGTCATACACGCTGACCACGGTGGAGCCGACGAACGGCTTGCCGTGGATGTCGGTCAGCTTGAGCTTCACCTTGGCATCCTCGCCCGGCTTGTACTCTTGCTGATTGGGAAGGACTTCGACGTTGACGACGCGCTTTTCGGGCGGGACGACCAGCTCGCGCATTTCGGTATGCACGCGGCCATCGGCAACGGTGAGCACCTCGACGAAGAAGTTCGGCATGTCGCGCTGGATGACGCTGATTTCCTCCTCGATCGACTTGCCCTTGAGACGTACGACTTTCGGCGCCAGATAGACGCCGTTGGTCGGCCTGGCGAAGAGGAGCACGGTGCCGTTGTTTTTGTTGACGTTGATGTTGAGCTTTACCTTCTCGCCGGGCTGGTATTCCTTCTTGTCGGTGATGAGCTCGATGTCATTGAAGCGGAAACCGGTGGAGTCGAATCCTTCGCCGGTGACGAGGAAGACGTAGCCTCCTTCGATGGTGTTCTTCTTGGCGTCGGTCACTTTGTAGGAGAGGCGGAACTGGCCGGGCTTGGCGGCCTTGATCTGCTGGGTCGCGGCGCCTTGAGCGTTGGTGTCGAGCTTCCAGGTCTGCACGACTTTCTCGACTGGCTCGCTCTTGGCGTCGTAAGTGATCTGATACAGTGTCAGTTCACCCTTGCCCTCGACGGCTTTTTGATCGAGCGTCTGGGCCTTGAAGGTGGCCTTGATGGTGTCATCGGTGCGGTAGTGGCCGCGGTCGAGCCAGGTGTAGATCTTGAAAGCTTTGCGCGCGACGAGGACAGTCCCCGTGCCGACGATGGTGCGGCGCGACGAATCGGTCACCTCTGCGGTGATCGTGTACTTGTGGTCCTGGTTGCCGTGCAATTCCTTGGCGGTTGCGGTGTCAATGACGACTTCGAGCTTGCCGTCGGGGCCGACGGGCATCTCGTTTTCGAGAACGAGTTCAGGTTGCTCGCGATTCCAGCCCCACCAGGGCATGATCGGGCGCCGGCAGCCCCATTCGTGGAAGCCGGGGTACCACTCGTAGTCGGCGGCAAACCACCAGTAGCCATTGCCGTACATCCAATCCCAACGGCTCTGCGGATACCAGCGGCTGGAGTGCGATTCGCGCATCACTTTGTATTTGACGATGGCGCCGGTGACGGGGGCGCCGAAGTAGTAGCGGGCGTCGATGGTCGCGGTGACCTTGTCGCCGAGCTTGATCGGTTCGGTCGGGGCGTTGACTTTGACTTCGAACTCCGGCTTCTTGTACTCCTCGACGCGGAAGCCGCTGCCGCCGTAATGACGCTCGGGCTTCACAGTCGTATCGATGACTTGCACGCCATAGGCGCCGAGGGTGGCGCCTCGCGGCAGGGCGTAATCGCCGCTGATGCCGCCGAACTCATCCGCGGCGACGTTCTTTTCGAAGACCTTCTCTCCCTTGGGATTGTGGATGCGAACTGTGAAGGGCTTGAACGCGAACGAGGAAACGTCGGGCTGATCGTACTTGGAGTGCTGGATCCACATCTTGAACTGCACGTTGTGTTCGGGGCGATAGACCGGCCGATCCGTGACCACGAACGTGCGGTCGGCGTTGTATTCCTGATCGTACATGCGGCCATACCAGACATGCGTGAAGCCGAGGTAGGCGAGGCGGTTTTCCGCGGCGGCCTTCGTGCTGGCGGTGACGAGCCATTGGTAGTTCTGCGTCATCTTGTCGGCGCCGAGGATGACCTGGCCGTCCTTGTCGGACTTCTCCGTGAACTTGGTGGTGACGACGTTGAACTGATTGACGTTCGGAGCAACCTGTACGGTCCGCCAGCCGAAGAATTCGACGCTCGCATTCGGCACCGGAGCGCCCGTTGCCGCATCGGCGATGTAATAGAGCGACTGATTGTCGAGCTGTTTCTTGACGATGACGGTGTCGTTGACCCAGACGAGCACGCGGCTCAGGTTGCCGTTCGCCATCTGGGCGGTGATGAGGTAGGCGCCAGGTTTCGCGAGAGGCGTTTTGACGGTGACGCGATCGTCGACGTGGTTGGCGCGCGGCTTGAGATCGGTTGCCCACTCGGCGACCTTGCCCATCAGGTACTGCGTCTGCTGCTTCTCGACGAGGCGGTAGCCGATGTTCTGGATGTTGGTCTGGTTCCAGTCGATACGGTTCTGCGGGTTGGCTTCGAGATAAGCCTTCACGTCGGCGAGGAGCTTGGAGACGTTGACCTCGTGCGCCTCGAAAGCGACCCTGTTGCCATTGCGGAAGCGGAAATCGACGAAGGAATCCTTGCCGACGGGATGCATCTTGGCATTTTCGAAGCGGCCCCAGTTGCCGACGATCTGGTCGAGCCTCTTCTGGCGCCACTCCAGGTTGCCGGCGCCGTATTCCTTGATGGCTCGTTTCCACATCTCGGCGGCGCGGGGATACTGACGGCGATCCTCGTATTCCTGTCCGAGGTTGCCAAGGGCCGTCTCGCCCCATGAGGTGCGGGCGCGGTCGGCGATGCGTTCGTAGACCTTGATCCAGTTGAACTCGTCAGGAATGTCGAAGCGTTTCAGTCCGGTGGCGAGGCGGGCGATGGTTTCCTTGTCTTTGAGGGTGTGCAGGGCGAAGGTGCCGGTCTTCTTGTCGCCGTCGTCCTGGTCGTCAATGCTGCCGAAGCGCCAGCCGTAGTAGGCCATCGTTTGCACGCCGAGCTGCCCCTTCATGAAGTTAGCGAAGAGCATATCGACTTCGTTGACCTTGCCCGGATCGAACTCGATGGCTTGCGAGAGCATCCAGCGCCAGCGCTGACCGTCGGTCTCGGCCGTCTTGTAGCTCTTGGGGGTGTAATGGAGAACGGGGTTGCCCTTGTCATCGACGGGGGCGCCGTTGTGGTTGCGGTTGCGGTGCCAGTAGTAGCCGTCCTCGTAATCGGGGAGCTTGGAGAGGTCGGTCAGATACTGCAGACGCCAGGCATCGGAATACCCTGCGCCTTGCAGTAGCAGGTGGGCAAATTGCAAATGAAAGTTGGCGACGGCGAGGCGATCGTTTTCCTTGTCAGTATTGAGGAGGGCCTGCTCCATGAGTTGCAGAGCCCGGGTGCGATCGCGCTGAAGGCTGTTGACGATATGCCCGCCGCCGCGATGGCCGCCGCGCAGGAACTTGCCGGCGACCATGAAGCCGTAGTGCTCCCCCGTGGTGTAGGTGTGTGCAGCTGTCGAGAGGAGGCGCCAGTTCTTTTCGTGAACCTTGATAACTGCTTCGCGGAAGTCATCGACTTCATCGGTACGACCAAGGCGATAGAGCGACGTGATCGCCAGTTCCAGGTCCTTACCGACAAGCGTCGGATCGTTCTTGGAATCGAGCGCCAGCTTACGCAGGCCTTCGTAGGCGACCTTGAAGTTGCCATCGTTGTACGCCTTGGTGAGCTTGGTGCGCTGCTCGGCCAAAGAGGGAGCGCCCGCAGTCAAACGCCAGGCGCCCAGGGCGGTCAGAGTTAACATCACCGCGACGACGCCGAGTTTTTGCGATTTCCACATGACGTTGCCCTCGTATACAAACTGCCATCAGTTGGTTGAATTCGCGAATCATCTACACTACGGAGACGATTTTACAGGGATTTTGGATTGAAGAATGGAAAAACGCAATGTGGATCCTGGCCCGAAGCGTAAGCTTCGGGCCAAGATCACTTCGGACGGCGTGCAGTACAACCTTGTTGCGATGTCGGCGCCAAGGTCTGTGATTGTCGTTAGAGCGGAACGCTGCTGAAATTCGCCACTTGGTTAGCCGACAAGCCGGTGAACGTGTACACCAGCGGTTGGTACACATCGCCCGCAGACGCGATCGACACGGTGTAATCATGCCCCGCGGCAAGAGAGCCGAACGAATAGCTGCCGTTCGCCGTTCCGGTTGCGGTCTGGGTGGCGCTAGTCGTCGTGTCCGTGAGCGTCACGGTCCAGCTCGCAAAGGTGAAGCCGTTGTCGAAGATGTTGCCGCTGATCGTGTAAGTGGTTTGGGTCGGGAAGGTGACATAAAAATTGACGTCGCTCACCGTCTGTCCATTGGTCTGCAAGGATACGCCGTAGGGATACGTCACCGGGGTTCCCTGCACGGTTTCGGTGATGCCCGTGCTGGTGGGTGGCGGAACGATTTTCACGGTGTAGGTGGAGTAGATGCCGAGACTCGTCGCCAGGAAATCGAACTCGTAATAGCCCGTGCTGTTCGTGAAAGTGAAGACCTCGTTGGCATCGACCAGGTCGTTGCCGTTCGCGTCGATGAACACTTCCTGATTGACAAGGGGGGCGTTGGGAGTTGACGAGCTATTGTAAACGAAGCCGGAGATGCTGCCCGTATCCGGGGTGATCGAGTCCCTGCCGGTGGCCCATTCTTCGAAGCCGGAGTTGGATGTCCTGTTCACGCCGAACTTCGAGTAGAGGTAGACATAATCGCCGCCGCCTGTGAAAAGGCTGTCGGGAATATAGGCGAGCATGTCCCCCTTGCCGCTTCCCTGATTGAGCCGGGCGTTGAGCAGGATCCAGTTGTCGCCGCCGTCGTCGAGGTCGTAGACGGCATTCAAACCGGAGAGGGTCCTGTCGAAGGGGCTATAACCGTGCAGGTTGCCCGCACCGCCGACATAAAGGCGCAATTCATCCAGAGACAGCAGCGGCTGGGAGGCCTTCTGGTTGATGTCGAGCAGGAATTCGCGATACTGGACTCCGCCGACCGTGACGACCGGGATGGAACTGAGCGTGAGGGAGCGTGTGAATTGCGGGCTGGTGTTCTCGTCGAATTGCACCTTGCGAAAATCGGTGTTATAACCCTGCTGCACGGCCCCCTTGATCGACTGGATGCGCACGAACGAGTCGATAACGCCTGTGCCGGTCGGCTGAGGATCGACCTGGCGAAAGATAGCGTCATTGATTTCGCCGATAGAGCCGCGCGTGGACAGATCGAGGGTAGGCGTAGCCGACGGGGTCACGCGGTCTTCGAGTTGCTCCACCAGCAGGCGCGGCGATGCCGTGCGCCGACCTGGGGTCGTGTTGTCGAGTTGAAACAAGGCCCGCCACGCTTTCCGCCACTTCAATGAAAACATGCAGCACTCCAAAAAACAGTTAGGTGAAATAGAATTGGGACAAACCGCACTTTGAGCAGGCTAACTCCCGGCGGCCAAAACACGTCGGTTTTGCCCGAATTTTTTGCCTAGCTTATCCAGCCTGCCGAACGGGAAGGATATAGGAATGTCATTTTCTCGGCAAGCCGTGCGAAACGAAATGGGCGGTGGAGGGCTTCCCATTCGGCAGCCGGTGCCTCGGCCGTCCACCGGTTTCAGGGAAGGCAAAAAAAACTGCCCCTGCGCGCCCGCTTTTTGGTTTGCATGCGTCATTTCTACAGGTATTCTCATTGGCATTGCGGCGAGCGAGACGGCTTTCATCTAGTTTGCACGCTCAGAGGAATGCAATGAGCGAATCAATCCCGGGGCCCGGAAGGCCTCTGGAATCGTATCGATCGTACTTGCGCATGCTCGCCGGCGCCCAGGTGCCGTGGCACTTGCGCGGCCAGGTCGATCCATCGGATGTGGTGCAAAACACACTGCTGAAGGCGCACGCACATTTCGATCAATATCGCGGCACCAGCGAGGCCGAGCTGGCGGCGTGGCTGCGCCGGATTCTTGCCAACGCGATGGTCGACGCTCTGCGCCGCGTGTCGCGTGAGCCTCAGGTGCTGCAGGCCCTGGAGCAGTCGTCCTCCCAACTCGAGGCGATGCTCAGCGGGAATGTCGCCACACCCAGTGAGCAGGCAGTTCGGCAGGAAGAACTCGAGCGTCTCGCCCATGCGCTCGAACATTTGCCCGAGGATCAGCGCAACGCTGTGCAGCTTCAACAGATTCAAGACTGTTCCGTGGAAGAAATTGCCAAGCTGATGAAGCGCAGCAAGACGGCCATCGGCGGATTGCTCAAACGTGGCATGCGCCGCCTGCGTGAATTAATGCAGGAAGGAAGCAATCATGAATCCCCTTGACCCGGCCGACAAGGAGAACCCGCTCGACGCGGCCGTGGTCGCGTACCTTGAAGCGATGGAAGCAGGGCGACCGGCCGATCGCGCGCGGTTTCCGGAGTTAGCCGAGTTCTTTGCCGACAGCGACGTGATCCGGCGCTGGACCACGCCCCTTCGCGAAACGGCTCGTCTGGTGAGGACCGCTGCAAGTAATCCATGTGCTACGCTTGCCTATGAGCACGCACCGGCGCCGAAGCTCATGGCATCATTCGGCGATTACGAGGTGATCGAGGAGCTCGGCCGCGGCGGCATGGGGGTGGTTTACAAGGCTCGGCATGTCAAGTTCGAACGCCTGGTCGCGCTCAAGATGATCCTCGCCGGCGAACATGCGGATGCCGAGCAAACGGCGCGTTTTCTGGCCGAGGCCCGGGCGGTGGCGCGCTTGCAGCATCCCCAGATCGTGCAGATTCATGAAATCAGCGCCCACAACGGCTCGCCGTTTTTTTCACTTGAGTACGTCGATGGCGGCAACCTCGCTGGCCGGCTCAAGGTCGCGCCCCCCTCGGACCTGGAAGCGGCTCGGCTGGTCGAATTACTCGCCCACACCGTCCACTACGCCCACGGACGCGGCATCGTCCATCGCGATCTCAAGCCGGCGAATATCCTGCTCACCCTGGACGGCATGCCCAAGATTGCCGATTTCGGTTTGGCCAAGGTCCTCAGCGAAGACAGCGGCGCCACACGCACCGGCGCCATCCTCGGCACCCCCAGCTACATGGCCCCGGAGCAGGCGACTGGCAAGGCCAAGGACATTGGCCCGGCCGTCGATATCTACGCGCTCGGGGCGATCCTCTACGAACTGCTGACCGGCCGGCCCCCGTTTCGTGGCGAGACCATGCTGGAGACGCTGCGCCTCGTCGAGGAGCAAACGCCACAGCCGCCGCACGTCTTCAATCCGCGTGTCGATCGAGCCCTGGAGGCGATCTGCCTGAAGTGCCTGCAGAAATCCCCGACGGACCGCTACCCGACCGCACTTGCCTTGGCAGAAGATCTGGCGGCATTCCTCCGCGGCGAAAGCCCCCAGGCCCAGAGCGGCACGGCCACGCGATTACTCGGGGCGGTCTTGCGCGAGACGCGCTACACCGAGGTGATGCGACTCTGGAGCGGTGTCTGGATGGGCCTCGCCGTCATGTATTTACTCATTTGTATCGCCAAGAGTGTGCTCTTGTGGACCGGGCTGGCGAGCCACGGCTCTTTTTTCGCCGTCTGGGTTTTCATGTGGCTGACGACTTGCGGCTTGCTCTGGTTTTGCCGGCTGCGAAACGGCCCCATCCTATCCCAGATTGAGCGGCAAATAATCCAGATCTGGAGTTTTTTTTGGGTCGGATTTTTTCTTACAGCCTGGCAGTACCAGCGTGTTGACGGGCCGGTTGAGGGCCTGCTGCCGATTCTGATTCTCGAGCTCGGCGTATGTACCGGCTGTATGGCAGCGTTGCTCGGCGGCTCATTCTACGTCATGACGGCGGCGTGCCTGGTTACCGCCGCCCTGGAGGCATTTTCGCCTCAGGTCGGATCGCTCATCTCCGGCATCGGCTGCTCTCCGGCCCTGTTCTGGGTCGGCTGGAAGTATTCGCGGCACGGATCCCGCTCCTGATTACATCTTACCTCCGACATGACCGCTGCATGTGCTTCTTTTTGTCTGGGTACCTGTGGGAACGCGTGTTTTCGAGGAGACGAACTCGTGGCCGAGCGCCTGGCTGATCCAAGCTCCGCGATCGAAACCGTGATTATCGGTGGCGGTATCAGTGGGTTAGCCTGTGCGCGCACATTGCATGCCGCAGGGCGCCCCTTTGTGTTGGTGACCGACCGCCTGGGCGGCCGCATGCACCATAGCGAGGACGGCACGATGAACTTCGGCGCCGTCTACATCACCGCGGACTATCATCATGTTGCGCGCTATGTTGGGCGCGGCCAACCGATTCGGTTCTCCGGGATCCACGCTCAGACCAGCAATGGTGCGATCGGCTTGTGGCATTGGCGCAATCTGCGCTATAGTCTGCCTCTTGCCCGGCTTGCGTTGCGGCTCCGGCAGTTCCGGCACGATGGTCTGGCATTTCAAAAAGCAGCCGGCCACGTCGCGCCGCACATTCTCGCTTCGCGCTACCCGCGATTCGATCGCTATCGCCGCCAGCCGGCCGAGGACTTGGCCAAGGAGTTACGCCTCGGCGGCTTGCACAGCGACTATCTGCGTTTGGTTTTCCAGGCGACTTGTTTTGCCGACCCGGTCCATGCCAACGCCTTGCTGTACCTCGGTGCTCTTCTGCCCCTCATTGTGCCTGCCTGGGCCGCCGACTTCCGTTGCACCTACGACAAGCTTACGCGCGGCATTGGCGACAATATCCTGCTGGACCGTGTCCAAGGCGTAGGCCGCAGGCCCAGTGGCACGTGGGAGGTGCGCACCGCGGCGGGTCGCACGCTACAGGCCAACAACGTGGTACTGGCAGTCCCCGCTCACAATCTGGCCGCCCTCTACCCGGTACCCTTTTCCGGGCACACGGTCCCGGCCACGGTCCTGTACGTCCGCGGCCAACGGCGCCCTCATTGCCAGAAGCGGTTCTTGTTGCTGCCGCCGGCCGAAACGGGCCTGGCGATGCTCTGGCGGCGTCGCTGCGGAGCCGACCAGGTCATCTCCATGACCGCTCGTCCCGACCTCGAAGCCGTTTATCACAAGCCGAAGGTGGTTGAGTCTGTTTCGTGGAAGACCGCCTTGGTGTTGTCAAGCGGCGATTGGGCGCCGATGGTTCTGGAACCTGGACTCTATATTGTCGGCGATCTGAACGTGCCGGGTTTGGAGGCCAGTTTCTTAACGGGCATGTGTGCTGCACACCAAATAATCCGTGAAGGTTATTAGACTCCGTCGTGGAGTGATCTTGCATAGACAACTCCATGTGCAGCCGCGACCCGAAGGGGAGCGCGGTGCATGATCTGAGGGGACGAAACCATGGCTTCTGACTGCGTCGCGGAACCAATATCAGCAACCGTTCCCGCAGGCCAACGCCTTGCGTCAGCGAGCCTTCATGCCGCCAACGCCACACGATCGACGATCCGCGGCGTCGCTCAGTTCCTGGCCTTCGGCCTGGGATACCTGATAGCGTTCCTTTGCGCTGCGACGGCGCCGGGCTGCGCCGCCAAGTTGATCGGCGCTGTGGCGGTCTTTTTTTTCGCCTCTCGCCTTTCTCTCATCGGGCACGACGCAGGCCACGGCAGCCTTACCACCAGTGCAAGGCTCAATCGATGGATTGGCCGCCTCGCTTTTCTACCGTCGTACATCCTGTTCTCGGTCTGGGTTGCAGGTCATAACGCATTGCACCATGCCTTCACGAATCTGCGCGGCAAAGATCCCTTGTTCGCGCCGCTGTCGAAGGCGGAATACGACGCCTTGACGATCGTTGAGCGCCTCCGCGAACGGTGTTACCGCACTTTTTTCGGCGTCGGGCTTTACAGCCTGGTGATTCACGTGAACGCTTTGTTCTTTCCAGGACCAGCCCTGCTGAGCCATGTTCCGAATCGAACCGCCCTTCGTCTTGAACGATTTGCGCTGGCGGCGTTTGTTGCCCTTCAGATTGGGATCACTTTTGTTGCCCAGCGATTATTAGCGGGAACGTGGGATCTACCCGTGGCAGGTTTGCTCGCGGCCATTATCCTGCCGCCCTTGGTATTTTCCTGGTGGTCTGGCTTTATCAGTTTTCTGCACCACACCCACCCGCGCGTGCGCTGGTATGCCGACCTCGAAGAATGGCGGCGAGCACAAGCGGGCCCGGATTGTGCGGTGCATGTCGTCGCTCCCTGGCCGATCGATCTGCTCCTGGGCAACGTCCTGGACCACACGGCCCATCACGTTGCTCCGAAACTGCCCTATCCCGAGCTGGCAGAATGTCAGGAGCAGCTTGAAACCTCGGTCCCGGGCGTCATCGAAACAGTGAACCTTTTCGGTTGTCTGCGGATTTTCGCGTTGTGCAAACTCTACGACTACGAAAACCACCGCTGGCTCGATTTTGACGGCAACCCGACAACCGAATCAAACTAACCTCAGTCAAGATGCGTTCAATTGATAACTTGCCGATTTGCTCAAGGCCGGGGTCCGGTACTCCGGCCCCCGGAGAGCCGGGTGGCGTAAGCCCCCGGAGGTTGTGCGAAGGCTGTCCGTAACGAATGGGCGACGCGGCGTATTGAGATTTCTGGGCCGACGCCACAGGACCTGCTTTGCTGCTTCCGCAAGGAGTCGGCAAGGGCCGGCAGCGCGTCGCAGCTCGCATAGTCGATTGCACCCCAGGACGCCTGAAGATTTCGCCGCATCCGTGCCGGCGACCAGGGGGCTCATTGCCGCCCCCTGGACCCCGCTAGCCTCTCTCTGTTGCCGCATGGGTCGGCCTGAAGACGCTGCGTGCGCTGATAAGTTATATTGCGTACCGATGACTTACTTATTTGGAAAAACCGGGCAAAAGTGTGCTAATTGCGGGTTGACTTCCCCACGGCTTCATAGTCGATGAAGCTCAGCCGCCGCGGCCTTCGCTGAGCTGAATGTCTCGGAACGACAAAATGGGCCGCGGTCGGTCTGCAGCGACTTGTTAGCCACCGCTCGGCTCAGGGCCATCATCATTACACCAGGCGATCGCAGCTTTCTGCTCGCTCGACAACGAAAGGCGCAGTCCCTGGTTGCGAGTGAGAACGGCGCCGTCCATTGCCGCACCATCAAAAACGCATTCCTCGAAATCGGCACGCCGCAAATCTGCGCCACGCAAATCGGCCCTCGTGAAGTTCACACGAGTGTAATTCGAGGCCCGGAAATCGGCACTCGCCAAAGTCGCCTCCGCGAAGTCAACGTCGGTGAAGTCGTTCCAGCGCAGGTTCGACTCGGACAAATCCGTGTTGCGGAAGGATGCGTTGCTGACCTCCGATCGACCGAAAAACGTCCGTGGAACAGTCAGGTTACCGAGGTCAGCGCCTTCGCCGACAAAGGTTCGAAAAAAGTTCAGGCCCAAGGGCTCTTCGTCTTCCGGCTGCGGAACATGATCGGGCATCGGCGGATGCTCGTCTGGTCCCAGGAAACCAAGCTCCTGCAGCCGGCGTATCGAGTCGTCATATCCGAGGCGAGGAGCAGTCATGGTGAGGATCCGCGTTTTGGTGGCTAACGAAATAGTTCACCCGCCGGGGCCGCTGCAACCGCGTGGTGTCGTGCGAAATCGGAATGCGGCCCCGGTCGGAGTGCAACGCCTTGTTCGGCCGATACACCTGCAACCACCACGGATCTCACACCAACTCTTGCTCGGCGACACAACCACCTGCCGCGGCGGCGATCTTCGCCGACAGGCCGTTGCCATCGACAATCAACTCGCTGGACAGCAATCAGATTTCAGTGTGTTTTGTTGGTTCGGCATTCGCCCAAGCCGAATGTTGATCCATCCAGCGAATGGCCTGGCCGAGCATTATGTTACTCACGGTCATAAGAGCGCCGAGAAACAGTGCGGATGGCACCCGCAGATGTGGCATGACATTGCCTGGGACGAAGCAGTAGATCGGGAGACCGATGGCGGCTGCCAACACAAGCCACCAAACGATGATTGCGGTCACGCGATCAGGAAGGCCGAGCATGAAAAACCGTACCCAGTAAGGCTTTGTTGCGATGTTCGACATAAATGTTCTCCGAGAAGGTAAGGGCCGAACGACCCAGCTCAGCCGTGGCGGGAGCGGTGGTGCGGTGCCGCTGCCCGTCGAAATTTGCAACCCGCACTTCAAGTCCTTCGCTCGCGGTTGATGGAGATTTAAGCACCCTCGGCCGCCGAACGATAAGGATAAGCTGCCGGGGCCGCCTGCAAGACCTTCATGCCGCGCGAAACCAGGATGGCGGCCCCGGTCAGCTTCATCCGTTGGTTCTGCGGCGCTGCCTTACCAGAACGGTTACCGTTCAAGCTTCGGCAGCTTAGCCTTTAATGCTGCCCGGCCTTCTGAAGTGACTTTGGTGGCATAAAGGTGAAGTCCATGAAGTTTCTGATTTCCTTCGAGGTGCTTCAGACCTTTGTCCGTGATGCCTGAGAATGACAGAGCCAGGAACTGCAGGTCAGGCATCCCACTCAGGTGTTTGAGGCCTTCGTCGGTGATTTTCTGCCCTTGGATGTTGAGATACTCAAGTTTGGTCAAGCCGGCGAGATGTTTCAGGGCGGCGTCCGTGATGCGCGGCTCTTTCGGCTCTATGCCGGTCAAGGTCTCGCTCTCGATCCCCAAATCAAGCATCTTGAGGTTCTTCAAGTCCTGCAGATTGGCCACACCCTTGTCAGTAATTCCTCGGCTGTTCCAGAAGTCCAGACGCTCCAACTGAGTCAAGTCTTTCAGGCAGGCCAAGCTCTCGTCATCGATATCGGAGCGGTGGAATCTCAGGACCTTTAGCGCCGGCATTTGTCGAAGATTTTTCAATCCTCCCGGGCCAAATCGTCCACGATCAAATCTCAGTTCCGACAGGTTCTTGAGGCTCCTTAGCGCCGCATCGAATCGGCCAATGTCTTCGGCTTCGAGGAAATCGAGGTAAGTGACTTTCTTCCCTTCCACATAGAAACGGAAGGAGTAACCGATGACTTTGCGCAGCTCGGCAATGGCCTGTTGTTCTTCTTGTGGCGCCTCGGCCAGCGCTGGCGCCAGATCTTGATGGTTCCGCCGTTCTGGATCGACCATGGGGTACATTCCCAGAACTTTGCCATCTTCCCGGATAATCAAATCATGCCTTCCGGCTTCCGTGCGCGCCAACGCGATGGAGTAGGTCCGTTTCGATTTGTTATTCTCGATGATGATGTCAAAGACCTTTCGTCCTTTTCCGTCCGGATCGGCAGTGCCCACAGACTTGATCTTGATTGGGATCGGAGAATAATACACCTGCGTCGTGCCAATGATTCGTCCATCGGGCGACAACATCAAAGAGTTGCCGTTGAGCGTCAGGAATCCCGAACCATCAAGAGTCCCTCTCACCACGATTTCGCGTGGAATGTTCTTACCCTCGGCATAATGAATGGTGCTGAAATTGATCTTCGAGCCAAGCGGGCGATCCTCCAGAAGAGGTAGACCGTCTTGGCTGGCAAGGCAAAGGACCATGGGTAGCAAACAAATGGTGTGCATAGGATCGGATCCGAGACCACGAATGTTGACGCAGCAGCGCACCGAACTAAGCCGCAGAACGCACCAGTTCACCCGCCGGGGCCGCTGCAACGGCGTGGTGTCGCGCGAAACCAGAATGCGGCCCCGGTCGGCGTGCAACGCTTGGTTCGGCCTGCCTCCCGACCGATGGGCGCTTCGGTCAGTCGCCGCGTTACCGCCCTTTGCGCTTCAGCACAAGCAGCACGTTCCCGGCGGCCTCGTGCTTCTCGCGGCCCGCCTTCGTTCGGAATTCTGAGGGCCGGTCCTTCTCGTCGTCGCCCTCGAAGCGTGAAAGGATGCACACGGTCAGCTTGTCGCCGTCGATCTTGTAGATGCCGCGGTGAGACCACTTTGCATCTTTCGGTGCCGCCGGCCGCCAGTCCATCTGGCTGGGCTTGGCCTGCGGCCTTACGTGGAGACGATACTCCAGCGGATTCTCGCCCGATTCGTGAGTGAAGCGGTCGTCCTCGAACTTGAACACGTCCCCGACGTGCAAGTCCCCTGATCGCCCGAACGTCTCCGACTCAATCACCACCCATTCTCCCTTCAACGCCTTCAAAGCATCCGCAACCGCGGTGTCCCTGGGGGTCGGCGAGTAAAGGGCCAAGCTGGTGACGATGACGTACAGCAACATCTGTAACCTCCAATGGAATCCGAGGATGGCCGAACGCCACCGTTCACCGGGCCGCGGCGAACGATGTTGATTTCAGATTCCGCGCGGCCCGCGGCTCCGTGTGCAACGGTTTGTTCGGCAAGTGCTGGGTCAGCCTTTGCAAGCGAGGCCTTGCAGCCCACGACTAACCTTCCGGGACATACCATGCAAGCAGCAAATGCCCCTTGTCGTCGAAGTACGCAGCCTGTCCGCCTTCAATTCCATGATCGACCTGCACGGACCAGCAGCTTTCATTTGTATCCAGAGCGGACAAATCACCGCCACGAATGTTGGTTTTGAACTGTGCAGGCTTCAGCGTGTCCTTGACCCGTGCAAGACAGTCCCTCGCCTTTTCTCGCCGCACAGTCACGCGTTCGTCCGGCGCGGGGTTTAAGCCGATCGAAGCACGAACCTCGCGAAATCGGCTAACTGCTTCTGCTTCGCTGGTCAGTCGTCTTTCAGCCAATTTCTGCTCGTGGATGGTCGTGATCCCTCGCCGTGGGAAAACTCCGATCGTCGTGGAATAGGTACGTCGATCGCTATCGGTGTTGGGATAAATAGGCTCGCCAAGCACTTTCGCGTTCCCCTTCGCGTCCACTTCCAGACCTCCCCTGGTGCCATAGTCGAGCCCAAGCTCGCGGAACGTCACCACGACGAAATACTCTTTGAAGTTGACAAACGGCGGCCTGGAAGTAAACCCAAGCCGGCTCCACTCCTCATTGAACTCCTTGGCTTCGTTAAAACAGGTCGTCGTGCTGGGGAGAACTTTGTTGTCATTGACCATTTTGAGATCCGGCCACCACATCACCGGTCTTACCACCGATCGTTCCTTCTGAGCTGGCGGCTCGAACCCTGCGGCGCTTCGCGTCAGTGACATCCCGGCAGCCAGCACCGCGAGTAGGATAGTAATTCGCATCGTGTCTGCTCCTTTCTGGCCGAAAGAATCCATGCAAGCCGTGGGGATGTGGTAGCGTGAAACTTACCACAGCGTCACACCCAACACCCCCACGAGGAGCTTGCACCATGAACACGATCACGACTACCGCGTCCACCAGCACCATTTTGGCCATCGACCTGGGCAAATACAAGAGCGTTGTTTGCTTTCTCGATGAATCCAGCGGCGAGTATCGCTTCACCACCTTCGACACCTCGCGCGGCGAGTTGTGCAAACTGCTGGCTAAGGAGCGACCAGGCGTGGTGCTGATCGAGGCGTGCCTCTTGGCTGGCTGGGTGCTCGACTTGTGCAACGAAGTCGGCGTGCGTTGCCTGGTCGCGAACACGGCGAGCGAGGCGTGGAAGTTCAAGCATCTGAAACGCAAGACGGACCGAGACGACGCGCTGCGTCTCGCGCAACTGTACGTCATGGATCAATTGCCGACGGTGACGTTACCGCCGACAGCGATTCGGCAATGGCGATCGTTGATCGCGGTGCGTCAGGCGTTGGTCGGTCGGCGCGTGGCGGTGCAGAATCGGATTCGCTCGGTGTTCGTGGCCCAGGGCTTGCCGGCGCCG
>SXGT01629328.1_pt1 | contig 116777 bp, 176 predicted proteins | sample 3176221 | NCBI WGS metagenome assembly SXGT01 (sample SAMN11356862, study PRJNA531348) | freshwater metagenome | isolation source: freshwater sample F1-120 | place: China: Fuxian Lake, Yuxi | collected 2017-12-25 | reverse complement strand
TACTCAGTTTGCCAAAGGCGATAGAGTAATAGCCAGAATCGACAAAGACGAATGGTATGCCGGTACTCTTACAAAAGTTTCTCGTGATGGTAAAAAGGTAACTTTTGAATCCAATGATGGAGAAGAATTCCACATTGATGGAGAAGATTTGGAACATATAAAGCACATCTCTGTCACTGGAAAGAAGTCAAAGTATTCTGATGCTGATGCAAAGAAATTGACTTCAAAAGATGCGGAAGTAAAGCCTAAGCAAAAAGGTTCTGGTAGGAAGTTACCAGATGTGCCGATACATCTTTTGGATGGAAAACCTTTGCCTAGCGTTGAGCCACTTGAAGATTTGATCGACTACAAAGATATGTCTGAAAAGTCTGGCTTACCTAAGATGGTCGAAAATAGAATACGAGACTTTCTAGGTACTTTGTTTGGAGGTGAAATCTTTGGCACTTCCGCTTATAAAGCCGCTCCAATGGAAGGTATTACCTTCTATAAGTCGGACACTTACTGGAATGTGCGTACCTCTAGCACACAGTCTATGAAAAAAGAAGTTATCTTTAACAAAGATCAACTTGCGAAATACCATATCGAAGAAAGCGATATGCAACAATTTCTAAATGCTTATGGAAAAAAAGTAAAGAATCCAAAAGACAAGTCAGAAACAAAGTTCTCTCTGGAATCTCTTGCCAATCCACCTAGCGTTGGTAGTGAAGAAAGCCAAGATTTCATGAAGGGTCTCGTTGCTTACTTTGACAAAGATTTGGTACAACCTATTTCTTTCAACTCTGACAAAGGTTACTACGCTGACAAGAAAGTTTTAGCTAGTGAAAACGCAAAAGTCAAAAAGTACAAAAGGCTACAAGACGATATTAAATCCGCACTACGTAGCTATCCAGGCCAGTGGAAATTGTTGGGGTCTGACGTAGATGAAGATCAGTTTGTTAGTAATACAGGCCATGCTGTTCGTCTGTATCACAGATACGATGATTATAGTGGCCCAAAATACGCAGGATTTAACTTCCGCGTATCAGTCAAAGAAAAGTAAAGCAAAAGAAAACCCCGTGTAGAAAAAGCTACACGGGGTTTTCTTCGTCTCAAATTTGAGATTTTATGGCCCGCCAACAATGAACTGAGTCATACGATTTAGCCAGCCTTCAATGAATTCAGCTTGACTACGATTCTTGTTTACTATAGCTCCGTAAAAGACGTTTCTCACGGCCACCGTTCTATAGTACAACTCCTTTGAATTCGCTTCTTGCAAAGCTGATCTGGTGCCAGTTCCTATAGAACCATCTACCTTGACTCCAAGCGCCTTTTGCAAGAATTTATAGGCATTACTAATGCCGTGATTTACGCCAGAATCAATCAACAGTACGTACAAGTGCTGATCTTTGACAAAGTTGAAAGGAGCAACATACTGTTCCCTATAAATGTCGCTAGCTATTTCTTTGCTCAGATTCTTTACATCATCAATACTGGCTTTTCTACCAAGATGCTTGCTTAATGTAGCTTGAGTTATACCGTACTTTGTAGGCCCGCCTTTGTCGCTGCTATTGTTTACATAGCCACCCTCTGTTTTGATAATGCCCTCTATGATTGTCTGTACTACGTCTACTTCCTTTTCTGCCAAGATGAGTTCAATATCGTAGTCGGCAAACTCAAAGTCTTTTAGAGTTTTTGCAAAATCGCTCATGTCAGTATCCTACATTAAAACGACAAATTATAGTTGATTTTGCGTCAAAAAAAATGCTCAATCTAATTTTTTCGCACTGAGGCAAAATTGTTGGTCTGATACGCCTCAATACTACGTATCAGATGGTGTTTTAATCAGTGAGGAACGACAAATGGCAGTTATAAAAAGTGCCAATTCTGAAAAACGTTCCACATTTAGAGGTGTTATTACTGCTGCTTCTACACAGGAAGACGTTATTGCAAAATATAACAGCATCTTGGGTGGCGCAGCTTCGTTGTACACTTCAAAAAGTGGTAGCGTTCAGATCGTTTCCGATCCTCATACTCACATTTTTAACCCAATTACTACTTCGGGTGACATGGATGAGAGTGATGCGGATGCGGGAATGTCGTCTTTGTCTTCGGTAGACGATCAAACTGCACATCTCGGTATGTGTACTGAGGGTTGCAGTTCGTATGTTTTGGCTTCTTCTCAAGATTTGTTACGCTTCTGCCCAGTCTGTGCAGGAGCCGTTGACCCGCTTGACGATGAAGACGCTGACGATAGCGATCTAGAAGACTTTGACATGTACGACTCTGAATCTGGCGACGATTCTGACGACGACGATAGCGATAGCGATTCTGACTCCGACGATGAAGGCGATGATGACTCTGATTCCGATGACGACGAGGACGAAAAGCCTGCAAAGTCGGAAAAGAAGGAAAAGCCAAAGGCTGAAACTCCTCCGCCTGCCCCTCCTAAAAAGGAAGAGAAAAAGGAAGAGCCAAAGGCTGATCCGAAACCAGAAGTTGCCAAAGACGAGCCGAAAAAAGACGAAAAGCCAAAAGATGACAAGGAATGCAAAGATGGCGAAAAGTGCGATGACAGCAAAGAAAAGGCGACTGCACGCGTAGTTTCCGTTTCTTCTTCTCGTCAAGGTGCTATCAAGAATTTCGTCAAGGCTTTGGTTGAACAGGAATCTTCAAAGTTCGTTTCTATCAATACTGGAGCGGAGTTCTTTGCTGCGGAAGGAAGTGAAATCAATTACGATCCTACGTATGCAGATGAAGTCAAACAGTCGGAACATGACCTTGAGTCTATTAGTTCTGTACTAGATTCCGTACAAGGAGACAAGATTGAAGCAAACTTTATGGTATGTGCTAGTTCCGAGTGTGGCGCACATATCGTAAGTAACTTTGAAGTTGACTTCTGCCCCGTGTGTGCTTCTAGCGTTGAAGAACCAGAAGTAGATACTGATTCGGAAGATTTGTCTGACGATTCAGACGATCTAGATTCAGATGACTCGGATGATTCTGATCTAGATTTTGATGTGTCTTTTGACGAAGAAGACGAAGATGCCGAAGAGTCTGATTCATCATCTTCTCCTGAAAAGACGATCAACAACGTGTTGTCGTTTATTTCTGGCGGCAACGAGCTAGTCATTGATAAACTGGATGTTTCCTATAGTGGAACTATTGCTGGCGAATCAAGCTGGACAGCTTTTTATAGCGGTCAGCCAATTGCCAGAGCAACGTCTTCCAGTGCGTCAAAACACAAGGGAATTTTTGAGAATCCGACGTTTGCCAACGCTGTATATACTGGCGCAAAGGAACTAGGCATTCCAAAGATTCTGGTCGAAATGGGCTTCCAGCCTACTATGACCAGTGTGAGCGTGTCCGACAATCTCAAGCAGAATATTCTGAATCGCGCATTCAGAGAAAAAGTTTCTGCGATGGAGAAGCAATTTGGCAAGGAACTCACTGAACGTAGTGAAGAATTCCAACAACGCTTTGTTGCCGCTCTTAGTACCGCAGCTATGGGAATTAACAGAGGTTTCTTTAAGGGTTATACAAACCCGATGAAGGCGTCTTTGTGGAACGCTCTTAGTGCCGCTGGTATGAGGAATCCAGAGGTTGTAATTGACAACATTTTCAAGAGCCATTCAGATGATTACCACAAGAATCTGTTGGATAAAACTCTTGAAATAATGGCAAAGCCCGTCGATATTCAAAACGAACTGGCAAATGCCGTTGCTGAATCCAACTTTGTAGAAGTGTCTGCTTCTTCAATGTCTGATGACGTTGAAACGCGTTTATCTGGATTCGGCAAAGTTGTTCCAAAAGAGGAAAAACAAGCCTCTACTTCCTCTAGTTCAAACGTAGTGCCTATTAGTGCTGATCGTATGAAGTCGGTCATCGCTGGTCTAGGCAAGCGTTAATCTTTTTAAGGAGACAACATCCATGTTGAATATGAAATACACCCGTATCTTTCTTACTGAGTCACGCCCGGTTATGCCGAGCTACAAGATCGGTGAAGAAGGAATGGCTCTCGTGGAAGATATTGACGGCAATGAAACAAAAGTCCGTCCTTCTTCTGGTGCTGCCGGTGAAATCTTTGCTGGCGTCTCACTGAGCCGTAATGCTCCTCCGTCATTAATTCCAAATGTTGAGGAATTTACTGTTCCTGCTGCTTTGGTAAAGTCACTGGCACGTACTCCGGTCTCGGGTCAGTTGCTAGTTACTATTGACGGCACTGCTGCCACTATAGTTGCTGGTACTCCCGCAGCTAATCAAGTGAAGTTGAATGGAAATACTCTGACTTTCCATACTTCGGCAAATGCTGCTAGCGTTTTTGTGCAGTATTTGTATGAGCCTTCCCTAAAAGAAGCTCGTACTTTGACTGGCGATGCTCCTATCGGTGGTCTGGCTGCTGTAGCTCAGTCTGTTGTTGGCGCTATTGTTCGCGGCGAATTCGCTACCAACTTCTTCGACGCAAGCTGTGATTGGTCTGATGCTCTGCAAGTGCGTCTAGGTGCAGGTGGAATCTTTACGACTAAGGGTTCTGGTACTTTGTTGTCTAACGTGACCATTCGTAGCCGTCCCAGTTCTGAAAATTCAATGCTGGTCTTGGCTATCAACTAATCTACGGAGATATACAAATGACAACAATGAATCCTTATGCTGGCGCAAAAGTGACGCTGAAAAACGGAGAGCCGATTGAAGAACTCCGTTTTGGCAATAGCCGTGAACGCGCTCTTTCATCTTCCACTGGCGAATTCAACGCCTGGGATAAGAAAGAATTGCTTACCGCTATTACTCAATTAATGGGAGAAGCGCAAAAAGGAAATATTGTTCCTGAGCGTAAAGCCTCCATCAGTAGTGCTGAACAAGCGGCTCTTATACATGAGCGTCGTGAAGTTCTGGCTGCTGCTTTCAACGATCAAAGTGGTCAGGCTTGGGCTGCACTCGGTGCGAATCTAGCTGAGCAGATTACTGAACAAGCTGCGCGTGAAGGCTTCCTTCGTCGTGTTGCTGTTGGTAATACTCTGCGTCAAGGCGAAGTTGCGCGTGTTCCGGTTCCTTCCTACGACACGATTGCTGTAGTTGCTACTTCTTCTTCGAATGTCGGCTATCAAACTATCCGTAACAAAGTATTTTTGCCGGATGAGTTTGAAATCATTGCCAATGTTCGTGTAGAGAGCTTGGAAATGGAGCAAGTTTCTGGAGACATTCTGGAAAATGCTTACAACCAGGGTCTTGAATCGATCATGGTAAAGGAAGACAAACTGTGGAAAATGGCTGCTGACCAGATGGTCGGCGTTGTCAATAACATTGAATACATTTCTGGTGCATTGACTACTCAGATTTTGGGTCAGTTACGTCAGGCTGTCGCTCAGTGGAATCTGCCTGTTACTACTGCGGTAATCGCAAATGATTTCTGGGCTGATATTATTGGCAGCAATGACTTTGCTTCCTTCCTCGATCCGATCACCAAGTATGACTTGGCTCTGAATGGTTATCTGGGTACTCTTGTTGGTATGACTCTGATTACCGATGCGTTCCGTCAGCCCAATCTGAAAGTTCTGAATCGCGGCGAAATCTATATTCTCGCGGCTCCGAGCAATCATGCAAGCTATACTGATCGCGGCGGTGTTCGTTCTGTTCCGACTTCTGGCGCTGACCAAGGTAATACTACCAAGGGATTTTTGCTCAGTGAACCCTTCTCGTTCAATACAAGCGGACGCCTACACTAGTAATAGTGTTTGAAGAACTTCCTTAATTGCTGGAACTTCCTTAGAGCTTGACAAACTACAAAGTGGAACGAAAGTTCGAGCTTGAATGTTTGAAAATTGTCAAGATTGGATAATCAGCAGCCAAGTCGGTTTAAACTCCGAAAGGTTCAACGATCAGAGCGGAAGCTCGTAGCTTCAAGTGAAGCGAAATGGGAAGCTCCCGGAAACGGGATGATGATATGATCTACTCTTGTATGAAAGTACAAGCTGGCAAATATAGAGTAGGAAATTCTGTATGAGCCGAGTAGGAACTAACGATACCTACTGAATATAAATGCGTACTTGCAAACGCTCGTTCGATTGCCCTTGGGAAAAGGATTTAGGTCAATCAATTCAATGAAGTGAATCATTGAATTACACTACAAAGGAATTGTAAAGAAAAAGGCTGGCATTCGTGTCAGCCTTTTTTCTTGCCTAATTTCACTCAAACTGTAAACTCTAGGTAGTGTCATGCAATTTGAGACAAGTGATTCAGACTTTTCAAAAATACCGGAAGGTACAACCGAACTAATCTATACTGGTTCAAGTGTCGGGTATTATTCCAATTTACCTAGTACAATAACGACAATAACCTTTAGAGACGCAGGTGTTTTAAAAATCAATGGAATACCAAATACAGTAACGCAGATAAACATTAAGGGGTGCAACAAACTCCGTACTCTAGATCGCTTCCCATCAAAGCTAGAAACACTTATCATTGGCAAGTGTCTCATTCTAAGAAGTATTGGACAATTACCTGATACTCTTACGCATCTGGAAATCACAGACTGTGAAATGATTTCCAGACTGACTTTTCGAAATCCAGACTTTCCGCATATATTCAAGAAAGCACCAGAATTCTTTTTATTGCCTGAGTCTATTACCTACCTAGATGTTAGCGGGACTTCCATTGAAAATCTAGTAGGTGTTCCAAAATCAGTAACTCATTTGATGGCAAAAAGTTGTAGAAATCTAAAATCGATAGAAGGAATACCTGATACTTTGTTTTTTCTAAATTGCAGCGGTTGCCAGAATCTACCTTCATTAAAAGGCTTACCCGACAATCTACATACATTAATCTGCGATCATTGTGTTTCTTTGTTGTTGACTAGACTACCAAAAGGTATAAAAGAGTTTAGAGCCTCGTGGGTAAGAGCGTTACCTACTCTGGAATTGCAACTATTAAAAAGGAATCTATACTACGATACTTCATTGGCCTCTACCATCTTTCGTGCAAAACTCCTTGTCGTACAAGGCAATTTATAGTGGGAAATAATATGATAAGTGATGAACGCTACAAACAGTTGATGGAACAAGTAGGACTTCCGAATAGTCAAAGCTTGTTACAAGCTCTGAAACAAGTGGAAAATGAAGTTTCACAGCCTTATGAACGTAAACAAAAGGCTTTGATAACTGGAATCGAGCAAGCAATGGAGTTATTGAATGGCAAGTCGATTCCTCAATATAAAGCTCGATTGATACTCGATAGTCTGCGAACTGCTCTGGAGTATATCGATGAAACTGAAACATGATATTCTTTTATTAGGTGATTCGCTTGAATACATGAGGCGAATGCCGTCAAAGTCTGTCAATGTTATCATTACCGATCCTCCATACAATACAACCAGTAATGACTGGGACACTGAGTTTGACACTGACTTGTTCTGGAAACACGCTCATCGTATATGCACTGGTGCTATTGTAATGACGGCATCTCAGCCATTTAGCTCAAAAATGGTAATGAGTAACTTGCAGAATTTCCGACATGAATGGATTTGGCAAAAGAACGCTGGTTCAAATTTTGCTAACACTGTGCGTGAGCCATTCAAAGAACATGAGTCTGTATTGGTATTCTCTGTTGGCAAATGGACATATAATCCTCAAATGCAGGAACGTGCAGACTCAGGCAAATCAAGAGTCAAGACAAGCATAAAGTTTGAAACGGGTTCAGACAACTATAGGCAGTTTGACAAAGTAATTGTAAAACAGGCATCTGAGCTTCGCGTACCTTCTTCTGTACAAAAGTTTAATAGAGAGCGAGGATTACACCCAACACAAAAGCCTGTTGATTTGATGCGCTATTTGATACGTACCTATACCAATGAGAGTGATTTGATACTTGACCCATTCATGGGTAGTGGCACTACATGTCTAGCAGCGAAACTAGAAAAGCGTCGCTATATTGGCATAGACAAAAAGAAAAAGTATCTGCGTATTGCAACAGATCGGCTAACTTCTATTCCTAATAGAATGTGGTGATATATGACTTTTATGCAGCTTTACCGTCAAGGAAAAGCAACTGCCGATCAAATCAATGACTATATTGATGAATGGCACAAATCAAAGGGGACTGAAACGATACACGAATTCTTGGGTATGACAAAAGACGAGTATTGTCAATGGCTAAAGAATCCTGATTACTTGAAGGAGCTAGCTTGAAGAGCAAAAGCGGCAAAGTAAAGTATCTATGCCCGAACTGTAATAGTGATGACATTGAACGTCATCCAAATGCAGGCTTTTACATGATGCGTGGAAAAGGCATCTGTAGAGCCTGCATTAGTTTCTGGCCCTGGAAACACCGAATTGTTATTGGACGCAAACAGAGGAATAAACATGAGCAAAAGAAGCAGATCAGCATTGAACCCAGGTTTCGAATTGGCAGAGCGTGTCTTAAACTATGTTCTGCACTCAGAGCATGGGCAAGAAATGTATCCAAGTCAGGTAAGATCATTATTGCGAGACTTGTTCGGCACTAATATCGCTCTATTGCTAAAATCAAAATATACGCCAGCCAATTTGCTCACTACCGTAAACTACCCTATTGTAGACATGAAAGTGGTAGATGATGAAGGCACAGAAGGAATTGTAACCGATGTTTCTAGCCTGTACAATATTCTAGTAAAATATCCTAATGGCGGTCATGGATTGTACTGCTTGATGCCTGATTGCGATGAGTGTACAAAAGACAAGTTACGAATATACAAAAAGGAGGAAACGCTATGAAAACTTGGCGAGTAGTTCCAATCTCTGAATATCAAAAACTTGATGTTAGAGAAGAAGACTTGTTGAATGAAGGGCATTTTCGCAAGTGTGAAACTTATCGAGGTGGTGGAGGATACGACAGATTCCCAGCAATATGCGAACGTCGTTTAGGTATTCGCGCACATGAACAGTTTATCGTACAATTGTATGGTTGTAATCTAGACTGTCCTTATTGTTATGTAACTCGTAGTGGCGTTCATGGCGCGTATATTGAGTATTCTACTGATGCTCTAATGATGGCCTTTTTGGAGTCAGGCCAGCAAGTTTTCCATTTAATGGGTGGAGCACCCGCACTGTATTTGGATATGTGGCCCGATTTGTTGGATCAGCTTTCTAAGCAGTACGTATTCCATTCTGATTTTTTGTTGAGTGAAAACGTGTACAAGCCATCTGTGTTAAGAAGAATAGCTCATCACAGTAATACGTTGTTTGCTCTAAACATTAAAGGTGTCAATGATATTGACTATGTACGGAACACACGCAAACAGCCAAAACATGACCTTATGATTAGAAACTTGGACGCTTTGGTTGATGCGGGTGTCAACTTTTACATTACGTTCACAAATCCAGATCAATCTAATTATGAGAGCTATTGTACGAGTTTAGACTTGCGTTACCCTGGAATACTAAACGATAGTTTTGTAATTCCATTGATCGAATACAATGCAACACCTTACGTTGATAAGTAATTTAAGACAAATTCTATTTATCAGGTGACTGTCATGCTTATTTCATTGTCTCGAAATGTTTTTAACGGGGACGAAGCCGTTCAAGACGCTATTTCCAAGTACAATGGTGACTCGGAAAAGATTCGTACTTGGCTGAATCGGAATTTCCGCAATTGGGCTATAAACAAGGGCCCAGCTTATCAGGTTATTGAAAGAAACCTAAAGAAAAAAGATCCAGACTGGGCAAAAGAGGCTGCTCGGAATGGAGATTTGTACCGACTTTCTTTGGATGAATTTGATGATAATCTTGATTTAATTGTTGACTATCTTCGTTATTTAGACGGTCAAGACAAGAATTTTGATCGTCTATCAGTGCCAGACGCATTGATTCAACAGGAAGAATATCACGAAGAACTAGCGAACAAAGACGTTAATCCAGACAATTACGAAGAAGATGGTATTGAAGACTATTTGGAAGTTCCTCCATATAAGTGGCTACGCATTACCGGCAAAAAAAGTCTTGTACGAGAAGGTGACTTGATGGGTCATTGTGTTGGCGGCTATTATAATCGTGTAGCAGCAGGCACAACACAGATATATTCATTGCGAGATGGCAAGAATTTACCACACGTTACCATAGAGATTGACGCATACAGAAACTCTAATAACAAGAAACTAGATCATGTGGAGCAAATCAAGGGAAAAGCAAACGGACAAGTCCTAAAAAAGTATTGTCCCGCTGTACACGCATTTTTGATTTCTCGGCCATTCGGCGTAATTGATTTAGATCAATGTCCCTTGAGCAAAAAAGATTTGGCTGACGATATTACGGCTGCTGGTTTTGGCGTTGACAAAAAGATTGAACAAAAGTATATGAGAAATGCGTCTTTGACTACCAAAGCCAAAGACGCCTATACTTTCACAATACTCACGCCAGAAAGCCCTAATATAATGGGATATAGCCATGAAGACGAAGATGAATATGAAGATGATGATTTTGACTATGATGCTGATAAATCACGTTTTGAGCTATATATCAAAACTTCGTCTAATAAACCAGATAGCTGTCATCGACTAATGTATGTAGCTGGTAGTTCTTATGGCATGGAGAAACTGTCCACTTTAGATGCTCCGCCTCATGCGATAATCAATAACTTGATTGAGAGCGAGGATTCTAATATCGAAGATTTGCTTTCAAACTTGTTTTTGGATTTTGCCAAGTTGCTTGTAAAGCAAAAACTAACGTCCAAATCATACAATGATCTGATTACGTCTTCTTACTCAGAAGACGACTTTGTTGAAAAGAAAATATCAGAGTCTTTGAACAAAGTGGCTTACAAAGGCAAAGTCGGCAACTATGACTTTTATCTATCCAGTAGTAATGTGATAAAACATATTCTAAACGTTGATTATGGGTCGAACGCACGAGGCTACACTATTAATCCAAATGCGGCTTTGGTAGATGAAAAGAAAAAAGCTTATGGCTTTAGTCTGACACCATCGACTTTGTTGCTAATGAGAAACCCAAATAGTGAAATACTAAAAGCTCTAAAGACTTTGATAGGTAAGCGTAAGTTGTCCGTTCAGTTTGATGCTAGTAAAGAGACCCGCATCAAACTGAACAAGGCTTTTGGTATTCGAGCAAATGAAGTCGCTGACTATACAAATCCTCCGTCGTCTTTGACGAATTTCGTGGCGACGAATCAAAAGCGACCCAAAGAGCTTATTGAAGTAGCTAAACACCTAGATAGTTTAGCTGATGCAAAGTCTTGCCTAGATTATCTTGCTGAACGCTATCCCAAAAAGGCTATGCCTGTAATGAGCGAGAAGAAAAAGTCTAAGGTCCACAACGTCAAGTTACAATACACTCGTGCGCTACGCTATGTTATTTGGTACAATAAACGTATACTTCAATGGCATTTGATTAGCGTGCTATACATGACGAACAAAGCACTAGCTAGTGAGATTACTGTAAAGTCTTTGTTTGCGACTGAGGCACTTTTCGATGTAATCAAGAAAAATGTCGAGGGGCATAGTCGATTCGTTATTCCTCAATTGAAAAGAGCTATGACTGCTCTGCAAGTAAATCTATTACAGCTACTTCCAATATCTGAGTCTGATTTTTTGCATATATCGGATTCAGATCAAAAAGAAGCTATAATGCACTTTTACAAAGTCAAAGAAGCAAAAAAGGAATAGATTTTTACCGTGTATTTGGAGGAAATATGTCAAAAGCCCCTGTATCAAGAAATGTGTATCTTGCTGACGCCTCTGTAACTGAATTTGTTGATTCATTTAGAGAATCAGGAAAAATAGAGGAATGGCTAAGACATAACTTTCGAAATTGGGCAATCAATAATGCTCCAGCTTTTTTTGTCAATTTAAGCGACTTGCCCTTAGATGCTCCTGAATGGGCAAAAGAAGCTGCGATAAAGAGAGAACTCTATACGCTGAAATTGAATAGGCTACGAGCCTCCACTTTCCGTATAATTGACTATCTGCGTTTTTTGGAACAGAACGGAAAATCTTTTGATAGACTATCTGTTCCAGATGCGATGAAACATGAAGTTGACTACCACGAAGAACTCTCTAATAAAAATGTCAATGAAAGTCAGTATATTGAGGATGGAATAAAAGACTATTTGGAAGTTCCTCCGTATAAGTGGGTAAGAGTCTTCGGTAGAAGAAGTCTTGACCGAGAGGGTGATTTGATGGGTCATTGTGTTGGAAGTTACTTTACCCGAGTAAATACTGGTCATAGTGTTATTTACTCACTTAGAGACAGCAATAACACTCCTCATGTAACACTGGAACTGCAAAAAAAGTTTATCATGCCTCAACGCACGGAAATTGGATTTGGCGTTAATCAAATCAAGGGACGAGCCAACGGTCGTATTTCAGAAAAGTATCTTCCTGCTTGCAAAGAATTTTTGTTGTCAACATCCTTTACTGAAATAAACCTCGATGAATGTTTAATAGACGGTGGTGAATTACTCCAAGACATTATAAAGCTTGGGCATGGTAAACCCGTTGAAGTGACTGAACGTAGTTTGATCGGAAAAAGACTTGTAGATACCGAGTCAGACTATCGTGTCACAGTTACAACACCATCAGTCCCAACTATTGTAGATCAAGACAATACGTACCCAGTTTGTAGAAAAATCGTATTAACTCACTGTAAAGAGTTTACTCTTAACGTTAATGACTCCTTACAGCCGCGTATATATGCTTCCGCTGATGATAGCTATGTATTTAATAGCGATTCACTGAAAAATCTACGCCACTTTTTTGTAGCTCTAAAAAAAGAGGGACTTTGTACAAAAGAAAAAACTAGCAATATGCTACTTCGTATAGAAGGCGACCATCGTATAAAGACACAGATTCTCGCTTCTTTACGCAACGAAGCCTATTGTTCAAATACTAATGGATTTGACTTTTATACGTCAAGTTCCAAAGTGATAAAAAAATTGTTTGAAAGATCAGGCGGAGCAAACGCTGTTTTGATTGACAAAAATAAAGTATGCTACTACTTTGTACTCAATCCAGCATACCTCACTCTGCATAGTCTTCCAAGTAAAGAAGTTCAGGAAGTACTAATGAAGTTGATTGGTAACAGAAAGCTGTCTGTTAAAATACCCAACATACCAAAAAATTCATTATTAGCTTTGTACAGAAAGTTCGGTGTAGACCTTACTACATCAAAAGACTATACCAACCCGCCGTCATCGCTCACTCAGTACGTAATACAATTGAGTAAGCGTACACGAACTATGATTGATATTGCCAAGGACTTGGATGCCTGTTCAAACACAGATGAGGCTTTAAAGCTATTGGATTCGAGACTACCGCAAAAGGTTATTCCTGAGAAGAAAGGGTATTCGTCTTATTCTAAGCGAGTCTGTAGAACCAATAGAATAATACATAATCGCAAGGTAGCTCAGTGGCGATTAACTTGTTGTCTTTATATGACCAACAAAGAATTAGCCTGTAATTTGGCTACCGATCCATTGTTGTCCGGCGCTTTGTCTGATGTAATAAGGCAAAGAGAGTCCTTTAATAGGTATCAAAAGAAAATGTTTCAAATGGTTTTAAGACAGTTGATTGTTTGTCTTCCAGCATTGCTGCCACTAAGGCAAGAGCATGTTGCCGCAATGTCAAAAGATTCAGGGCAAAATATCATAGCCAAACTCTACAAAATTAAGGGTGATCTTGATGCGACTACTAATTAGTTTGTCTGATATTGCAAATCTTCAATCTGGAAAAGCTTTTCCAGCAAAAGTGCAGCCATTCCGTAATGCTTACGAATACAAGCCTGGAGAAAATCCAAATGATTTGGCAAATGAGTTGATTGAAGCACGCAAGAAGCGTGATGAAGAAACTTTGAAGCCAAAGTCAAAGAAGCAAAAAAGAAAAGACAAGGAATACTTAAACATAGGAGTCAAAGATGACGAAATCGAAGAAATTGAAACTCCTGAGTCTACAAGCGGAATGGAATTTGCTCATACTGATGGTCAGCTAGCTGCGCTTGAATATCAAGACAACGGCATTGCTAATCAATCAATTCGAGCCAGAAAGAAATTGGAGAAAAAGAATAGTGAAAAAAGTAAAGTGGTTGATACAGACGAACCTGATTTCAAATGAGCAAGTTGTTGGAATAGCAAAAGCTCTCGCAGCACAAGAAATTGCCTTTGACGAAATTCACTTGGTTCCATTTACGGAAGACATTTATTTTCCTGATGGAACCAAGGTAGAAGCCACAGATGACCATATTATTCCTTATGGTTCAAATAAGTTGGTAAAACTTTCTGTCAATAGATTTGAAGGCGTATTCTTTGACAAAGAGACTTTCCGCTTAGATACGTGGATAGCAAATAGAAGTGACATGCTAAATGATGATGCCGTCATTTTGACTTTACCAGATGCTTTGATACATTTACAGAGTATAGACCATGCATTTGTAAGACCAGTAGAAGACTTGAAGGCGTTTCCTGGTGTCGTAGTAGACAAGAGTTGGAATCCAGACGACATTGATATTTCCACAGAAATAGCTATTTCTTCTTGCAAGAATATTGTGGCAGAATGGCGATATTTCATTGTAAACGGTGTTATTATAAGTGGAAGCCTATACCGATTAAGAGGTAAGCTGCACAAACAGCTTGAAACTGATTCATATATATTGGAACAGGCTCAGATTCTAGCTGATAGATGGCTACCACATCCAACCTGTGTAATGGATGTTGCTTATATTGATGAAAGAGGCTACCGAATAATTGAGTTTAATTGCTTCAACTGTAGTGGCTTTTACGATCACGATCTTGAAAAGATTGTAAAGGCAGCATCTACTCTTTGAAATACCAACACGAATTAAGCTGGCTATATGCCAGCTTTTTTTTGTGCCTAAAATACCTAATTTATAAAAAAGATTAGGTGCTATTGTGAACATGGAACAGCTTGCTGAACTCTGCCACGAATCTCTGCAAATGTACCGTATCTTCAACGATCTTCCTAAGCAAGAATCTTGGTTATTACTTCCTGAGTATGAAAAAGATACTATGAGAGAAATGACCAAGATGAGCTTGAGCGGTGCTTTGCCAAGTCGATTGCACAGCTATTACTGTTTTAGAACATGCTCACGTAATATCGATTTTCAATATCTAGACTTGGTAGTTCAATATCAGTATTGTCTATTGGCTGATATTGTCAAATCCCTGAATTTGGTGATCTCATGAAGTTGATTTTAACAGCAAAAAACACTTACTCAGGAGACTCTGGCTTTTATGCTAGAGTCTCGCCTGTGAAAAATGAAGCTTTTACTGGCTTGGTAAAGTTATTGGAAGCATCTTGTCCAATAACTTTCAATGAAGTTTATGATGATCCTCATGTAACTGTCATGTATAGTCCGAAAAGCCCAAACGCATTGGCTGCGTCTCTTATACATGATAGCCATGAGCATAATGAGTTTCTAGCAAGGTCAATACGAGTTTTACTTTGGCCTGGGCATAACGGTAAAGGGTACGTGGTACTAAAATTGCTATGTCCTGATCTATGCCTTCTACATGAAAAGTTGAAAAAGACAGGTGCAGTACCTACTTTTAGTCCGTATGCTCCTCACATGACACTATGCAAAGATTGTGGCGACTTTACACAAGACATAAAAAACTGGCAGTCAAGAGTCAATACCTTGTTAGGTACTTCTCCAATACTACTAACGTATTCACAGTTTGGCTTAGAACCAATGAGGTAACATATGAGACTAATAATCTCGCTATCGAATAAGACAGAAAAAGACGATAAGAAAGAGACAAAAGCAGACAAGAAACTAGAAAAAGCTGAACCTATACCGGCTGAGAAGCCACCTACTGTCATAGAGCAAAAGCCAGTTTCTACAGAAGAGCCAGAGCATGAAATAGAGGATCCAATGAGCTTTGACTTTGAACAGTCTCCAGACGTTCTGGCGAAAAAAGCTCTTGATCGTACCAAGGCAAAGCCTCAAGCAAGAATGCGTCTGAACACAAACAGAGTCGAACAAAAAGTCAAGAGTACCAAGCGTAACTTTGCGGATGCAATGTTTGATCTTGAAGACCCTCACTATAAGGTGACAAAATGAAATTAATTGATGAGATTACCAGTAGTGCGCTATTCGCTTCCTTGTATGGAACTAAGCGAACCTTTGAACGTAGTCTCGGACTGAATAATATCATTTTCGTGTTCCACAATAACACAAAGTATCGACTGTCAAAAGACCCAAATCCATCATATCCATATTACTACTTTAAAGTAGGTAGTATAGGATTGGCTAGAGATGAAAAGTTTCTAAAAGCGATTCAGCGTGACGGCATATCTTCAAGAGGAAACAATAGGTTCGTACAGCGTACAACAGACGCCACTGTACACAAGTATTTTATGTTTCCAGCCCGAATAAGTTGTGAATTTCACTATTTTCATAACGATCTAGTTGGAATGACCAAATTTCTTGAAGCCTTTTTAATACTTTCGGCTACCGAAAGCCTTAATTTCGTTGTTACAATGAGTGACGAAATTAAGTGGATTTGCCGAATAGAAATGACTGATGATACTTTGTCAACTCCAGATGCTGACTTGGAAAATCCAGCGGATCCCGCGTCAAATGAAATTGTAGTAAACTTCATTTTACATACGCATATCGGGTTTATGCGTGACGTAGCAAAAGTAAACAATCTAGGCAGACCAACACTCACATTTACTACCAATGTAAGTCAGGAACAAACCGAAGAAATTCCAGACAAAATTCCCGATCCACTATGGTGATCTTATGATTCCACGCCCTTCCTCAAAAACAGTTGTAGCCGAAGTAAAAGTTACCGTTGCTGATATAAGTACGCGTAGCATGATACTAAAAGCAGCCGCCGCTGCTAAGGTAGGAGAAGCCACTCTCTACAATATAGATCGAATTGTTACCACTACTGACTTTATGGAGATACAAAAAATAAATAGCTTCCTAGCCATAAGCTGTTCTTCCGCTTCTCCTTTAATAGTTGAATACACATCTGGAACAGAAATCTTTTCTACCAAAGTCAATAATTTGTTTGTGTTGTCAGGCAGTATTACTACCTTGATTCGTATCAAATCTGAGACTGGATCGAGCAGAATTACTGTCGTATACAATTAAGCTGAAAATTTGCAGGACATTTTATGAAACGCAATCTCGACATTACTGGTCGTGTTGTTCGGCCAAGCCCAATAAGGGAGAACTAATATGGCTTATACTCAACATGCTAGTGCTGGCGTATATACACGCGAAATAGATTTATCAGAGCGTGTAGCCGCTGTAAGCACTTCAATAGGCGCAATAGTCGGAGCCTCTAATAAGGGGCCAATTAATACGAGAACTCTAATAACAAGCACTCGTGATTTCATTGAGTTGTATGGAATCCCTGATGCTTCGTTAAGCTTTATGCATTATTCTGCATTGGCTTTTCTGTCAGAAAGTTCTCAACTGTACGTAACACGAGTAGCTAACGGCGCATTGTACGGCGGTGTTCTAGTTACTCTTACACCTAGTTCCATCAATACTACAACTCCATTTACATCTGGTTACGTTGATCCGGGAATAAGCTTTCCATTTGGCTCAGACGATCTTTTTGTTGTATATGGAAAAGATCCAGGTTCTTGGAATAACGATTTGTCTGTTCACATTTACCCCAAAACTTGGGATGCTGAGAGCAATCTCTTTATATTTGAAGTGTTTCAAGGAACATCTCAAGTAGCTGTAGAAAAGTTTGAAGCTACATTAAATCGCGGATTAGATGGATATGGCGCTCAGACTAACCTAGCAGATCAAGTGAATCTACGTTCTGCTTACGTAAGGATTCGTCAAAATTTGTCAAACACGCAGTATCTTGTAAATCCGGCTCAACGCTTGATTCGCTCGATTACTGGCTATAGTAACACGGAACAGCCACTATACTTTGCTGGCGGAAGTAATGGCAATCCAGTTCAGCCGTCTCATGTATTGAATGGCTGGGACTTGTATGAAGACCCAGAAGAAGTTACAATAAACATTCTGATTCAGGGTGGTAATCTCGTCTACCTGGACATTGACGGAAATTCAGTTTTAGACACATCAATTCCGCTTAGAATGGCTGAGATTTGTGAGTCTAGAATGGACTGTATGTCAGTGCTTGACGTTCCTAGCGATCTACAAAAAACAAAAGATGCGATAGAATACAGACGCAGAACGCTCAACCTAGATAGTAGCTATGCTGCCATCTATTCTCCAGACTTGTATGTGTCTGACTCGTTTAGTGCAAAAAAACTCTACGTACCACCTTCTGGATATGTGGCTGCTGTTTTTGCCAAGACAGATAGATTAGCTGCTCCGTGGTACGCTCCCGCTGGTATGAATAGAGGTAGTCTAAACATACTCGGTGTTAGAGAAGTGTACGATCAAGCAATGCGCGATATGCTGTCATCTAATCAGATTAACAGTATGCGTATGATCTATGGTTCCGGCATCAAGGTGTGGGAATCTCTGACAATGCAAAGTAAGGCAAGTGCTTTGTCAGAAATCAATGTTCGTAGATTGATGATTTTGCTTGAAGTCTCTATTTCCACTGCGGCTCTGTACAGTGTTTACGAACCAAACGATGCCATTCTGTGGGCGCGTTTGCGTGATCTGTGCAATAGATTCCTCGAACCGATCAAACGCGGTCGTGGTATTTACGATTACGTGGTAATTTGTGATGAGACAAACAACACTGTAGACTTGATTGCCAGCGGCGATACCGTTCTTGACGTATATGTTGATCCGGCTTTGCCAGTAAAACGTATTCATCTAAACGCTATTATCACCAAGACTGGTGGTATACAGTTTGCTGTATCTCAGATGCAAAATACAGTAGCTACTACTCAGTAAGATAGGAGACTTATCATGGCTAAACCAGCTTTACTTGACATTTTGTCAATTGCCGATCCGATGTTATCGGATAACTTTGAACTGATTTTCGGCAGTATTCCAGGATCAAGCGATACACAGCCTTTTCGTATTCAGTGCCGTACTGCGTCAAAACCCGGTATGACTTTGGAACAGGTGACTTATGACTTGTTCGGTCACACTGTAGAGTTTGCCGGTCGTTTGACGTATTCTCACACAATGTCTGTCGAGTACGTAGAAAACTATCAAGGTTCTATTACTCGCGCATTGGAAAAGTGGCAAGAACTGATTCGCAGTCACAGAAGCCAGCATGGTAGTTTCAAAGCTGATTACACGGTTACTGCTGATTTGAATATTTACGATCAAACAGGTGAGTTGAGCCTGAATTATCGTGTGTTCAATATGTGGCCTACCGAGGTTCCTGAACTCGCTTTTGACGGTAGCTCTGCTACTGCTCTTTCTGTCGGTGCAACTTTCTCGTATGACTATTATGAGATTGGTAGCAAAGATATTACCGGAAACGGTAAAGCAAAGGCTGCATCTACGATATAAGGTGATCTATGGCTGCTGGTACAGATTCTTTGTCGCTTCTTTTGGATAGAAGTTCTCCTGAGAGTCATCCGCTATTTTCATTTAATTGGACATGCGAGAGTATCAGCAGCCCTGACCCAGATATATTCATAGATAGCAACTTTGTTGAAAGCCTAGATATTCCATTTTGCAATACCAGTATAGGCCAAGGCTGGTTTGGTAATGCTTCGTTTTCCTACTTTCCAGATTTTTCAAACATTTCGGATATTTCAATTACCTTTGTTGAAAATTCGTCATGTTCCATAATGAAAGCTTTGTGGGATTGGAAAAGGTTAGTCTGTGACTTTGATGGAAAAGACAGTACCGGTGCCTATAAGCTGCCAAAGGCGTATAAAGGGACCGCTATAATCAAATTACAGGCAGTTAATGGTGTTGACGTTATGGAAGTGAAGTTTGAAGGTATTTGGCCTGCTGAAACGTCAGCACTATCTTTGAATTATTCTAGCTCCGACTTGGTAAAGATTACTCAGCAGTTTTCTGTTGATAGTCAGAAGGTAACGTTCAAAGATGTAACGCTGGCTTCTACTAGATCAAATGCTAGAAATACAAATACTTCTAGGACTTCTACACCTGTGACTTCTACTCCATTTACAAATAGATCATTGGGAGAAACTTTTCTGGAAAGGGGTAAGATGAAAATTCGTTAGGAAGCTTTTATGTTTATGGATGATTAAACTCTTTTGGTGAGACCATGATACAAGACACGCAAAAAGACCCTCGCTTTTCCGACATTGGCAATTTGCCTTCAAATTTCTGGCCTTATGACTTTAAACAGCTAAGCATACGGCCATTTACTGTAGCCGAATTCAAGTTGCTGTCTAGAGCCGCTGTTACCAAAGATAATACTCCGCTTCTCAAAGCGGTAGATATGGTAATAGATCAAGATGCTTCTCAACTCACTCAGGGTGACTTTTATTATGCCTTGATGTGGTTGAAGCTTCATAGCTTCCCCAAAACTCCTCTCACAGTAAGCTGGACTTGCAATGCTTCTTACAAAGGAAATACTTGCGGTCAAGCAAACGCTCAGTTGATTCATCAGTCTCAAATAGAAATTGTCTCTTTTGATGAAGACAAGCCTATAGAGCTACCTGCTGGAATTGACTACCCAAGGGCAAGCCTTATTCCTGAAACTCATAATTTCATGTCGAATCCTGATTTGGTCTACATTGTACCTGCTGCTCAATGGGTCAAAGAAGGCAGAAATCTGGATGAGAAAATAAAGTATCTGGAATCTTTGCCCGATACAGAGCTTTTTGAACTAGCATTAGACACGAACAATTCTATTGTGCATGGTATTCGTGAAACCGTGCAACTCAAATGTAGCAAGTGCGGTGCTGCTTTTGAGTACAGACTTGAACTGGAACCGCACAATTTCTTTCGCAGTTAATAATGAGCAACAGATTCTAGATATGCAATATACTCTGCTTGCACACTTGAAAATGCAACCAGATGAGAATATGCCGATCAAGACTTTGTTGTATTTCTACTCTAGTTTCAAAAAAGACGAGCAGGAAGCTAGGCAAAAAGAGGAATTAGCTAGAAGTTCAAAGGCTGGATACAAGCGTATTCCGATCAATAAACCTGCTTCCTCTCGATAGAGGTTAATATGGATCGGACTACACTTTCAGATACCAGCAAATCGCGCTGCATGGAACCGAACGAACTCTCGAAGGCTGTTGCCTTCGGGGTTCGTTCTGCTGTTTCTGAGGCTGGAATTTCTTACTTGCTAGAATACCATCAAGAACAACTACAGGAAATACAAAAAGATACCAAACTCACAGAAGAACATGCTTTGGCTATTCTGCAACTATTACAGAATAGAAAATGTGAGTGCGCCGATAAGATTATATCGGGCATGAAAAGTATTGATCGTAAGCCTCAGAAATCAGAACCAGTCTCCAAGTCTAATCTAATTAGCTCGGCTGTAAGTGTTTGGACGAACAAGAGTATACCTCCAGAAATTTATGAAGCTATCATTGATGCCGCTGATGAAATCTCAGAGGTATCTAATACTTCGTCACAAATAAATGAAACTCTTGAAGAAGGTTTTGAAGAGGCTAATCATAGCCTAGACTCAATTACGGAAACTTCTGCTGAATCTAGGGATTTGCTTGAGTCAATTGATGATCGACTCGCCAAGCGTGTTACTGACTGTTCAAAGGTAGCTACGCTATTAGCTACTCTAAACGAAAAGACTGATAAACTCATTGGTCAAAACAAAAAGCGTGACTCAGATCAGAAAAAAGAAAAAGTAAAGGAGAAAGCCGAAAAGAAAAAAGAAGTCAAAGCTGAAAAAGTAGAAAAGTCCAAGGAAAAGGCGGAAAAGAAAAAAGAGAGTGCTGCAAAAAAGGCAAAGGAACGAAAAGAGCTTGCTAGCAAGATTCTAAGTTCACGTTCTAGCTTTGACCCAGACGATGAATTTGCACCAATTATAGATGATCTTGAGCAAACAAAAGACTACGAAAGGGAACAAGCTCGTACTGAGAAAAAGCGTGATAAGAGCGAAACAAAGAGTGATGATAAGCAATTAGAGCAAACAAAAGAACTCAAGAAATCCATAGATGCTTTGAAACCGAAAAAGGAACAAAAGCATCTCAAAGGAACAAGCAAAAACGTAACTCCAAAAAAAGCCAAGCATACTCTAATTGATGATGCTTTGGCAATGGCTGACGATCTTTTTGATCTTGACTTGGACCTAGATAAAGACGATAAGGATGGAAAAGATAAAAAGAGTCGCAAAGAAAGAAAAGAGGAAAGAGCCAAACGTAAAGCAGATAAGACTAGCACACCCGGCAAAAAGAATTGGAAACAACGTATTGCCGAAAAGTTTGGTAAAGAAGCTGCGGAAGATGCTGCTGAAAGTGCTGCCAAACAGAGTTTAAAAGACAAGATAGCTGAAAAACTACGTAAGGCTGGATTTAGCAAAGCCGAAGAAAGAGGCGAAGCTGTAGAAAAAGCTGCGGAAAAAGCCAAAGAAGCTGCTTCCCGTACTGCTGAAAAGGCAAAGGAAGCTTCTGTAAAAGCTTCTGACAAAGCAAAAGAACTCGCACAGGCTGCAAGCGAAAAAGCTTCCCCATATGTAGAAAAAGGAAAAGGCATATTATCCTCTGCTGGAGAAAAAGCTGCGCCAATACTTGAAAGGGGCAAAGGAATATTATCTTCGGCTTCCAGTAAGTTGGCACCTTTGGCTCAGGGTGTCAAAGGCTTCGCCTTACCAAAAGGAATAGGTGCTGCTGGTGTTTTGGGAACTGGCTTGATGGTAATGGATACTGTCAGTACAGTAAATGCCTTAAATAATCCTGATCTGTCTGCTGACCAAAAATCAGCAATGCTAGCACGTAACTCTGGCGCTATGCTTGGAAGTGCAATAGGCACGCTTGGTGGCCCGGTAGGTGTAATGGCTGGTCAAGTAATCGGCGCAGAAGTAGGTGAGCATGTAATTGCGCCTATAAATAAAGCCATTGCTAGTAATCCTGATCTGTCTGATGCTATAGGTAGTACAGTAGCTAAAGGATTGTCGTTATTCGGAAATGAAGAGGCAAAGGAAGCTCTAAGACTATCTTCTGGTGGAAAAGTTCCAGTAATAACTCCGGCAAAACCGCCAGAGAAAAAGCCTATTGTTCCTATAGTAGCTCCTATACCTTCTACTACAGAAACAACTGTCCCTCCTGTTCCCATAGTAGCTGATACTACTACGGAAAATATTCCTCCTGCACCAGTAGTTACCGCTACTACAATGGCGTCTCCACTATCTGATGATCTACTACGTTTCATCAAGGGTCAGAAACAAGATAGAAGAGACTCTTTGGTAAGCATGTATGCTGAAAAGTATAGTATACCTACCAAAGACGTTTATACCGCTCTTACCAATTTAGACAAAAATGTTTCTGTTGCCACAAATACGATTCCAAAATCAGTAGCACCAAAAACAGTAGATCAGCCTGTTTCTACTGCAAGTAATCTCATGGTAGCTGGTATAGCGACACCAGACATTACACCAGATATAGAGCCAAAAGAGAAAAAGGACGACAATAACATATACAAGGCTTTGACTGCTACAATGGCGGCAGAGCTTGGAAAACCGCGTCCTGCTGCGACATTAGCTGATACTCGCTTAACAGATATAAGAGAAGAACCCGAAATACCTGATTTGCGAAAGCTAGCAGCTTTGCCTGATTATGCGGCAAAGTCTACTTCACAGTCCATGGAACAATTCTCGGGTATTCTATCTGAAAACAAAGACAACGCTAGCAAACTCAAAAGTCAAATAGACAATCTACCTGCATCTAGTACAATAGCTGCTGCTGTTGGTGCTGCTGCTGTTACCGCACTTTCTCAGGCTAATGCACAACATGATGCAGACTTTCATAATGAACTAAATAAAACTGTAGGACCGAAACTAGAAAAAGCGGTAGCTCCTTTATCAGCTTTGTCAGCCGAAATGACAAAAAGCACTGAGGAATTTAGCGATAAGACAGGCACTTTTGTAAAAGACTTTGACAAAAAGACAAACAAGTTCATAGATAATACCGATAAAAGTACAACAAGCTTCTTAGACAAGCTAAAAGCTAATACTAGCGGTGTATTGACTTCCATTTCTAGTGCTTGGAAAGGAATGGGTGGTATTGGAGGCATATTACAATCAGCAAAAGACCGTTTCAAACAAGCAATAGACGCCGGAAAGCAGGCGACCGAAGAATCAGGAAGTGTATTGACCGGTATTGGACAGGCCGGAAAAACTTATGCTACTGGTCAAGGTGTAGGAGGAAGCACTGACGTAAAATACGGAGCGCAAGGCGGAATAAAGTATTCTGCCAACGTTGACGCAGCCATATCCAATGCGTCAAAGTCAGTAGGCGTGGATGAAAATTTCATGCGTACAATGGCAGCTATTGAATCTCATGGCGATCCATCTGTTACGAATAAACTTGGCTATAAGGGTCTGTATCAGTTTGGCGATTCTACCGCAAAGTCTTATATTAAGGGAGACGTGTACGATGCTTCTGCCAATGCGATGGGCGCAGCAAAGTATGCAAAAGATAATGCTGCCTACTTCAAGAAACGTATAGGTAGAGATGCTTCGCCAGCCGAATTGTATATGATGCATCAGCAAGGACCCGCGGGTGCTGTAGGACTTATAAAAGCAGAACAGGAAGGCAAAGGTTGGGATCAGTTAGACGACGGCTCAAGAAAACGCATGTCTTCGAATCTTGGCGCAGGGAAAAGTGCCAAGGAATTCAATGACATGTGGCGTCGTAAATATGCCAATTACGCTGCACAAGTTGAAACAAAGTCGGGAGTCTATACCGCTAGCAGTGCTGTAGGAAATTTACCAACGGCTTCGGCAACGGAACCCGGAAAAGTCCCAGGAATGGACAAGATCGCTGGAAGTCTTGCCAGTGGGATGGTAAGTTCGGTCAATCAATCTCTGTACTCTCAAACGGAAGACGCGATAAACAAAGGAATTAAATATGGCTTTGGCTCAAAGAATCTTAGTTCAGGAGCTATCGATTGTAGTGGCTGGGTTTCCAATATAAACAGAAACATGATTGACGGTATCAATCAAGCTTCTGGAAAAGAATTATTCGATAAGAGTGACAAAGCTGCTTTAAACGCTGGTGCCAGTGATATTATCAAAAATGTATCTCAGAAAACGGGTGTTCTGAATACAAACGTAAAGAGTGCTGATCAACTAAAAGAAGGAATGGTAATCGGCCTAGATAGCGGCGATCATGGATGGGATAAAGGTCGATACGAGGGTATAGATCATATTACGCAAGTAGTAAGAAATCCCACTACTGGCGAACTTGAAATATCAGAATCTAGTTCTAAGAAGGGAGTTCATACTACCAATGCTCAGGAGTGGCTAGACAGGCAGAATAAAAAGGGAAACAGACTTTTTGCTACTGATCCGCTTGCAATGGCAGAAGGCGGAAGAACCGCACTTGGAGACACGCCTGTAGTAACTGCTGCTGGACTTGCACAGCCTTCTGTAGATACTGTTTCGTCTCCAACTGTACCTACGGGTGTTGCTACTGTACAAACTCCAGTAACTTCTGGAAATACTTTGCAGCAAGCTTATGCAGCTTCGGGTGGCCCAATACCTGTAACTGTTGTAGGCCCAGTAGCACTCAGCGGTCAATTAAATCAAAATGTTGCTGATGCTTCTCAAGCAACTCAGCAACAGTATACAGGAACAGCGGAACAGCCTGTTTCTGCCACTAATACTGGCCCAGATGGATTACTACCATTTATACGTGGTCAGAAATCTGATAGAAGGGATACTCTGGTAGATATGTATTCTGAAAGGAATAATATTCCCAAAGAAGACGTTTATACTGCCATGAATGCCGGTGCTTCGGAAGTTGCACCACCTACTGCTGTTGTATCCAACCAAGTACCTACTGCTACACAGCCAGCGCAACCGCCTACTACGGTGGATGACACTGTAAGAAATTCATTTCTCGCAGCAGAAAAACAAAAGTCTCAAGTAATGGGACTTATGGGAGGATTGACACCAGATCAATTCTTCTTAAAACAGATGGGTCTTTCTGCACAGTCACAGCAGCAATCTAGACAGAATTTAGGAACTTCCGCAGACAATATTGCTAGAACTATGGCCGGAGAAATATCTCGCGGTGAAGCTCCAGATATGCAGTCTGCACAAAAAGAGTTGGGTGTTATCACTGCTTCGGCACAATCTGAAAAGCCTGTTGCTGTCCCAGCTTCTTATACAACGTCATATACTGCACCAACGTCTTATAGCGACTACGATAAGACTCAGGGTCAGCCCGGATGGGTTGGTGTAGAAAAACCTGCGAAAAAGCCGAGTGAAGCAAAGCCTGCTAATATAGCTGGAACTCGTCCGTTATTACCTGTATACAAGCCTAAACCTTCGTCTGAGGCTACAGTAGACAAAGATTTTCTAAAACAAACCACTTCTACTGCTTGGGAAAATCTTTCAACGTCTCGGCAAAGCGAAATCTCAAAAGCCTACAAAGATTTCAAGGCTTCCGGTGCAACTCCTTTAACAAAGGAAGAGCAAGACAGAATAGATACATGGTCAAAACAAAACTCCAAAGGTGGCTTTGTTACCGCAACAAGGCCAGAGGATATAAAAGCTCTTGACGAAAAAGACAGCAAATACAAGTCTTTCTTTAAAAAGAGTTATCGAGCAATAAATGAAAAAGAGTACGCTCTTGATAATGACGTTGACTATGACAAGGCATTATCAGCAAAAGAGCCTAAAGTTGGAGATGTTGTAGGAGTCAGACCTCAACTACCTGTATTCAAGCCAAAGAAAGATTCATTCTTACCTCCGCCAACAGTAACTACTACAGCCGGAACATTTCTAACTAGAGGCGGCATAAAATTTGGAGATAAGCCCGAAGAACATAAGGTAGGAGATGTTGTAGGAGTCAGACCTCAACTACCTGTATTTAAACCGAAGCCCGAAGAACATAAGGTAGCGAAGCCTGCTTCAATAGTAGGAACCCGTCCTAAGCCTGTTGCTAAAAAGACCAAGCCACCCGTTCCCGAAGATTTTCTAAAACAGACCACTTCTACTACATGGGAGAATCTTAGCGATAAAAGAAAGCAAGAAATCTCAAACGCCTACAAAGATTTCAAAGCTTCGGACGTAACTCCTTTAAATGAGGAGGAACAAAGCCGACTACAAAGCTGGCATTCAAAGAACTTTAGCTTATTCTCTGACAATGAAATGCCAGAGGATATAAAAGCTATTGACGAAAGAGATAGTCAGTACAGCAAGTTTCTAAAGAGTAGTAATAGAACTTACAAAGGAAAAGAGTATTCTCTTGACGAGGACATCGATGAAGTATTAGATGCAACCAAGACTGCTCCAGTAGCCAAGGAAGTAGCAAAGCCTGTTGCTACTAGCACAATGTCTTTTAAAGAGTCTGGAATATCAAAAGACTTTTTAAATGAAGCGACTAATACTGAATGGAACAATCTGACTGAGAAGCGTAAGCAAGAAATCGCTGACTCTTATCGAAAGTACAAATCATCCGGCGTATCTCCTCTAACAAAAGAAGAACATAAACGTATTACTGATTGGGAAGCTGCTCATTCAGAAGGCGGAATGATCTTTGATAAAATGCCGGAGGAATTACAGGCTCTTCGTGATAGAGACAGACAATACAGTGAGTTGATTCCAAAAGCCGGTAGAAGCAAAGATGGTAAGGAATACGCAAAAGATGAAGAAACAGGCGACTGGTTCTTAGATGCGGACTTACCTAAAAAGCCGAAGGAACCCGAGGTATCTGATGTTAAAGCTAGACCAACTGTTCCTCCTGTAGAAAGATCACCAGTGGTAACATCAATACCAACTTCACAAAAAGGAACTTGGGATCCTACTGGTAGATATTATACTGCTTCTTCTGAGAGTAAGCCACAAGAGAAGCCAAAAGGAACTTGGGATCCTACTGGTAGATATTATACTGCTTCTTCTGGAAGTGGTAGTAAAGGTGGTGGCTTTCTTTCTAGCATACTGTCGCCACTTACTTCTATATTTGGAGGAAATAGAACATCTTCCAGCTATAGTTCTCAAGGCTATAGTTCTCCTGGATACGGAACTACACCATTTGGTGGGTCTGGAAGTCGCGGTTATGATATGGCTTCGGCTCCAGGTAATTATGCTGGTAACATGGCTGGCGGTATACGAAGCGTAATGTCTGCGCCAACAAGTATACTTGGCAATATAATGGGCGGTCTCGGCAGTATACTAAATATACCAAATCAGATTATGGGAGGAGTCTCTGGTATAGGTGGAATGTTCGGCGCTAAAATGCCTAGCTTCGGCGGATTTGGTTCTGGGCTATCTGGTATAATGGGCGGCCCAATGCAGGCTATGGGACAGATATTCAGCCAAGTGTCTGGCCCTATGCAACAAATGCAAAACTACGCTAATATACCAAGACAGATTTATGGTATAGCCAACAATACAACTCAGTCTGTTGCTAATATACCAAATCAGATGGGTCGTTCTATGCAGGGCGCTTATGGGACAATGACAGGAACACCCAATAACGTATTACGTTCTATGGGAGTTACAACTTATGGTGGCGATGCAGGCAGTACATATTCGAGTCAGACGCCATCGAACAGAGCCTATACAGAAATGCCTTATCCAGAACCAGAAGTCAGAGTTCCAAAAGCACTCACTGTTTCCGGCGAGAACGTGCGTCCTGATATAATGTATAGACAGAGTAGTGACGAATATAGAGATGTGTCAGTGAATAATGATACATATGGCGGCGTTTCCTATAGAACGTCTGCACCTACTTCGTATTCAAATGTGTCAGCTACTCAAAGCCCATTATCGGCTGATAGATCAGCATACACACCACCTTTGACGAGTACGATGTTTATGCAAGAACAATCAGCCAAAACCGCCGATTCATCAGCACAAGACAAAAATGCGGTAATAGGAAGATCAGGAAGAAACGCTACTGGAGGCGGCGGTATATCTCAAAGGCCAAGGCTTGACGATATACCTATCATGCTTCAAGATAACGGACTCATACTGTTACAAACAGGACTAATATAGGTGATTTATGCCACTAGCTACAAGAAGCCAAGGCCAGTCTGCTCCATCAGGCTCAGTTAATCAGTCAGACGTTGCAAACAATAATTATCAGATTAGAATAAGAAGTACCAAGAGTAAAACACCAATTATTTCGAGTATTCCTGAGCAGTTTTCTCTATCTGTTGATAGTACTTGGAATGTTCCAATGAACAAGTCTTTGACTGACTCTTTGCCTGATGGGTCCCCTGTAAAGGTTTTGGGTAAAGCTGGAAGCACTATATTTGGTCAGACAACCCTGTCAAAGTATCAGACTCTATCCGTATGGGATCAGGGATCAGCAATGACTGTATCATTGCCCATGGTATTCAAAGCGTTCAATGACCCAATAAAAGATGTAGTGAACAAGATTGTTTCTCTAATGAGTATGGTATGTCCATATACAGACAATGGCTTTTTACATGCTCCAGGACCTACAATATCTTCTATGATGGGTAATTCTGGAGCTTCAACTCTATCAGGCGTCTTGGCTAAAGTAGGTATAAACGTAGACCCAGCCTCATTAGGCGGAGAGTCAGGAGAGATTATTACTTTGGAAATTGGCAATTTTATCAAAATGACTCCGGTAATAGTCAAAACTGTTGATGTTGAATTTGATACCAAGTTTGATACTCAAGGAAATCCAATGTCAGCAACAGCCAACATAACAATAGAAACGCCTTATATTGTTACAAGAGCCGATTTAGCTCAATTCTTTTTACGAAGCGATAGTGCGTTCAAAGACTATTCTGATTTGTTTAGCTTTGGTACTTCGGCTCTAAACTATTTGACCAAGTAGGCACGTATATGGTAGCTCTAAACACTACAATAAATTCTCGTCTCTATTCAGTCACTACTGACGAACATGGCATAGACCCTCTGAGAGACAAGACAATTGCGGATATTGTAAATATACCTACGTACACGCTTTACGTTGTTACACAAGCAGAACGAGGCAGACCCGACTTGGTGTCTTTTCACAACTACAAGTCTGTACACTTGTGGTGGATCGTATTAGTATATAACGGATTACAAAGTTATCGAGATATTGTGGAAGGAATAACCTTGAAGATTCCTACGTCTGGGCAAATTGTAAAGTATCTTACTTTGAGCGCACAGACCTCAAAAACACTAAAAACATTTGTAATATAGCTATGAGTGGACAAAGTGCAGTAAATATCGCTAATCAGATTTATATTGCGCTAAGCGTAGAAGGTTCAGGCTTAACTTCTGGCACAAACCTAATAAATACGATTAGTGTGCATGAAAATCTGGCTACATTAGTTCCTGTCATGCAATTCAAATTCAATGACAGAGGTATGAACTTGGTGAGAGACTATGCTCTTACAGAAGGAACAAAAGTTGAGATTTCTCTAGGGAAGTCTCAAGACGATGCTATACCCAGAACGTTCCGAGTGTTTGGTAGTCGTCAGGCTCCATCGATAGATGGACCTATGATGTTTATGACTTTTATTTTGGACTGTCCAAAATATGTCACTGAGAGTTATTCTGGCGGTATAAAGGGAAATTCAAGTGATGTAATATCACAAATAGCCTCTGATTGTGGTTTAGAAGCGGATGTTGAAAGCACGCAAGACGAAATGACTTGGCTATCTTTTGGTAGAACTAGAGCCTCATTTTCACAAGATGTTGCTATGCACGGATACGCTAGTCAGAATTCGTCTTTGGCAAAATGTCTTACAAGCACAAAAAAGCTTAGATACAAAGACTTATTCAAACAGCTACAGGAAAGTCCTATAATTACATTCGCTCAGAATGATCCCGGTGATGGAAGAGACATTCTATTAGTAAGAGAATCGAGAGACGTATCCAATAGTGGTGTCATGAACTCTTGGCTAAACTACGGCTGGAACTATACTTCTCATAGTCTAACAGGAAAGTCGAATAAAATTGACAAGTTTGAAGTAAAGTCTAGTGACAATTATCTTCCAATCAATTCGGAAGTCAAAAAGGAAGTCGGTGACAAAGCTCGTGTTGAGCATAATAGAAAATGGGATTGTAGGAATACTCACGAAAACTATAACCAAGCTTACTATCAAAATATGCGTGGCTTGGCGCTCTTTTCTGAGAAGATACACATTCTGGTAGAAGACCCATCTGGAGTTGAGGTGTTTGATAGCGTTGAGCTTGAAATGACTGACTCTGATGGGGAAAAAGGCAAGAATACCGGCAGCTACATTGTTAGCGCCAAAGTCATTTATATTTCCAACGGAAGTGCTTATTACGAGAAGCTAGAGTTGATACGTCCGTCAGTTAGGCAGGCCGGAAACACCAAACTTGTAGGTAGCTAATCATGACTGTAATGAATCTTACCAAAAGTCTAAAGCCCCAAGGCGTTGACAAGGATACTTGGTATCCAGGAATAGTTGCTGATAATGACGATCCAGAAAAACTAGGCAGACTACGAATCAAAGTCGATGGAATTCAAGATGATGTTGAAGATGAAATGCTACCGTGGGCTATTCCTAACTTTAATCATGTAGATGGCGCAACTCCCAAAGAGTCTTCTGACTCTAATTCTGACACAGGTAGTAATGAGTCTGGAAGCTCTGGGAGTTCAAGCTCTAGTAGTAAGGCAGCAGCGATAAGAAGTCAGCAAACGAACAACTCCGAAATGCGCTCTGGAGGGTTCTCTAGTGCCGCAGGAGTTAGTTCTGAAGGAGCGTCAAACGCATCTTCGGCTGTTACTGGAGGAACCACAGAAAAGCAAAAGACTTCTGGTACTTTTATGGTGCCAAAAATAGGAACAAAAGTCAGTGTCAAGTTTCAAGATGGCGATTTATACCACCCTATGTGGAGTGGTTATACAATAGATGAAACCACTCTACTAAAAGAAATAGAAGAGAACTATCCAGACAGAGCCGTACTAAAGTTTCAGAATGGTAGCTATATCGTTGTAGATACCAAGACGAACGAAATCTTTTTAAATGCTCCTGGCGACTTTCATCTCACTGTACTAGGTAATATGAATCAAGTTGTTGTAGGAGACTCTCAAGAAATTGTTTCAAACGCAAAAAGCGATATACCTAGTTATCTGGCAGCAACTACTTCTTTGGCTGACTATGATCCAAGTCCTAAGAATGGAGTAAAGTTTAAAGGGCTTGGGAAAAAAGGTGGTAGCAAGCATCTTACTGTAAAAGGTGACTATACAATGGAAATACAGGGAGACCGTATAGTTCGGGTATATGGCAGCGATACACTTGAAGTAAAAGGCAATAGAAATATCACTGTAATGGGAAATGAAACTACCAAAATTGGCGGTACATGGATTGTATCAGTAAGAGCGTCTGGCACCCTGACTGTACGCGGTGCCCTAGTAGTGACTGGTGCCACCATTGATTTGAACTGAGGTGTTTTATGTTTTGGCCTATGCTAAATTTGGACCCAATAAACTTGGTAAACACACCCTACTATTTTCGAGATTGTTGCCCCTGCGTAAAAGGCAACACTCAAGTTAGTGCTAGAATTGATGGTAGAGTGGCGAATCATCATATTCTAACTATCGTTGGTGCGCTAGCTAAGCATAAAGTGTATGTAGCCTCTTATAATATCATTGAAGGCATAACGGAATACAAGCAAGTCACGCACGCTTTTCCTCTACCTACCAAAGAGATTATACGCATTACTGATAATACTGGAAGATTTGTAGAGTGTTCTCCAGATCATAAATTTTGGCTGGAAAACAAAAAAGACTATATACCAGCCAGAGAATTATCCTTTACTGATACTCTGAGGCACTCCGACGGAAACTTTGGCTACGACTTGGAAGTAGTCAAAACTTTAGTCGATACTACTGTATATCAGATTACTGTGGATGGTAATAGAAACTTTTACGCCAATGGCATTCTAGTAGCGGAATAACTGTAAATAGACTTTAGCCGAGCTAATTATGGAACAGCAAATGTCTGAGACCAGTAATGTCAAATTCTGGAAGAGTTGCAAGAACAATCCAGGCAATGACCCAAATCACGATAAATATCGTTGCTATGATAGTGACAAATGTATTGCAACATGGACTTACGATGACTGGCATTGCTGCGGCTGTAAACATCAATATACAAGACCTGGAGACCAATAAATGAATGCGATTGTACAGAGAATTTTGGAAGGCCAGCTATTGTCTATGCCTTTGCAAGATACTAGCCAAGACATTTATCTACAAAAATACGCTTTGAGAGATAGAAATGACAACTTGGTGGATGTTGATATTGATGCTACTTTTGATCGTGTAGCTAGAGCCTTGTCAGAGTCGGAACAAGATCAAAATAGATGGTATAGAGAATTTAGAGAGGCACTAGAATATAGTGTTCCTGCCGGACGAATAATGAGCAATGCGGGAGCAATAGAATACAAGAGTTATACAAGCACCATAAATTGTGTGGTGTCCGATACTATCGAAGACAGCATGGACGACATTCTGACAAAATTGCGTGAGTCTGGAATGACGTTAAAAGCAGGTTGTGGTATAGGATATTGCTTTAGTACATTACGACCCAAAGGCGCATATGTAAATGGCGCAGGCGCGTCCACTTCTGGCCCATTGTCATTTATGGATTGCTACGACTCTGTATGCCGAACTGTAGCTAGTGCTGGCGGTAGACGCGGCGCACAAATGGCAACAATGCATGTGTGGCATCCAGACGTAATGGACTTTATCAAGGCAAAGCGTGACAAAGGAGTTTTGGAACAATTCAATTTGTCTATTCTGATTACTGACGACTTTATAAAAGCCGTAAATAACGAAGAACTGTGGCATTTCAAATGGCAAGGCGAAAATTACGGCAAGCCAATTCCCGCGCATGAACTTTGGGATATTATCATGCGTAGCAATTACGATTTTGCTGAGCCTGGATTTATTCTTGTTGACAGAATCAACAGTATGAATAATCTGTGGTTCTGTGAAGAAATTGTAGCTACAAATCCCTGTGGAGAACAGCCACTACCGCCTAACGGTAGTTGTTTACTTGGCTCTATAAATCTTACAAAGTTTATTCAAAATCCGTTTACAGAAAAAGCACAATTTAATATGGAAAAGTTCCGTAAGATTGTGCCTGTATTTACTAGAATGATGGACAACGTGGTAGAAATAGCCAATCTGCCACTACAAAAACAAAATGATGAAATCGTCAACAAGCGCAGACACGGAATGGGCTATTTTGGCCTTGGCTCTGCAATGGCAATGATGGGAATTCCTTATGGCTCAGAACGTGCTGTAGAGTTTACTGATTTGGTAACTCGCTATATGGCATTCGATGGAATAATGACAGGAGTTGAATTGGCACAAGAAAAGGGCGAAGCTCCCGTTCTTACTCAAGACTTTGCTTTGACTCCGCAAGCTTTGGCTAGAAATACAAATGCTCGTGGAATGTCTGGATACGGGCAAGGTACTACATACAAAGGTAGAGAATTGTGGCTCAAAAGTCATTATTTTGATGCTTGGCAAGAACATTCTATTGGAAGAGATGTATTGGAACAAGCAGCAAAGCATGGCTGTAGATTTACTCACCATAGTAGCCTCGCGCCGACCGGGACGATCAGTCTAAGCTTTGGCGACAATGCCTGTATTGCAGAAGGCACATTGATTAACACAGATCAAGGAGTTCTTCCTATCGAGCAAGTGACTACCGATATGAAGGTAGAACGCTACGACATTGCTACAGACTCTTTTGTTTACGACAACATTACTTTTGCTGGTGTGACTCGTAAGCAAACAGAAGTATGGGAGTTAGAACTCGAAGATGGCACTACTATCAAGGCCACTCCAGATCATCGTTTCTTGGTAAAAGTTGATGACGATGTTCGCTACGAAACTTTGGAAGACATTGTAAAGAATGGCTATGAACTATACGAAGTTGTAGTTCAATAATCGTTCAAGCGGAATAAAAATCTTCGGCTATTTGATTCCATCACAAAGATTATCATAATTTGTGAGCAAATAGCCGGAGATTCCCAATGTCTGAAACATGCAAGATTTGTAAAAAAGAACTTCCTTCTAGGCAAGCTTTAAATGGTCATGTTAGAAATACGCATGACATGTCATTTGTGTGGTATCGTTTCAAGTATGAAAAGCACTTTAATGAGTGTCCTACTTGTAACAAAAAGCTTGACTTCAAACTAGTAGATGCTCGATTTAGGCCGGGAATTCAAAACATCCATTGTTCTGACAAATGTTCATTGCTTGGTAAAACCCGTGGCTATGAGTATTTCATGCTCAAGTACGATATGTCAAAGAAAGAGGCTTTACAAGCTTCCGCTGATCTTACTAGATACCAATTCAAAGATGCTTCTCCAAATCAGATAGGATATTGGCTGAATAAAGGCTTTTCTAAAAAAGAAGCTAGGCAAAAGGTATCACAATCTCAGGATAAGCTGTCTGAGAAATCGTTCATTGCCAGATATGGCGAGAAAGAAGGAGCTAGACTATATCAAGAACATTGCAGAAGATGTAGTGATCGTACTTCTGGCAAGAGCAATCCAAGATATGGAGTTACACTTAGTGATAAACAGAAATCAAAGATTAGTGAAACACTAAAAGCCTCTTATGAATTGCATGAGTTCAAGGAGTCTTATGTTCAGCGGTATTATAGAGGAACAACATTCGCTACGGTATCCGCATCAGAACAAGAGTTTTCACGAGCTTTGAAAAAACATGGCATTGAGTTTGTTGTACAATTCCCATTAGTCGTAGATGAGGAGTTTAGGGAACAAGACAAAAAGAACATTAACAAAATAGCCTATGTCTATGACTTTAAGATCGCTACCCATAATGTGTTGATCGAATTCCACGGTGACTATATACATGCGAATCCAAAGTTCTTTACGGAAGACATGTATATCAACTATTATGGCGGCAGACTAAAGGCAAAGTATAAATGGCTCAAAGATGCGTACAAAAAACAATACGCAAAGTCAAAAGGCTATAAAGTAGTGACTGTGTGGGAACACATGAATTACGACAAAGCTGCACGTTTAATAAAGTCTTACTTGGAGAAACTAGATGAGAACGCTAAAGATCAAAAGCATAAAGCCGGTAAACGCTCCTGTTGATACCTTTGACATATCGATAGATACCGACGTTGAGCTAAATCGAAATTTTGTGGCTAATGGCGTAGTAGTTCATAATTCTGGAGGCATTGAGCCAACATTTGCCCATCATTACGTGCGTAATGTAATACGCCCAGGTAAAAAAGCAAAAGAAGATGTACATGTGTATTCACATGAATTCCGCATGTACAAGCATCTATTTGGTGAAGGCAAGTCCAATGATGAACTGCTGAGTTCTTTACCTGAATATTTCGTTACTGCGGAATCGCTTACTCCAAAGCAGCATGTTGACATTCAGGCAGCGGCTCAGAAATGGGTTGATAGTAGCATAAGTAAGACCGTAAATGTTCCGTCCAACATTTCCTACGAGGACTTCTGTAGCGTGTACATGTACGGCCATGAAATGGGATTAAAGGGTATGACCACCTATCGCTACAATCCACAAGGTAGCAGAGGGGCTGTACTAGTGCGTAAGGAAGACCTCGCAAATACAAAGTACATCTTTGAATTGGAAGATGGAAGTACAGTTGAACTTGCTGGTAATACCAAAGTTGAATATGAAAATGACGTATTCACAGCAGCGAATCTAGCGGAGGCCATAGCTGGCGGAAACTACGGAAAGTACTAGCATGAAGTCACTGACTGATATTCAACAAATGTCAAAATCTGAGTTTTTTACATATCAAAAACAATTAGCAAAGGGGCCGCAGCCGTTGTTGGTGTGCGAGTGTGGACTGCAATTGCCCATTAGATTCATGTACAAATGCTTGTACTGCGATCAATGGCTATGCCGCGCTTGCGCTGAGATTCATTTTAGTCGAGATAGAGAGCCAGAATGTCAAACAATCCAGTAAAGTTAAAGTCAAAGATCAAAGCAGTATCGGTAGTAAAAGAAGAGCCACCAAAGCTGCAAGAATTATCTGAGAGTTTCAAACGTCCAGAAGTACTTGATAGTAAAACATACAAGCTCAAGTCTCCTCTGACAGAAGCCGCTTTATATGTGACAATCTCAGACGTTACTCTGAACGCTGGTACAGAACACGAGACGCGCAGACCATTTGAAATCTTTATCAATAGCAAGGAAGTTTCAAATGCTCAATGGGTAGTAGCCGTTACTCGATTGATTAGCGCAGTATGGCGTAAAGGAGGTGATGCAGTCTTCGTAGTAGAAGAACTCAAATCTATTTATGATCCGAAAGGTGGCTATATTTCAAAAGACGGTTATGTTCCTTCCCTAGTTGCGGAAATTGGAAAGATTATAGAGCGTCATTTTGAAAGTATAGGACTGATAGAAAAGACTTCTGATGAGATTCTTGAACAGAAAAAGAAAGAGTATCTAAAGTCTGGCGGTAACATGGACAACGCTAGTATCTGTCCTAAATGTCATTCAAAGTCTTTCGTAAACATGAGTGGCTGCGAAATGTGCGTTAGCTGCGGTTTTAGTAAGTGCGGCTGATTTAGGAGACTATCATGGGCATACCTGTAAAGCTTAGTGTAGAATTGGTTCCATCTACTTCTCATGGTGCGAATTTACGTTCAGTAATCACTAGCCAAGAATGGAAACAAGTCAGTGCTTGGTGTGCCCATGAAGCCAATCATGTTTGCCAAGTCTGCGGAGGAAAGTCCAAAGGTAGGAATTTGGACTGCCATGAAAAATGGCATTACGATGAAGAGACAGGAACTCAGACTTTGATTGGCCTTGTGGGACTATGTGTTAGTTGTCATCTAGTAAAGCACTTTGGCTACGCTCAAGTGTCTGGAAAAGAAGAATTTGCTTTGTTCCATTTGTGCAAGATAAACAAATGGAATACATATCAAGCAAGAGACTATCTTGAACATTGCTTTAAGCGTTTTCAAAGACGATCCAAGATAAAATGGAAGCTAGATTGTACTTTTATGGAAGACGTTCCCGTAAGTATTTCACAGGAATCGTGCAAAAAGCTAGGAATAGAGTACGTTCAGCGTCCAGCCTATCAAGTCAAGGCAAAAAAAGTCGGTAAATTCTAAAAAACTGCAAAATTGTAAACACTGGTAGACATGAATGTGTCTACCATTTTTTTACTTTGAGGCAAAAAAAATGTCTGTTGAGACCCCTGTACAATGCAACGAAGAAATCTTTAAGAATGGTCAGGTTGTAGCTGTTTATAGCGCAGGCATGATTGCAATGGAAGGCTTGGTGAAGGAAGCAAATAGAACTGGCCCTGAAATGGATTGGCATTACGTAGCTGGTCGCGCTATTGTAAAGACATTAGGCGACGTAGAGAAAGCTAGACAAGCTCTAGCTGGTGCCTTACCTGTAGTTATAGGATGAAACAAATGAGCATAGAAATAAGTCCAGATCAAATCAACGAGTACATTTCCAAGGCATTGCTCGACAGTGCGGTGGGCGAAGCCCTAAAGACAGTCATTGACAAAAAAGTCAAAGAGCTTGGCCTCTCTTATAACAATCCATTTGAGCCTATTGTTCAACAGTATATTTTGCAAGCGGCAAAAGAGTTGATCGAAAGTCAGTTCAAGGAAGCTATTGCCAAAAAAGTCCAAGAATCACTTACTGATGAAGTAATGGCACGTTTGGTAGATGCCGCGTGGGGCGCAATCATTGATAAAATGACGAGGTAAACAATGTCTGAAAAAGCAGAAAAGTTAAAGAATCTTGTTGAGATTTCTGGAATTCCAGAAATTGACCAAAAGCAGTTGTCCGACGCATTGTACACTCTAAACGAAGGCTATTCTTGGCCTGATGATACGGAAGTCAGTAAAGAGCAATGTATAATGTGTTGGCAGCTTATTGAATTTCTAAAGGCAAACGAAATGCCTTCTGAGCTTATTTTGTGACCTGGCTACCTCATATACAAGCATTTTTGGTAACACTCGTATCAGTAGGCTTAAAAGGCTTTCAACACAAAAATGTCATTGGAGGACATTTGAAACTAATCGTAGTTACTTCATATCTAATGGCTGTAGCTGATGTGCTGTTAGTTGGATTAGTTGTTTCTAACGGATGGAAAGTTGCTTTTGCCTCTGGTACGGGTGCTGCGCTTGGAATGCTGATTTCAGTCACAATGCATGACAGATTCGTAAAAAAGACTTGAAGGATAAGATCAGCAATGGAGAGAATAGGAAACTGCCGACTGATATTAGGAGACAGCTTTGACGTTTTGCCAAAGCTGTGCAAAGTCGATGCGATCATCACTGATCCTCCATACAATTATGATCTTTTAAACTTTGATTGGAACAGCAAAGACATAAAACGGAATATTGGAAGTGGCATGATAACTCATGTTCCTTACAATAATGTATTAGGAGGAGCAAGAGATGACAAATGGTACAAGCGGCTAAGTAAGTTTGACAAAAAGTTTTATGACAAGCTAAAGCAATTTGTTCAATTAGCTGACGCTATAATGAGTGAAGGCGCATTTCTAGTTCAATTTTCAGATCATAAGAGTACTGGATTCGTACAAGCTTCACACAAACGTTATTTGTACATCAAAGACAGTTTGGTTTGGATTCGCAGTAGTGGCCCAGCGCGTGGTAGACCGGCTTCACGCGATGTAGAAGGCTTGCCAGATGAATACCGAACGACTATTACGAATATGTGGGAAAGCATCATAGTTTCACAGACGCGAATTATCGGAAATACTCCTGACGTATACAAAAGAACAGGCTTAGGATATGTAAATACAAGGCCGAACGGCGAGTTGGTCACAAATATCTTTTATGACAAAAAGACAAAATACGACAAGTTTGATCATGTTAGTGTAAAGCCTCTTACTCTAATGTGCAAGCTAGTACAAATGTATTGCCCAGTCAACCGTATTGTACTTGATCCTTTTATGGGAACTGGTACTACTGGTGTAGCTTGTGTAGAACACAATAGAAAGTTCATTGGCATAGAGCGTGATAGAAATAATTTTGACATTGCCTGCGACCGAATCAATGACGCAATAAACAATCAAAGGAAAAAGTTATGGTAAACACTATAGTAGTCAAGAATCCAGTAAACTTGGAACGCGCACGCGACAAGCTGGAAAAAGGTAGCTTGTTAGAAAACAAAACAGCCAACGACACCTCTTTGGAGTACAAAGACTCTACTGGCAAACTATGGAGATTACCTTTACAAGAGATTCCAAATGTAAAAGATTTGCCAGAAGCATTAAAGAATAAGATGATACCACTACGCTATTCCATTGCTGTGATGAGAAATGGCTGGCAGGTATTACATGGACCCTTCTTTGACATTACCGAAGCTCTCAGAATTACACCAGAGATAGAATGTGTAATACTTGAAGTCAAAGGTAACAAGAGTGAAATACCTATTTATGCGTATGACGGAAATGATTGTGCATGGAAGCAAATAAAATAATTGATTATTGGAGGAACAATGTCATTTGTACCTGTTGATTTACAAACACTCGGAAGCGTGATTTCTTACAGCAAAGATGGTCAGTCAGTTACATCAAGCTGGACTGGAAAAGCAGTCTGGGTGTGGGCAAAGTTTAGTGAAATTGCGCCACTAGGAAATATGAGGCAACACCTGGTAGAAGCCTATGAATTCTTGCCACACTCAAGGCCAAAGGGTTGTATAACTGCTGTGTGTATTCGACAAGAAAGTTGAGGTAGACATGAAAGTCGCAGTAGTGAGGAAAACAGCAAATTTAGATAGAGCTAGAGGAGATATGGAGATATGTTCTTTTCTGGAAAATCGAACTGACGGCAATTTTTCAATAGAGTACAAAGACTCTACTGGAAATCTTTGGAAGCTAAACGCAACACCAATGCATGGTGTTGCTACGCATAATAGTACGTCAGTACGCTACTCTGTAGCCTTTCAGTCTGTAAATGGATGGGCCAATACTGATGGCCCCTTTATAGAACTAAAAGACGCTCTAGATGTTGTACCTGATAGAAACGACTCTGTAATTCTGCTATTAAGAGGAGACGGAAATGAACTTCCAGTGTACGCCTATGATTCTGGCGCGTCTGCGTGGAGAACTATAAAATGAGCTTTGCTATTTGTACCTATAAGGATGATCGTTGGAAGATTGTAAAGAGCTTCATACCGTTTTTGGAAGATGCCAAACGGTATAATCCGACTTCCAAAGAACGACATTTCATCATCGAACAAGCGGAATTGGAAAAGAATAATCGCTTTCCTAGATTCTACTTGTTTTACGATCAAGGCTGGACTCAAGGGAATCCAAAGTGTGTAGTATCAGTCAAAGATGGCGTTACTGAGATTGAAGCGAAATTCGATTCTCTGGTAGAAGCTACTCAGTATCAAGGAATACCGGGCCAGTATATTCTTCCGTTGGAAGATGCTTACGCTCAAAATGTCCCTGATACCTTAGAATGGAATGCTTCTTCTGACTCTTGGGTAATGAAGAAAGGCACCGATCTATTTTCGCAAGGCTGGCCGGAAGGCAGAGAATTCACAATAGGCTTGCGAGTCGTAAATCCCGGTGAAATGGCAAGATTCTTTACACATTCAGAAGGCAAGGAATTGTTGTATGGCTGTCAAGTTCTGAGAGTGGACTTTCAAGATAGAGTTTGTATAATGGATGAAAAGAAGAAACGTATTGCAGAGTTGCTTGCCGAATTAATGACGGAACTAGAGAATTAGTATGTCAAATCCAATCGATTTAAACACGCTTGGCGGTGTAGTCGCATTTGAACATCAAGGCAGAATGGTAATGTCTAGTTGGGTGGGTGAGACTGTGTGCGTATGGGCAAAGTTTAGTCAAGCAGCACCGATAGGATTGATGCGGCAATACATGACAGAAGCCTACGAATATGACGAACATGAGAGGCCAGAAGGATGCACGAAAGCTATTTGCTTCAAGACTACTGCGGCGCAGTAGCTTTTGAAAGCGAACGAGACGCCGCTACTAGCACTTGGCTAGGCTCTACAGAGATTTTGTGGGCTAAGCTAGATTCAGAGTTTGATGGAAATCTGAATACTCTACGAAATCATATTGTAGATTTGGCTCCCTATTCAAAGTTTAGGCCGGAAGGCTATATTCGAGTCATTTTAATTAGAGGTAGAACAATGCCAGGGTCACTCATCCTACTAAACTCCACGGGCGATATAGTTCTGGAATGGTCAAGTGAGCATGAAGCTTCCATGCGCGATCTGATTGAAAAAAAGATCAAAGAAGGCTACAGCTTTTTTATTGTCAAAAAAGTGTTTGGCATTAGTCGTCGTGTAAAAGTAAAGTCAATAGATCAAATAAAGCAAGGAGCAAAACTGTTGTTACGCGATGAAGATGCACTTCGTTTATTCGAGCAAGGAAAGATTACTGCAAGTCAAACTGAAAAAGGTGAATTGATTGCAGAATCTCGCGTCGAGAATCCAGACGTTATTCTCAAAAATGATTGTATAGCAGTAAAGCCTATACAGGCAGGGTAATATGCCAATTGCACTCGAAACAATAGGAACATATCGAAATAGTACGCAGTATGTAACAGCTTCCACTACCAGTAGCATAATTACCTTGCGGGAAGGAACTGGCTACATTACAAGTGCTATAAGACCTTATACTGACTACACTACTTCTTCTAGCATGGTGTGGCCTTTTATTTCCAGCGGCACCAATTTGGCATATGCTGGAACAGGCAGCAGTATAACGAGTACGCGAGTTTTTGTCATTGAAGAAGGCTCCTCTTATATTGTTTCTAGTGGTAATGTCATTACTGCCTATCATGAAGAGACTCCACAACAGAGAATAGAAAGAGAGAAAAAAGCAAGAGCCTATGAGAGAACAAGGAACCGAACACTATACCATGCGAGAAAAGCATTACGTAAGAGTATAAGCCTGTTTGAGAATCTGTTTGGCGAAGAGCCAATAAAGTTGTTTCTTAATGGTCAAGCAATAGATGTGGAAGGTGAGCTATTCAACTATAAACTTTGCAAAAAGAGAAATAATTTGCTGTCACATACAGCTTATCCATCTTCTGGCATGATACCTTATAACCTGGATATTTATGACAAGAATTGGAATAAGCTGTGCGGAGGCTGCACAGTGTTCAAAGATACGCCAATAGTCGATCAACTGATCGCTCTAATTATGCATATCAAAACAGGAGAAGAACTACGTATTTTACAGAATACGAATTTCTTTGACAGAACAGTTTTGTTCGACGATAACGAGTTTTTAAAAAGTGTGAGGAAGATATGAGAGAAAAAGTTCACGGTCATATAAAAGACGCTCTGGAAGCTTCTGCTAGAATCAGTGTGGCTGCTCTAGACGATGCTCAAACTCTTGGCGATCTTGGCCTTGACGATTTGGATTCTGTAGAACTAATCATGACTCTGGAGGAAACGCTCAATATCGAATTGCCTGAAAGTGAGTTGTCTGCCGAATCTACAAACACTATAGCTGAGATAACCGATCTTATATTGAGGAAAATTCCATGACAAGAGACGAAGTAAAAGAAGTTTTTGTTGCTGAGTTAAACGAGACTATCAAAGAGGATATTCAAGCAGAAGACTTGGATGAAGAAACAACAATAGAGAGTCTAGGCGCAGATTCTCTGGATATTTCTGAACTTATTGTGAGTTTAGAAGAAAGCCTAGACATTGAAATTGATGATGACGAACTCTTATCCAAAGAAACGGTAGGTGAAGTTATCGATTACCTATTGAGCTTAAAAGTACAATCTCTATAGGAGTAAGCGTCGTGCAGGTAGTTTTGACAAATGAATTAAATTCAAAAGATTCTGTCAGGCTACTACACATGGAGTATTCAGAAGAACATATTGAGAATTCGTTCTTCTTACACGCAAAAAGCCTTTCAGCCTTAGTACACTACTTTTGGTTGAAAGGCTTTTCTGGAATTGGAAAGCAGATTGGCGTAAACAGAGTGAGTAAAGTATCATGACTAGAAATGAAGCAGTACAACTCATTATTGGATATTTCAAAGAACATGATATTCCTGATTGTGATGAATCTTCGGTTCTTGTAGTTGAAGGACTAGACGACTCAGATGAGATTTCATTGCTCTTTGCAACATATCATTTTGGAGAACTAGAGGAATTATCTGGAAAAGTAATGTTAGATTTTCCAGTCAAAGAACGACAGACAATTGGGGAAATTGCCGATCATATGGTAAAAGCTGAGAACTACGTATATGATGAGCTTATGCCTTCAACATCTTCTGGCTTATTTTAGGTAAAGGCTATGCAAGTAGTTTTGACAGCGAATGGGTTTAAAATTCATTGTAGACGAAATTTGATAGTCAAGCTACTCCACAAAGAATATACTCAAAATCAAATTGACTATATTCGTCCGTATTTAATACGCGCAATAAAAAGCCTTTCGGAAGAGAATAGACTCAATCTGAAAGGCTTTTCCATAATAGGTATGACGCGAGGCTGGTACTTTTTCGAAAGCAACAACCCAGAAGCCGACTTGTGGAAAGTAATGAGTGCTTTGATAATGCTCAGGTCTTCCTAAACATTGATTTACCAATGTTTCTTGCCATCTTTTTATCACAAGTCACTATATAAAACGCGCCAACTGTATGCGTTCAGCCTTTAGTTTAGCCTTTTGTTCTCGTATCTCTGTCAGACGTTTTTGGTCTGATTCGTCAAACTGACCAAGCACTCTAGCTCTTTGTAGTTTTTGATCTTCCTTTTGCAACACGTTGATTTTCTTTGTTATGTCATCGTATTTTTTATCTCTTTTCTTTTCCGACATATTCTCAAAGTCAGTAAAGGAAATTTTTGACGTATCTCTTACTGGCCTATCTATTTTACTATCCTGAATACGTTGCCTAGCTCTAGCCTTTGTAGGTAAGGGAGTAGTATTCAGCATATTACTTGTTTTTTCGGAGTATCCTTGTTCAGCTTCATAGACTCGGCTAGGTATCTTGTTCTTTGTCAAGTCTCTTAGCTCTTTTCTGAGAGGTTTAATGATAGAGTTTAATTCTATCATTTTATTTTTTGCTTCTTGATATTCTTCGCCCCTTTTGTTTATTCCTTTTCTATGAAGAATACCCGATAAGCGATTCTTCTCCCTTGTAAGATATACAAATCTCTCAAATACTTCTTTATGACGATTATCTATGTAGCTCTTTTCCTTGTCAGAAAGAAGTAGATCGTCAACATCAAAGGTTTCTGAATTGGCTGGTGATCCAGCGTGATGATTTGCAACTGTGTGAGAAGAAAGACTAACTCTTTTGTATTTGCTCTTTGGATGTTGCTTTAAATAAGCCTTTTGCCCATTACTAGACATTGACTTGAACCAATGCTTTTTGCGTTGTTTGATCATTAAAACCACCTTCTAAAGGGTTCAATATCGGTAATGCTGTGAGGAACATACCATCGTTTTAACGTGGAATTCCATTTAGCTCCCAGTTCTTTGGCAATGTCTTTTTGTTCAAACGGAACGTCAAGCAAAAGATTTCCATGATCGTCTCTTTTGCTTGGCATCCATTCGCCAAAATTCTTGTAGGGATCATAAGTGCCTTCTGGCACATACCATTGTTTCTTTTCTCTGTCCCACTTTGCTCCCTTTGCTTTGGCAGCTTCTTTTTGTTCAAATGGAACATTTAGCCAAAATATTCCTGTTGATCTTACTGGCCTAGCCACATAGGTAGGACCCATATCTCCCATGTCGAATTTACGAGTCCTACCACCATTGTAGTAGACTGGCCCTTTACCGCTAATAGACACTTGAATTTTCATAGTCTTATGCTGGTACTAAAAAGCGACTGGAATACACCGAGTTTTCTACGTTACCGCCCGGAACAATGAAATGATCTGTCAGGGTGCCAGCCGCATCGTAATGTAGGCTACCATCACAAGGCACTTTCAGCTTGTCCATAAAGAACAGAGCATCTCGTGTAAAGAGTTTTAGGCCAAACAATCTACCTTTTACTTCATTGCTCGGGCCATGTGCATACATACTAATAGCCCAATCTAAGCCATTCCACGGATTTGTAGTGGTAGGACAGAAATTGTATGTTTTTAGAGTGAGGCTAGTTTTTCCAAATATGGTACTAACGTCACCATATTGGCTAGTTCCCGTGTTTCCAGCATGTGTTCTAGGCAGCAACAAGCTAGGCTTACTCAAAGAATAGCCATCACCCAACACGCCAGTATTCAAGAAACAGAAGCATGGATATCCCATCGCTACAGTGTCTTCTGGATTGTCTCTAGCAATCTCAAAGCACCCAGTTACGCCAGTATGATTGGCACTTCCCAATACAGCGGTGCTGTAAGCTTTTACGATAAAAGCCATCCATCTACTACTAACGTAAATATAGATCAAACCCTTATCGTTGGTATTGACTTGCTGCGTAAACTCAACGTCGCTGTGTAAGCCACATAGATTTGTGCCCGTGTGCAAAGCAGAATCCCATGTTTCATAGACTTTGATAATCAGAGTCAAAGCCGTATTAAAGTCCAATACCACATATTTAAAAGTGCTACCGTCTGCATTCTGAGATTTGTAGCAACGAGCATTTGCGCCTGCTGATGAATCATGTATCGTCCAGCCATGCGCTACAATTACGGCTTCTATTGCATCCATAATATCGGTAACTGCTGTTGACTGAGCAAAAGCTACAACAGCCGAGTTTGGCCCTAAATTAGTCGTTAATGTTGCCATTTTTTTATCTCCTACACATAAATTGCTGTTTGATCTGCATCTTCGCCACTACCTACCAGAGTAAGTAGATTATACGGAGTGTTGACTGAGTTGTAAAAATCTATGGGTTTTTCAATGACGTTCTTTAAGAAGCGTCTATAAAAAACTCTCAGATCATCGTCTCTAACGCATTTTGATAAGCGTATTTCTCCAAGGAATATAGATGAATCTGAGGAATACGCATCAAATACTGGAGAACCTCCGGTAATCTGATCGGCTACTAGTATGGTTCCAGCTATTCCGTTCAAGAATACTTGATGTTTACCGTTGCTTCCCGTAAATCTCAAATAGTTCCAACCTGTACTAATTGAGACACCAGTTGAGACACCATTGAAAACATTGTAAGCCGTATTGTCTGGACTCGATGCCCATATATGCAAAGTATTGCCTGTTGTGAAGCCCAAGATCAAGTCAGCAAAGCCGCCATCGTTTTCATTTATTAGCAACGGTGAATAGCTGCCTGAATGACTTTCCATGTAGAAAAAGATTTCTACAGTATAGTCATGAATAAACAATGAGTTTAGCTGTGACTGATTTAAAATCAGTTTAGATGGGCCATATACAGACTTTAGACAACTCCTTCCGCTATAAGGCGATTCCTCCGAAACATGCGTTGTTCCGTGCAAGTCAACGGTAATATCATTACTTACTGCGTTTGTTGGTAAATTGCTTTCGCCTTCATTGAAGTTATACCAAGATACTGTATTCCCGTCTACAGTCCAGGTAGTCTGTACAAAGTCAGCAAGGTACTTGGCATCTTTTGACACAAAGAACTCATCAAACTTCGCTGTACAATTTGTCGATAATGATCCGTAGTTGTCTGGCTCACTACCTCCAGTCAAATTACCAGTGAAATCCAACTGAATACCGAGCTTACCATTGATGAACGGAAAGAGACTATTGCCAGAGCGTACTATCGTAATCTGACACCAGGAATTTATTGGAATGTTTTTTCCTGTGTTTGCTGCGTTGAATACACTCCAACTACCTGTTTGATTGGAAGCCCAGATACGAAGTCTTTGCGACTGTGCGCTAACACCTATTACAAAATCAACTTTGCCAGCAATATTCTTGCTACAGAAGAGCGGGCAATACGTGTCAGGAAGATTAGCAAGCTTTAACATAAAGCTTATGGTAAAGTCACTTTCAAGCTGATCGTCGTAATAGTTGTTGAAACTTGCGTATGATAGAGTCTTTGACAACTGCGGTATAATCTTTAGACTTGTTCCGTCGTATGTTGGCTTACCATAATCCAAATACAGATTTCCCGAAAATATAGAATCACCACTGTTAATCTCATCGATTATTAGTCGATCATCTTGACTACCTACGCAATGACTCATGTATACAACAGAACTTGCGTTTGGATCAGCAATTGTCGCATACTGAAAGTTTTCAATATTCGGTAGACTATCGGATACGCATAATCCTGAACCGCCAATCACTTTGTTGTGTGTAAACAGAGTGTGGCTATATGGACTCATATACTCCATTGGTCCAGTGGCTAGCTCAGAATAGTTTAGGTAAACGGTATTCCAAGCATCAGTAGCGTCAATTCCGTTGACTAGCACAGTGTTGGTATACAGAACGTCGTCAGAAGTTCCATAACTTAATGAGGAAAATTCGTATGATGCCTCGGATAAGATTGTGCAGGGTATTGCTATAGCGTATAGAGTGCTGTCAGAGTAGCCAAAGTTTATATCCAAAATATTCTCAGCTAGAGAAACTTCGGAATAAAAGATCATTGGCGTCGGTGTTACAATGGAATCTGCGTGTCCATCAAACAACTGATAATACTCAATACTTTCCAAAGAATCTGTTGTAAAAGGTGATACTACAGATTCGCCTGTTCGGATAGACTTGCCTAAATAAATCTCTAGGACACCATCCGAACTTTTTTTGATATACAGGTATTTTCCTGTGAAGGCACCTATATACCCCGAAGAATAACCACCGATTCTATCATTCAACTTCATATCCGAGAATACGTAGTTTGATGTAGATACGGTAGCTTTCGGTATTAGTGGTACAGAAGTTATTAAAGGCAAGGTCGTCACCTATTAAGCTGGAATCAACACTCTGCCATCCTTTGCTGTGGCAGTCGTACTACAGACTATTACATGGTGATCGGCGTCAGTGCCAGAAACACTGTAAATGTAGTCAGAATTGACTTTTATAGTTGACTTGTCTAGCAAAAGCAATTTAGTCATCGTAAATAGCTTTAGGCCAAAAGCTCTACCCCTTACTGAGTTTGATGGCTCATGCACATATAGAGTCAAACCCCAATCTTTTGCGTTCCATACATTCGTGGTAGATGGCACAAAAGACTGTGCTTTGGTAGTAGTTCCGACTGTTTTACCAAGTATCGTAGCAATTTCAATCTTGGCGTTTGCTCCAGTACTACCATCTCTCGTTCTTGGTGAAAATCCGCAACAAGCAAAAGCAGTCATAAAGAAGTTTGAAGTATTCGTCCAAAAGAACGGTGGATAGTTTGCAGCAGCCGTATCTTCTGCATTGTCCCTGGCTACTTCAAAGCATCCAATTAACCCCTGGTAGCTGGAATTGTAGTTTAACTGCCCTGAAACTACGTCACGCGACAGCATAGCAAGCCATCTCGCATTGACAAACACAAATAGCTGTCCTGGGCCAGTAGTAATGTATTTTGCACCGTAAGTAGCACTATCGCTATTATAACAAAGATTTGTGCCAGTATGAGCCGAACTGTCCCAAGTCTCATATGTTTTTAACAGCAAAACTGATGTTGTGTTAATATCAACTACAACGTACTTGTAAGTGACTCCATCTTTGTTTAATGCTCTAAAAGCAATTGCGTTGCTACCAGCCGCCAAGTCGTAAGCTTCCCATCCTCGATCATTTGCGCCACTGTTAGTGATCGCGTTTTTGATTGCTGTCAACAAGTCAGCTTGAGTCGTTCCAGTTGTATAATCAATCTGAAACGAATTCGTGCCTAATGCTGTTGTCGAAATTCCCATGATATTCTCCTATAAAGGTATTAGGAAGGTAGGTGAATACTGTGCTGATCCAGACTCTGGACCAATATAGTTTTCAGTAGACCAAATTGATTGCAGCCTATCTTGAGCGTCATAGTAGTAGTACAAAAATCTGTAATACTTTGCGTATGACCAATTCTTTGTCACTGTTACTGGAATAGCAAAGTGCGGTAGACTACTGCCGTTGAGTTTACAGAAGTTGTTGCTATCACATGTTAAATTAATGTTTTGACCCCACGTGTATTTACCTGCTTGCCCAAGTTTAAGTCCGTGCAATTTACCAATGTACATGTTTTCTGATGTTTTTACAAATACATCACTTATCATGCTTTTTGAATTCCACGCGTTTGCTTTGAAATCTGTGGCATTTCTGTACAGATAGGTATCTTGATTCATTCCTGCTAGACAAATTGAAGCTTGCACTCCAGTAAAGTCAGTAGACGAACTTCTTAGTCTAGGTGCATAGCCTATTTCATTTGTTCGTTGTTCTGCATACGTTCCAAAAAAAGAGGCAAAGTTATTCGCATTGATTGTAGCGCCTGTATGCACATCCAGATCGGTATCAATATCGAGTGCTAGTGCTGTGTTAATCCAGGCAAAAGCCGGACACTGATCGTAAGCCTGCGGCATAAAGAAACTTAGTTCAAAACACCCACTTACATTTCCTAGATATTTGGTTAAGTTAAAAGACGAAATTTCATATACGTGATCAACATCCCCTTGATACGTGTAAGTACTTGTTCCGTAGCTGAACTCAAATCCATTCGCTACGTTATCCTGAGTTGCTGCCATAGCTAGCCATCTACTGCTAGCGAAAATGTAAATTTTGTAGCTACTGCCATGAGTTAGCTTAAAGCCGTTTTTAACTGTAAAACTGCTAGAAATATCGCTACTACGATAACATGGGTTGAGGCCAGTATGAGTAGAAGCGTTCCATGCTTCGTAAGGCACTAGAGTACCGTACTGGCTACCATTGACTAAATTTGTCAATAGCCTAACATACTTGACTTGAGAAGCTCCTAATACTGGAGCCGAGAATACATTAGAGGTATCATCATGTATTGACCAACCCATAGTAGCTATCTGTGCCTTTACTGCGGTAAGCACATTAGCTATAGTCTCGTTAGCACTAACTTGCAGATAACAGGAGTTAGTTCCTAGTGCGTTGATTGCTATTGTCATATTGAGTCCTCCAATCAAAAATTATCTTGTAAAGGAAACTGTAAACAATACGCAATATCTAATTTTTAGATGCAAAGTTTTTCTCTCACGGGAGACAAAAAAATGAATACAGATAGACTTTTGGATGTTTTGAGTACACAGTTGGCTGTGATTCAGGCATCACTTGAAAAGCCAAGGTCATCAGACTTTTACGATGAAGACGATATTGGCTTTGACCACGACATTGTTTTGAATACACCGAGTGCTTATCTAGAAGATATTGTAGAATCTTCTGATGTTTCTCAGATATATCTAACGGGAGTACTTGATAGTGTAAACAGATTAAATGCTTTGCCTTCTACGAATAATATTCATAGAAAAAGAGCTTTAAATATTCTCTCTACTCATAGAAGAGAGTTACAAGCGCATTTGGACCGTTTGGATTTACTAATCAATACTGTAAATACCAAACAAAAAGTTAGCAATGTAATTACATTGAGAACAGCGCACTCAAAAGGAGATAAAATCGATGTCTTCCGAAGCGTTGATTAAGCTTTTTAAACAGCAGAATTCAATACTAGAAGCAGTAATGGCCGGCAGACAATCATTTGATTTCGATGAAATCGATGACGATGACGAAAGTGAAGACAGCGATGAAGATTTTGAACAAAGCTTTGACGAGGAGAGTTCTGATATTGATCCCTTTGACTTGGAAGACAATTCAGAGAGAGTAATACGAGAACTTTCCATATTCACAAAAAAGTTCTTGTCAATTCGACATGGCACTGAGCAGTTTGAATTTGCAAAGGGAGTTACAGACGAGTTGCTAAAGAAGATGGAGTCAATGTCAAATGAGTGTTCCAACTATATAAAAGAGGAAAAAGATGATTGAAGTTACAAAATACATGTGTTCCCTATGCGCTTCGGAATACAATACTTCGGAAGAAGCTGAGTTTTGCGAAGCTCTTACCAAGCCGGAATCAACAATTAATGTTGGTGATGATATTGTCTTCACCCATGAAGAAACTGGCGAGGAACGTACTGCAAAAGTTGCAGCAAAGTATTTGCTAAAGTTTGCCAAAGATGGTATTCATTTTCATCAGTTCGCTTACATTGTGCCAAACAATGAAGAAAGCTGGAGGATTGTACTTTCTGTAGAAAAAGATGGAAATATATATCATTCGTCCTCAGATCAGTTTGGTATGTACACTCTACCATATCTGCAAAATATGGTAGAGCATTACCAAAAGATGGGTGTTTTCATTGAGAGTTGAATAAATAATTTTAGAGGTAAGTTATGACTGTACTGCATGAAATCATTGCTGTAGAAGCAGACAAAGAAGGCTATGTAAAACGTTCCTATCAGGAAATGATTACCTTGTTTAAAAATAAGGTAGAACGTTTTCAAGGCTTTGAAAGGACTCTGAAACTAAAAGGTTCCGAAGAAGAAGTTCGTAACGAAGAACAGGCGGAATCTGAGTTCAAGAAGCTTGATACTACTGTACCCAAAGAACTTGTATACTTGTCAAAAGTTGTTTCAGACTACTTTGATGTAGTATATCAAAAAGACTTGGCGAATCAGGAAGCCAAAGCCGACTTGGTTATCGACGGTACGACAATCGCTTCAAACGTACCAGCAACAACATTGCTGGGACTAGAAACGAGACTCAAAAATCTTCGTCTTGTGTTTGATGAAATACCTACGTTATCTCCTGGAGCCGACTGGAAGATTGACGAGGCTATGGGGACTGATATTTACAAAGATCAACATCCCGAAATCAGGCCAAAGACTCGCAAAGACTTTGAGTACAAGATTCTTGTTCAACCTACTGCGAATCATCCAGCGCAAGTTGAGAAATGGAATATCGACAAAGAAATAGGACACTTCTACAAAACGAAGTGGAGCGGCTGTATTAGTGTAGCTGCAAAGTCCGAGTTGCTAAGTAAGCTAGACAAGCTTTTGCAAGCTGTAAAACAAGCTAGGCAACGCGCCAACAACCAGGAAGTCAATACTCATGCTAGACTCGGTGAGAAGCTATTCGAGTATTTGCTAAAATAGCTCTTAGGAGAAGATATGAATGGGGTTTATCGTCGTCCAACTGAGACAATCGTAATTGATTTTACGAGTGGCTTTGATAAACCAATTTGTAAAAACGTAAGGATTGCTACCATGAACGAAAGCGAATTTGAACAAGACTTCTCTGCGCCAGAAGAAAACGATCAAGAACCGGAGTTCGACGTTTCCAACAAGGAACTTGAAGATCACGTTGCAGAAATCGTAGATACTTTGCCCGAAATTGACAACAGCAAGCTTCCAGAAGTTCTGGAGAAACTTGCTGAAAAACTCGAAGGTAAACACTACGATATAGAACACGCTACGGAATTTGCTTCCGAGCTTCTTTTTTAAAAACTGTAAACTATAAGCTTGCAAGGCAAGAAGCGTAGTTTATCACTCAACACAAGGTGTTATATGACTCAAGAAAATGAAATCGAAGATGTTGCTGACGCGAACGTTTCCGAAGAGGGAGCAACTGACGAAGAGTTGGCAACAGCAGAAGAATTTGAAGATGACGAAGAGTCGGAATCCGAAGAAGAGTCTGGAGACTTTGCTGACGCTGATGAGTCGTCTGACGAAGACTCCGAAGAATTTGATGAGACTGAGGAAGTCTAGTCAATAGAATTGAGGTAGCTTTAGTAGAGTCGTTAGCTTTATACATTCCTTTTTGATAGTTCGAATCTATCCTCCCACATAATGGACATTGACGGAAATTTCATTCGTTGAAGTTCGCAACATAGTCAGTGTACATTATGTGGGAGTGGCGGAATTGGTAGACGCGGGAATTCAGCTTCATTTTATTGCCTCAATAGCTTCAAAGAAGTAAGCCGTTAGTAGACAACCTTGATTCATTGCTGTAAATGGCAGTTCGACTCTGCTTCCTTCCTCCAAAATGTTGTCAGAGAATATTTTAGGGAAGGGTAATTCAATGGTAGAATAACAGCACGAGAGTTAAAAATTAAGGTGAGAGAGAACGCGGTGTATCTTCGGCGGTATCATTACCGATAGACTCCGAGAAGATGGGTATGCTTCTCGGAGTCACTTAATCAAGTAAGTGGGTAGTCTTGCCAAGACTGCTCTTTTTTTGTACCAAATTGGTGTAAAATGATAGGTAGAATTTACGGCTATCGGGATAGCAACCGTATCAAGACTTTGGTGAAACTCAAAAAGTCCGAGTATTCCATTGTCTTGGTGATAGTTGATGTAGATGATGCTCTACGTAACCTCAAAAGGAATACGCTGTTTCGTAACATAAGCAAGCGAGTAAAAGCACGGTTGTCTACGCGAGTAGTTGTGTTTGCACACTACTTTGTCGATTTCGAAAAAGAGTCCAAAATTCTAGCAGACTCGGTGGAAGAGTGTATCACGAACTCTGGTCAAGTTTGGCAGTCTAATAGAACCCTCAACGTTACGAGCATAGTGCGCTAGGTCGTATTCTCAAGCACTCTGAGATAGGCATAGAGACGCTATCAGAGTGCTTGACAAGACTGTTCAAGTGTGTTATACTGTAAATGCCGTTAGGCTACTCAAAAAACTAGACAAACGAGGTAATCAGGCATGTCCGCACAAGCATTGACCGTAGCTAAATCCAAGAAATTCAAGTTCATTCACCCAATGTTGTTGGTAGCGTCTATAGTCAAGAACTCCCAGGAAAGTAAGCGTTGGAAAGGTAGAAACGATGTGCATGTCACCCTTCCGTTCTTGGAAGGTATTGGTGTTGATTTCCGTATTGTTGGTGGCGGTCACGGAATTGGTAATCGTGTCTTTGTCAAGTTGGTAGACGGCGTGGTCAATAGACTCACCAAGTTGGGCTTCGGAGTCACTGAGAAAAGAATCGCCAACTGGGGTATCTTGTATTGGGAAAAGTACGCTATCGCGGTAGAGCTTGTACCAGAAGAAAATTGGGAGTCTCTATGCAAGGCTCTCCTAATCAACGAAATCGAGTATCCGAGTCTGGAGAAGATTTATGAAATCATCGAAGGGAACTAAGTACGTCAATGTAAAAGGCGATAGCCCTTCGACGATTACGATCAATCTGCACGATGACGATAATCACAACTGCGTGGCAGAGCTTACTCAAACGGACGTAAAAGAGTTTGTCGAGTGTGGCTTTGACTTTCCTGAGTCTGATAGACCATGGTATTTCTTCAACAGACTGTACACGCATAATGCTATTCGTAATCGGGGTTTCGCCACGGAGGTAATGCAAACACTTGTTACTCTGGCTGATGACATGCGAGTGAACATTGTCAATGCGATCAATCCATACGGAGATTTGAACATGGCACAGCTTGAAAACTTTTATGTGAAATATGGTTTTCAAAAGGTTGCCGAAGGTGTTGTGATTCGTCTGTGTAAGTAGAGAAAAGGCGGCGAGAAATTCTCGCCGCCTTTTCCTGTAGATCAATGCAACTTCATCGTTACATTGCGTTTCATATCCCTAGCAATAGGCTTTCCAGTCTTGTCGTAATGAATAGTCCACGTAATAGGACCACGCTTACGAGAACGGTATCTACCAAAGCCTGCGTGTAATAGGCGATGCGCCGCAATAAACTTTGCGACACTAGCTCGTGACTTTGGTGTAATCTTGCTAGCTTTTCTAGCATACTCCCGCTTGAGCTTAGCCTTTTCCGCAGGTTTGATTTTGATCTTGCGTTTTCTACCGAGTATCATATCTAATCTCCAAAAGAGTTCGTCATCTAAAATTATCATAGAGGTACACATGTTAAAAAAATCTTTGGCTGGCTTGAAGATCATCAGTGGACTGATTGCGAGAGATGGTTTTACCGAAGTCCTCTCACAAAACTTGGAAATCAATTCAAATCAGTTCTTGATGGAGATGCGTGTTTTTTTGAGTTCTGGCTATCGGCTACAACTCATTACGAACGACGCAGAGATTGAGTTTGAAGGTTTAGTAAGTATTCTACCGAATACTATAACACTAAACTATACTGAGGGATACAAGTCAAACACAAACCTTGAAATCGATTTAAATACCGTAAATGACATAAAAACGGTAAAAGACTATTTCATATCAATTGCAAATTCTGGGCAAGCGCCAGTTCATATTGTAGCAATTGATGGAAAAGCTTCTGTTGCTATGGACGAGACTAGCAAATGCTATTTTTATGATAAACAGAATATACAGTTTTATCCAAAAGTTACTACCCATCCAGGTAGGTTAGACTTGGACTTCTCTGCTAATACCCTTTGATTTGGAGACAAAAATGAGCAATCCTGAAACTGCGGCTGAATTCATTGAAAGAATGGAACGCGAAACTGGTTGTCGCGTAGACGACAACAATTTCGATAATATAGCGATGGCTGGACTTATCGGTAACTTGGCGCGTCAACTAGGACATAGTAATCATCGTTCGCATGACGATGTTGCTGCTGGCGTTGTACTTCGACACAAAATGTCGCCAGAAGGAAAAGCGCAGGAAAGAGCCGGACAAGCATTAGCTCATCTACTATGTTCGGATGTTTCGCCTGATGACCTGTATACACTTGACAAGGCTTTGAGGAATCCAAATGGTTCGTGAGTACCTGTACGTCTTTGACGGCACTTCTTGGGTAGCCTTAGAAGGTGATACACGTACACTTTCTTTTGTTGATACTGTAAGAGAGTTGCCTGATACAGCCAAAGCGGTAAAAGGCGATTTAGTCAGAGTGCTTACCAACAAAAGATACATTTACGGAGTAATCAATCCAAAGCCGTCTGACTCTTGCCCAATATCTGGCTGGATGTTTGATGATAACATTTATAATCTGTCGTCTAGGGCCAAATCTCTAGGTATGTCCGACTTAGCCAATGCTTTGCTCGATCTAGCAAAAGACAAGCAGCCTGCTGTATTTCATGGTATGGCTGGAGGCTATATAATCTTGATCGATGTACATGAGAGGTAGTATGAAGTATACAGAAGATAAAAAAGTTCGTATATTTCATGGAGGAAACAAAAGTCTAGGCGAGCATAACTGTCGAGACTGTAAACACTGTTTTGGCTATGCTTCGCCAAATCCAAAGTATTGGTCATGCAATATAGTGAAAGACGATAAGCTGATCTGCTCTGTCTTTTCCTTGGATGAAGATGGCGAAGTTGTGGTATCTACAGAAGATTGCCCAGAGTTTCAAAAAAGAGAAGGATTGGGGGTGGTAGCATGAGCATGTATTCTGCAAAGTCCAAAGACGAACGCTTTGAAATTGAGTATGGTTACGATCAGGCTCTGGACGTGTTTTTGCAAGTTTTCGACAATGAGAGAACTGACGATCCAAAATACTTTTTGGAAATAGACTCTCTCGGAGTTCGTACAAGCAAAGACTTTGCCGAAAAGTATCCTGGTGCTGTCGCATTGGTGGACACGCTTGATGCTGCTTTTAAAAAGGCCAGTATAAGTACCCGCAAATTCGACCAGAAGCTTTTGTTGGACGAAAAAACAATTTTAAGCGTTGCCAAAGCCTTTGGTATTCGTTTAGATAAAAAGCGTGTTAGTGAAGTATTTTTGGAGGCTAGATGAGTAGAGTAGAACACGAGTCTCAAGACGGCAAATTCGCCTTCGTTTACGGAGTCGATCATGTAACTTCGGTTTTCTTCCAAGTCTATGACGAAGATGAAGAAGTTATTGTCGAAGCCAATAATACGGGTGTCATCAAGTGTGAGGATTTTGACAGCAAGTTTGCTTTTGCAAAGCCTGCAATTGATGAATTGGAAAAGGCTTTTGAATCTGCGCGAATCTCAGGTAACAACTTTCCCAACATTGATTTGGATAGGCTGTTGCTTATTGCAAAAAAGTTCGGCGTGCAACTCGAAAGACGAGAAATGTATCAAGCTCTGGACTAATATAAAGAGGATGCGTTTTCCTTGGAAAACGCATCCTCTTGATGAGAAAAGACATGAATAGTTTTTACCCATATCCAGTTGATAGAAAGCCTCTAAAACCCAGTTCTTACGCCAAGCTCAAAGACGTTGTAACGAAGTTTAACTCCATACACAAAATGTTTGACTATCGACACAGGTATGGATTTGTTGTAATAACAAACGAACTGATAAATTCCTTGGCGAGAGTATTACAGTCTCATTCTGTTTTGGATGTTGGTTCTGGAACAGGCTACTTGACGTATCGACTAGCGCAAAAAGGAATCAATATAGAGGCTTGTGACATTGATAAAACTGGCGATACCTACAGCTTCAACAAGATATGGCAACTAGATCATAACAAGTGCGCTACCGAGATAATGCACAACTATTCTGCTGTCATACTTTCGTGGCCTCCATATGATGAAAGTATGGCTTTGACGATAGCAGAACATGTAACAACTCAGCTATTCATATATCAGGGAGAGTGGCTCGGTGGCTGCACAGCAGACGACGCATTTTTTGATTATCTGACAAACAATTTTGATGAACAGCCGAGTTTGACGAAGCTTTTGAACGAATACCATCTACAATTTATGGGCGTTCACGATCATTGGTCTGTGTATAGACGAAAGAGAGTGCCTAGGAGAATAAAATGATAGCTCAAATCTTTGCAGAGCTAAAGAGCGCAGAATTTCCATTATCAGCGTTTGATGCTTGTTATCCAGACGATACTACCAACGAGATTGGTATTAGACTTCGCAAGCAACTAGCCGAAGTTGCCGCAGTGCTTAACCAGAGGCTAGTAGAAAACTCTGACGCAGCCTATACGTTTTTGGTAAAATCCGAATACACAAACTATGAAGCAACGACAATACGAGTTGGTGAAAAAGGATTTGTTCTGTATAACAATGGTAAAGTCACACGATTGGATATTGATGACGTTGTAGCAATTCATCGTACCAAGCAATACAAATCGACTGTTGTGGGTAATAGCGGTATTTGTTTTTTGCTTGATACTGTTGATGACAAAGGAATCATACCTTTTTCCTTTTCAAACAGTAATGCAAGATTCACATTTACGGATTCTAGAGGAAACTCTTTTGAACCCGTTTTAACTTACCATGACTTTTTCATTGAGGCAGACTTTTCCAATCTACCAATGCTACGAAGATCACGTCCGTTTTACCTTGGAGAAGATGGATGTATGAATTGCAAGCATCTTGTAGGACGCTCTGCCAAGAGCATACGCTTACGAGCGTGTGATGTTGTAAATGATCGCGGTATACATCGATATTATTTCCGTTTTAACGCGGATAATGTCGAAACGTGCGAAGCTCAGTGTGAAGATTTTAAACCTGTGGAGTTTTTATGAAAGCAATAGCAGTAATAGGCGCGAATTACGGAGACGAAGGCAAAGGCTTGATGGTAGATTACTTTGCCAGACAAATGCGAGATGCACTGGTAGTACGCTTCAATGGCGGCGCACAAGCAGGCCACACAGTAGTCGATCCAGACAATGTTCGTCATGTGTTTCATCATTTTGGCAGCGGTACGCTGGCTGGCAATCCTACATATCTATCAAAGTGTTTTGTACTTAACCCTTTTCTATTCGTCGAGGAACTACAGAAGGCTTTGGAATTTCTGAATCCTACCGTGTATGTTGATTCGCGCTGCCCTGTTACCACTCATTACGACATTGCAATGAATCACATTCTTGAGCTTCGTCGCGTTGAAGAAAGTGGAGAAAACGGTAGGCATGGTTCTTGTGGTATAGGTATCAATGAAACTATTGTTCGTAGCGAACAAATGACGGACAGTAATGGTACGCCGCTACAGCTATTTCATTGGATATACCATGACAAAGAAAAGCTGTTTGACAAGATTCAAAACTACTTTTTAGAACGAATTGGCAACGTACCTAGAAATGAAAAAGAGAGCAGAATATATGCTGGTGTATTTTCAGAAGCCATGAAAAGCCAGTTTATTCGATCCTTTAACGCAATGACCGGACGAATTCGTATAATGTCGCCGAATATGACAAAATGTCCGATCATTTTTGAAGGCGCACAGGGCTTGTTGCTAGATCAGAACAACATGCAGGACTTTCCTCATCTGACAAGATCGAATACCGGCATTGATAATGTTCTGGACTTGCTGGCTACTGAGTTCAAGTACATTAAAGATGTGGACGTTGTATATGTGACGCGTCCATACTTAACTAGGCATGGCGCAGGTCCACTTCCAAATGAACAGCCGATTAGTCTGAAAAACAACGAAAAGGAGACGAATGTTACCAACGAGTTCCAACAGCATTTCCGATACGCTCCTTTCGATATGCAACAGTTTATTGAGCGTACCAATGCCGATTATCGTAAAGCTGTAAAGGCATACTTGCGGCAAGGCTTTACAAAGCGATTGGCAATGACTTGTCTCGATCAAGTGACTGACCATTTTCCAGTCATTATTGGAGATCAAGTCGATACAATCTCAGATATTGGTGCCCTGATGCATCACTATGAGGCTCTATTCGATTACAAGTCGTATGGACCTTCTTCCAAAGACGTTGTTAAAAGTGGGTGGATAAAATGAGCGATGTAGATTTTAACAAGTTTAGTCAACAAAGCGATGCTCTGCTTGACGAGTTTTTCGATCTTAATGGGCTTCCTTCGGAGTGTCTGAACAAGCACTGTGACTTCTTGATGGTATTATTGAGTATCATTGATGAGAACGTGCCTGCCTCAGAACGCAAGTTCTACAAAATGTTGTTTCGCTGTGTGCTGGATAGCATTTTGTTCTATCCAAAGGCTCACGGTACTGACACCTTTGTACAGCGTATCGAAGCCTATATCAACTTTTTGGAACGGTACTACGAGGAACTGTATGACAGTGTTCCCGAGTCGGAAGACTTGTTTTGGACTTTCTACCGTTATCGTGTGCTGTCTATCAAACAATTCCGTATTCCCAAATCTGCTTGGGACCACTTTGCCAACAAGGAATAAAAATGACGGCACTCAATGACTTTTTGGAAATGAACGGGCTTCCGAGTGAAGGCGACATAGGTGTTAATCTACAGATATTACTGAATATGGTAGATTCCACTATAACGACAGACTTTGAACGTAGTCTCTCTTGTAAAATCTTTGAGCTAGCGTTGGACAGTATCTTAACGCAAGACGCTTGGCAGCGTTCTCTTGTTGCCAGAATACAAGAGTACGTGGCTCAAATTCTTCGTTACCTAGATGATGTAATGGGATGCCAGTTACCTGCACACGATGACATTGAAAACCACTATAGCAAAGAGACTTTGTACAAAGCTTTTTGTCGCTATAGAGTTTTGATCGTCAACAACTTTCGTATTCCAAACACCGCTCACGATTCTCGTTTTCACACTTTCAAGTAATAACATATGCCGTATCTTACCATAGGAATAAGAGACAAAGCACTACATACATTTCATACAACGCATGTGTGTAGATTAGAATTAAGTTCAACAGTCAAGTTATCAGTAGGAGACAGAACAGTACCGTGTCTAAAGATTTATCTGTCAAATCAGATAGCCAATGCTATTGTGGTTGACTATGACTATGCTCAAGACGGCGAACGCGTTTTTGATCGCAAAGACTCCTTTAATCATCAACCTATCACTGTAGAGAATTGTTTTGCCCTGGCAGAAAGTGATTTTAATCAGATTAATACCTATCTGAATAAGAGTATAGCTGATAGACTTGAGGCTTGGTTGCAGCACGCAATTCGCAACTTTCTTGGCTTGTTCGATCAATACGAGTGGGCAAGAAAGCGTTTAGGCGGTCATTGGGAACGATGGTATGTAGATCATCCAGTGTGTTCCGATATTTGGCACTCTGTTGATACTTGTACCAAAAAGTCTGGTAAACGTCCTACCCCTATTTGCAGAGGAACTCCAGAGTGCAAAGACTATGACGAATAGAGCTTTTGTTTTGTTGATTCTTGTTATTGCTTGGATTCTGTACTTTGTGAATCAGCAACAAGCAGAGTGTTCAGAGTATAGGCAGTTTACTGTAAACGGCAAGCTGGTAGCTGGCGAGTGTTCAAAGGTAGCTGGTAAAGAAATTTGTTTAATAGTGGAGGACAAACAATGAGTAGTGCAGTCTATATCGCAGCGAAACAGCCTATTAGTCGTGAAGAATGGCTGGAGTTTTGCAAAGAACGCAGTATTGAATACTCGCCAAATACAGTAGGTCAAAACATATTTTATGGTGGCGACTCTAGGCAAGTTGAAATCTCTTTTGGCTCTTGCGGCACTGTTCAGACAGTGAACGGGGTTTCAGACTTCTCGACAGCAACGCCTCCAGAAAGTGCCGCCAAAGTTGTCGTGTCTTCCTATATAATGAGCAATCTGCTGGATATTGCTAGAATAGCAGATGCCATTATACGAAGATGGGACTGTGAATGCGAATGTGATCCAGAACTAGCAGAGTTGATGCTGGAGGTAAGAAATGACATTTGATGCAAATGCTTTTTCCGCAGATCGTATATTAGATGCGGAAAAGCAAAACGATCCAGAGTCGATATTCAGCTATGACGATCATGTATTAGAAGCAAGACGCTTGTTGAGCAGGTGGCATACAGATCGAAATAAAGACCCAAAAGCCGATGACGTTGCTACGGCGATTATAAAGTTGCGAGAATCGGCTATTGTAAAGCACAAAGACGGCACTTGGAAAGGCCGAATGTCTATCACGCTAGAAAGAGAAGGCAAGCAATATGAGTTCAAGCATGTCAAGTCCTACGATATTGACGTAGGTAAAATGTTTCTTGGACGCAAAGTTCAGTTGTTCCTTGTTACTGAGGAAAATCAAGACTTGTACGAAAATGCTGTCAACATGATTGAAAGCATTCGGTATCCGACTCAAGCCTTTGAAACTGAGTTTAGACGTTTTTTGCCTTCGATAAAGTGGAAAGGCAAGACTGATAAAGGATTTGCTCTTGTATTGAATAAAGACAGTGAAGATGTTGTTCTTCAAGACATTGTAGATCAATATCTGATTCCAGGAGAGCATGTGGCTTGGATGGTAAATCGACTATACAACGTCATTACCTTTCTCGATCATATCGGAATCATGCACGGCGGAATCGACACAATGTCAATGCTGGTAAATCCAGTCAAGCATGGCGCGATTCTTTCTGGCGGCTGGTGGTATTCAAAGAAATTCAACGACAAGCTAGTAGCTCTACCTAGTAATGCGTTGAATATTCTTCCAAAGCGATTGATTACAGAAAAACGGGCTTGTTCTGAAATCGATCAATTGTTGATAAAAGCGTATGGTATTCAGTGCATGGGTGACGCTTCTGGCGTAGGCTCAAGTCTAGTCGGTAAAGTACCAGCAAGGTTACTGAATTTCCTGCGTGATACCAAAACAGATAGCTCTTTGAAAAACTACAAAAAATGGGAGTCATTGCTAGTAGAACAATTCGGCCCACGCAAGTTCGTGGAATTTAATGGCGTTACCTTTGACGCACTGTACGAGCAAAGAAATGGCAAATAATACAGTCAGAATGGAAATTGATGTTGATCCTGAATTCCTGTTCAAGATCAGATTTTGGAAAAGAGTTGGAATAGGTATAGTAATTGCTGTGCTTTTGCTGCTAGCTGGTTGTCCTCCATACAAGATGTGGGTACGGCAAATGGAAGGCGAAGGCGAACGTTTACATGCTGAACAAGTACGTCAAAAACTGGTAATTCAGGCACAAGCTGAACTTGAGGCATCCAAGAAACAAGCCGAAGCCATTGAGATTCTTGGCGAAAAGGCCAAGAAATATCCAGAATGGGGTCAACAGTCACTTATATTCGCCTTTGGGGAAGCACTACGCTCTGGAAAGATCAGTCAGATCATTTACGTACCTACAGAAGCTAACATTCCTATTACGGAAGTAGCGAGATTGCGTCGTCAGGATACGCCAAAAACAGAGTGATCAACATGCCTCCTAGAATACCAATACATAAGGGTGATAGGTATGGCCGTCTCGTGGTAGTCAAGGAAGTGGCTAAACTAGGGCAATTTCGTATGTTTCTATTTAGATGCGATTGTGGAAAAAGCATCACCGTTAGACTTAATTCAGTTCGAGTAGGAGTCACTACTTCGTGCGGCTGTTATAACAAGGAACGGATCGTAGAGACTCATAAAACTCACGGCAAATCAGATTCCGAATTCTACTACATGTGGAAGAATATGGTAGCCAGATGCCATAACGAGAGTCACCCTCAATATGAGAACTATGGAGGCAGAGGAATTCGAGTATGTCGAAAGTGGCGCGACAACATCTCAGAGTTCATTAGTTGGGCTGAGACTAACGACTATAGCTCTGGCATGGAACTTGATAGACGAGACAATACTAAGGGATACTCGCCAAACAACTGTAGATTTGTAACAAAGTCGAGGAACAACCGAAACAAGAGAACAAATCTTATGGTACGTGATTGGGAAACTGGAAAACAAGTCACGTTTATTGACTTGTATGAGAAGTATGGTCATCCTAGCATAAACGTAAGATGCGCCAGAATTCGGTACACAGTCCATGGATGGTCTTTAAAAGAGGCGCTATTGACGCCGAAATTGCAATAACATTTAACATAGAAGGTAATAATCATGGGTTGGAGTCCTTGGAGTAGCGATGATTTTGAAGAACACGTTGATAACGTTGTTCATAAAACGGCGGATCAAATCTTTGTCAGTCACGATCTTGACTTTGATTTGAGTCCTCACAATATCAAAGTGAGAGAATCGCGGGATTCGGAAAAGCATCCAGAATCAAACGCAATCATCATTGCGTGTGACGAAACTGGAAGTATGGGATTCATTGCAGAGTACATGTTCAAGACTGGCATTGGCACTGTCATTGAGAACATTCTGGAACGCAAGCCAATCTCGCATCCTCATTGTATGGTAATGGGAATTGGTGATGTAATGTCGGATCGTTCGCCAGTTCAAATTTCGCAGTTTGAAGCTGATACTACCATTTTCAAATGGCTGGAAAAAGTCCATGTTGAAGGTAATGGCGGCGGCAACAATACAGAGTCGTATGACGCTGCTTGGTATGTGGCAAGTCGCATGACTAGCATTGACTGTTGGGAGAAACGTCAAAAGAAAGGCTATCTGTTTACTATAGGTGATGAGGAAGCGCCCAGAGGCATTCCGTCTCATTTGGTAAAACGTCATATCGGCCATGAGGTAGACAGTGATCTGAGTGCTGCTGACTTGTTGGCAGCGGCTCAACGTATGTATCATTGCTATCATATCATGGTAGCACAAGGTAGCCATGCTAGTGATTATCCCAATCAAGTCAAAGATACTTGGCGCAAGTTGATGGGAGAAAACGCGATTTGGCTTGATGATTACAATAGCTTGGCCGAAGTCATTGTTTCGATCATCGAAGTCAATGAAGGCCGGGACAAAGACGCTGTAGCTGGTAGTTGGAGCGGCAATACAAGTCTGGTAGTAGCTTCGGCTATCAAGGATTTGCCATCTACCATTGCAACTGCGAAAGGCAAGAAAGTAGCTAGGCTCTAATCTAGCGAAAAAAGGCTGGATGACGAAACTCATCCAGCCTTTTTTACATTTAGGAATGCAATATGGAAACGCAAAAGATTTTAGGTAGACTATTTGACGGTACTTGGCTGGAAGTAGCACGTATTCAGTCAATCGAATTACAACGTCATACTACTTTTGTTCAAGATAATCTACGCTATACCAATCCAAAGCTTCTCATTGGAATTGATACAGGGCGTACTTTCTCAATCGAGTACTCTGGTCAGCGTTTTGCCTCAGACTCTATTCAAGATTCACTGAAACTCGCTGAAAGTAGAGCTATTATCGATAGAGACTACATTGGAAGGATTTGTAACAATGATTTTAAAATCTATTGGAAACCTGATCCTTCATATGCAAAGGAAAATAAGACAGCTTGTGCTGATTTTCAAGAGCATATCAAGTATCTTTTTCAAAAAGGTCAGCTATCTATAACTCACAAGTCCGAACGCTCATACATTGGCTATCAGTTGATAAACGATGATTCAGCAATGCCAATATCCGTCGTTGAATATGCACCATTCTATAACATGACAGTAGGTAGACACAATGATAACTATATTTGGAAATGGAACTAATCTAAAGGATCATCTGCGTGCGCGTATTGCCTTCTTATTACACAAAGTAATACGTAATCATATCGGATATGGGCTTCCATGTGATTCATTTGTGCATCACATGACGTTGTTATTCTTCGTCAAGCTACGGCATAGGCAGGTAGTTTCAGTAAGTGTAAAGGCATTATCAATCTACATTGCGCTAGTAACGCTCTTAGAGCCTAGATCGCCTTCTACGTGGCGCAGACAATTCTTTGGCTTGTGCAAGCAGCTAGTACATGAAATTGGTTTTGAAGCATCCAAAGACTTGTATGCTCAACTTGTAGATGCAACGTTTTTAGCCACAAGAGGGAACCTAAACTTCTCAGAAAAGTATTTGAGCCTATATATGAATACACGAGAATTTAAACTTTAGGAGATCACAATGTCTGACAGACAGCAATACGTATCATTGGCTTTGGTTTTATTGGCTACACAGGAGTATGGCTTAGACGACAAAATTCCGAAACACTGTTTTGAAAAAGATTTTTCTGGAGTCAAAGACATTTCACGCCTCAAGTTGAAGACTTTGTTGCAAACACACTCATCAAAAATACTAGGTGCCCCCTATGTGACACGACTTGACTTTGAACGTGTGTGGGTTTTAAGCCATCGAAAAAGTGGGCCGAGAAGCCTTTCTTACACTGATTCTGACGCAGCCAACGCTCTTGTGTGTAGGCTAAACAATATATTCGAAGTCGCTAAACAGTTTTGTTATGACAACAAATTTGTTGATAATGTCAACTTGGCTTGGAACTTCTGTGAGCAAGCCAATGTAAAGTGGTTCTACAAACATAACCCTGATATTGTGAAACAAATCATGTCAGCGTACCGATTTATACTGCATTACTTTGGTAAGGCAACGGTGCAAAATCGTTGGGATAACAAAGGCCGATTAGATAACTTTGTGGCTGTTGTAATGAAAATGAAGTTGAATCTACAGCATCTACGCTTGTATTTTGACACTGGGCTTCCAAATGAACAGTATCTCAATAAGCTAATCATAGCCTTGTTTGAAAGTCATATGGCTCCAGGAATTCCTGAGAACTATCCAGATAATAGTCGTCAGGACCAGTACCATGTACCAAGAAAGTATATACCTTTTGCTGACTTGGAGGTTTTTGGTTTTTCCCTCAGTACTATACGAGCAATAGTTACAGCCATATACAAAAGGCGAGTAACCAATGTTCAAAAGGACAAAGAAATAGCCGTTCAAGTAGACGGCTATTTGGATCCCAGACTCGATACTGAGTTTGAAATACCCTACTATCGTCTGGTTTTAATGCTGGACCAAAACTCTCTTATTAGCAAAGAATTCCGTGAAAAGAGTTCGGTAAATCCACTGATATTTAGTCATTGGCTACTAAATAGGCTAAATGGTAAAAGTCTGTCTTACCGTAGATACACACAACTATCAAAATCCTTTAGTAAGGAGGCTATTCTCGAAAAGGCTAGAAGGCTCAAGGCGTTGTCAAAGCCTAGACCAGTTATACTACCGCAACGCCTCCTAGCACACGGTAAAAGCAGATGATTAGACAACTTGTCATCGATAAGCATGAAGGTGTCTTTGCTTATGCAAAGAAAATTCCATTTCTCAGCAAAAAGAAGGTAAAGTTCAAAAAAGGCTTGAACATTCTTGTAGGTTCAAACGGCTCTGGCAAGTCAACTATTCTGCTAATGATAGCTCGATACTTGGCTGCTACACAAGGTGGATTCTCTGTAGTTACAGAGGGTTGGATTAGAGATAATTACAACATGTTCGATCACAAGCATGTGCTGCACCATTCCATTGAACATGATGGACAGCCAATTCTATATGGCAACCCTCGAAATATGGTAGGCTTGTCTGGAGGCGCATTTGATGACGACTTCTTTGAGTCAGGTTTGCGTAATATAATGACAAGAGCTTCGACAGGTCAGACTACAATGGGGAGATTGAATTATCCGTTTTCAGTGTTAGCTGGCAGAACTGAATTTCCAAAGGAAGTCGAGTATCGGATTCATAAAGATCAAGTCAACGAGGTTTGGGCAAAGTCAATCGAAGCTTTGGAGGCTAACTTTGTAGCCAAGTTGGAAAAGAGTCAACCAACCGTTCTATTAGACGAGCCTGAGTCTGGCCTAAGCCTAGAAATGCAAGCTCGTTTATGGACAAAGCTTTTAGGAGTTAAACTAGTAGCAGCAAACTTTCAGATTATTGTGGCATCACATTCGCCATTCGCTATAGGACATAAACATGCAAACTACATTGAAATGGAGGCAGGCTACCTAGAGTCTAGCTTAATCTCAATAAAAGAGTGGACCGAGATTCTAGGATAAAAAATTTTGACTTTTTTATGGAATCAAAAACTGTAAAAGATTAGCAAAGCTGTTTCCTTTTGAATTTTGTACAGGCTTTAATCAATCAGGCAAACAGGCATTGTCTATTCTACAGGAGCGTGACTAAAATGAACAAGTTAGCCTTGGCAAAAATGATTTTGACAGTTGTTGATTCCATAACTTTAGAAGCAGGAGGTGCCTCTCGTAGAGAAGAGAAGCGTGTCAAGAAAACAGGCATCCACTTCAAAGACGCACTAAAAGTTCCTATATTCAATGAGGTTGAGATTACTGTTGATCTTAGACTTTTGAAAAAGCATTTAAGATCAGCGGACTTTGTAATGTCAAACTACGCTAGTCAAAATGACTTTTATGAAGTAATCGAAAGTAATTCTTCTTCTGTTGAATTGTTAAACTCGGAACTGTCTGGAGCAAGGCTGGCACGCAATGAAGCTAGATTGACTTCATTGCGTGAACTTTATACCAAAGAGTTTTACGAGATTTTGCAAGATACCAAAAAGGAGTTTGATCGTCTAAGTTCAGGCAGACGCCTTAATGGCTTTATGAACGAACCCGATACCAAGGCACTTGAGCTTGTGTTTGAAGATAGCCGATACTTGAATCTACCTAGTTCACTTTCCAAAGTTCGTAGCTCTGCCTTGAGTCGTGCTGATAAATTCGACTATAAAATGAAGAAGATGCAACGTCATTGCACTGTGCTATTGCCCTACTTTAAAAGAGGAAAGATAGAAGCACACTACGCAGAAAAGCTGATACTGTCAGTTTTGAATCATCTGCTAGAAACTGATCGATCTAGCGTTCTTCAATCTTTTGGGTTCTCTGACTCAGACATTCGTACTTTTTTGTTTTTAACCAAAAAATCACAAAACTATGAGAAGAACGAAAAGTTTAAGGAATTTGAAAACTTTTCACCAGCATTCTCAATACCAAACGATTTCATGCTTGGCGTATGCGAGATTAGGAATCCTATTTATGAGGGACTTGGCGCTACGTCAAATGCAGTTGCTTTGGTATACAAGGATTACTTTTTCCGTAGTGGAAAGCCTTTCGCTAGTGATAAACGCCCAAAGACAGTTGAATATGAGCGCACGGTACAAAAGGAAGAAGCTGCTGACAATAACGCGGTACTTGTGCAGAAGGCTATGTATAACATGGCAAACCATCTAAGTGATCCCACCGTGCTAGACTTGGTTTCTAAGCTAGCTGAATATAGTTATAGGAGAGAAAAAACTTTGCAGTCTGAGTATCACAAGCCTACACGTCGTTCCCATATTTAAGGAGAAAAAACATGAGTCGTAAAACTGATAGTCTGCCACTTGCTTTTGATGGAGTATTCACCTACTTCGATTATCCGAGTTGGGTTGAAATCAATGATTTATTGCCAGTAAGCTCAAATTTCACCAAGACTGAAATCGAATTTTTGGCGCGTCATTACCAGAACATGGTCCGTGACTGCATGGATTCCGACGACGATAACCTACGTGATATTTGTGCAGAACTAAAGTATCTGTCAGAGGACATTATCATTTCTTCTATCATTGATCTGGAGCCCAACGAGAAGATTTGTCTTACCTACGAAGACATGTGCAATGCTCGGGTCAATAAGATGTTTCGTCTTTTTGACTATTTTAAGGGACGATTCTTTGATCATAATAACATGGTCAAATCTGAAATTTGCAAGGCGTTTAACGTTCTTGGGAACAAGTTTAGTAGCAAGAAAGACCAAGATAACAAAAAGAAGCTTTTGGATTTCATGGAAGATCGACCTGAAGTTTATGCAATCATCAAGTCTGCCATTGATGATGTACGCTACTTCCAACCTAATAGGTTAATCAAAGCGGTGCGTGAAGAAACGCTTTTCTTTGACAAAGCTAGAAACGTCATTGAAACGCTTCAACACTTGGAAGTGTACTACCGTAACTCATACCCGGACGTTGACTACTTCCATAGGCTTATCCTGAGTCTTATCGACTACCATATCAACAGTAAGACGGAAAACTTGCTGATTGAGTTGTACGATTTTAAGAAGTCTGAAATCGAAAAGTACAAGGAGAAGTATCTTGCCCATAAGCAGAAAATTGAAAAGCTTCTGGCAGCAGGCAAAGACAAAGAAGCGGATACGTTGCAGAAAAGGGATATAGTATTCCTCTTTGACCCAAAGAATTCTTTTACTCAGTTCAGTATTCCCAAACTGATTGCTTCTGAGGTAATGGAGAAAAGCTCCCCTTTGTATCAGTCTAAGCTTCGCGTAAAGGTAAAGGCGTTCCTGTTTAGGCATTACATGCTTAGTTATATGGACAAGAATGGGTTGGACTGCTTTACCAGAGATAACTATGAAGAAACTTTGGCTCACATATCGGAGGCAAAGAAGATTCATAGGAATAGTGGCAAAGTAAAGGCAAAGCCGAGTCTGTCAACGATTGGCGGAAAAGACATTGAGATTGACTTTATTCCGACCAACGAAACTGCTTCTCAGTATCTCAACTTTGGATCGTTTGCGCGTCAAGCAACGTCTCTTATAAGAACGGAACTTGCTGAGGGTATGGAAAGGCTAGATGACAAAGTTATACTTGGTCACGCTTTGGCTATCGTCGCTCGTAGTCGTGAACTTGGCAGAACTAATCCAAAGGAACCCGAAATGCAGAAAGCGGTTCAAAGGTTAATCAATAGCGTTGGAGAGTCTGGCTTTCGAGAAATGTTGGATTCTTGTAGAGTTTTGGAACCTGCCATCGAAATGACAGCAATTACTCACAAGAGGGTTGAACGCATTGCAAAGGTGGAGAAGCAAGAGCAAGAACCAAAAGAGTACAAGTATGATGACGATGACGATGCGTCAGCCGATGCCTTCTAAGGCATCTTGACAGGCATCTTGACATGTGCTATAATGAAGATGCCGAGTTTTAGTCGCGCTTTTTTGTAAACGAGTGCGTGGTGGCTACTGTTACCACGCACTCAACGTATAGGATAATAGATATGACCGTACTAAATCTAACCATGTATCGCAGGTACAAGGCGTTCATGGAACAAGAGTCCATTCACGGAATGTTTTCCAACAGTTTGTCCTTTGCTGATTTTTGTAAGGTTGCAGAAAAAGTATCTATGCCCATACCCGATGGTATTTGGTGTAAATCTGATTTTGTGCGGGAATACACTGAACTTTCACAAATCCTAAGCAAGTCAAAACTCTCAAAGAGGACGCTTTTGGCTGTTGAAAAGCGCGGTAAAGTCCTGCGCGAAGCTGCGTTCAAGTTCTTTCGTACCACGTACTTGATCGAGGATATAGTTCTTTCTGTAAAGTACCACATTTTTGGTGAATACTGCATTGCCCGAAAGAGTGGGTACAAAGACTCTTTTTCCGAGTTTCTGCTTGATTACATTGAAGAGGAGGAGTCTATCTTGAGTGTGTGGACGGAAGACTTTGTTGTCAATCACAGCCACTTGAACAAGGTGGGAAAAGCTGACGCCAAGATTCAAAAGTCGTATCTTAATAAACGTCTGTGGGCCTGAGCCATGACGTACATTTTACCAGAAACCTTTCAAGACTATGATGGTCTTGAAATTGGCGAAACTCTTGTAGTTCGTAGTCGAGATGGATGGCTTCGAGATACAAGAGTTCATATCATTGATTTTTTGTCAGACGGGCGTTTGATAGTTGAAGCTGAATTGCCTGTTGAGAACCAAGAAACTCACAAGGTAGCTTCACAATTGGGACTCAAGCTAAAGGCGGGTCAACTTATAATGTCACGTTTCGATTTACGCAGAATAGGTGAAGCATGTTGATAGTAACAAAGAGTGGCGAAGAATTCGTATGCAATGAACAAAATGCTGTAGGCGCATACCTTGAAGGTAGAGGAGCCTCAGTATTAGAAGCAGTAGGAAGCTGGGCTGTCTATTCCTCTACTGTTAAAATTTGTTGTGATCCACCGGAACTGCTGCAAGAGTTTAGTGTTGATCTGTATAGCAGTAGTGTTTGTCATAATTCAGCACCAGAACGTAGTTGAGGTATTTATGGATGTAATTGATCTGACCGCTTATTCCAAAAAGCGTGAAGCTGTGAAAACGATTGACGACATTAACAAGAGTTTGGAGGCAACGCAAGAATTGGAGGATGAAATCCTCGAAGAACTGATGGACGCCACAGTTGAAATGTCTTTTGCCGAAGTCATCGATAAACTTGGCAATAACAACGTCTATATTCAGTATCACGTTGAAGCCCCATCGTTTAGAGATTTGCAGCAAACAGACGATGAAGGCCCAACGTATTACTGGGAGCCAATTGAGAATGAACTAAATAGCAAGTTGGCAAAGATTACGCATCGGTCAGAAGACTGTGCCGAAGCAGTCAAAATCGCTTTTTCCAAAGTCTCCGATTCCAATGCAAGGGAATTTACCATCGAAGGCTTAGTGAGAGTAGTTGGAGAAAATCCTAGCCTTGAAGAACCCATCAAACGATTAGTGCTGGGCTGCGGGAATTATGGAAAAGATTTAGATACGGAGTGCATCGAAGCGTTGTACAGAGGAATCGATACTCAGTACAAGAAGGATATTCCAATGTACACTGAATTGTTTCTAACTTGGCTAAATGTACTCTACATGTATCATGCCTGGTTATATATTTCGTGTGAACGGTATTCAAAACTTGTAAAAGAGTTTTTGAAAAATTGCATTGGAGAAAAGACATGAGCATTTACGTATTTGGCCCTCGTGATAAGAAACTTGTTCCTGACAATGCTATTGTAGTCAATACTACATCATCGTCCAAAGACTTCAAAGGCTTGAGTCCTTTTTATCTTGGCCCTTGTAAGTTGTATGACGATCATGTATCTCAGACGATGGAGAATGCTTGGCAGTACGCAAAGACCTACAAGTCGTTTGTTGATAGTGATGGCGAGATAAAAGACGCCTATTGGAACTGGGCACAAAAAGGCTGGGACAATCCTCGGGCAGAACGGTATCCAATGGGAAAAGGTGCAAAGCCATTGTTCAGTTATTGGAAGGGAGACCGGCTGAGCTATATTCAGGCTAGAATGCAAATCTATTTTCCGCTATACAAAAAGGCAGTTCGGGAAACCGAAGCTTTTGAAAGGCTGTTTGAGTTGGCGGAAAGAGACGATGTTTGGCTCTTTGACTTTGACGGATTTCTTACTGACAAGAGCTTTATTGACGTATTGCTTGATCCGAGTCGGCCAATGGGACATGCCTTTGTTCTAAAGGCTATGCTTGATTACGGAGAGCGCGTTACTTTGCGTGGCCTGTTTGAACAAGCTAATAGAAAACTTGAGCTAGCTAAAGTATGGGAGAGGCAATGAACATTGAACAAGTATTGATTAGTTGCAATGACGTTGACACGTACAAAAACGACGATACCGAGCTTCCGTTTGAAGAATGGGTCGCTGTTCGAAACAACGTGACTTTTTTGCAAGAGCGCAGGATATTGAGTAACCCATTTCGTGCAAAGAAAATTGCGGACTTTTTATCGACTATAAACGGCGCAAAAATGTTGTCCGTGACAAATGCCCATTTCGGAGAAATGCTGGTAGAGCTAATACCGAATTCCGAGTTTTTACGTTTATCTTCACGTACCAGACTTGCGAATCATCTTGAGTACTTGTTCAAAAGCAATGGAACTGCGATTGTGCTAGATACGCTCTTAAAATACGGCTATAGTCCAGTAGCCAAATCACATCCTTCAAACTTTGTGATTGTTGACAGCGGAAAAATGATTGATTTTACGCTAAATTCAATCCAAGCTGTAGAGCGTTTCACAAGTGTAAACGTGTATGACATTTATGCAGACAGCAAGTATAGCGTGACTCATGCTGAACATCGCAGAGTGTATTACCAGCATTTATTGGGAGAAAGAAATGGGCTGCAATGTACTGCTGTCGAACAGCAACTCTTACGAGCGTGATTCAAGGAATCCCAACCCTCTCATCTTTGAGATTGAACGTATTCTTCAAGTTGGCGAGTTTGTAATAGCGAAAATTCGTTATGTCGGGTGTACCAATTATGAAGGTAGAAAAGTATTGGTATGGAAAGGCGTTTCCAAGAGAATCATTGAGAAAAGAAAAAGCATTGATCCACACTTCACTGAGGCAGAGCCTAACATGGTAGCTAGATTCGCTCCTACTGCTCTTGGCTGGAAGTTGGCAATTTCATTGGCGCAGTCTTACGGAGCAAATAATGAGAGTGCCGTACATCGACGAAAGGTTAAAAGCCGCTAATCCAGATCATGTAGCTGCGATTAAAAAGAGATTGCTTTTGGCGTATACTGGGGCATCGGCTGATTGTCCTGATGGCGAACCCAAGCAGTGGTTGGAAGCAATTACCAACATTGACAGCAAGCCAGAACTCTTGACGCGCTGTAATGAAATCCTATCCAGCATCATTATCGAAGCCTTGAATGAACTGGAAGGCAATCACGAGAATAGCTTCGACGTAAATGGATTTTATACTGATTTGGCAAAACTCAAAATAACACTGTAGGAGAGAAAAATGTTTATTCATTCAAGAGAATTAGAACGGCGTTTGGCTTTGATCAAGAACATCAAAAAGTCAAAATCAAAGAAATTGGATTTTGCGCTAGTGCTTAATACAATGACACTAGCTGACGCTTTTCGTGAGGCAGCGATAACGATTGGCTATGAAGAAAAAGCTTGCTTTGAAAAATCTTGGGTGGACGTTCTTAACCAGTTTGCAGCAAACGCTTCGGAAACTGTCGCTTCCAAGTTGTCGGCGTTCAACAACTATTCGAGCAAACGAAAGAAAAAGTTTGCTGTTGGAAAAACACCAACAGGCTTCGTTGCTTCGTTTTTGTTTGAAGCTGCCAAAGAGCCTCTTGTAGAAGACATGCTGGTCAATCATTTAATGAACTTGCCTTTCGCCAAGAACTCAACTGTATCTATTCCACCTGCTATCTTGGAACGATGCTTAGATCGACTCGGCTCATATCGCAAGGATGAATGTTTACTACTTGTCAAATTCTTTTCTCTACTTGTGGAGAACAATATGGAATTGACCATCGCTATGCCGAACAAGGAAAGTGAAAGAAAAGCATTGTACGATAGGTTAAGCCATGTACTAAAAAAGCGCATCAATGAACGCGATAACGAAACTTTTAGAGTATAAAGACATGAACAAACTATTTTTGATGGCTATGCTCTTGGCCTTTGACGATTCTTATGCAAAGAATGCTGGTAGTTTTGGAGGTAGATCGGCTTCCGCGCCAGCAACAAGAGCCGCACCAGCTACCGCGACAAGAGCAAGTGCTTTCGGTGGAAGATCGGCCAACGCTTCCGTTAGCGGGAATACCGTATCAGGAAACACGGCTGGGGCAATTACTGCAAAGTCAAAAGGTACATTGGCTGGTGCTGGCAAAACTGGAAATGACGCAGTAAAACTCTTTGATGCGTTCAAAGCAAAGTCACAGCCTCCCATTCAAGCCAACGGCAAGCTACGAATGGATGATGTTGACCGGATATTCAAGCCTGAATATCGTCGTGAACGTAGACAACAGTTTTATGCTGACTATGAGCCTCCACAAAAAGTAATACATTACGTCGAGGAACGACCGAGTTTCGGCCCGTGGGATTCTATGATGTTGTGGTCGATGCTAGATCGTGGCGATAGATCAATGTACTACAATCATCAAGATGACGATAACTTTAAAAGCTGGAGAACGCAGGCCGAAGAAGCAGCAAAGACTGATCCAGAAATTGCAAAAAAGTTGGCTGATCTTGACAAAGACATGGCGCAGCGCAAGGCCAAAGGCGAAAAAGTAAATCCAGGCTACGTGACCCCAGGCGTCGATCCCGATATTTACGAAGCCAACAACATTGATCCGAAAACGCTAAAGGAACTCAAGATTTGCACTGGCTCGATTAGCGCAGACTATAATCGTTATGCTAATCAGATTACCAAAGTCACAAAGCTCAAGGTGTCCACTGTGCAGAGTAATGGCACAGTGGACAATCTAGCAAAACTAGCTACTGGCGAGTGCGACTTGGCTTTTGCTCAATCGGATGTTGCTTCGACTAATTTGATGCAGTTGGTGCGTTTAACTCAATTAGAAGGTACTTTGCTGTTCTGCGGAACTACAAAAGAAAAAGCAAAAGTGGATATAGCTGACATATCAAGTGCTACAGTATATATCGGCTCGGATCAAACCGGAAGTCAGTACACTTTTGAAAAGTTAAGAGCATCTATTCCAAAACTGAATAGTGTAAAAATAGATGCGTCACTTCCAATTTCCGCAGCAGCGCAAAAGATTTTGGGCGATGACAAAGCCTGTGTATTCGCAGTTGTAACGCCTCGCGCTCCCTTCATCACATCAATTGATGTAAAGAACAAGGCAGTTCTAGTCCCAATTGAAAAATCAGATTTCAAAGCTTCACCAACATATCCTTTAGCCTGGGTAGATTCAAAGTATTTCAAGAATCTGACTCAAGATCGTTTTATGGGATTCGGCGATAGCGGAACAAATACAGTAGCCGTTGGGACCGTTGTTTTAACATCGAGTTCGTGGATGGAACAAAACAAAATGCTGTACGATTTGTTGGTAATGGAATCGCGTAATCTGCAAATAAGCCTACAATAATCTGGAGAAAATATGAGCAAGCGTAGCACATTGCACCCGACTGTAATTACGGGAACTTCTTTGACTGTTGATAAGGCACTCAAGTTCCTCATTCCAAAAAGTGCCTTGTTTACTGTGCCAACTAATCACAGTCTACAGGTATTGGATATCGATACATTTGCCATTGATGGAAATAAGTTTGAATGGTGGTATCTAAGTGATAAATACCATGTTGTAATCGATCAAAACGAAAACGTCATTTACCTGCTTCAAAACTTTACGAGTCGCGTGTTAAACGATACCGAACAAGCACTTACCGACAATACCATTGTCTTGGACAGAAGTAACAAGATGACTCGGTTCGATGACTTTTCTGGACTCATTGACGGTATACAGTTGAAGAGTCAAAAAGCGGTCATTCGCGTCTATCATCGAGATACGGAAATCGAAAATGAACGCGAGTATGTATTCGGTACAGTCATTGCTGACTACCGTAAGATGACGCTTTCCTATGACGTTGGATTCATATTGTCGTCAATCTCGCAACTAGGCGTTTGACAGCAAGCAGTCAAAGAGGCTAGCATGAAAGACTTTGTGATTCCTCCACAGCCAAAAATCGTAACAGAAATCTGTGAGTTGTTAAAAAAGCCGTCTACTGGAGTGAATCAGATTGCCAACTTGGCAGTCAAAGAGGCATCTTTGACTGCACAACTTTTGAAGACAGTCAACACTCCATATTTCTCAAGAGGACGTAAAATAGAGTCAGTCTCACAAGCCATTACGATAATGGGGTTGAGCAACTTTTCGACAATTGTGTTAAAGAGTGCTTTGCGTCAGGTTTACAAATTAAAGGACAAAATGTTCTTTGAGAGTTTTTGGAGGCATTCAGAGTTGGCAGCAATGAGTTGTGATCTAATAGCCAAAAAACTTGATTTGGAGGTAGTAAACGACGCTTATATTGCAGGCTTATTCCATGATTGTGCTATTCCGATAATGACCGAAAAGTACAGTGACTACACTAGCCTATTAAAGAATAGTTTGTCATCCGAAGAGAACGCTGTCTTGGCAGAAGACAACAACTATTCTACAAATCATTGTACACTTGGTTACTACTTTACAAAAGCATGGAAATTACCAGAGGAGGTGTGTCAAGCCATACGCTTTCACCATGAAACTCAAGTCGATAGCCTTCCAAATGATGGTCGCGTTCAAAGCTTAGTCGCTTTGCTTACGATTAGCGAATACATTGTGCAGTGCTGTGATATGCTAGGAACTGAACGAACACTGTCGCCAGAAGGCTGGATGGAAAAGTATCCAATAATAGACTTCATGGGAATATCAGCCAATGACGTAAGAGACTTTGAGCAGGATTTAATAGACAAAGCTTATTAGGAATGAAAAATGGAACAGCAATTTTGTCAGAGTTTTCCAGGTGGATGTGTCTATGTGACACAAGCTGGCGCAACTAGAATTTGTTTAGACGATGGTCAAAGTCTGACGATTGCTAGTAATATGCTGCATCATGTACTAGGTACACTGCAAAAAAGACCAGATCGCTTATTTCTCGATCCATCGTTTCTCGGCACTTTACCTAGAGACTTTGCTGATATAACGAAAAAGTCTATTAGCGTGTTGGAGTTTTCTTTGAGAACTTCCGAACTTCTAGGCAAAGACAACGTTGTGAACGTAGCGGAGCTATTGAGCTACTCCGAAGTTGATCTTTTAAAGATGCCGCACGTAGGAAAGAAAAGCTTGAATGAGATAAATTCTGTATTAAAGTTTGTCTGTTACCAGCATCAAGTTAATCTTGAGGAGGTACGTAAAAAGTTCCGTGACAGAAGACTCGGCACAGAAATGTAATTGTGTAAATAGGCATGAGGAAAGAAATGAGAAATTCAGAACTTCGCAAGCAGCGTGATAACGCAAAGGCAAGAGATTTAAAAGAGTTCACAGGAGGTAATATCTACGTAGATGCCAAAGGCAATCTCGTAATCAATACGCGGGATCAACAGACACTAACGATTGCTCCTAGCGTCGCCCGAAGCATGATTCCAACGCTAATGGAATTTTTGCCGGAACGAGAACTGCCGTTTCCAGAGGAATTCCTGCTAAAGCTCAATACATCAATACATTTTTTGGGCCTGAGTCGCAGACTTCAATCATTGTTGTATTGGGAAAATCTCCGTACCGTCGAGGAACTTTTCCACAGATCAGAGGAACAGTTACGTAGAATTCCAAACTTTGGAAATCTTGCGTGGATTGAACTGCTTAAAGCACTAAGCGACTTGTGCGAGTCATTCGGCTTAGACTACACAACCGTAGTTAACACTCTAAAAGAGAGGTCAAAAAAAGAAAAGTAAAAAACGCATTGAGCATTTAAGAATCGAATCAATCACATTGGAGAATACACAAATGGCACTATTCAACTTTTTCAAGCACTACAGCGCAGCCAAGGCTGAATCTATGGAAGAAAGCGCAATTAATCTTGCCGCTGAACTGGACAAAGATGGCGTTGCTCAAGCAGCAATTCGTCAGAAAATGGAGCAACATGAACAGCAAGTTGCTTTGGTAGCGGAAGCTAGAAAAGAGTTTGAAAAGGAGAAAAAGGAATGGCTTGACGAGCAAGCAAGGCATGAACAATTGATGGGCGCAGCCGAACGCGCACAGGCAGCATTGACTGAAAATCCAAACGATAAGGAAGCTGAACAAGCTCTGGCTGAACTGTTGGACGCAATCGAACAACATCTTCCTACGCTCAATCGTGAGAAGCAAGAATCCGACGATGCCGAAGGTCATTTGAAGATCATGGAAGAAGCTATGCAAGAAATGGCTACGGAATTGAAGGACTTGCATCGTACTGTGGAAGACGCCAAGCGCGAGTTAAAGGCGGCAGAAGTCGAAGAGGAGCGTTCTCGTAAACAGCGTGAACGTGCAGAAGTTGCCGCCAAGCTCAAGAAGAGCGGCAACAAGTTCGACACCGCCCTGAATGCTCTCAAGAATGCTGCGGAGCAAAAGCGCGTTGAAGCGGACAAGAACCGTATGATTGCGGACAATCTTGCTGTCAAGAAACCGGAGACTTCTAGCGCAGCAAGTCGCTTCATGAACGAAGCCTCTTCCGGTGCAAAGTCTAGCGAAACCCTGCAAGAGCGTTTGGCTGGACTCAAAAAGTAGGTAAGGACTAGAAACGAATTCTAGTCGTCTTTGCACAAGGATGTGCTTATGCGTCTAGCTTCCCTCAAGAAAACGGTACTTGACAGGCATCGTCTAGTGTGGTATGATGGCTGGCAGGCAGCTTTGCCTGCCATCAACTCAGCCTTTTAGGTAAGCAATATGTTAAAAAGACCAAAACTCAAATACCTGTGCGGTTGTGGAGTGTACAACTACAACAGGCACGACTGGATTTCCCATTTTAAATATGGACGAGGTTTCTTTCGAGCCTTGCGTCATTTCCTTCTAACTAGGATTGAAATGTCATGGGTATGACACTACCTTACGACCAGATTCATTTTGGACTTCCAGACTCGCAGTTACGCGATTCTCTAGCCGTTACACGACAAAAGGCTCAACGAGAACTTGACTTGCTTGGCGCAAATACGCCATTTGGTTTTTTCAGCATTGATAGGGTTAACGTACTTATCGAAATGGCTCAAAGAGCCAAACAGTTATTGTACGTGCTTCATGGATTAGATGAAGTCATTGCGTCAAAGGGATGGCAGGAACGCGATTTTTCCGACAATGTAAACTACGATAAAGAGACGTACTTTCCGTTTCTCGGTACTGAGGAAGAACTCCGTATCAAAAAAGGTATTACGGAATACGCGTATCGCAACTTCTCAGGCGCAGGTAGAAGCTTGCACATTCAGGGACAAGACGATGCAGGAGGCGGCGGAGTATTGGAATGGTGCGATGACTTGGAAGACGCCAAAGCCATGCTAGCAAAGATGCTTCCTTATCCAAGATTCAGCAATTTATCAATAGGTGACTTATGAGAGCAAGCAAAAGAGAAGTAGGAAGTGACACAACCAAGGTGTTGTTGGTATATGACGAAGTTACAGAAGGGACGCACTTTTATCTCATTGACGCAACTACAAAGCAATTGGAGGTGCTAAAAGCAGTACATGGCTGCTATGTTAATTCTGATGACATTACCGACGCGCAGTTGGATATGCTTAGTCAGAAGGTATTGCCTGCTTTGGATGAGCAGTATTCAGGAGAAGATGCCAAAGAAAGCTGGAAGGGAATTTGGAAAAAGTCCAAAATAGACGTAGACTCGCCAAAGAAGCTTCCTGCGTGTAGTCTTTATTTGGTTGGCTTTTTGCCATAAGCTCATGAAATTCTCAGACATACCACAGTATACCCAGAGAGCGAATTACAGTGTACATATACCGTGGCGCTCGTTGTTAGACACAATAGAACGATGGAGGAATAGAGAAAAACCACCACTTAGTCTTAATCCAGACTACCAACGCGCTCATGTCTGGACAAAAAGACAACAGATTTCCTATCTTGAATACATCTTGAAGGGAGGCAATACCGGAAAGGACGTACTATTCAACTGTCCAGGCTGGATGACTGATTGGGATGGGCCGTTTGAATTGGTAGACGGTAAACAGCGCATAAATTCGGTAGCTCTGTTCCTAAAAGGGAAATTGCCTGTCTTTGAAACGTATTATGATGACTTTGAGGACGATATACTTGATATAGGATGTCATTTCGTCTTTCATGTCAACAACTTACCTACTAGGGAACAAGTACTTCGTTGGTATTTGGAGATAAATACCACAGGAACGCCGCATTCCGCAGCGGAAATTGCCAAAGTGGAGAAACTATTAGAAATGGAGGTGAATCGCAAAAAACGTAGTTGAATTATGGACATTTTTGTTTATATGGAGATAAATGTATGCTAGTTAATGTTGCTGATCCGTCGATTCTGATTGAGTCACTTTCTGAAAGAGTTTGTGAACTCAAATCAGAGGTAGCATCGCTAAGACACAAGCTAGCTAGAGTCGAAACGGATGACGATATTGTACGTAGATTTGGCGACATGGATTTTGACGCCCTACGTAGCGCAGTTGCCGGTCTTGCTTCTAGTTCTCGTAACACTGTGTACGATGTGCTTGGTCAGTTTGTTGATCAACTGATAAAGTACAAAATCTGTCAAATGGCAGAAAACGAGGATGACGATGAAAGTCCGTTTGGCGTTTTTGAAGACGAAGACGAAGACAATTTAACATGCTTCGACTTTGAGGACGACGACTAAAACCCGTAAGGGCGTGTGGCCTTGCTTCACGCCCACCATGAAGGTAAGTATGAAAACGAATGTAAGGCACATGTATAATCCGTGCGTTGATTCCGATGAACGCGCACAAGTCAATTTAGGCGTTATTTCAATTGCGACAGGAGTATCAGATTCGAGCAACGTAGTTGCGTATTCCGTAGCTTTTTGTTCTCCTAGGGAAAAGGCTTTTTCCAAGAAAGAAGGAGCTAAGCTGTCGTTACAAAGACTTGACGAAAAGTCTGACTACTACGGAGAAGTTTCAGTAAGGCAACTGACTTCGGAACATATCATGTATTCGGCACTGCTAGATATTTTGCATCGACGCGAATATCCAGCTTGGGCCGAAACGATACTTTTGTTCCACATCAATTCATTCATTGGCTACCTGCTGGACGCGTCATCAGTCCGAGACAATCTTCGATATATCAAAAAGAAGTTTTCGGAGAAGCCAAAGAAGGTCAAGAAGAAGGAGCCTGAGAAGGAGCCTGAGAAGGAGCCTGAGCCTGACGATTCTGACGACCTTGGCGAACAAGCGTAGCAAAAAAGTAGAGCGAATGAAAATATTTTCATTCGCTCTACTCACATGAGGCAATCAATTATGATACCCGAAACGATAATCATTGAGCCATCACGCGATGACCTGTATTTTTCGGATTCTCCCTTTGAAAAGAAAAATGATGATGTTCGCTTGTATACAGAAGAAGGGGTTCCGGTTCGCGTAATATGTTTAGACAACAACGATGCTAGAAAGCCTCCGGTAATCGCTCTAAAGCAAGCAGAAGAAAACGAAATTCTTTTTTGTGATGCCGAAGGTAAATGCCCTAGCAATCCAAAAAACAACATTGTTAAGAGGGTAAAGCTTTGCCACATGATACAGACACTTCGACAAGTGTTTATCAAGCTTGACTGGGATGTATCTGCGGCTGTTGACGAAGTTGAAAGCGAATATGACTATTCGATAGCTTTAGAAAACACTTTGTCAATCAACAATCGAGACAAGGCTTATGCGAGGGGCACATCCTATAGTTCGGTAAGCGTTGATACTGACAAGTACATTGACGAAGTTTCGTCAGAGACGCTTGCGTTGGTAAATCTGCTAAAGAATCATGGCTTTGAAATTGACGAGGACGCATTGTACTTTTGCAGCGAAAACTTTGATGGAAAAGAGTCAAAGAAAGATGTAATCAAAAATCATGTGTGTGCTTTGTTCATTGGCATCCACCTTGCCAAGAGCCTTGGTATTTCCATTCCTCTAAAATGGGATCATCAACAGAATACGACCGACTTTGACTCATTGTACAAGCATCTGCAAGTCACACTAGACTCCATTATAACGACTAGCGGTAAAGTAAAGTGAGGCGTTTATGTTCGTAGAATGTGTTAGAGGAAGTGCTTGTCCAAAAGATGAGTTGTTAGAACTGCAACAACTTGTTTGTAGTCTTGCAGGAACCGACATTATGCAAGATGGCTGGGTTGTAGCCAAAGGCAAAATTTATGTAGTGCAGCGATTCAATCGACAGGGCACACTATCGTTTTTGACGCTAGATGAGGTAAAAGAACATATCACACAATACTACATGGACGAGGAATTTAGAAAAAAGCACTGGCAACACAAACAACAGCACAACTCTGGTGAGTTATGACGACAGTTATTGAAACTGGAAGGCCACAGGATAGAAAGGAATACATTATCAGTGCTTAACTGCAAGATGATGGAACTCTTGTAATAATCAGAGGCATACAATCTAACATGCGTTTTGCTAACGGAACTCCGTGTCCAGACAACATTTACAAGCAAATTTACGCGGCTGTTGGCAATAAAATTGAGCTTGTTGATACTATCGCGGGAGTACACAAGCCTTCATTTGTTGTCCCCGATTCATACGAGTTTCCATGATTGACAAAGAGACAAAGGCAATGATTAACACCGTATTAGAAAGAACTGGCAGAACTACCAGAATGGTACAACACGCAGTAGAACTCGCCAAACAGGGCCGCGCTGTGTACGTGGTGATGGCAAACGACCATCAGGCACAAGAATTTCAAAAGATTATCCCTACACAGTCCGGCATCAAGTTTGAAACTCATTTATCCAATCTTGATTGGGAGACAATGAGGCTACTCGGCGCACATCCTAACTGCGTAGTACTTGTCGATCACTATGTCATTGAACGTCGATTTAGTGCAATGCTGGAAATGCTTCACGCTTATGATTTGACTGAGGAGAAAAACAATGTTTAAATTCGCATCACTTGTTCCACGTTATCAAGAGCCGCATCGGTACTATCACAATTTGACTCATATCGAGCAAATGCTGATCGATCTGCATCAGTTGAATCCTAGAGGAACAATTACTTTAGCGCAGCATCTTGCAGTGTGGTTCCATGACGCAGTGTACGATCCAACAAGAAACGACAACGAAGAACGTAGTGCCGCCGTGCTATACGAGAGTGTAAAGGAATGTATGAACGATACGGTAATCGGAACTGCCAATGCCTTGATTCTGAATACACGACTCCACACACTCGATTTAGTGGTGGATAGCGAACATGCAAGATTCCTAGATGCTGATCTTGCTGGACTAGGAAAGTCGTTCGATCATTACCTAACTAATACGATCAAGATTCGGTTGGAGTATCATCATCTTGATAACAAAGAATTCAAAGATTCAAGACTGAACTTCATTGAAATGATGCTCAAAAAGCGTAGCATCTATTATAGCGTGATAGGTCAATACCTGTATGAAGCACAAGCTAGAGCGAATCTGGAACAAGAATTAAAGGAATACAATAAACTTCAAGACCGCATTCTAGCTGTCTATCCAGTGATTGCCCGAGAGTTTAATCTCGACCTGTCGCAAGACCAAGTGCTGTCCTTATTCTATTAGGAGAAGCAAAATGATTCCGTTCGCGCATTGCCCAGTCAACGAACAGGTTTTGGCCTCTTGGCGTCTTTTAAACTACAAGGGAGACGACGCGTACTATGCTGAGGACTTTTCTACCCTTGACGATGTTCCAGTCAAGTTAATACATTACAAGGAAGATTTGGATACGCCTATAATTGCGATCAAGCAGGCAAGCGATTCTCATAGTGTGCTTTTGTGTGACAAGAACGGCAATTGCAGTAATCCAAACGATACAATCGTGATTGCTTTACCCGAAGCTGCCGTAGAAGTACGCAAGTTGCTTACCAAACTACAATGGGAACTTCCAATTCGATTAGGCAATGTTAGTGGCGAGAATCAAGACGAATACGAAATTTTGTTTGGCAACGCTTCGCTTTTAAAGTGTGTACGAAATCAAAAGACCTCGTACCATACGCGAGTACCGTTAAAAGACTACGATTTGCTGTATCCAATGGAAGTGAAGGCGATCAGGGGAATGTTTGATTCCAAGTCCAACTTTCCTCATGGCAAAGCAAAAAAATACATTTTGACAATGTTCTTGTTAGAATGCGTTTATTGCCGTAATGCCAATCCTAGCCTAACGCGAGTAACTGAGTGGAGCAAAGCCTTTTCTTCACAAGTGAAGCGGGATTTCGGATTAGGTTCTCATGGAAGTATCGACATGTTTATCTCCGACATGTATGATGAACTCAGATCGTCATTGGGTATTCGTATAACTCAGTCTTTGATCGAGCAAAAGCCTATTTCACCAATAGTTCGGCCACCCAAGCTCCTTGACGACGATCCCGAAAACATTGAATCCCTGCTGAATATACATCGTAGCTATGACTACGAAACTTCCACTTATGAGGATAAGTAAATGGCTGTTCAATTCCCGCGTCTGCCTGTACCATCAGCAATTCTGAATAAGTGGAGCCGTCATGAAGTACGCAGGAAGTATCGGCGTTTCCTCACTACTGCTGATAATAAGAGTGTCCAGATTCTTTATGTCGATGAGAAACTCAAAACGCCAGTCATCGCTTTGAAAGAAGGACATTCCTCAGTATTGCTCTGTAATTCTCACGGCGTAAATGAAAACCCAGACAACAGTATTGTTGTAATGTCGCCTCTTGTCATTGACAAGTTGCAAGAACTATTCAACCGACTGGACTGGTCTATTCCCAACAGACTGTATGAAGTATCTGTTGTTGATCTAAACTATAAGATTGCACTGTGTTCTGCGTCGAAATTTTTATGCGAGGGAGAACAAGCAACACTCTTGCTTACCCTGCCCAACTTACGCGAGATACGTGATTCTGAGTATTTCAAATACCCTGAGTATGAAATCTTGCATAATCTTGGTGTGTCTGCAAAACACGGCTGGCAACTGTTCAGCGATGAGAAGGACGTAGACTCTTTAGCACGACTCTATGTCAAGATTATCTTTTACGCAGAGCTATTCTTTTTTCGTGTTGTAAACCCGAGAATGTCCAAGGCTTTGTTCCATGCTGCCTTTCAAGAGCATTTGTGCTGGAATTTTCAGGAGCTTCCTATTGAAGAATATGACGCATATCTCGACAGTTTGCTTGTAGGTGGCTAATGTGAATACACATGATTGGAACACTCTCGTAAATCAGAAAATAACAATTATAACCAAAAAAGATTCTGTTTACGTTGGGACTCTAGCATGTGTTCCGCATCATGGCAGGCTCCTACTAAATGATATGAACGTATATCATAAGAATGGATTCTTCAAAGCTTGTTCTGGCGCACCAAATAGTAATTCGAGACTATTCAAGCTGAGTAGTATCAAGTCAGCCTCATTGACTGTCTTTGTGCAGGATGAAGATTTGACACATGGTTATTTGAGTATAGTTAGGGTGCCCGGAGTGTATATTTTTGAGTTTCAATTTCCAAAAGAGGTGTCACCGTCAAAAGTCATGGTATGCTCTAGCAATGGTAGACAGATTCCAAGTGATCATGTCGCTGTTTGGATCAAACATCCAGAAAAGCGTTTTTGGGTAGCAAGTACGTTCCCAAAAAAAGACCTTCCAAAAACATAGGCAATAATATGAACAACATAGAAGCACTAATCACCGTATTGACTCACCAGACAAGATCAAAAAAAGCTAGGCTTAAAATTGCAAGGCATGTTGTGGAGAACCAATTGTCACGTATTGTTTTTGACGAGGTTGCTCCTACCATTGACGTAGCGGCAACTGTTCAAAAAAATATGTTTGAAGAACTTCAAGACTTGCATCTTGGATTTCTTGAACGTGCAACTTCAAAGAAGTCTCACAGCGATACCAAGATCGCATCGTTTTCTTGGAAGGATCCAACTTCTAGTCTTGGATTCTTGGCAGAAGCACTTGCCCAGTGTGAGAAGACTAAGGATCCCGCTCCTACCATTGTCGTTGGCTCTGCTTCTGTCGAAATTGACTGGAAAGAATTTCAAAACAACTTTCTGTCTTTGTCAGATGAAGCCAAACGCACGATCATTTCTATGACTGACGAAAAAGGCACAACTGTTTTGGCAGAGACCATGGAAAAAGAGTTGAAAACGCTAAGACTCGTCACAGTGGAGGCTTTTGAACTATGCGACTTGACAAATCTTGGCGAGATTAGACAGGGTATGCATAAAAAGCGAGTGCTAAAGTATCAATTTGAGTGGAGGGATATTGATACAAAACTAAAAGTAGGTACTCTACTTAGGAAGAAGGAGGACACTAGAAACCTATCCTCAATTTTTCCAGAGCATATGCATTATCGGTCGGAAAAGCCAACAGTTATTAGAGAGGAAATTCTTGTCAACGGAAAGACTGTGATATTTCTGGCCGATGCTGAAATCGACATGGATGAGTTTGACATTGTTAGTAGGCTTATGGAACGTAAGCTGCCTCAATTTATCAAAGCTTAATGGAGACTACCATGAACAACCTTTCGGTCAATCCGCTAAAAACAGCTTGCGTAGTACAAGGTAAAACAGTAGTCATGGATAGCGAAACTTACATGCGTGACATGACGGCCAAGTTAAGAGACTTGATGGGATATGGTGAACATAAGAAGGCCATTATTAGGTATCTGGCTAATTCCACTACCAAAGATATATACATCAAGTCTATACAAACGTGTGGAGCAGACTTGGCAGTAATCTACAAGTTTGTACCTAGTTTGGAAGCACTTGGAATTTTTACCAAGATGAAGCCTCCCGGAAGATCGCATGTTCTTATTTGGGTAAACAAGGAAAGGGATCAACTCTTGTTTAGAAAAGTCCTTGGCGACACAGACCCACTACAAGCTTTGCTAGATTCGGACCCGGTAAATTCCGGTAGAGTGATTTATTACCTATCGATTACGCCAAACACTACGTTTTCTGACTATACCGCAGCTTTGCGTTCTGGAGTTGAAGTTAGTCATGCTTCTACTGTAATGGCCGATCTGGTAAAGTATGGCTATGCTTACAAACTTGAAAGCGATAGTGACATTTGCCGGTGGCGAGACCAAGAGTCGCAAAACGCATTGAAAAAGCTAGACTACAGCAAGGTGAATACCTCTGGCATTCAATTGGTTGATGCTCTCACTTATTCGATTGAAGAAGACGAAGAACCTAGAAACGAAACGTTTAGTGTCACTCCAAGAGTTGAGAAGATGAGTCCTGACATGCTTGTCGGTATTCCCAAAGTCGAGACTAAACCCGGTCTAGTACGTTTGGAAAAATATAAGTTGGATCCACTTGCAGTCAGCGTAGACGGCAAGAATTTCCGCATGACCTGCCGTGAGACTCTTACCAAAGAAGAATTCGATGCTGTTATGCTAGAGCTTGAGCGTCGTATTCAAAAAAGGCAGAAATAATTAAACTGGGCAGCTACAAAATAGTAGCTGCCCACAACTACATAGGAAAGAATTATGTTACGCATACCTTTTGCTTCAATGAGAGCTACCAAAGGCTTCGATGAGCTTTCGCTATCAAATGATAATGGTGATCAAATTCAGATATTATCCTATGACAATGTTCATATCCCAGGGAAGCCTGTTATTGGCATTATTGTAGATGGCGAGAACAGTAGTCTCTTTACTGCTGATGCGACCGGATTTAGTCCTGCTCATGGCTCAATACGGCATACCAATCCGACTGTTCTAAGAATGGCAAGAGACATTTATACCGAGTTAAATTGGGAAATACAGACAAGCATAGGTGACATATTTTCGTCCGAAAATGACTCGGAACCACGGTTTATCATGGAAATCAAGTCCATCTACGCTACTCTTACTTGTGATGGGGAAAATTCTTGCTTTTCTTTTCGCTTGTGCAAAGATTTTCTGCGTAGCATGGTAGACTGTTGGGAGCTTTCAAAACTGCGAACGTTTGACTTTGAAATCGACTGTGAAAAGGGTGTTGATATAGATTGGGAGTACAATAACTGTGATGACGATATGGAAGATGCCGCTAATTTGGTCAAAATCTCATTCTTGACTGAATGCATTCGCTTTCGTAAATTGGTCATTCAAGAAACGCCTTATTATCACCTGCCTTTTGTTTTGAACGCAAGAAACGCGGATTGGAGAAAATTCAGAGTCGGTAACATGGACTCTGACGCTGAATTTTCAGAGTGGGTAAAGCTAATATATGCTCATATCACAAAAGTTTGTAAGAAAGGCAAGTGGCGCAAGCATGACTACCGGCTTATAAGCCGCTACATTTAAGCAGGTATAAAAATGGCTGCACGTATCATATCACTTGATCTAGCGCGTAGGCTACGAATAAGTGGGTTGCGTATTCCAATTGGGCAAGATGTTTCATATGAAACGCCAGAAATTGAACAGATTGCCGTAGAACAGAATCGTTTGTTTGAAAGATCGGATGAGCTAGATCGTCAATTGTTCAATATCGATCCAGTCTACGTTTCACCACCAGATGACGAGGAAGAATAGGAGTATGTATGAGGATCATTTCAAAGCATAACGACTACTATGATGGCGCTATGGCTCATGGGCAAGACCTGACTGTAGTTTATAGTCGCACAAAGCAAATGTTTGAGCCAAAGGAATTCAAGTATCCCTTTGAAATGCCTTACTATGCAATTATCGGAGAGCTAAACAACAAGAATCACGAACTACGTTTTTTAGCCATTGCTATTCTGTTTTGCGGTCGCCTGTATAGAGCAATTCAAGTTCTCGATGTTAAGCATCCACAGTATTACAGCAATCACGACTACCACGGAGAGACATTTTATGATCTAGCTTCTTTGCAAGAGTATATTGAGCAAAAAGGCTTTGATACGTCTGACAGTATTCGTCGTAGCTATAAAGGACGCAAACGTCGTCACCCATTCTTCAAGCAAGAAGTGCATGATTTCTTTGCTGACAACAAAACAGATCGGTATCAACAGTTTTGTATCGACAATCAAATCATAGCTTTGGCTGTTACAAAAAGGATTTTCAACAAGTTCTACATGACGACTTGCGGCGAGTACCGAACGATCATCAATCCAATTCTCAAGGAACATCAGTTCTTTCGAGTCTTTGACTCGTTTACCGCTTATCAAGAAATCGACATGTGGGTATCCGGTGTATTACCACGCACTACAACACCAATGGTAGAAATCGAAGACAAACACAAGATTAGTGAACATGGCTTCGATGAGTGGTCTTTCCGCAAACTTCCAACAAAGAGAATATCATGAGTCAAGAACAATTACCAGCTATCGAATCTATCATTCTCAGAGACGATACTTCCCTTGAAGATATGATGGATCATTACGCAGAAAAGAGGGCACAAATCACTAAATTGCCTGTTGTTGAATCTGACGTTCTCAAGAATCCAGATGTGTCTCTTGAGGAAGTTGCACAACATCATGCGGACAAGCTGGCGCAAGTAATCAAAAATCTAGGAAATGACTGTCCAGTAATAGTCATTGACTCGATTCCAGACATGAAATAACGTACCTTTGGGAGATTTAGAAATGAAATACTGTATACCGACAACTAGGATTGTATCGACTACCGATTTCCGAAGCAATATCGTTCAAATTCTAGATGACGTATTGCGAAACAATAAATCGATTTCATTGAAAAAGAACGATCAGCTAGTAGCGGTGTTGGACATAAAGCATCATTCAGACATTATACCTGTCACGGTAAAGACAGCAGATGTACGTATCAGCTTTGCAGATTTTTTGGACGCAATAATCACAGGTGATGCGTGTTTCGCTTTTGAGTTTCCCTATGGAGTAGGCTTTGTTTACTGCTATAGAGAGCCTTCGTACAAGAATCAATTTATGAATCAATGGCGAGGAGCCAGACTAAAGTATGCGAATAACAATGCAAAGATCATTGAGGACTTGAAGGCTAGACGTTTGGCTCTTTCTCAAGAGTTTAGCAAGATCGAAATTCTGCTTGATTCAATCAATGATGGTGGCTGATACTATGAACGAAACAGCAACAATACTACAGCAATACGAAGACCTGTATGCTTATATGCTCAAAACAATGGCGGTTCCACCGGCTACAATGCAAGAGTGTGCAAAAACAGCTTCTAGCTGTGATATTCAAGCCATGCGACAAATTGAGTATATAAAAGAGTTGGAGGCTCGTTTTCCAGAAGCAGCAAAAGTTGCAAGCGTTTTGAAAACCAACAGCATCGTGTACGGCTTATGAAATCAAAGGAGCAAAAAAGACTGGAAGCATTGCTTCGAGACTATACGTATCTTCGAAACCATGTCAATAAAGTTGCTGGCATTGAGGATTTACCCGCTTCTTTAAAAGGCTGTATAGCCTACGTGGAAGATGGCAATTGCGACATTTACTCGGAGCGTACTTTGCAAAGAATCAGACAGGTAGAAAGCAAATTCCCGGATATTGCTAGGCAAGCCGCTAGCGTTCTTAAAACCGATAATATAGTGTAAAGCTTATGAAAGTCCTCGATTTGATTACGTTGCTTTTGTTTGCAACAAAGACAAAGCCACAAGGGAATTCCGAAAAGTTCTGGCGACTTATTGCAAAGTTTGCACAATCAAAAGTAAAGGACTTGTATCTGCAAAGAGTTCATCACGATAGCCAATGCGAACGCTGCAAAAGCTGGGCAAGCGAAGTCGATGGATTAGCAGAAGTCAAAGACTTCAATCAAGTTTCCTACATCACAGTATGCAAAAAGTGCGGACACGAAACGTATTGGGATGTTCGTAGTGGGATAGTGAGTGTTCAGATTCCTACACTACCGGATATGAACGAACGTAAAACAGAGACAGCACATATTGTATATCGTCATTTAGCTGTAGAAAACGATGGAGATTGAAACGCCACCTAGCGATTGTCGGAAATGTAACAAGCCGCCAGCCTGGATTAAAACAGAAGTATCGTCAAATAGATTCGATTGGAAGCTACTCTGTGAAGGTTGCGGTACGTACAGCGCCAACTATCAGGGAACATTGCTTGATGAAAACGAAGGCAAGCAACGTGCTACTAAATCATGGGAGGAAGAGAATCGTATTGTTCCAAAACTGATCGAAATTCGTTGTCCAACTTGCGATAACGCCTTTGACTTATCATACAAATGCGATACATGCAAAGGCGCAGGTGTAGTCAAAGCAGTAATTCGGCCTTTGACTCAGATTGAGATTCAACAATCACATGCTGAAAAGGGACTAGCCTACGAGGCTTATTGTGAACGAATGAACTCCCATTTCCAAGAGCAGAATAATCGAATTGAAGAACAGGCAAAAGCCGAGTATCATTACAATTCAGGAGAAGATGATGGAAGTTGAAATCGAATGCCCTATATGTAATAAACAGTATCAACAAGTGTTCAGTTGCCAAGCTTGTGGTGGCATTGGCGTGGTAAGAGCATTTATTCGTCCACTAACAATGGAAGAAGCTCAAAGCTCGTTATTTGCTCAAGAGGGAGTTTCGCGTTTAGCCTTTTTCCATAAACTTACCACGCATTTCGATCCACTCGCTCCACCAGACTAGAGGTATTTATGGCTGGCTCCTACCGTCATGTTGTAGATGGAAACAACGAATTTATTGGAACAAAGCACATTGAGAGCAATCTGGACGCTTGTGAATCGTTGGAAGAATGTCATGCAATGATCGAGTATCTAACAGGAGGTGATAAGCAAAAGATTTTTGAAGCATGGCTAGAAGGCTATGCGAAAAAGAACATTCCTCCCGAGAACATTCAAAACTGCACTTTCGACAGATTTTGGAAATAGGAGAACAACAATGAACGTGGCTGAAACAATCCAAAAGCTTCGCTTTATGGAGACAATGGCTTCCTTTCATATAGACTCAAGGGAGGAACTTATTGAATACATCATAGAGCTAGTCGATTTTAAAGGGCACAAGTCACTAAGTTTCCCAAGTGGCATAGAATCTACCGCTTGTGTGGTTTTCATGAACAAGGAATTCACCGCTACTGCTTTTGGGGATAGCTACGATGATGCTGAAACAAAGTCTACAACTTTGGCTTTGATGAAAGTCGTACATCATGTCCGTGATACTTTGACTAGCTGCAAAAATATTGCACTGGAGGTAATACTTGACTAAAGTAGTGGACTTATATTTAAAGAACATTCATCCATATGGCTTTCGTAGCGGCAACTGGGCCAAGATTGTCGGAGTTAAGCTGGTAACGCCCGACAGCAATGAGTCAAGAATATGTTACGAGATTCTATATCCAGATGGCGTCAAAGACTATACTGCAATGTCTGATAGACTGAATTATCAGATTAGCGATAAGCCAGTGGAGGAAATTGATGTTACGCATAACCATCGTAAAACCGTGCAGAGAGATAAAAAAGCTAGCTAGTTCAGCGATGAGTGATCTTGACTTTACAAATGGAATTGATTGGGATCATACCAAAACAGGCAAGCAAGTAGTAGCCTTGCTAAATGAACAATGCTACAAAATACAAGGGAATGGACTAGGCTTAAAAGGCAAAGGTAGTGTCTTGCCACATCGGGATCAAGGTTGTAAATATGTGGCTGTGTGGCTTGTGAGTGCTACAGAGGAATGTCATTTGATGATAGCCGCCAACAATCACAACAATACGCTTTTGGATGTTGGCGAAATAATTGTGTTTGATAGCAGTCTACTGCATTCGTGGGTATCAAGAGGTAGATGGAGCTTGATAGTTCAAGATGTAACAAAGTCTAGGGCAAAATGAAAAAGTGTGATGGATGCGTACATGCCAAAATGTATGATTGCTCTCAAGGCAGAGAGTTCTATCCTAACGGAAATGCCGACATTTGTTCGCCTACAAAAAAGAAACGTGGCTTTGAGCTTCCTGTAGTAAAGGCAGAAGAACTGTGGTTTGAATTCATTAACGGAGGATTGTGTGGCCTTTGCGGAAATAGCGGCTATGTAGATACAACGCTATCAGCAATTAGTCACACAGGCGAAAGAATTGGTATAAGACAGCCGTGTATCTGTCCTAATGGTAGAAAGATCAAACGGCACATGTGAAAAAAGGCTCGTGAATTTTACGTTCACGAGCCTTTTTTGCGTAGCAACTTAGAACGATCCACCATCAATGAACTGATTAGTTCGTAGCCATCTGCCAATGTTATTGAAGGTTCTTACGATATTAGTGTTATCGATTGTCTGATTACTCTGAATATCCAAGTTAAAAAATGTGTTTTCATCTTCTACAAACACAACAGTCTTGTCGGATAAGCCCGTATTATTTAGTGCGACGAGTCCAGCGATGTTCTGAACAGCCAAGGCTTCGCTTCCAGAACTCGTGGCTCCCGTTACGACTTTCACCCAACGACCAACGTTGTTCTTTGCTAGTACAACGTTGATTCCATCAGGAGTATCGGTGCTTTGCTGATCGTAATGAAACAAAGCATTTTTATCTTCGATAAAGGCCAACGCTTTGTCCGATAGAGTAGATGTGTCCTGCAAAGACAAATCTACCAAATTCTGTATCGGTATAACTCCGATACCTGAGTTTTGAGTAATTTGTTGTGTGACTTGCTGAGCAACCTGATCTACAACAGACTGTGGAATTTGGCCTCCCAAGTCTGAGGCTATTTGAGTTTCCACTTGTTGATTAATGTACTGCTGTACATCTTCAACACTCTGCAAAGCTGCATCAGCAAAGTATCCATCTACGAAAGTATAGATTTTTGAATACGAATTGCTTTCAGCGGAAAGACGATATAATTGAGGTTCGTCCATGTTTAAAAACAAACAACGATCATCTTTGCCCGGAGGTGGTGAGGTAAATGCGTATAGCTCTTTTTGATTACGTGTTTTTCCATCGTCATACAGAATCTCTGTAATGATTGGTGCCGTTCCATTATAGCCGAGCTTTTTTATTGCACTGCGAAGCGCACCCAAATGGTAAGCGGTACTTTCATAAGTGTTGATAAAGATCATCTTAATTTCTCCAAGAAGTTTGTTTAAAATTAGCAAGTGATCGTCATGCCAGACATATTCTCGTTACTCTCATATCTGCCGTATATTGTCATCCCTCTGTATTTGGAGGCTTTGCTCAAAAATGTGAGTGCTACTCAAAGGTCTGTACCTAGACTATTTTATATTCTGGTTATTGCGATTGGCGTTTATGCCAACTATAGAATAGCCGGTACTCTTGAAAGTTTTGTCCTTTCAATTACTACGACTCTGGCGCTACTATATTTAGCGAGTCGATTTGAGAGACTAAAGCCCGAAGTTGCCGAAGTATTAGGTATTTGTCCAGTTCTAGCCCAAGCAGATTCTTTTATACTGGTAGCCAATTGTGAAGGTAATATCATTGATGTTAATCAGTATGTTTGCCGTGTTTTGGGAAAGACAAAGAATCAATTGCTAAAAGAAAATCTTTCATTTTTTGGTCTAAACCTTGATAAAGTAAAAACTGGCTTATGCAATGCTGAAACGTTGATAAATGATAAAATAATCAGTTTATCAACCATACAAGCCATAACTGAACAGGGAAGATTCCTAGTTGTCACCGGAGTAGACATTACGAGCAAGGTAGAACGCGAAACAATGTATGTAAATAATTTTAAGGAGATAAACGAAAAAACAAATCGCTATGAAGCAATGCTAAGAACTCTTAATATGGGAGTTGTTTATTTAAAAGGTATAACAGACGACTCTTTTAATCTAATAGACTTTGAAGTTGTTTATTCAAATCAACTTGCTCAAAATTTGGGCGTACTCGAAAATACCAAGGTAAGTGAGCAATCCTCTTTTAAACTTGAGAATTGGATAGATATTGCCAAAAAAGCTACTCTATTGTCTGATGGCGTGACCGAAGAATTTTATTCTCCAAAGTTTAAAAGAGTGAAGCTACGTGTTCAACAACCACAACTAACGTATTACAGTCTAATCATAGCTTTAGATCAATGAAAGAATCCAAAGACATGGGTTTATAATAAAGGTAGCCTTGAACTTTGTCACAGCCAAGTTCTCTCAGTATGTTCGCCTGTTCCTCCGTCTCAACACCCTCTGCTAGAGTGGTGAGGGAAAGAGCCTTACACATATCGATGATAGCCGCGACAATGGTTCGACTATGAACATCTGTTTCCAAATTATCGATAAAAGACTTGTCGATCTTGAGTTCATCCACACACAGTTCTTTCAAATGTCCTAGGTTAGAATAGCCCGTACCAAAGTCATCAATGGATATTGTATAGCCATACGAGTTTAGCTCTGACATTTCTTTGATTACCAAGTCATTTATCATGGCACTTTCTGTAATCTCAAATCTTATTGGAGCCAAAAGTCTCTTTGACTGTGCCTTTTGTATGATAGCTTTTGCCATGCCTTGCTTAAATTGAGACACTGACAAGTTTATGGAGATTTCTGTTGAAACAGAAAATGACTCCATAAAAGAAAATATCGTATTTATTATCCAATCGCCAATAGTAACAATTATACCGGAATTCTCAGCATACGGAATGAACAGACCCGGTGGTATGTTACCCAACTCTTTGTTTTTCCATCTTAGCAAAGACTCTGCTCCAACAATCTTGCCAGTAGTCAAATCGATTTGCGGCTGTAGCACCATGTAAAGCTCTTTGTTCTCTATACTATGCCTTAGATAGCCTTCAATCTGCAAGCGCAAGATTTGATCCCTCTTCATCTTTTCATCAAAGACTTGATAAGACAATCTAGCCTTCTTAGCCTCATACATGGCAATGTCGCTATTTTTTAGTAGCTCTTCAAACGATACTCCCTCAACAAAGAAGTCAACGCCTATGCAAGCATTGACTTGCACAGTCTTATCACCAACTGTGATCGGTCTTGCGATGCTTTTTAATATGTTTTCAACTTTGTTGATTATACTGCGTCGGTCGTTTGCCCTATACGCCACCAAAAATTCATCACCATCTTGTCGGCAAATAAGATGATTATTCGTAATAGTCTCAAGACGCAGAGCTATTCCTTTCAGAACTGAGTCACCAAAAAAGTGACCAAAAGAATCGTTTATACCCTTTAGATGTTCTAGATCAATAAAAAACAAAGCCAAAAACTCGTTTTCGTCCAAAGAACTTAGAGAATCTTGGAATTTGGTCAAAAACGATCTACGATTGAGCAAGCCTGTCAAGGAATCGTGATCTGCCAAGTAAGCTAGATTTGACTCCATTGCTTTTATTGTCTCAAGATGCCTAATCTTTTCTATCCCATACGCAATGTCTCTAATCAAGTCCTCCAATACGTTTAAAATAGTTTCAGTAAAGAAGTTGGGCTGATCTGAATACATTGATAGGCATAGACGCTGTTGCGTCTTTAATAATGGAAAACACGCGCAAGACTTCCATCCGTATTTTTTTCCTGTTTCTCTCCATATAGCCGTCATAGGATCATTCTCAAAGTCTTGACATATTATTGGTTTTTCTAGTCGTAGTGATGTTCCAGAAGGGCCGTGAGCGAATTTGTTGTTTACGTCAGAACTTATGTGAATATCGTCAAGGTATTCTCTGCCGAACCCACTACTGGCTACTGGTATAACTTGTAAGTCGGGCTTCTCTGCACCTATCCAAGCCATCATCATTTTACCTTCTGAAACGCACAACTCGCAGCAAGTCTGTAATAGTTCATCCTCAGTAGTAGCTCTCATTATAGCCTTGTTTACTTCACTTGTAGCTCTATATAAGCTGGTGAGTGCTGAAACTTTTGTTTCAGCGATATTTTTGGCCTGTAATAACAGAGCTTCGGCAATTGCTCTTTTATTCATTTCTCTAGCGATCTGAATGGTATTATCCGCTAGTTTGTCGTACATTCCAATGATCGTTTCAATGAGCGTACTAGAGGTTCGGCGTACTTCCTCCGCAGCAAATAGCTTGGCTTCTTCTAGCGTTTTGCCTTCCAGCACTGTACTTACAATCAAGGCGCAGTGTCTATCCGACTCTATTATATGATAACCAAGCCATCGAGTTAGAAAGCGTATCACTTCCTCCAAAGTTGTTCTAAAATTCAAGTCCAAGTTTTTTCTAGAAAATGTGTTGATGTACTCTATAAACTTGATATGCTGCTCTTTGTGTTCATAAGATAGTTCATCACCAATATACTTCTCCCATAAACTTTCTTCTGTATTAAAATGATAAACCGCGTAGTCTTTTAGCTCCTCAAACACTTTTTTCAAGTCCGGGATTTCTGTGTGGTAAGCCAGATGACTAACTAAATAGTTTAACAATTCGACAATCTTTTTATGTTGATCGTCGATTTCGGTAATATGAGTCTCGAAATTTGGACTCCAAGGAAAAATTTCTAGGTGCTGCATTTTCTTTCCCTAGTCGAAAGAAAGAAATTAGCAAGCCTAGCTATGGTAACTAGCTACTGTAAATAGATGTTTTACGAGGAATAACACATGTACACAGACACGATCAAAAAGCTCGCTTCAATAGTCAATGAATATCCAAACCAGAACGTTTTTTCCATTGCAAAAAAACCTCTGTTTGTAAATATTTCGGACGAAGAATTTTTACAGTTGAACCGACTACTGCGGGACTGTAATATGACGTTAATTGAAAACGAAACCGAGTACCTATTGGTAGTTTTGGACTACTTGTCCAGTCAGGCAAAGGTACATTCTTATGACGTAGACTTTACCGGCGTCAACACTCACGTAGATGAATTCGTGGACATGCATTTCAACGAACACAACTATGCGAGATTCTTCTTTTTGTTGCACCGACTATCTGCTGCTTTGCAATGCGACTTTGAACCGTGGATCAGTCAGTACAAGCTGTTTTGTACTTTTGAAAACAAGGAATATCGTGTAACAGGCGCAAGCCGAATGGGTGATGTGTGGCTTGCTTCCGACTTCAATCGAGACTGCGGATATGACAAAAGAGTATGCGTAGATGAATGTAGCGCCTGGTCGAGTTCACCTACTGGCAAGGAACAAGAAAAAGAACTGGCAAGAATCGACGCCTTGGACTTGTACAGTCGTTTGCTGTGCGGTCAAGTACATGAGATTGGAAGCATGTACCGCTTTGGGAAATTCGGATTTCCTAATCGTATCAACAGCGACCGAGTGGAAGAACTCGATAGACTGTTGATGGAGCTAAAGAGCATCATGTTTCCCGAACTATCGGATACTGCAAGCTATTCGATTTTGGACACAGAGAACGTCTATTCAAGAGCGCGATTAGCCTATGAAGAACTATGTACGTTAAGAGCCAACCGCGCAGACTATAGCAAGAAAAGCAAGGAGAAAAGAAAATGAGTGAACAGCAGATCGTCGATCAAATTGATAGCTTGGTTGAGAAGCTTAGATCGGTACATACGTCATCACCTAATGTGCATTATCGGGACTTGGTCAACAATGTTGAGGAGTTTTATTCCTACATAGAGCGATGCGTAGATGATGCAAAAGCTTTGTATGAAGACTCCAAAAAAGATGGACTCACGGCTACCATGCTAGATTGCGAGGGTTCATTGCGTGCCTATCTGCATCTTCAAGCACAGTTTCGAGTCTACTTTGAATCAACTCTGGACGAAGTCACAAGTCAACACGTTAAAGTCGTTAGTCAGAGCGATACTTGACAATACCTAGCTGTTGTGCTACAATGAAGGCGTGCCGCGCTGTCGCACGCCTTCTTCTACTTTATGGAGGTAATCATGTCATCCACTTACACTGTTCATGGACTCGCACGTATTTTTGCTTTCATGCAAAAGCTTCCCGGTATAAATATCTCCAAGGCAGATGGAGGTAGCAATCAAATGCTCTTGCGTTACATGGCAAAGAATTACAACCTTCTGGCGGAAGATGCCAAACACGCGGGTAATCTAGTCGCCGCTGGATTCGACAACAGCGATGCTCTAAACAGATGGCTAGATACTCCCTCAAGAGACGTGTTCAAGATTCCGGCAAATAGCCAAGAAGCATTTTTGGGCAGTGTCTATGACTTTGACCAGAAGTGGAAGTCTGGCTTGGGTGAACGAGACGACATTAAAAAGTACGTTGCGTTTGGCCTAACAGGCAAAGCCTATATGGAAACGGGTTTTGCTGAAACGGAAGATGGATCAACGCTAATGTTCTGGTATCCAAAAGTAAAGCAAGGCTACAATCTGTACTGCGAAGCTGCCAACAAGTACAAAGACCTTGCGCTCTATACCAAGGAAAGTGTTGAGCTTGTTTTGCCAGAGGTCAACATTGAAAGTGAGGAAGGATCATACGGCTTGGAAGGTAGCCAACTAGGTCATTGGACTATTGAGGAATCCACTTATGTCAATAGCTTGACTCTCAATAGGCATGGCGCAAAGGCCAAGTCAGTTGTCAAAGTTAACCTGACAAAGTGCTTTCGACCAGCACCAAAAGTGCTAGTATTTGACAAACCGTTCGCTGTTGGTATTTGGGAGAAGGAAATGAAGTATCCAGCCTTCGTTGCCTACTGTGACAAGGGCTGTTGGAAGAAGTCTTGACAAGTGCCATAGAGTGTGTTATAATAGCACGGCAGGCATTTTGCCTGCCTCTTGCCTTGAGGTAAATCGAATGTACGTCATCTTTGACAAAGACAAGACGCGAGTATATGGACCAGCCGACAATATGGGTAGAGAGTGGAGGGAGCTAGAAGATGGATGTGCTTGTGGCGTTTACGTGTTTGACACACAGGAGAAAGCAGAGACTTTTAGGCAAAACTACGTTCGCATGAATCCAGATTTGGCTAACGCGACCTGTGACAACAGATAAGGACTAGCTTTGAAGGCACGTACTAAGGTATGTGCCTTCTTAACATTGAGGAATGCAAAAATGACTTCTCTATATGAAACCAAGGCAAACGGTGAAGAGATACATCGCATATCGATAAGAGCGTTGTACGATCTAAAGAGACAAGCCGCGCCAATGATAAAAGAACTGTCTAAGGCAGACATTGACCGATTCGTAAATTCAGGAGTAGTCTCAAGAGAGCAAGCCGACGGTGCAATAGCAGCACTAGAAACTAGCAAAGGCTATGGACTGCCTTATCTGCGAAAGGCACTTGATAAGGCTAGAATATTTGAATTACCGCTGTCTTGGATGATTAACTTGACTGCCTATATTGGTGAACGCGATTATCCAGACAATATCGATCAAGTTTACTTTGAACCTACTGTAGACTTGAAAGGTAAGTGGATTAACTTGCTGCCCTTTGACTCTATTCTTTTGATTAGCGCACAAGCGGCGGCAAAGTCTATGGAAGAAGACAAGTCGTTCCCTGCACCAGTAGGTTTCGTCGTTACCGATGAAAATGTTTGGATAGTACATTACGTGTTGGAAGAAGATCGCTTTGGAGCAATGCCTTTGTTTCTCGGCCATTGTCCATATACAGACGAAGTGCCCGAAGAATTGGAAAAGGAATACAGCAAGGAACGTGCATCCGAGTACATGCTATTGATGATTTTACTTACTGCTGTTCATTGCGAGTCAAACAATAGAACAAGGGTAAAGTCTAGTCTAAAAGCATCGATGTTTGAAAAGAAGGCGGCAAAGGCTAGGCGTTTAAGTCAAATTCCGCATGAGTATTATGTCATATCCTCAAAAGAAACTTATTCAGGAGGTAACGCAGCATCAGCGTTTGCTGGAGCAGGCTATTGTTTTGATGTGATGGGGTGGTCTACTCATCGAATCATTAGAGGTTCGTTGCCAATGAGCGAAGCCTATGAAAAACGTTTGCGAAAAGATGCTGATAGAACGATCATCAAGTGTCGGGCAGACATTACTCCCGAAATTGGCAAAGTGCTGGCTGATCGGAAAATCGTGTATAACGAAGGTGACTGGATAAGTGTTCGTCCCTATTCAGTGCCTTCTCACCAAAGAAACAAAGACAAGCCGTATGTACCGGCTATTCGTGTCGTGCAATAGGAGAGTATCATGAACACAGAACAATCATTGGCAATACATGCTTTGTATCAGATCAAAAGGCACGCGATACCTACAGAAAAGGCAATACGCAGAATTGAGGAGCTTCGCAGAAATTTTAAGATAAGTGAGGATGAAAGCAGAAAGATGGACCGCTTTGTTGAAAACACTCGATTGACGAACTCGACCAAGCTGGCCTCTATACTCAACAAGATTAAAGTGTTTCTCATACCACAAACACTTCTAGTTGGAGCTATGGCACATATCGTTAATTCTGACGCCCCAGTGGAAGACTTTGACTCCACTGATTTTGAAGATCATATGCACCCTAAGCCCAATGAACTTCCTCTCCTGCCGTTCGACAGCGTGTTCTATTTTTGCGCCGATATTGCCTTGGTAGCTATGAACAGTATTTCCAAGGGTAAAACTGAGTTTAACGCGCCAATAGGATTCATCGTCACCAAGACAGACGCATGGTGCGTTTTTTATATGGTAAGGCACGACGCCTTTGGCGCGATTCCAATGATTGTCGAAAGTTCTCTGTTTATGGGAATCCACTCAGAGGAAGCTCAAAAGTCAATGCTGAATCATTATCTGTCAATGCTCAACCTATTATACACAATGCGTGAAATAGGTCAGGCTGAACGACTGCCACCTAGCCTGAAAGCCTCTATGGCTATCAAAAAAGCAGCAAAAGCCACCGGACAAAAAGTTATGCCAAATGAATACTACCTAATAGACGCTGACAAGTATGAGTCTGCCTATTTGGATGCTGCGCTAGATACTGCTCGATCCGGTGTTCAAAACTATTGTTATGATGTGATGGGTTGGCAGTCATATCGTTTTATACGTGGCTTACTACCCATTGACGAGAGTTATGAAAAACGTCTACGCAAAGACGCAGCACGCACCATAATTAAAAGCTCGGAGGATATTACACCTGATATTCAAAGAGTGCTTGATAACCGAGGTATTACCTATCAAGAAGGGCACTGGCTAAGTGTTCGTCCCTACTCAGTGCCTTCTCACCAAAGAAACAAAGACAAGCCGTATGTACCGGCTATTCGTGTCATTCAATAGGAGAGTATCATGGCTAACTGGAAACGAGAACTAGATTTAAAGGATGTCTGGCAAAGAGCCAAGGGTAAGGAAATCAGCTTGCAGGAATTGAGTGGTATCATTGCGGATCGTTTGGAAGCACTAAGAAAGCTTCGTGCTACCGAAGTCACTCACGCGGAGGACGCTGATTACTTTAACATGCTGCAAGAAGAATTCGTGGACAAATTCCGTTGCATGTCGAAACAAGCCGATCTTGACACTGAGGAGTTCGATGGGAATTTTAGCGAGTTATATGATTGGGGCGACCGTCATTTGAAGAATAATGGCCGCGTTCTTTGGATATCCACCAACTGCTAGGAGAATATCATGATTACCCTGAATCCAAGTTTAACACTGATTGAATTCGATGCACTGAACAGGTCTATGGAACAACATGACAAAGTTTATGCTCTACTTGAGAGTAACGTGCAAGCCGATGAATTGAAACTTGGCATTACCGATCATGCAATTGTTTACGGTAAGGGACTGGCTTCTCGTCAATTTGGACGCAAGAGATTGCCTGCCAAAATACTGTATGATGATGGATCGGAACAAATAGCCAATAGCTGGAGTGATATAAAGACGGGTAGTAAGTTTAAAGCCTTACCGATTAAATCGGACAAATTGGCGCTACATCATACCGTGCGTGCGAAACAGCCAAGACTCATTGGTGATTGGGAACCCGTGAGATGGCATAATAAGCAGTTTGATGAAGTGTTTGAACCCGTGATCGCCGCAATCTATGATGGATTTGCTACAAAGAGTTTCGAATCAAATTTAAAGCCTATAAAGCCTAGCTTTCGGTATAATAATGATTCTAGCTCTGGGCAAGTCTATTACCGTATGGCGTCCAAACCTACAAGAGAGCTTTGCGAAACTCTTTTGCGTTATGATTTTTCCGAGAATTATGTCAGGCAGTGCTTTGATGCTACCGCGCCAAGAATTGAGTATCGGTATGAAGGAAACCGTTCATACTATGAGTTGGTGTTTGACTATGAGGTCAATGAATCCTACTATTATTACAGTGACCTAGCTGCTGCTATTGCCGCAGCTTTGCCAGAGAATATAGATGCGTCAGTCATGGTTTTTGGTGCATCTTGCTATACAACAGTTAGATTCGAGTTGCATAACAAAGAAGCTGCCCTTGGAATAAAAAAGTTTTGCGAGAGTAACTTATGCCTGACTCCGAATTAGAGAATCTAGAACCGGACTCAGTGAGTAAGCGTACTAAATGGTTCTATCCGCTATATATTCGAGGAGAAGCATTTTCTTCTCCTAAGTTGGTATGGGCCAGACTAAAAGATTGCAAGCGCAGTGAAGTCTATTATTTAGACTACAGCTTGCACGATAGAACCTTTTATTTAGATGAGATAAAGGTATGAAGCCGAATCCACCAAAACGCCTAGTCACGGCACTCAAAAGGTACAAGCCAGTATCACTGACCTACAAAAAAGATACAGGCGGACGTATTGTCTTTGACAACAAGCGTCACATTGATTTTGGCGCAGACCACGTAGTTTCTATATTGGACATTATTCTGGAGGAATGTCCAGACTTTGCTGGCCTATCGTTCCTGTAGAGAAAGCCATGAAATCACAATCTGATCTAAGTTGGACGCATGAACGTCCTACCGAACTTGAACGCTACTACTATATGAGGTACACAGACGAAAAAGGAAACAAGGGACCTGTAAAGTTGCGATTTCTTGGAGCAGATATAATGGGAAAGATTCATGTGTCGGAAGCTCCTGGCGAGTACGGCACATTGCTGGAAATGTGGAAAAAAGAGTTTGTAGAATGGGCTGGCCCATTACCACTTCCACCGGAGTAGATCATGTCCATTCAATCACGTTATGAGGCTTTGTTCACACTTCACCTGATGCGTAGCGTTGATCCTAAACGTTTGGAAGAACGCATTCAAATGGAGAATGTTCTTGACATGATCAAGACTGCTCGAATTTTTGACTTTGACTCCAATATATTCGAGGAGATTTTTGATGATGTGGGCGTTGATTACTATATCATGCCTGATTCGAAACTTGTGGAAGCCATGGACGAGCTTGAATATAAACCTGATCTACCGTTTGACAGCATTTTTGTGTCAATTCCAGATTTGGAAAAACGTCTGGCCCTTGATGACGCAATGCACAAAGAGAGCAATAGAACAGATATTGATCCTCACGCTGTTGCAGGATTCTTTGTCACTAGAACGCAATGCCTGTTTGTTGTGGTGCGAAAGACACGCGAAGGATCGTATTATAGGTACTCATACGATCCTACACCTATCATAGCGCGTGGCGCGTTTTTCCCGTTCAATTCGATTGGCGTGGATATACATCCGAAATTCGGCGTCATGTACTATGTAACAGCCATGCACGTACTTGAACGCATAGTAGAGTGTCGATTAGACATGAGCGGAATAGCGCCCAAGAAAGCTGCTGATAAGCTGTTCAAGCGCACAAAAAGCAAGATTCCAAATCCCTATTATTCAATAAGGCTAAAGGAGATAACTGAAAAAATAGGAATCAAAGGCACCAAAGCTTCGCCAAGCTACCGCTTTGATGTAGCTAGTCACAACGTAGTACGTATCATGCGTGGGCAATTACCGCTTGATGAGAATCTGGAGAAAAATCTTCGTAAAAGAGAAGATCGTCATATCATAAAGACTGAGGCGGATATAACGCCTCAAGTTAGGCAAGAACTTACAAGGCGAGGAATTGTGTACTGCGAAGGCGAATGGATGACAGTGTTGATCGTTCGCCGTGAATATCCAAACGGCAAAGGCCCATCCGATGCACCGTATGTGCCAGCGATTAGAGTGATAGACTAGGAGAACAAAATGAAAAGAACGTTAAAGAGTACTGCTATCGAGCTAAAGAGCATTCACGATCACGCTGAAAAGCTTTTGCACGCAGTCGTTCGTAATATAGGTCTAATATATGACCTGGAGATATTCGAGGAAGATATTCTTCCTCCCTACTCTGAGCAAAAAGCACTCGCTGTCGATCTTGACAAGTTTGTTGATTCTTGGACTAGATTTCTGGACAGGTATCCAGTCTCAGAATTAAACGGCTACCTAGGCTATGACATTCAAGAGTATCTGTCGTTGTATGATTCTACAATGGCAAGGATTACATACCGATTCAATCTTTACCTTAAAGAAGTCGATTGTCGTCGCTGGTTGGAAAACCTACGTGACGACGAATATTTTGAGGTTAGAAAACATCGTATGGGCGTAAAGCAATTAGGGAAAGCTCTTCCTGATTATTATGCTCAGTATTCTATGATTCAAATGTTCATGGCAGACAAGAATGCCTTCATAAGCAAAGGCAAGACTGAGATGGATTTCTTTGAAGACGTTATGGGAAAGAATGTTAACCTTATCTGGAACGATATGCATGGAAATCAAGGTAGCAAAGAGATACGCCGCCCGACGTTTAGCTAACACTGCGTTGTACAACTTTTTGTTTAAGGAAGGTTGGCAGCTAGAGCAATATCTACAATGGATTAGCAGTGGTGAATTGTGTGCTACAGTGGCTCTGGCTGTTGATGAATATCCGGTAGGAGTTGCTATTGAAGCTCTTGTCACAAGCTCTTCTTTCACTTCAAATTCTGACTATACAGCCCTTATTCTGGAAAAGCGCACGTTCATTCGAGTGTGTCAGATATTTGTCAAGCCCGGCCATCGTAGACAAGGCATTGGAACGCAGCTAATAAAAGCATTGTCCGATCAACACAAAAAAGTTGATGCTGGTGACGAAGGTTCAGTGGAATTCTGGACTAGCTTGCAGAAGCAAGGTGTTGATCTGGAAATAGACGACAAAGAATACACATTATAGGAGACAGAAATGAGTACCGAAACTCAACTCGTTACCATGTTAAAGAACGGTGGATTCATATTGTTCAAGCCGCATCAAGGCACCGACGTTTGGCAGAAATGCTGCCCTGTATACGAAAACATTGACGCAGCAGAACCCTGCGAACACATTTGCGGTATGATGTATACCGATCTTGTGGAAGATGCTCCTTACATCAATTTGCTCGAAATGTATGTCGATACTGAACGTTGTTGTGGATGGGTGTTGATTCACGATTCGCAAAAATCTGTGTATGAATCTCATAAAACTGTGCCGGATTCATTGCGATTGACTGATGCTATTCTAATGAGCAAAGAGCTAGCCGCTAATCGAAACAAGCCTGAGCTTTACGAGATTATCGGTCAGCGAGATGGTATATGGTATAGTGTGTCCATACGTTCCATCGATTCAATGATCGAAGCTCTACAAGACGATCTATTCGACAGAATCCAACTGAATTACGAGTGCCAGACTTATCGCATTCGAGTTCGCAAGGCAGACTGCCTTAATTTTCCAATGTATCCCACTCAATTTCGTATAGCACATGGGTTAGTCTAATGAGCGATCTTATCAACGCAATCGAAAAGGATGTAGTCATTGTCACGCATCTGGCTACCGCTAGTATTGGCAGTATTCCTGGGCTTGAGGAATGGACGCAAGAACAGATTGAGGCAATTGCTACCGTTCGATCCTTGCCAAAGCTGTTACGCTCTTTGCATGATAGTCATTTGTCGTGGAAAGACTTGGAAGAACTTGGCCCAGCATTGGAAAGGCTCAAAAACGATCCTGAATTTAAGACGTTTCTGGAGCAAGCAAATGAAGCGAGTGCTGCAAACAAATTGGCTTGATATACGGCTAATGCGTGATTGGCCTTATCCAGCATGGCAAGGCTTTCAGTACGACTATATTGAGGACATTCAGATTGCAGAGGCTTTGGCTGATGATCGTATCGTTAATGTGAACGCTAGTCTTGATTGGGAAGCCGATCATTGGCTAATGGAATCCGACATTGCCGAAGATAAGAAGCACAGCTATCGAGTTGCAGCCATTATTCTAGCGTTGATGAATGGAGGTTATCTTTCAAAAATAGAACTAGATACGTATGCTCTAAATTGCTGTTCGTGTGTTCCAAATGGGCATCATCGAGTTCGCGCTCTGGAATACCTAAAGTGCCGAGTAGCACCATTCGGATTACAAGGTACGCTTGATGAACTTGAACAGCTAGTCGAATTGAGCGGAGTTCCAGCCAAGCAGGCAAAGCGTATATTGGCAAATAGCCTTCGGAGAGAAAAGTAATGATCTATAAAATCCAACTCTGGCAAGCAAAAGAAATCAAAATCAGCGAACTATTCTCTACGTCTACCAAGTCGGTCAAAGCATCGGAACTCGACAAAGAGCATACGCTTGTTGATACCTTTGATGTTGACGCTAGAGAATATGACGGCAAGCAGAATCATGAAACGTGGTTGAAGCTTAGCCACAACAACGCTTGCGAATATGTTTTTATCCAGACTCAGCATGTTGATGAAGCTCCCGATTTTCCGTATCGTTCAACATCAGTGGGTGACAAGATGCTGTTTGTCGATGACGAAGGAAAGCCAATAGCCTGCTATCAGGTAGCTTCTTTTGGCTTTGATCGTATAGAGCTAGACTGAGGTGAATCATGCAATGTAAATGCGGAGAAGAAATTCCCGAGGGCCGAGTCAAGCTAGGTTATCAAACATGCCTAGAGTGTGGGGATTCAGAAGCTTACGAGCGACGGCAATCTTGGACAGTAGTGCCTCTGCACAAGTCGGCATACCAGTTGTTGCCCAATGCTGATGAACTCAAGGGCTTGAACAAGAACGGCTAAGAGCAAACAACAGGGACGTTATGTCCCTGTTGTTGTTCTAGAACGGCAAAGACAGCGACAAGAAAATGCTTGACATTGGCACAGGCTTATGGTAAACTGGTAGCGCGGAAGCACATAAATGTAAAAAGTTAAGGCTAGAAGCACAGTTGCGCTAGGCTAGCGCATTCCTACAAGGAAAGCCTCTGCTTTCTGGGTAGAGGCTTTCCTTGAAATACTTTTGAGGAAAAGACGATGACCGATGATTTTTTTGATGCCTTTTACGATGCTATTGAGTGGAGGAAAAAGAACACGCGTACTCGCGTAAAGGTGGACGATAGCTATTTGGTAGATGAAGACGACGACGAACCCGTCTACCATAGACTAATCATTATCCAGTGTATTGCCGGAGAAAAAGCAGCTTCCTTGGAGTTTTCTGGTAGTATTGAACCTCATAACAAGACGGAACTATACCAGCATTGGCAGGATGCCTTCGACTTTAACATGACTGCACAAGAAGCACATGAATTTATCAACGACCTGTATTTATTGGGTCATGCCTCTTTTGATAAACTCTACATGTCGCGTAGCCAAGAGTGCTACGAAGTAAATGTTTACTGTGACGATGGACATTATCGCAAATTCGTTATCAAAGATACTGCTGAACTTGAAAATACTTTTGAAATCTACGCTAATTCCGAATGTTCTACCTTGGTAGAAGAAACTATTTTGCGTAACTGTTAATGAAACTGGGAGCAACGAACACGTTGCTCCCAACTTTTTAGGAGAAAAAATATGTTTGTTATCCTCAACAACGATAAGCAATTCTTTACCAGATTTAGCATGATGCCGTCTGGTAGGCCCAAATCGCATTGGGCTTCTGTACAAGACGATTGCGTGCAAACGTATCTGTTCACGACGCGGGATGCCGCAGAAAAAACGTTGCGTGACATTGCTCCGCTCGAAGTCGATGAGTACGAACCTAGAATCGTTCGTGTGGAAGACGTTCTACTTTCTCCAGAGAAGGATTGAATATGGACAGTATTTCAGCGATATTAAACGACTATGAAGCGTTGCTTGAAGAGTTTGGTCTAGCTTCAAGTCTGCCAGACTCTACCATTGCTGTTGACGTTGGCAATGACGAATTCAAGTTTGATCCAACAAACACGATAATCACCGACATTTTCCGGTGTTACAATCGAATGATAGACTTGAAGACGGAAGCTTTGTCGGCAGAAGCGAGGTTCTTTCCGAAATCCAGTCGATTCAAGCACATGATGGCGAACATGAGATTTCATCCATGCGCTAACTTGACATTCAGTTTGGAACAAGACGAAGATAGCTGGACAATAACGCCAAAAAATCTTGGCGTATATTTGGACTATTCCTTGCAACAAAGAAGTGAGGAAAGCGTGCTTGAAGTCTTCCTGAAATCAAACTATGGAAAGTTGCCCGTAGCCTCAAGTGTAGAGACAGCTAGTCACTACATTCTAATAAAGGATCACAGTCGCGCAATCAAAAGCAAAAAGATTGGTTTAGCGAACGCTCACTGCGTAGTGGCAAGAACTCTAATAATGGAGAACGATGAAGGCTCAACTTAGTGCTGACTACCTAATAAACGAAGGCTTGAACGAGCTTGATGCTACCGTTGACGATCCACTATGTGTATTGCTTGACGCACAAGCTTTGTTGGTAGCTGATGGCATAGATCATCAGAGAAGCCCAATTAATTCTATTGGTGCTTTGCTAACAGCAGAAGCCGTTAATTGGGCAGCAAAGACAATAGATTGGTGGTATTACTCGTTAAAGCCCTACGTGGTAGAAGCCGCCGCCCATCTACCTAACATAGAAAGCGGCTGGGGACAGGACAGTTGCTTTTATCTGTATACTGAGGGAGCAGGTACAGCCGCGTTTCACGATCCATATAATCAGATTAATGTTGGCGGCTGTTGGCTGTTTCCGTGGTCAAGAGTGAGCCGTCAAGAGCTTGCTTTTGACCTTTTACGCGATGACGAGCTTTTGTTGCAAATAGCTTTTTCAACACAGCCAGGAATGATAGTAGAAATGGAGGAAGACAATGAAACTAACTAGCTGCCCAAAACTAGACGCATTCTTGCAGATGAACGGCTTGTTCGGAATCTTTGATGACGATACTATGCTGCTTGAGTGTATGCTAAGCATAGCGGCACGACACTACGCTAACAAAGACCCTCGAAATATCAAGCTGTTTTGCATGGCGTTGTACAGCCTGTTGAATCCACAGGCACCTAATTATACGGAATGGTCTAACACAAAAAGTCCAGACGATTTGCTGCTTTTTGCCGTTTTTCGTAATGCGCTCATACGTAGTTTTATCGGCTTGTCTGGAGAAACACACGACACTTTGACAAGGCAAGCCTGCAACTGCCCAGGCGCTCATCTTTGTAGCAAGGGTGATCTGCATTTATCACCCTTTATTAAATAGTCTAGGAGGGAAAATGAGCGTATCAATTACCGTCAGGCTCAGTGACAAGGGAATTCCGAACAGAGCTTTGTTGAATGGAATCTCAAGGGAGTTGCTTGGGAAGGCAATCAATCTTCATCCTAGCAACAACGGTCCAGGCTTTCATGGCATTGACATGACTGGCGAATTGTGGGTTTTCACAAAAGGCGCAAAGTTGGCATACAGCCGTGGTAGCCGACACTATCTGATTTATGGATACTCATTTGACGGTAGCGACATTTTGGATGCTGTTGCTGAAATGACGAAAATGCTGCAAAAAGCAATGTGTTAAATGCTAATTAAGAGAGTGCCCTACCAGCACTCTCTTTTACGTGGAGTATGTATGAAATCCGCTACTGTGACAAGCATTGATAGCTTCGTAAACAAAAAGTTTGAGAATGAGCTTGCCAAAGCAATTTGGATAGGCAACCCGATGGAATTGGTTTTGATGCTCAACTCACTTGGCTTGTCTTCAACAAAGGTAGTAAGCCATATATTAGATGACGATGAAATGGAGGAATTCGATAGCTGTAGCGCAGCTATTGTTAGCCCTTGTGAATTGAAGAAGCTGTTGCCAATTATGGTACGTAAGAATCCAGCTAAGGTGCTGGTAAGTATACCATCGGATAAGTGGTTCCCGCTAATAGCTGATTTAAAAAGCTGTGGCGATGACTTTGATGGCTCTACGTATTATATGCCTAGAGACAATCCAGTCATTACTGAGATGATGTTCGTACTGGCTAGACGAGGTAAAAAGTGGATCACTAGCACATGGAAGTACCAGTGCTTTCCAATAGATGATGACGATGACGATGACGAAGAATGGAATATGACCCAAGAGAGCGTTGACGCTCTTAGAATTAAGATGGCTACCTTTGATGAAGTGTGGGTTCTAAACGACGATCAAGGAACTGCCTTGGCTTCATTGGAACTGCCCGAAGAAGAAATGCCTAACGGGTTGCCTTGTTACGTCTACCGAAAGTCTTAGGAGAAAAGTATGCTGAAACAGATTTTGAGTGATTACAAAGAGTTGTTGGAAAAAAGCAATATGGTTTTCGGACCTCACATTCGAGTTGATGACGACTGTGACAACGAATTTGAGGAATTGGCACCCACTAGACAGTTGCTTGAGTGCTATGCCAAGTACGTTTCCTTTATGACCGACGATCTAAACGATGAGATGGAGCTTAGGCCAAAGACGGATATACACAAACGGCTAATCGCTAATCTAAGGAATCATCCAGCTTACGGAAACAGCTTTGAGCTTGAAGGTAATACTCTAAAGCCCAAGAATATTAGCGTTTACCTGCTGTTCTTTTTGGATCGTTTGCCGCGTGATATTGCCATAGACATTGTTTTGGAATCGTGCCCGTTTAGCTTTTTACCAGTAGCCAAAGACTTGCGAACAGCGAGTCATTGCCTAATCATACGCGATCATGGACTAGTCAAAAAGTCAAAGAACTTGGAGATTGCTCGACGGCATTGCATTGTCCACTCTCAAGTAATAGTCGAACTGAGGTAAGTATGGAAAGGATCATAATTGAGATGAATGGCAACGAACAAGAGCTACGAGAATTGTTGGAGCCTCTACACGAATCAGGGAAAATCAATATTATCCACATCGCTATTTGCGACGACATTCACAAAGACTCGATTGTGCAAAACTGGCGGGACGGATCAAAAGCATTAAACGACTACGTGGCTGGACGTAGATGAAAAAAAGCCTGCTCTTTCTATCAAGGAAGGGCAGGCTTTTGCCGTTCCAAGACACTTGACTTTGCCTGTGTTGTGTGGTAAACTAGATGCTGGCAGAAATGCCTGTTAGGTATGAGCTACGAACTTGCTCTGCTGTGTCTCTTTTGGAGATTATCAATGATCAAAACCGCTTCATACCATCGCCAAGCCCTAGAAGACAATCGCAAGTTGCTTGATGACTGTCTTGAGGAGCTTTGTCGATACGCACAGAGCTATGCTCCTGGAATGATTGTCTTTTCCAAGGAATCTTGGGAAAAGCTTATAAAGGAGGCTGAGCCTGCCGAAGATTGGCAACAACTCTTGGCTAGTTACAGTATGTCCATTGAGTATGGTGATACCGTCATTGTGAGGTACTAAACGAAGGTATTGTCCTTGCTACTTACCGGCAGTCGCGTTGATTGCCGGTATTCAATTCTATAGGTAAAAACATGAGCGAATGGCAAAACATTTATCCTGGTGTACGCATCAAGATGGAAAAGGGCGTTGTGGAAGTCGAAGTCTTTGACGTTGGTGATATTCAGGTATCGCCTGTAGATGAAATCCACGACAGCGAGTTTGCGCCGGAACATGGCAAGGCTTTTGCTGTGCGTAGCATGATCGCTAGGGCCAAGTCTGGCGTCCATGTTGGTATTTCGTTCTATACGGTCATTGAGCCTAAGCCTAGCGGATTTGCTGGTATGAGCGAGGAGCAAGTGGAAGCCCTGAGCGGCGAAGAAATCATGGAACGTATCAGTGTTCGACAAAAATATGTGGCTTTGCCGCATCCCGAGTTGGATATGAACGAAAGTGATTTTGACTACGAGAGTGATATTGCCATTGCCAAAGGCACGCCGCTACCGAGTATGTCCGAAGTTGCTTCCAAGATTGTCGCTCTAGCCGCTGGCGAGATGACGGAACAACAGGCTATTGCCAAGCCACCTGCTACCAAGTTGATGTAAGCCCTTTACCGGAAAGCAAAAAGGCTACTGGCAGTTTGCCAGTAGCCTTTTTCATTTGAGGGCGAAGACTTGCGTTCTATAGTGTCACTTGACAACGACAAGCGAACTGTGCTATGCTATAGCTTAGGCAATCGGCCTATTAAACGTGGAGAGTAAAATGACAAGACGCAAGCCAATAGGTAGGGTGCCAAAAGGCGTTAAAGGTGGTTATCAAGATGGCGATTACGCTAGGCTGGCAGACGCCATCATGAGCGTGCCAAGCCGCGCTACTACGGAACCCATGCAGCCGATTACACTCTACCCAGTGTCGCCAGACTGCAACGTTGCAGTCTGGGTAGAACATTACAGGGAAGGCTTCCCTGCCCCTGACTACCGCGTGGAGGCTCTGGGTACACATATTGTTGTCATCAAGCTCAAAGGTATGTCTACCACTCTAAGGAAGCAGGTCGCTGCCTTACTTCTTGAATAGGCACAGCCGCGCTATTGCTCACTACACACAGCGAGGGCGTTGAGAGTGCTTTGCTTGACGCTGAACGCGCTTTGTGCTATACTGTAAACGAAGGGAAAGTCTACCACGGAAGGCTCAACACTACATGCAGAAGGTATTCCAATGAGAAGTTTCATCGAACAGCGCAATTCCTTTCTACGCGGCGAGAACGTAAGCACGCAGGGCGATACCGATAAGGTAGCGGCCTATGAGCATCATGTCGAAGGCTACCTTGTCACAAGTGCCATCGACCTTACAGGAAAGCCGCGTGAAGATAGCGACTGGTGGACTGAACAGGGACGCCCAGAGTGCTGGCGTATGGTAGAACAAAGAGTCATCAATACCAATACGCAGAATATTCCGTGCCAAGTGTGGCTCGATACTGGATACGGGCAACTCGCCCTAGTGATTAATGGCCTTATTGAAGGCACTGGTAAGCATAACGTGATTTCGCCTGATGGCAGTATCGTGGTACTTGACGTTGACTATTACGGAACGTCTGGATACCTGTTTAGTCATAGCAATTAAGAGCAAGTTTAGGAATCTTCGCCAAGGAAGGCTTCACCCACAGCAAAGAGGTACTTTGCACAATGCGATTGATATTGATATGTATGCTGATGCTCAGTTTTGCCTTGCAAGCAAAGACGCATCATCAACCGAAGGCAAGCAAACATCCACACTCAGTAACAGCAAAAAAGGCCAAGGCTGAACACGGTACTTCCATTGCGTCTTGGTACAATCTGCGGAAAAAGCCAATGGCGAATGGAAAGAGGATGAAGCCTACTGACTTGATTGCCGCGCATCGAACATTGCCCTTTGGCAGTAAGGTGCGTGTCGTCAGCCTAAGAACGCACAAGTCTGTGATTGTGACAATTGCTGATCGTGGACCTTTTGTAAAAGGCCGAAAGCTTGACTTGAGCAAACGCGCAGCAAAAGCCATCGGCATAGACGGCATTGGGCGCGTGCGTTACGAGACAATCAAACTAGCATCGAGGTAATTATGGCTACACGCATCGAAGAAACGGCACTTGTTCTGACTTCGGACAAGATTATTCGTGTTCAGTCTACTGACTTGGCACGTTTGATCGGAGTAAGGCGATCAAACGGTAGGCTATAAAAAGCGCAAGCATCGGCGGGAACACGCCCTTCAGTGATACGACAAGGGCAAAGACAGCATCTAGCTATGCCCTTGCCACTTGACTGAGTTTGTGGTATACTGTACGTGAGGGAAATCTTCGCCAAGGAAGGCTCCACAAGTCAAGAGGCTTACGACGATGGCAAGAGTGAACAAGGCAGCGATTCGTGATGAATATAGGGTAATGGCGAGAGCCGCGAAGTTGGAGCGGAAATGGAATCAGGACCTTGAAGAAGCACAAGCTAACGGTACGCATTCTCCGCCCGTTCCTGGCGGCGAAGTCTTCGATATGCTAAAGTTGCCAGAAGGGCAACGAAAAGTTGCGGCAAAGCGGCTGTTTGACCGTCTCGAAAAAGGCATGGCAATTCTGTACGATAGGTGGCAAGACGAGAAGGAATACGAAGGCTGGGCAGATTACGCTGTTTCCATGAGCGATGCCCTTCAAAAGTATGAGCCACGCGCCCACTTCATTAGATCGAGCCAAAAGCCGTTCGGCTTTACTTACCAGTTAGGTGGCACGTACTACCAGATTAGCGTAACAGCCACCAAATACGCTTACAAAGTGGTGGACTATTTATGACTTACGTACATGAACGAGCCTTTGCACTTTTTGATCGAATGAGTATCGGCTTAATCAAGCTTTTCGGAAGGTGGATACAGGAAAGAAAGAATTTCGAGGACTATGAACAGGCTATGGCTGACGCATTGACCAACTTTGAACCAAAAGCCGTATTTATCAAAGCAACAACAGCGCCCTTCGGCTTTTCCTATCGCTTGGGAAAAAATCGCTATGTGGTGACTGTGACACACGGTCATGCTCACTGTAAGGCTGTTACCTAGATGGCTGATGGCTGATGGC